>Ga0193713_1000846_pt1 | contig 10200 bp, 17 predicted proteins | sample H3a2metaG_FD_143054 | JGI IMG/M metagenome (GOLD analysis project Ga0193713, IMG submission 143054) | Soil microbial communities from a riparian zone of the East river system, Colorado, United States - H3a2 | ecosystem: Environmental > Terrestrial > Soil > Riparian zone | place: USA: East River... | reverse complement strand
GTGAAGCACGCGCGTTGTGGGGAGGCGTAGCCCAACCGGTTCTAGCCGGGTGTGGAGCCGAACGGCTGGTTCCGATCTATGACCGCAAGGCGAGCGCAGATGCGGCATTCGTCACTACCATCAGCAAAAGTTCAAAAAGTATGTAAGGGCTTTAGATAGCCATCTAAGGACCACCTCGCCTGCAAGGCACCGCCGATCAGCGGACCGCCTTATATCTGGTGGGTCATCCCTTGCAAGGGACCCCCAGCCACGGCCAGGGCGTTATCGATTTGCCAACCCCTTGCAAGATATTCATCCGATCGGGGTGACATTGCAATGGTTAGGCAATATTTTAATGATTTTATATACTGTATCCATGATCGCGAGCGACCTGGTCTTATTGAGGGATGGATCTTGTCGAGGTCAGGTAAGAAAGTCACCGCCTCGCTCATGGTATCTATGATCGCGAGCGATCATGTGTGATTAAGGCATGGATCTTGTCTAGATCAAGTGAGACAGTGACCACCTCACTCATTGTATCTATGATCGCAAGCGATCTGGTGTGATTGAGGGATAGATCTTGTCGAGGTCAGGTAAGAAAGTCACCGCCTCGCTCATTGTATCTATGATCGCAAGCGATCTGGTGTGATTGAGGCGTGGATCCTGCATTAATTCTACCTCTCTGTTTGGAGGAAGGTAACCCATTGTCGTTGCGGTTGGGATATGGCAATCAAGCGGCAGGTGTGACACCAGTTTGTCAACGTATTCGGTCAGTTCAATGCATGATCGTCGCCACTCTGATAGCGCATATGCTTATCGCTCCCCAGATCTTTACCAAGAAGCACGCGTATTCATGACTTTTTTGTTGTCATATACATTATGATGCTTAGGACTACTAGTACAATTAGGTGCGACAGACCGCTAGTACATTCATCGCGCAATTTTCATACACGTATACGACTGAAGATTGGGACCATGAGCATCGAGACGAGCGCAGCAATGTTCGTTGTGAATGGGCGTGAAGCGAGAGAGGGCCTGTGTATGACGTTAGAGAAAAGGTCCTTAAATCATGATTGGGCCAACGCAATACCTTTGTTCTATTCTGCGCCAACTTGTCCTCTGTAGGATACCGATCGTCTTTCAGAGACTTGTCTGAAAGTTCTATGTCAGTAAGCACGCGTGCATTTGGGCAAATCACCTACCTGGTCCACCACGTCAACGTATCCTTGGCCCATCCTTCGTTGTCGAATAGATCCATGACATTCCGATAAAAGATCTCCGCATCAAACCTGCTGATGTTAGGGGACCAAGTCTCGGCTCCGTTCAGAAAATGATGGCACTTAGACTATGAGTTAGACGCATACACAGATTAAAATAAAACTCGGGCACACCAGGACTACAGCGTATGCGATATTCTCAGGGGATGGTTCAATAACCCTTCTCCGCGGTCTAGCGAATACATGTCGATAACACTATGTGAATATTAGCCGTGTATATGCGAATAACATAAGGGCTTACTGAGAGTAGAAAGGGACCGCGCAGAAGACCCTCGTCGATGGCATCGGGGTTGTAGCCATCCTCCGGGTAGAGGAAAGAGGGCCAATCATTGTGCGTGATTGCCAGCATACCATTCTGCACATCGCGGGAGAATCCTTCCTTATCCGCGTCAAACCGATCTCTCAACTGTCGGGGGCAAAGTAAGCGTGCAATCGCGAGGTGACAGAAACCGCGTGTGTCCTCATTTTCCCTGTGGCCCGTGGCAGGGTAGCCCTCGACAGAGGGGATGTAACGATGAGCGTGCTTGTGAAGCGTCGCGAAATCCTCAGTGCGAGCTTTGTTTCCCGCGTGTTCAAGCTTACAGAAGAATGAGCGAGAGATAAGGAGAGGAGGATATCGAGCACGCACGAAGGAAGCCAAATGGACCACTCCCGGGAAGCGGTATTCGACCGTGTATCGTACCTGTTCGTCAAGTCCTGGAATGGCCATGAGAATTTTACGGTATCTCGCGAGCTGCACCTGCACCTTTCCTGAGAGTCTGTGTGAAGTGCGCATGAAAGTGCATGCGAGAAACTGAGAGGATACGCACTGGGTGGGGAGATCGGGGGGCGTCTCCAGACTGAATTCTAAAACTATTCCCTGGAGAAGGGTCGGTACAATGGGTCTAAAAGGCCCGATTATTCGAGGGATGGAGCGCGCTGCGTGGCCCAGCAACTGTAGGCCTGCGCTGATTCTGTGAGGGTAGGTAGGTCAATGGGAATTGCATACAAGAGAGTAAACTTCCGGTGATTTCGGTTTCTTATTGGTTCCTCTAATAAAATCTGTGATTTCTTGACAAAGTCTACGTTTCCGGTTCCCAGGATCCCGAGACGCTTCGCGTTCCAGATGGCTGCGACTTGGTACACACTTGTCCATGTACGCTTTCTTTCTTCCAGTGTGTCTATGAAGGGGATGCGTGGGAGACATGCTCAGAAGAAGTCGGCGTGGAGAGAGATGCGCGAAAAAAAAATTGCATTGCCCCAACCTTTTAAGAGCGGTTGGGGCACGTTCACGTTCCAAAAAGGGTCGAGGCTTTCTTATTTTGACAGTAAAGGGACAGTATCGTATGTGCTTTTGTAGGTAAGGGTGTTTCCGCATATGTCCAATGGATTGCGCGAAGATGGAATATATTCCACTCTCGGGCTGTACTTCATCGATGACTTGAGCGGACCGATTATACGCGTGACGATTTGTTCCCCTGCACCTTTGTTCGCATTGAACATAGGTGCAGAAAAACAGATCTTCACTTGATAATATAATCCGAGTTCCATCAGAGGGAGGAAAGAGGAAAGGATGTGGGTGGTCGATCAAGGCGATAATGTGGCTTTATATGGATCACACCAGATCGATAGATCTGATAAGCGCACGCCCGGACGGAACGGATCCGGGAATGGTTAGCACACGCGTGACTCCGCATATGCGGCGCTGTGTCGGAGAGATCTGGAGTCATGTCGGATAGATTATCGCTAGTTCCTTAATGAGACAGTACGGATACACGCGGACCGGTTCGAGTATGCGCGTCGAAAACTCGGATAATAGTCGGATTACCATATAAGGAGTATATGTGTGCTGTAGATAACGCCGTAACGGACAGACGCGTGAAGTCCTCAGGCCGGTGGTCATATCCCGAGCTTTTAGTTTTGGTAATGTCATAATGGAGAACAATTCAAATTTATTGATTTCTTTCTTTCTTTCTGTATGCTACATGCGCGACATGGGTGATGAAAGGGCCGTGGCCAACAGAGCATTGCGAAACATTGTGGGTGATACATCCGAAACACGTAAACTAATTTATACTTTCGTTCCAGGAAAGGTCCAAGTGCATACACTCACCAGCCGTGTGCAGTCTGTCTCCTCAACAACAACTTGAATCGAAAAAAAAACGAGATGCGGGTGACGGTACCATTTGCCGAGAATGAGCGAGATTAATCTAATCTTCCGACGCGGATTGTGAGGCTGCTGCTTCACGACGGGCAGCACGTTGTGCAGCTAAACGTGAAACTTGTGATTGATAATTTTGGGGGGTGGTGTTCTCCTGCGCACGGGGATCGTCACCGAATACATAGCTGTTATCTATGGTCAGTGAGCACATGCGGGTTTCAGCAAATCACCTACCTGGTCCACCAAGTCAACGTTTCCTCGGCCCAACCTTCATCGTCGAATAGGTCCATGATGTTCTTGAAGAAAATATCAGAATGAAAGTTTCCATCCTGCGTACACCATGACTCCTTCCCATTGAGGACGTGACGGCACTTGAAACGTCAATTAGAAACCTACAAATGCTTAAAGAAATGACAGCTCACCAAGACCGCAGTATATGCGATTGTTTCTGGCGTTACCTCTGTCATATCGTAGAGTTCAGCGACACATTTCTTGCCAGGGGCTTTGCCCGGGGTTGCTTTCATGGCAGTACGTGCTCCGGTGAAGATGTGTCGATAACACTATGTGAATATTAGCCGTGCATATGTGAATAACATAAAGGCCTACCGAAACCAGAAAGGGACCGCGCAGAAGACCCCCGTCGATGGCATCGGGGTCAAAGCCATCCTCCGGGTAGAGGAAAGAGGGCCAGTCGTCGTGGATAATGATCCGATTCCCGTTTTGCACATCGCGCGAGAATTTTTCCCTGTCGTTATCTAACTCGTCTCGTAGAAATCGAGGGCAAAGCAGGCGTGCGGTTGCGGGGTGACAGAAGCCGCGTGTATCTTTCTTGGCTTTCCGATCGACCTCAGGGATGTCTTCCACACCAGGGATGTCTTTGATAGGGCGGATGTAACTGATAGCGTCCTCACGAAGTGAGGAGCAGTCATCTGAACGACCTTTGTTACCTGATTGTTCCAGCTAAGAGGAGGATGAGCGATGTATTACAGTCAGCGATATTAAGCACGTACGAATGTAGCCAATTCAAAGATTCCCGAGGGATCCATTAAATGCGTCCATTTCACTTGTTCCTCAAGTCCTGGTACGACTGCGAGTATTTTCTCATATATGTCCAGCAAGGCTTGTTCCTTCTCGGTGAGTCTGAGTGTGCCGGAGATCAGTAGATATATGCGTAAAACAGATGCGTTGCTTACTCGGAGGGGACCTCTGGGGGAGTCGCCAATGTGGAGGCCAGCCGGGATCCGTTGATAAAGGTCGTCCGTATGTTTATGAATGGCCCTACGAATCGAGGGATGCTGCGTGCGGCGCGATGAAGATCATACACATCCGAGTTTGTGCTGTGAAGGAAGATGGGTAATTAGGTATAAGATAACCTAAAAACACGTACTCGGATTTGAGCTTCTTGAAAGACGAAATAAGTACCTCAGTGATCGCTTGATTCAGCTTGCGTTTGCGGTTGCCGAGATCTCTGAGTCCGTTGCGTTCGATATCACTACGGATGCCAGGTTGCCGTTCATTGCTCGCTTCTTGGGACTGGGCAGAGGTGTTATGCGTCTGTTCGGGTGTAGAGATTGAACCGTTGCTGCGATCGTTGGGGGAGTCTATGGCGTCACTAGTACCCCGGTTCCTTGGCGCGCGTCCACGGCCATCGAGCTCATTCCCACGGCTTGCAGCCTGGGAGCTACCCTTTGAGCGTTGATTGAGGTATGGCCTAGGTGGCATGTCACGGTTTAGATGGGGGCAGAATGAGGAAGGTCAAAAGAAAAGATCATGTCGCGTTTTCTTTAAAACGGGTGACTGAAGCGAAACTTCTCAAAAAGGATCAACACTTTCCGTAATTAAAAGGTTGGGGTTGGACCGATACTAGTAACCACTTTATTGGGGTGAATGCCCTGAGCGTGTATCTGCACTCACTCGCGTACTATAGGGACCCGCTTAGTTTGCCAATACGCGCCCCGCTTAGATAATTAAATTGCCGAGGATCTTATCCCAGTACCTCCGAGTCGTACGCACGCAGCGCATTCAGGCTCACTCATTATTCCTACGTGCATATTTGGATCGGCAATCTCATATCCACTATGTCGTTCCAATGTCATGATTGTCCTCGAGCATTCGTCGAATCAAGAGGCCTTTCCACCCATCTGCGATACTGCCCTGAAGCCCGCCACAAACGAAAAGAAGAGGCTCAGGGAGCCTCGAGCGCTCCGAAAAGGGCCAGACAGACAAATTATTCACCGGATCTTGTTCCTGACTTTACTGAGGGCACAATCTCTGTGGAAAATACCGCGGAAACAGAGGTGTTGCCAGAATCACCTCCGGCGTCTTTCAGTCTTTCCGGACGGAGACGAAAAGTTCCTCGTGCGCTGAAAGATTACCTACCCCATTCCCTGGTAGGACTGCCTTCCCACCTGCGCCCCCCATCTCCCAAGCCTACACCCCTTCCAGAATTGGAAGTTCCTAGTCCGGAGTCCACACCCGATCCGGAGCTGGAGGCTGATACTGTGTTCACGACGGAACCTAATGGTTTCGGGCTCTATCGAGAATTTACCAGAAAGCCTCGCACAGACCCAGAGGACGGCGCGATGCTGGAGGACTTGACAAATGACGCGCTACCCGAGCAGCACTACTCTGAAGCTGCTGTGACCGAGACCCCACATTCTGTTACCCTCGACTTTTTCCATCCCTTTCCTAACGCTACGGTCTTTCGATATGTCAATTGGTTCTTGGGGGCCTCTCAGACAAAATCAGCGGCGGATCTTGATCGCCTCGCTCACGAGGTGATTTTATCCGAAGATTTCGATCCCGAGGATCTCCGAAACTTTAGCGCAGCTCGTGAATTGGTGCACCTCGATCAATACGGGTCTACTGATGCTCCATTTGGTGCGGATGACGGCTGGAAGGAAGGATCGGTGACGCTTCACGTCCCAAACTCAAAGCACAAACACGCCTCAGAATCTGCAAGTCCTCAGTTCCGTGTCTCTGGAATATACTACCGTCCTCTGCTGGAGGTTATCAAGGCCGCCTGCCGGAGTTCTCAAGCAAAGAAATATCACTGGATTCCTTTCAAACTTGTCCATCAGTCTCCGGCAGCGCATCTGCGAGTTTACACCGATATATATAACTCCGATGCTATGCTCGAAGAGGACGCCAAGATCAAAGCCATGGGACGAGATCCTGGGGACGATCCAGACACTGAGGTCGCGGTGCTAGCCATCCTACTCTGGTCAGACTCGACCCATCTCGCCAGCTTTGGCACTGCATCTCTCTGGCCAGTGTATATGTACTTTGGCAACCTTTCGAAGTATGCTCGTGGGCGACCAAATGCCCATGCCGCGCACCACCTCGCTTACGTTCCATCTGTGAGTCTTGATCTCGATCTAAATTAGCAAGGTAGTTTACCTCTCCTCAGCTCCCCGACACTATCCAGGACTTTTTTTTAGAGGTATATGGTACTTCAGCATCGGCCGAAGTTCTGCGCTTCCTCAAGGTCGAACTTATGCAAAAAATATGGCTTCTAATGCTGGATGAGGTCTTTGTGGATGCCTATGCACACGGCGTGCTCATCACATGCGGTGATGGAGTGAAACGTCGAATATACCCGCGAATTTTTACATATGCAGCAGACTACCCAGAAAAGTAAGTTCAGATCTACTCTAGAAAGAATTTAATTGACGGGGTTCATCTAGGATACTCCTCGCATGCATAAAGTACCTGTCCCAGTGCCCTTGCCCCCGCTGCTTAATCCAGAAGCCACAAATCCCAGAAACGGGCACCAAAGCAGATGACAGGCGTCGGGGGAGTACTCGGGACGATAGTGATTGGCTTCAGAATTCCATAGCGCGAACACGTGAATGGATTTTTATCAAAGGCATTGGGGTCCAGGGAAAATGGGTCCGTGACATTCTCGATAAGAGCTCCCAATTGCCAAGCCGGGTATGTGTCCTGACGTTGTAAACACGCTACTGATTGACTGTTATCATGGTCCAGAATGCATTCTCCATGCGACTATCCGAGCATGGGTTTAATTTCTATCCAATGCTCGTGGTGGACCTTCTGCACGAATTTGAGCTTGGGGTCTGGAAGGCAGTATTGACCCACCTCCTTAGGATATTGTACGCCAGAGGCGAGAACAGTATTCAGACATTTAACAGGAGGTAGGTCGTTCAGCATTAATACTACGCATGGACTAAGATCATATCTAAGGTTTCGCGATGTTCCTACATTTGGCAGAGGTACTATCAGACGCTTCGGAAATAATGTTTCGGGGATGAAGAAACTAGCCGGACGAGATTTTGAGGATATCCTGCAGGTAACCTCTGTATCTATGATCTTTCTCAAACATGATCGCTCAATATCCACTACATTAAGTGTATTATTCCCGTCTTCGAAGACCTCCTGCCCAAAGCACACAACGAGATCGTGTTAGATCTTTTATTCGAACTTGCAACATGGCATGCATTCGCGAAACTTCGGATTCACACTGACAAGACACTCGATCTGCTTACAGCTGCGACGAAGACCCTCACAACAGCAATGCGACGATTCGTTCGGGAAACGTGCGAAGCTTTTATTACCCATGAACTCCCAAAGGAGACTGCAGCTCGTGGACGACGCACAGCGGCGCTTGCCGCCAAGGGAGACAGTCGCGCAGCCAAAGGGAAGGCGGGCGTTGGCTCAAAGCTCAAGAAACTAAATCTGGCGACATACAAGTACCATGCACTGGCGGATTATGCTGAGACGATTCGAAGATTCGGGCCCACGGACAACTACAACACACAGATAGTACGTCTTTCGGCATCTCTGGTGCATTACAGCTGATTATTGCACCTTCTAGGGCGAGCTGCAACACCGACAAGTCAAGAAGTACTACGCAAGGACGAACAAGAACAACGCCACGTCCCAGATCGCAAAGCACCAGAGGCGAGAAGCTCTTCTGCGTTCCATTGCATCTAAAGATACATCCAAGCCGAAGCCTCGATCACAGGAATCGCAAAGCGAGGGCCTCCCCTTCATGCAAGCTAAAGATCACTACCACATCGGAGAATCGCGGCGTTCGCATTCTGATATTCTAGCATGGGTGCATGAGCACACGGACAGGCCCTGCGTGAAAGTGAGATCATCTTGCAATCGTGAGGCATAGGAACTAACAGGAATCAGGAATTTATTCCAAGGCTCAAGGACCATTTGTTGGCACGCTATAATAACATTTCGTACGACGGAGACGAGCACGCATTTTCCAATGAAGAACGAGACACCATTACATTCGTCGGCAATCGTATGTACAAGCACGAGGTTCTTCGCATCAACTACACGACCTACGACTTGCGCCGTGCGCAGGACTCGATCAACACGCGCACCTGCCCGTATATCATGACCCTTGGACATGAAGATGAAGAAGGCGATACAAAATGGCATCCGTACTGGTATGCCAAAGTCCTTGGAATCTTCCATGTTGATGTGAGACTCTTGGGGTGTATGGAGACCGAGCGTGTAGAATTCCTCTGGGTCCACTGGTTCGGACGTGATCTAGATCACGAAGGCGGCTTTGATACTCGTCGCCATCATCGTATTGGGCTCACAGATAGCGAAGACCTCACTTCCCACGGATTCCTCAATCCCAGCGACGTCCTCCGAGCCGTACATCTAATCCCTGCATTCTCACCAAATATAATGGATCAAGGGGCCGACGACGACGGCGCAGAGCCACAGTTTTACTATGTATCCATGTGCGCGATACCTGAATCGTCATTCCTTGCACAGAAATTGACGGGTACTCAGGTTTGTCGATCGCGATATGTTCATGCGATTCGTAGGTGGTGGGATTGGACACAAAGCGACTGAGTATATACAGCAGAGGACACCCGTCTGTGTTCCCGCCGAAGGGCCCGATGTCCAGGACGAAGACATCATTCTGGACAACACACAAGATGACCCCCAAGGAGCGGGAGATGATGTTGATGAAGATGGAGATCCGGAAGAAGTGGACGTTGATGAAGAGATTGACTACGGGTACGTGGATGGCCTCGAAGGCGAAGATAAGGACAGCGAAGACGAAGCGGAAAATGACAATGACGACGAGTGTGATGTATTATAAATTGTTGTGCACTCGCGTACTATGTGCATGGGATTGTAATCGATGCAATTTGAGTGTTACATTGATTCCCGGGCCGAGCTCATCCGACACAACCCTCCGAGCCAATGCCCTTGCAAGGCCTCACCGGCACGGAATTGATCCATCAGCCCTTGGATTATCTAATCGATGTGCATTTCGATATGCGGCTGCCCTGCATAGGCCCCACCAGCCCGGAATTCACTATCCATGGAGACTCCCGGGCCCTTGGATTATCTAATCGATGCGCAATTAGAGGACACTTGCGCGGCTGCCTTGCCTAGGCCCCACCGGCCCGGAATTCACTATCCATGGGGACTCCTGGCCCCTTGGATTATCTAATTGATGTGCAATTCCTATGCAAGGCGAGGACAGATGTGCGGCTGCCTTGTGTTGCTAGGTGACACTTTGCAAGATCAAGGCCAGATAGGTAATACCCTTGTAACTGTCTTACAAAGTTCACCGGGTAGCGGCATAGTATGTGAAAAATCACATGATAGGTAATGATCTTATATTGTGAGGCAAGGCTCGCCTACCGTTGACTACCCTTACATAAGCTAACTACCCACGGCATAGTTTTGGAACTTTTGCTGATGACCTACCCCATGGTCCCTCAGCAGCTCTCTGAACAATCGTTGGAAAGGTACATATTAACCCTCACCCTTTGAAGCTCATGAACGTATCCTTCTCAACAC
>Ga0193713_1000844_pt1 | contig 10221 bp, 8 predicted proteins | sample H3a2metaG_FD_143054 | JGI IMG/M metagenome (GOLD analysis project Ga0193713, IMG submission 143054) | Soil microbial communities from a riparian zone of the East river system, Colorado, United States - H3a2 | ecosystem: Environmental > Terrestrial > Soil > Riparian zone | place: USA: East River... | reverse complement strand
GCCTCAGTGCGGCGCCGCAATGAGTCTGATTGGGCTCGAGGCCGACCTGCACATCGCACTCGATCGTCACGAATTCGGCCTGTTGTACCAGCCGATTGTTGATCTGCGCCACGGACGTGCAGTTGGCGTCGAGACGCTGCTTAGATGGCAGCACCCGGTCCAGGGCCTGCTGACGCCCGACAAATTTCTGGCCATCGCGGAAGAGGCAGGCGTGATCGTGCCGGTCACACACTGGGTCATTGAGCGGGCATGCAGACTCGCAGCAACATGGCGCCAACGCCTGCCGGCAGACTCGGATTTCTATATCAGCGTCAATCTGTCCGCGGCCGCGCTGAGCGACCCGGGGCTGCACCGGTACGTGGCGCGTGTCCTGGAGGTCACGCGCACCCCGCCCAAATATCTCAAGCTTGAGCTCACGGAAGGCAGCCTCATCAACAATGTGCGCACAGCCCGGGAAGTGCTTGAGGCGTTCCACAGCCTGGGCGTCGAGCTCATGCTGGATGATTTCGGTACCGGAAATTCATCGCTGACCGACCTGCAACGATTTCCATTCGACTACGTGAAAATCGATCAACCCTTCGTCAACCGGACCGGATCGGAGCGCGCCAACACCGCCATCACCGCGGCCATTGTTCAGATGGCATCAAGCCTGGGGTTGCGGGCCGTAGCGGAAGTAGTGGAAAACCAGGCCACCGCGCAGGCCCTGACCCAGATCGGGTGCACCTTCGGTCAGGGATATTACTTTTCCGAGCCGGTGGACGCGGAGACCGCGCTCGAGCAGTTGCGCAGTCACACCTATCCGACGGCAATCGTACCGACTATTTCGGCAACCGCACTCGAGCGCAATGCAACTACGGTGGTTGCAACGCTGACAGCGACGGAGTCTGGCACTGTGGCGCCCGACGGCTGCCCGACCCAGCTGCTGCCAGCAGTTCCCACCCTGGCGTCGCCCTATTCCCCTACCCTGAAGCTGCGGTCGCCGACGAGTCGCGAGAACGGCGCCGACGAAGACAAAGCCGCTCCACCGGGCCGGCCGGACGCTAAACATGCCGTCCAATCCTGACGAGCGCATGCGGCTGGACCCACCTGTGAGGACCAGGCGCTCCTGGACACTGTTCGCTCCGCTTGGCGTCTGCGCACTGCTGACGGGGTGGATTGCGCTCCTGGCGACCAACATCTCCCCGAGTGACTTCTCGCTGCTGATCTACGGTCTGGCGAGCCTGATCGTGTTCACAGATGCCCTTGATTTCGGGCTGCGCCTGTACGTGCATCGCCGACATACCGCGGCTGATGCCGATCTCGGACGGAGCGAGATGTCCCGACTGTCGATCGATCTCACCGCGGCGCGGCCCGACGGTCCCGGCACGGTAGGTGCCCGGCCGTACGCGATTGTGGCCTCGATATTCAATCTCGGGGACCAGCTCGACGAGTTCATGGAGCGGCTGCAGCCGTATCGCGATCACGTCTGGCTCATCAGCGACGGCTCAACGGACAACACCGTGCAGCGCCTGCGCCAGGCGGGTTGGCGCTGCATGGAGGAACAGGTGAATCGTCACAAACCGGGCGCGCTGCGGCGACTGCTCACGATGCTGCCGGCGCGCATTGCGACCGTCATGGTCATCGATCCGGACGTCAGAATCTGCCCGCGGGGTGAGGGCAGTACCGTGGAGCTCGAGCGCGTAGTGGCCGACCTGCAGCAGTCGGGCGCCGCAGCCGCCTGCCCGCGTGTGGCGATCGAGCGCGACGGCTTCCTGGCGCGCTTTCAGGCGCTGGAGTATGCCCTGGCGTTCGTGGTTGGGCGCCGCAGTCTGGCAGATTTCGGCGTCACCTCCGGAGTCTCGATTTACAGACGCGACGCACTCGAGCATGCCCTGGCGCGGCATTCACTGTCCATTTATGCCGAGGATCTGGAAAATGCGGTAATCCTGCTGCGCGACGGAGAGCGTATCTATTATGACGGGCGCCTGGTGGTGAGTACCGAAGGGCCGGGCTCATTACATCATTGGTTCTCGCAGCGGGTGGGCTGGTACTACGGGCTGCTCAGGGTCTATACGGAGCGGTTCCACGAGCTCTGGCGCATCGGCCGCCGCACGCCATTTGCGATGTACAACTTCATCGTCTACATGGGTGTCGTCGCGCTCGGTCTGCATCTGCTACGGATCGTAAGTGCCGCGCTGCTGCTGGTGAGCCTGGCAGCCATCCTCGACAGTCTGTTCGTCCTGCATGTGCTGCCGGAGGTCGGGGCGACCAACCCGGTGTATTTCATGGCTGCGATCGGCAGCTACCTTACGCTCGGCACACTGGCGCTGTTCATGGTCGTGCCAAAGCGCGAACGCGCTTACATCGCACCCGTCGTGCCGCTCTACTTCCTCTACGTGTTGCTGCACATCGCGCCGGTCACGGTCGGATTCGGCAATTGGATATCGCTAAGGCTGTGGCGCCGGCGCCTGTTTCGCGACCACTACCAGTTGCACGAGGACGGAGTGGGCCCTGGGAGGCTCGGGTCCGGTGCCGCGGCGCTACGCGTGCCGACGGCGCCTGATTGAGCACGGCGGTCGGCAGCGGCCGGAGCGCTACAGCCGATCACCCGACTGCACGTGCCATGGCAATGTTGCCCAGCCGCGTACGGTGGACTCGTGGTGCCTTTCCGGCGCCAGCGCCATCATGAATCCAGGGCGCACACTTAGTCCAAGTCGGCTCGCGGCCGCGGCATCGTCCGGGCGAGTCGAGTACATGAAGAAATTCTGCTGGCGGCGCCGCGCGTAGCTGGCAAGCGTGCGGATCGCTGCTACCCGTTCACGTGGAGCGGCATCGAGCCACTGCAGCCGGTCAGTGTCACCGACCTGCTCAACGAGGGCCCGGCAGCTGCGGCCCACGCAGAGTGCCTGCACCGAATAGGGGCGTTCGAGCATTTGCGATCGCCACGAGCGCACGTCCGGGTAGTGAAAGCCGGCCACGCCAGGCAGGCTGCGCAGGCGCACGCCCGCGCGCGCCGGCCAGCTGTCCGCTACCGGTGCGGCGCACAGATGCAAGGTGCTGGCGCGCGACTCGCTCAATTGGCCAGATGCAGTGATATACACGCTCGGTACCGCTGTGGCGCCCAGTCGCAGCAGACCGCGGCCGGTGGCGTTGTCGGCTGTGACGAACCCAAGCAGCGCGGTGCAGCCGCGCGCGGCGCTGCGCTCAATGGCGCCCTGTAGCACGCGCGCGTAACACCCCCGTCCACGCTCGCCGGGCGCGGTGCACGCCGCGACCACGACGCTGACCCGGTGCACGCTGGCGTCCGGAGTGCGCAGCAGCCGGTAGGCGAGGCCGCAACCCGCCACGACCTGCTGACCGTCCATCAGGATCAGCCGATCGGGTGTCTCATCACCAAAGGCGCGTTGCAGATACCATCGGCACATGGCCTCGGTCCAACCGGTGGCAAAACAGCGCGAAAGGAATTCGACCCCAATATCGGCGCTCATTCCCCCGGGGTTGACCAGGACCCTCAACTCAGTGTTACCCGGCATCGAGTCGCTATCTCGGCAAAAGTTGTCCACCACAGAGCATCGCCATAGTCGCCTTCGAGTTCCGACCAGAGCCGCTCGAGATAGTCGCAGTAGTCGCCGTCGAGGCCGTCGAGCATGGTGACACCACCGCCGAACTTGAAGATGTGAGCCTTGATCGACAGCAGCCCTCCGGCTTCAATGATTGCGCGTGCGCGCTCGATACTGGACGTGGCCTGAAAGTTGGTCGTGAAATGCACCAGGCGTTGGGGCCCGGAGGGCGCGTGCGTGGCGTCGCCATGGGTCGCGCCTCGGATCCACATTGGCTGCAGCAGAGAGGCACCACGCAGCCCGCTACCGGCCGAACGTGCGCCGCCGCTGATCGGGGTATCTATATCCCGCGCCGAGGCGAAGAAGTGGAAGTCCGCGTCACTCAACGCCTCGCACAGCGCAGGAGGGGTGTTCCAGGCGGGGGCGGCAAAGCCCGGGACGTGGCGCAGCCCCGCGGTCTCGAAGATTTCACGAGCCTCCTGGAGCAGCGAGCCACACTCACCGCGCGACTGCTGCTGGAATTCTACGGCCATGCGCGGACCCGGATGGGCGTGATTCAATCCGTGCAAGGCGCAGTCGGTGCGCGGCAAGGCGTTCAGGTAGGCAACAAAACCGGGATAGCGATCGACTCGAAAGTGACCCCTGGGGGTCAGCGGTGCCCAATGGATGCGCTCGCGCAGCAATGGAACCCGGGTCAGCCACCTTCGGGTCGGAACGAGACGCCGCAGGCGCCAATCGGGTGTAACAAACAGAGTGACCCGCAACTGCGGATGCCCGTACAGCAGCCGCTCAACGTTGCCGAGTGCGCCGCGTCCCAAGTCGCCACCGGCATCGAACTCGTCGCGGGACGTCGCCGGGTGGATGTCATCGACATTGAAACACACAGCGGCGCGCTTGCCGGCCGGCAGCCACCCCTGACATTCCGTGAACGACATCGGAACCGCGTCCATGCTACCGCTTTAATAACGACCCCTGCCGAACAAGGCAATCCGTTGTTCTCCTGAGCTGCGCCCGGGTAAAGGCCTGATCGCGCAAAAATTGCGACACTGCCCAGAACTCATTCGCGGACCTGATGCGCTACGCGATCCGCAATGGACTGGCGCAGCCCTGACGCTCCGGCATTCAGGAATATCCCTACATGCAAACACACCCCTTCCCGGATCCGGCCCTCGGTGCTGCACCGGCTTGGCGGCCTGGCGGGCGTTGATATGCTTTTCGACAGGCTCACGAACAGTTGGCCATTAAGCCGTTGGAGGAGAACCCGAACATGAGTGCCGCCGTAGACTTCAATCCGTGGTACGTGACGGCGGATTCGCCTGCCGGCACCCGTGACCTGGCAATGGACCTGAGCATTGCCGCATTCGATGCTGACGAGGCGACTGCCCGAGAAGCGATGGCAGAACTGTTGAAGCGGCCCGTGCGCCGCTCGGAAGAGAAGATGCAGCTGCAACTGAAGACCATGGAGAACCTGTTCGTCACATTGCGGTCGATGCCGCTCATTGACGATCTGACTACCTTGTACAATCGCCGCGGCTTCATGCGGAGCGGAACCCGCCTGCTGGAGGCCGTCCGCCGCGAGCGGCATGGCGCGTTGTTGTTTTATTTTGATGTCGACAACATGAAACAGATCAACGATTCCGCCGGACATGCCGCCGGCGACGCGGTGCTGGTGCAAGCGGCGCGGCTGCTGCACAGCGTGTTTAGAAATCGCGACATTGTGAGCCGCCTGGGCGGCGACGAGTTTGCAGCACTGGCTGCGTCCTCGGACCCCATCGGATGCGAGGTCATCATGGGCCGCCTCCGCGAGGCGCTCGACGCCAGCAACGCGGCAAGCGCCGGGCCGCGCCTTTCCTTAAGCGTCGGCGTCGCACGGTTCGACCCGGACAAGCCACTGTCCATTGTTGCCCTGATGCAGAGGGCAGACGTGGCGATGTACGGCCATAAAATGACGAAGCTGCTCGACTTCGCCGGGCCAATCGAAGCGCCACTCAGGCCCATTGCCGCCCAACCGATCACTGACTCAGCTCCCCGCTAGGGGTTGGACATTGGAAGTCCGCGCACCGGATCTGATCGGCCCAGGATTGGACCCTGGCCGCTCAGCAATGCAACCAACCCCTTTTTTTACGGCCCGCTACCAGCCGATTCCTGATGCTCGATTCGGTCGCTCGCCCGATTGAAATCCGCGGCGCCGCGGCTATGCTGACGCGATGGAAGTCGGCAGAACTGAAACCCGTTGGGCACCGAACGCTGCCGCTCGAGTCCACAGCAGCGGCGTACCCTTTGTCGTGGATATCGTATGGATTGAAAACATCAGCAGTCACGGCGCCCGCATCCGTGGCCAGCGGGCCTGGAAACCGCAGGATCACATGGTCCTCACCCGGCTGCTGGGCGACGTTCAGGTTGGCGCGAAGGTGATCTATTGCCAGCGCCTGGGTGTAAGCGAATGCGCCATTGGCCTGAAGTTCGACCACCCCGTTGTCCCGGAACAGCTGGCATGAAGCCCGGCTGCTGCACGGGCTAGCTCGTCTCCTTCAGGCGCCCCAGCATCAGGCGATGGAAAAGATGCACGCCCGCCTCGCGAGCCGGGCAATAGGGCCCTGACTGGTAGGCGCTGGACCGGACATTGCCTTGCAGCACCTGGCAGATCGCCGCGTCCTCGGCCTGCACGGCGTCGCTGAACTCCACCAGTCGGCGGAAGTGCTCCAGCTCGCGGTGATGTGGGCCGGCGTCCAGGGCAAACCAGTCGAAGCGCACCACCGTGCGATCAACGCCATTCGGAATGACGACGTTTACCTGCAGCTGGCGCTCGTAGAAACTGAGCATGAGGTTCGGAAATAGCCAGTAGTAGCGGGCTGCCGGCTCCCCGGCCGCCGGCGTGTACAGGCTCCCACTGCCGGCCCGCGCCGGCGCCTGCTGCAGCACGCGGTGCGTGTCGAGCTCGGTGACATAAGACCTGTAGTCGATCTCCTGGCACAACGCCGGATGCACCTGCGGCAGGTGATAGCCCTCCAGAAAATTATCGACGTACAGCTTCCAGTTGGCGGCGACGGGATAATCGCGCGTCATCACGTGGCGCATGCGTGCGAGCTGATAGGGCGCGCATTCATCCACCAGGCGCGGGTGCTCACCGTCGAAGGGCGGCGTCGAAGCGTCGAGTGCCGCGAAGACCAGGGGCCCAAAGACATGGACCGCGATGGGCGCGAGATGAATCTTTGCCGGATCGAATCCGAGCGCGCCTTCCATCTCGGGCGCCCGCAACAGTTGCCCCTGCAGGCTGTAGGTCCAGCCGTGGTAACGGCAGACCAGACGCGCGGCGTTACCGCATCCCAGGGCCAGCGGGCCGGCACGATGGCGACACACATTAAAGAAACCACGGATCACGCCACCGTCGTTGAGCAGCACCAGCGGCTCGTGTGCAATGCGCGCCGTGATGTAGTCACCGGGGCGCTCCAGCTGGCTCGCGGGCCCGACGTACTGCCAGCGGCGCCGGAACACGGTCGCAATCTCACGCGCGAGCTGGCCTGGATCCGTGTAGAACTCGGCGCTCGGGGTGCTCGCCCCTGCCTGCTGCCCCGCATCGTTCATTGAAGGTCCCCTACTCCTTATCTTTCGCCCGACGTACCCGCTCCGCAAGGCTCGGGTGACTCGCGAATAATCCGCCTGAATTACGCCTGCGGCTGGAGTGTGCCACAGGAAGTCAAGGATGCCGCGGCTAACTGCCGGCACGGTGGACTTCAGGAGAACGGACTTCAAACGAACTTGACGTGAAATGTCTCCAGGCCGCAGATTCCGCACTGAAAGAGCAGATTGAGGGGTCGTTACCATGAAGCTTCTTAAGGCGGTTCTGATCGGGGGCGTGGTCGCGGGCGCTTTAGACATCACTTACGCCTTCGTCGTCTACGGTCCGTTGAGCTACCAGATGTCCCCGGTGCAGATACTGCACTCGGTCGCCGCGGGGTGGGTGGGCCACGACGCCGCTGACGCCGGGGGCGCCATGATGGCGGTGCTCGGTTTCGCTACCCACTTTATGCTCGCCCTCACCATGGCGGCGGTGTTTGTATTCGGCGCACAGCGGCTGCCTGCGCTGAAGCGCAATCCGGTGATGTCCGGCCTGGTTTATGGCCTAGGGCTCTACCTGGTCATGACTTACGTGGTCGTGCCGCTCTCGGCGGCGCATCCTTCACAGCATTTTGCGGCCAGCCTGCAGGAAGTCATCTCACGCCTGCAGGTGTCGTTCAGCTCGGTGAGGCCAAAGGATCCGTGGCAGCTCCTGGGTACGCTCTTTACGCACACGGTGTTCGTTGGGCTACCGATTTCGCTGGTCAACAGGCGGGCGGTCTAGCCTAAATTCGTCAAAGGAATATAGTAGGACGGCCCGCCGGCCGGGCCAACAGGGGGTCTTTATGCAGCGACGTGAATTCTGCAAGTCGGCATTCATTGGCGGCGCGATGGCGACGCTGCCCGTCCCACTCATGCGGGCCTTCGCGGCGGAGCCGGCCGCTGTTGCCGGAGGCGAGCTGCAAGCCGTCACCCTGTCAGGCAAGCAAACCCTCATTCCGGCGGCGGCGATCAAGGAATTCGGGGCGAACCTGCACGGGAGGCTCCTGACCGCGAGCGACGCGGATTATGATCAGGTCCGGCGGCTGTGGAACAAGATGATCGATCGGCGACCGGCATTGATCGCGCGCTGCAGCGGGGCTGCCGACATTGCGCATGCCGTGTCCTTTGCGCGGGAACGCGAGCTGCTCGTGGCGGTGCGCGGCGGCGGTCACAGCTTCCCGGGTTATTCCATGTGCGAGGGCGGGCTGGTCATCGACCTGTCCACGATGCACAGCGTGCGGGTCGATCCCATCGCCCGGACGGCGCAGGTGGCCGGCGGCGCCTGGATCGGCGATCTGGACTGGGAGGCGCAACAGTTCGGTCTGGCCACGACCATGGGCCAGATATCGAACACCGGTGTCGCGGGCCTGACCCTGGGCGGCGGCTATGGCTGGCTTGCCCGCCGCCACGGGCTCGCCTGTGACAATTTGTTGTCTGCCGATCTGGTCACCGCCGATGGGAAGTTGCAGCACGTCAGCAAGAGCGACAATCCCGATCTGTTCTGGGCGATTCGAGGCGGCGGCGGAAACTTCGGCGTCGTCAGTTCCTTCGAGTATCGGCTCCATCAGGTGGGACCCAAGGTGCTCGCGGGCGACCTCACCTACGCGCCGGCGCAGGCGCGTGACGCCCTGGAGTACTACGCTCATTTCGCCGCCAGCGCCCCCCGTGATGTGTACGCCGGCCTCTCCTGGGGCGGCGCGGAAGGGGATGATGGGGACCTGGATATTTCCCTGTGTTACAGCGGCGATCCGAAGGATGGAGAGAAAGTGCTGCAGCCATTGCGCACGAGCGTGAAGGCCCGCGCCGACACCATCAAATTGCAGGACTACGTGGCGGTGCAGCGCCAGTTTGACGGCCCGCCCCTGTCCAGCCAGAACCACTATATCAAGGGCGGCTACGTGGCAGAGCTGACCCCGGCCGTCATTGATGCGCTGATCAACGAGGTCAAGCCCGATGCCTCGTTGCTCCTTATTATTGAGCATTGCGGCGGTGCCATCAGCGACGTGGCGCCCACTGCGACGGCGCTGGCGCACCGGCGCGAACTGCATCAGGTGCTGCTGGGTGCGAGCTGGAAGGACGCGGCTGACACCGAAGCGAATCGCGCCAGAGTGCATGCGGCCTGGGACAAGATCAGCAAATTCACCAACGGCTTCTACGTCAACCTCAATACCGCCGATCAGAAGGCGGTGGACGACAACTACGGCCCCAACCGGGCGCGGCTGACCGCGCTAAAGAAACAATACGATTCCGCCAATCTGTTCCGCCTGAACGCGAACATCCGGCCCACAGTGTGAATCCAGACCGCGGATCGTCCCGGTCTTAGGGATTGACGGGCAGCTCGAGTTGGCGAGCGTGGCCCTTGCGCCCGTTTCGCCGCTGTCGGCGACCACTAAATATTACTAGCGATTGAACCCGATGGTCTCCATCGGGCGCCTACCGTCCATGGTCACGGAAAGCTGCGCGAGCATGGCGATCCTGCAGCCCGCGGACACCGGCTCGAATTACATTGACAGCTACGACGCAAAGCATTACTACGCTCGCAGATCAGAACGAGCGGCCGATTCTTCAACGGAATGGAGGTGCGCTATGAATCACGGTACACAGAAAACTCGCATGCGCCTCGGCAGCCTGCTGTTCGCGCTTTTGGTCAGCGCTTCAATGGCGCGGGCCGACGAGACGTGCAATTCGCCCTATATGAGCGGCCTGATCAAGGGTCAGGAGGATTTCATCCACGTCTGGACGCTCGGCGAGCCCGGTCTCGGTGACGGTTCGGACAAGCTGGTGACGATCGACGTGAATCCGGCATCCAGCACTTACGGCAAGGTGGTCGCCACCGTGTCGGTCGGCGGACGCGGGGAGGCGCATCACATGGGTTTCACGGACGATCGCCGGTACCTTTGGGCAGGAGGCCTCGACGACAGCAAGATCTACGTTTTCGACGTGGGAACGAACCCGGGCAAGCCGCGCCTGGTGCGGACGATTACCGACCTGCCTGACAAATCCGGATTCGTCGGGCCACATACTTTTTATGCCCTGCCGGGGCGCATGCTCATCGGCAATCTTTCCAACAGTACTGACAAGG
>Ga0193713_1000843_pt1 | contig 10224 bp, 11 predicted proteins | sample H3a2metaG_FD_143054 | JGI IMG/M metagenome (GOLD analysis project Ga0193713, IMG submission 143054) | Soil microbial communities from a riparian zone of the East river system, Colorado, United States - H3a2 | ecosystem: Environmental > Terrestrial > Soil > Riparian zone | place: USA: East River... | reverse complement strand
CCCGGCGGGACCAAAATTGGTTGCTGCATCGTCTTCTGTTGCGTTTTATCAACCGTGAGCGTTTCCATACAGGTAATTTCCTTTCGATTGTTGGTTGTTGAACTTTTTAGTTGTTTGATCGCAGCATCAGCGTGAACGCTCGCCTTGCAAAATATCTTAAGTTGTATTTTTGCGCCGCCCCATCCAATCAATCTGCTTCGCAGTTGCGATAGATAATTGAGCCTTGAGGAGGCAACAGTGGCGACGAAGCGGCAACGCAAAACGACTCCCCGAGTGCAATCTATTGTCGATCCGACATTGGAAAGGCCTCTCCTGAATCTGCACGCGGCGATCGATGTCGATTCATTTTGGAAAGCAGTTCAAAATGTAATCCAAGCGGCCCTCCCGAGCTGTTTCATTGGCCTCACGTTACAGCACAGTCCTATTTTGCCGCGAATCGCCAAATCGACGGAGAAACTTCCGGGTAGCTTTTTCCCGATCATGCCGACCCAGAAATATTTCAGCACTCATCCGCACCGGAACATCGTATCCATTAACGATTTTTTTTCCGACGAGCGTCATTTTAAGAGGTCTTCATTTTACCGTGGTTGTATCGTGCCGCTAAACGGCCGATGTGCCATTGGCTTATTCTTCTGGGATATCAGGCGCCTCCTCGCCGCAATTATTGTCGTGCGCAACCTGCAACAAGGCGAACTGTCACCCGGTGAAGTAAGAGTGGTTGGCCATCTCCATTCTCAATTTCAAACGGCACTTCGCCGGCTGCATTCGCGCTCGCGCGAACGGGCCGTACGAATAGCCCTTGAACAATTCATGCGCCGAGTCCCGTTACCAACAGTTCTGTTGCGATGGAATTTGAGATTGGCTTATCGAAATCAAGCCGCAGCCGAGTCTTGTGCAGTATGGCAACGGGGACCGTTCTGGGCACGGTTTATCAAATTAAAGGCGCCAATTCCGCCTGAGGTCCTCAATCAATGTCGCGTTCTCAAAAAGCGATGGGAACAGCTGAGTCCACTCAGTCTCGCGTCAGCCAATCTCGTGGACGAGACAGTACGGCATCCGACGCGGTGCGATCTTCGCGCGACGATCAGTTTGAAAGAGATTAGTTCGGCCGCCTTCGCGCGCCCGCATTTTCTGATCGAGTTCGAGGATTTACGTGGGAGCAGCGGAACGGGATATCAAATCAGCCGCGCTTCCTTGTCGCACCTGGTTCGGCTCACGCGTCGAGAACAGAATTTGGCACGTTTAGTGTGCGATGGGCGCAGCAATCAGGAGATTGCCGATGAAAGCGGCTTGAGTCTCGAAACGGTGAAAAGACATCTCCATTCCATCTTCTGCAAGCTGCAGGTCCCCAGTCGTAGCCGATTGATGGCGCTGATGCGATAAGCACGTGCCAAGATATTCCAATTCAGACGATCCGAAGAACAACGAAACCAGATACGAGAAAGAACATCACAATGAAACGAATCCAACCAGTCGGGCTGCCGCGCTTCACTTATCCTCTTATTGTTTGTGCACTCATCATCGGCACTATCGGCGTGGGTTCAGGGATGGCCGCTGACAAAAATGCAAAGGTCACGCTCGTCTACGAGCACGCGCTGCCAAATGTGCCGGGCAAAAGTATCAAGGGTGTGCTCGTCGAATATGGTCCCGGCGGTACGTCGTCGGCCCACACGCATCCAAAGTCTGCCTTCATCTACGCAACCGTTCTCGAAGGAGCGATTCGAAGTTCAGTCAATGAGGGCCCGGTCGTTACCTATCACAAAGGAGAGAGCTTCTCTGAGATGCCCGGTGACCGGCATAGCGTAAGTGAGAACGCGAGCAAGACCGAGCCCGCGAAGCTGCTGGCCGTGTTCGTGCTCGATACGGACGAAAAGGAACTGACGACGCCGATCGAAAAATGAGATGACAGGAGGCGTTCCTCACAAGCGCGGCAAGATAGTGCTGAGCGTAAACGCGTAACACTTGGGATCGCAGCGTTATTTGCTCCCGACCCGGGAATGACTGAGGCCGACAAAACTCATTCTTACAAAAAGGAGACAGCTTTGATACAGCCTCGAGTCGTGATAGTAGGCGGCGGCTTCGGCGGACTTTATTCGGCGCGCGCATTAGCTTCCGCTCCCGTCAGCGTTACGCTCATCGACAAACGCAACTACCATCTCTTCCGTCCCACGCTCTACCAGGTTGCGACCGGCTTGTTATCGGCTGACCAAATTTCCGGGCCGTTGCGATCGATCCTGAGCCGGCAGGCGAATTTAGAGGTGCCGATGGACGAAGTCAGCGGGGTCGATACGGACAAGCGCCTGGTTCGTCTGAAACAGCATAAATCAGAATTTACTTTCATTCGCGCTTTGTATAATCGCATATGGTTCAAATTCAGTTCAAACCTTTTCCTGAATTAGCAACAGCAAGATTCCGGCTTCGCCAACTGATGAAAGATGACGAGAACGAAATCTTTGCACTCCGGTCTGATGACTTCATCAATCAATACCTCGACCGCCCGAAAGCGAATACGCTTGATGATGCGCGAAACTTCATCAGCAAAATCACTAACGGTATTGCAAAGAATGAAGCGATATACTGGGTGGTGACACCAAGAGATGAAGCAAGGTTTCTCGGAACAATTTGCCTGTGGAAAATTTCAAGAGAGGAAGCGCGGGCTGAGATCGGCTTTGAATTGCTTCCGGAAAATCACGGCAAAGGGATTATGCAGGAAGTAATTCCGGAGGTTATCCGATTTGCGCTGGAGGAGATGAGACTCCATGCGATTGAAGCGGAACTGAGTCCGCGAAATGTGAAGTCATTAAAGCTTCTGGAGAAGAATGGTTTTACGATCAAAACAGAGTTCAACAATGGCAATCCTGATTCGGTGATCTATGCTTTGGAGAATACCGGCCGGGAAAAGGACACGTAGTTACTTTTTTCAATCTCTTACGATTACTCGTCCTCGCCACCGGCATTCAATACAACTACTTCGGATACGATGAGTGGCGGCGCGTGGCACCCGGGCTCGAATCGCTGGATGACGCGGGCCTGATTCGCGGCAAGATCCTCCTTGCATTCGAGCGGGCCGAGGAGATGGCTGCGCTCGATCACGCCCATACGGAGAGAATACGGCAATTGCTCACCTTCGTGCTGGTCGGCGCGGGCACGGTGGGCGTGGAAATGGCGAGCACCCTGGCGGAGATGTCGCGGATGGCGTTGGCGCATGACTTTCGTCACATCGATCCGCGCGACGCGCAGATCCTCCTGTACGAGGCGGCGTCACGCGTGCTTCCGACATTTCACGAAGATCTGTCGGCGAAGGCGCAGCGTCATCTCGAGAGCTTGGGCGTGAAAATTTACACGAACACGCTGGTGACCAGTGTGGATGCCGACGGAGTCGTGGCGGGCGGCCAGCGCGTTCGGTCGAGCACGGTGCTATGGGGAGCCGGAGTGCTGGCCTCACCAGCGGGTCGCTGGTTAGGCGTGGCGATGGATAAGTCGGGCAAAATCATCGTCGGCTCCGACCTGTCAGTGCCGAGTCATCCGGAGACCTTTGCAATTGGTGACACGGCGCATGTCGTTGCGCCTTCGCGAAATTTGCTGGGGATCAAGTCCAAAGAGCCTATGGTCATGCCGGGCGTTGCGCAGCCTGCCATTCAAGAAGGAAGATACGTGGCAGCCCTGATTCGACGACGCGTGGCGGGACAGCCGCCGCCAGCGCCCTTCTGGTACTGGGACAAAGGCGATCTCGCGATCGCGGGGCGTACGTATGCGCTCGCCGATCTTCGCATGCTCCGCTTCACCGGATTTCCGGCGTGGGTTGTCTGGGCAGGCGTGCACATGTATTTCCTGATCGGGTTCGCGAACCGGTTCTTCGTCATGCTGCAATGGGGACTGGCCCTTCTGACCAAACGTCGGCAGGTGCGCGTCTTTCCGGGACAAGAACGACCCGCAGAGGCTCCGTAGGACGCTGCTTTTTCCGATACGGAGGGAAATCCACAGCCCATTGCCGAAGGAAATATTTGGCGCATCTGTTACTTGCTTTCCGTTTTTCCTAGTCACAGGGTAACTTCTACGGTGATCAATCTGTTTGCCCTATGAAACCTCCGGGCGCAACCGACGTTCCCTTCACTGCTTTGCGACAATCGGCGAAGCAGAAACCGGTGAGTGCCATCGAACAACTCATCCAAGACGCGCCTGACCGCGAGCTTTGCCGTATCAACGCGCTCGCCTTTGCCGCCACGCACGAACTCGATGAGGAGGATGTAATTGCGGCTTTTCTGCACGGCGCACGACTCGGGATTTTCGACATGTCTTGGAACATCCTTTGTCCCGCTTGCGGCGGCGTTCTCGATTCAGGCGCGACCCTTAAGACCGTAAAACAGGCCGAATACAGATGCGTCCTTTGCGCTAAGGGGTATGAACCGACGCTTGACGAGATCGTCGAGGTCACGTTCACCATCAGCCCACGGGTGCGAAGAATCGCGGCGCACGATCCCGAGACATTGTCCTGGATCGAATACTACAGACAGATCTTTTGGAGTTCCGGCGTCGATTTGCCCGATGACGAGACATTCGCAAAATGGGTTAGGGAAAATACTCTCGATAGCCGCGAGCTTTCACCTGGCGAAAAGGTGGTACTCTCGCTCCAGTTGCCTGAAGGAGAGGTGGACATTTTCGATCCGGTCCTTCACATGTCGCAACATATCGAGGTGAAGGGTGAGCCTGCACGTGAAAGCCAATCGCTTTCATTCGTTATGACCAGGGATCACGCACCGGAGGAAGCCGTTCAGCTGCACCCCGGCCCTGTGACGCTGACTATGGAAAACCGATCAAATAAACGCACGTTGCCGGCTGTTTGGGTCGTTAGCGACAAGATTCACGAACTTATTAACAAACGTCGCCCCTTCGTGACTGCGAAACGTCTTCTGACCAACCAAACATTCCGCGATATTCATCGCACCGATGCAATCGATGTGGATCAAAGGCTTAAGATTACGAGCCTCACCTTTCTGTTTACCGACCTCAAAGGTTCAACAGAACTCTACGAACGAGTTGGAGATCTGGCTGCCTACGATCTGGTGCGCGCGCACTTCCGGCTCTTGAATGAAATCGTGGCGGCGGAAAGGGGCGCCGTGGTAAAGACAATCGGCGACGCCGTGATGGCGACATTCCCGACACCAGACCGCGCGATGGCAGCTGCGCTTAAGATGCGAGAAGCGTTGAAAGACTTGAAAGAGGACCTGCTGCTTAAGATCGGCATCCACGAGGGCCCTTGTTTGGCGGTTTCGCTAAACGACAGACAGGATTATTTCGGACGTACCGTAAACATCGCAGCTCGCGTCCAGGGACTCGCGACGTCGCGCTCCATCTTCGCGACCAGACGGGTCGTTACTGACAGCGAAGCCTCAAAGCTGTTGCAATCAAACGGCATCGCACCGACCCCCGAAAAACGCTCGCTCCGCGGCATTACCAAGCAGGTCGAGATTTTCGAAATACCCTGAGGACCCGGGCTTAGACGATTTCGGTTCGCCAAAGCCTGATTGAGAGAACGGACAGCGACAGGAATCAAGAACGAGGTAGGTATGCCAATGGCAACCAAATATGATGCGATCGTTATTGGCACTGGCCAGGCAGGACCGTCTCTTGCGGTTCGGCTGGCAGGCACGGGAATGAAGGTGGCGATTATCGAGCGCAAGCGATTCGGCGGCACCTGTGTCAATAACGGCTGCATCCCAACGAAGACGTTAGTGGCGAGTGCGCGCGCAGCTCATGTCGCACGCCGGGCCGGCGACTACGGCGTGATGATTCGCAGCTCGATCGCCGTTGACATGAAAAAAGTCAAAACGCGTAAAGACGCAGTGGTCCGTCAAAGCAGCGAGGGCTTGCAGAAGTGGCTAAGGGACACTCAGAACCTCACTGTTATTGAAGGCCACGCACGCTTTGCCGACGCGCATAGTGTTCGTGCCGGCGACGAACTTCTCGAGGCAGACAAATTTTTTGTCAACGTCGGCGGACGCGCGTCTGTTCCTCCGCTCCGGGGCATTGATGAGGTGAGCTATTTGAACAACTCAACGATGATGGACGTGGATTTTCTGCCGGAACACCTGATCGTCATCGGCGGCAGCTATGTGGGATTAGAGTTTGCCCAGATGTACCGCCGCTTCGGCAGTGACGTGACCGTTGTGGAGAAGGGGCCGCGTTTGATTCACCGTGAAGACGAAGACGTTTCCGAAAACATCAAAACGATTCTCGAAGGCGAAGGTATCAAGATCCGTCTGGACGCTGAATGCATCGGCTTTGAAAAACGCGGTGACAAAGTGGCCGTTCAGGTCGAGTGCAGCAGCGGCGATAAGACTGTCATCGGCTCGCATACGCTTCTTGCAGTCGGTCGTGTGCCGAACACCAACGACCTCGGTCTGGAACATGCCGGGGTTGAAGCCGATAAGCGCGGTTACATCCAGGTTGACGATCAACTTCGAACCAATGTGCCCGGCATTTATGCGCTGGGGGATTGCAACGGACGAGGAGCCTTCACTCATACCGCCTACAACGATTATGAGATTGTCGCCGCTAATCTTTTGGACGGCGACGAGCGCCGCGTCAGCAACCGGATCACCGCTTACGCCCTTTACATTGATCCGCCGTTGGGCAGAGCAGGAATGACTGAAGCGGAAGTACGAAAATCAGGTCGGAAAGCTTTGATAGCAAAGCTTTCGATGACGCAAGTCGGCCGTGCGCGGGAAAAAGGCGAGACGGGCGGATTCATGAAAGTCTTGGTAGATGCAGAAACGAAAAAGATCCTTGGAGCGTCGCTCCTGGGGATCGAGTGCGATGAGGTAATTCATTCCATCCTCGACGTAATGTATGCCAACGCGCCATACACGGTGATTCAGCGGGCCATGCACATTCATCCGACTGTCACAGAATTGATCCCAACCATGCTCGGTGAGTTGAAGCCGTTGAAGTGAACGAGCTCAAAAAAATTTGCGGGTTTGCGCAGGCGATCACGAATCACCTGTTACTCATCACTCCTGTGAACTTCTTAATTCTTCCTTCTGCCTTCTTCCTTTCTGCGATCCACGTGACCTTGGTCAAAGAGGTACCCAAAACTGCGACAGGCAAGATTCAGAAATATGTTTTGAGGGCGCAACGGCCGGCGATCGCTCCGCAGTGAGTGACTTCGACATTGGGCGTTGGACGTTGGGCGTTCGGCGTTTTTCCGGCCCTGCCCGCCACTCGCTTGTCGCGCCGTAGCCTTGGCGGAGGCAGATCAACCGTCAACTGTTTCGCTCATTGCGGGAATTCCGTGCCGGCGTGTTCGGCTACCATGTACTTGGCGTACCAATCGGGCCAGTTCGCGTCTCTCTGACCGGTGCGTTTTTCGTGCTCACCGTGAGCGGCCTCTGCACGCCGAAGCGCGCTCGACAGATCGCTCACCGAATTGAACGTCGTCGCCGCGGAATCGATTCGGCCGGGAAGGCGCGTCGTGATCTCTTGCAGCAACCAGCGGTTCCCGTCTGGATCCTCAAACGAGGCAAACGAGAAGTACGAACGACCTTCCGGGTCGCGCCCAACGACGCGCGGGTTCGCGATCGTGTTGTTGAAGGGGCCGCCGGCGTAGTGGAACACTTCGCTGACGTTGGCGCCCCGGGCGATCAAGTCCTCGCGGGCGGCGTCGACGTTATCCACTGCGAGGACCAGGTCCGCCGAGCCAGACCTGGCCGACGTGACCCCCTTGCCAAAGATAATCGATGCCTCTGAACGAGGAGGAGGAAATTGTACTCCCCGAAAGTTTTCACTCACGATGTCGATATCTAATCGGAACCCCAGTTTCTCGTAGAACGCTTTGGCGCGATCGACGTCGGAAACAGGGACGATTACCACTTCGAGTTTCATGTTCATGATTGCTGCTCCTTTTCTTTCTTCTCGGTCCTGAACTTAAGTGTTGCTGTTGTTCACTACAGCTTCAAAAGAAGAGAGCGCTTTCATATCGCCCAAAATACTATCGCGATTCTTGGCCGCCGCGTCCCGCACACTCCGTTCTCACTTCTTCCTTCTTTCTTCTGACTTGACCCCCGCCCAACTAAAATTGCGCACTAAGATTGTCTTTATCCGCGGCGGTTTCCGATTTTCACAATTTTCGCGCTTCGTCCATCCTCAAGTGTAATCCAGTCGCCCATGTCCGCGGCCAGCAGCGTCTTGCCGATGGGAGAAATCCAACTGACGGCATCCGGGTCGAGATCGAGTTCGTCAACACCGACGACTGTATAGCTTTCGGTTCGGCCTTTTTTATCTTTTACCGTCACCGTTGCGCCGAAGGCAACGCTGTTCGATGCCGGGTCCGGAAGATCGACAACGTGGACCGATGTCAAAATTTGTTCCAATTCGGCCACGCGTTCGCCGGTCGCGTTTGCCGCGCGGAGCTTTTGCAGTTCGTCGCGCAAATGCTTCGCGCCACGCGCGGTGATGTAATTAGTGGCGCCCGGTGGCAATCCAGACGCTGATCGCTTCCGTCCGCTGCGCTCCGGAAGATCGACATCTTCTTTGACGAACGCCCTGCTCATTCAAAAGAGTATCGCACCATCGTTTCCTTTAGCGTTTCAGATTTCGCACAGCCAATGTCAAATAGCCTGCTCGCGAACGCTTTCGGAGTTTAGACGCGGTCCTGGCGTTCGGCGCTCTCAGTGTTCGGCGCGAGCCCGGAATTTGGCAGAATTCCCGACCGATGATCAGCGATCTTGCGCAGCCTGAATTTCCTTTGACTTGGCCAAACACTCTTGATAGACGATCAGCGTGATTTTTCGCTTCCTCTCACTGATGGTAATCATGGCTTTTCTTGTCGCCGGCTGTCCCGAAGTAAGCCATGCCTTGCTCCTCCCCGGCGACTTCGCCGTGTATGTGGGCGACCGGCCTTATCCGAGCGACTTCGACCCCTACTACAACCAGCCTAAGATCTACCGCCAACCACGCTATTACACATCAACAAGCAAGAAGAACAAAGGCAAGAGAGTGTTCAAGACTACAAAGGTGAAGGACCAATACGGTCGCACGGTTTACAAAAAGACCACTTCTCACAAGAAGAAGAAGAAATAGCCCTAACTTATGAAATTTCGTTTCTTTCTCTTCATCCTTCTCCTAAGCGTCGCAAACGCATTCGCGTCCGATCTCGACTTCACCCTTGTGAACCAGACCGCGCGCAGCTTTGAAGGTCTCTATATCACCGCGTCTGACAACAAGGATTGGGACGCAAATCTCCTTCTCAACGGAAAAGTGCTGGCCGCTGGGGGAAAGATCCAGGTGCGCTTCAAGAACGACGCAAAATCAGAGACCTGGGATTTCAACCTGGTGGACGATGAGGGACTCTCAGTAACCTTCGATAAGGTAAAGCTGGCAGACGTCGACACGGTCACGTTGAAGGACGTCAACGGTAAGATCACTGCGGAGATTGAATAGCTCGCGATCACCTGTTACTTGTCACTTGTATAAATTTCTTAACCCTTACTTCTTCCTTTTTACTTCGTGACGCGCCCTCTCAGCGCGCAATTTCGGCGGGCGACAGGAGGAAATTTGTTGAGTCTTTTTGAGCGAGTTGGAGGCAAGTTAGTCAGTCAACGCCTTACACATGTTGAAAGTTTTTGTGAGCGGCTGCGAACCGGGTGATTTCAAGTACACGGTTATAACGACAGTTTCGTAGCAGCCCCAGCCTTCATACGTGGCGCTGAACGAGGGTGCGGCACCGCCTTCAAGCGAAAGGGGATTCGGTCCATAGACAAGCTCGTAATGAACGCGCGCGATGTCGTCGACTAATGCCGGAGCATCAAGCGACAACGTGAATATATAGCGCTTGGGATTGTCTGTGAGAAGTTCCTGTCGGGCGACCAGTGAAAAGTCTGCGACTCCGATGGCCGCATTTGTTGTTGCAGGCGGAGGCACTACTTTTTCTGGTCTTCCTTTTATGGGCCCGGGCACGGATGAATCGGCGGCTGTTGAAGTTGTCGTGATCTCTGCCGGGGGGTTGGCAGGCTTATCCACTACCTTCTTGACGGGCCGGAGATAAAACGCCAGCCCGATGACAATGACGACAAGAACCGCAATTACGGCGAGGAACTTAGTCGCTCTTAGCTTACTGCCTGCCTGGACTCGTTCTGGTTCGGGTTTGGGGCCTGCTTGAGAGATGTGAGGACGCAAAGCCTTTATCAACACTTGAATATCGGAGGCCCAGCGCGCGTGCGTGAGTTC
>Ga0193713_1000840_pt1 | contig 10237 bp, 6 predicted proteins | sample H3a2metaG_FD_143054 | JGI IMG/M metagenome (GOLD analysis project Ga0193713, IMG submission 143054) | Soil microbial communities from a riparian zone of the East river system, Colorado, United States - H3a2 | ecosystem: Environmental > Terrestrial > Soil > Riparian zone | place: USA: East River... | reverse complement strand
TCGCCACCCTCGGACTGCTCATCTCAAAACCGTGGCGGCTAACGAACGACTTTCTAGCGGGTAAGCGTGTCCGTTACGTGCATCCGGCGCGGCTTTATTTGCTCGCCAGCATTTTGTTTTTTTTCGCCGTCACCTACTGGGTGAAATCAGCGCACCTGAATCCAAAAAACCTGACACCTCAAGCGCGCGCCGAGATCGAGGCCGATCTCGAAAAGAAGAATCTAACGCCAGAACAGCGCGCCAATGTAGAAAAGGCGTTGAAGATTCTGCCTCCGGAAACAGCGGATAAGATCGAACAGGCTATCAAGCGCAAGGAAACGCCCGCCGAAACTCCGAAGATGGAAAACGCCTCGGACAAAGAGCCTGAAGCAAAGAAGCCCGATCGCCGGTTACTGGAGTTTGATAATACCGATTCTGCATCGCCTCCCAACCGATTCGAGAAGTGGATTGAAGGCCGCGCCAAAGAAAAGCTCGGCGAGCGCGGAACGAACCTTCAATTGTTTCTTATCACCATGATCAGCAACGTCCCTTACATGGTGCTCTGCTGCATTCCCCTTTTTGCCTTTGTCCTTAAAATTCTTTATCTGCGCAAACGCGTTTTTTACATCGATCATCTTGTCTATGCTCTCCACATTCACACGTTCGCTTATCTGGCGATTATGTTGATCGTGCTCGCCACCCTGGGATTGAATCGGACCGTGCCGGGCGTTCTGGCGGGATGGATTGTGGGACTTCTCTGGACGATCTTTGCCGTGCAAATTTTTCTCTCGATCCGCTGCGTTTACCAACAGGGCTGGTTTGTGACTGTGTTTAAATTTTTCGTCGGCGGATTTATTTATCTGATAGTCCTTTCCGTCGCGCTGGCTGCGACCTTCTTCATTACACTTGCAATGCCATGAAAAAAATAATCGCTCTTGCTTTGATCTTGGTCATTTCCACCGTCGCAGCATTTGCTGGGGAACGTCGCATCACTTTCGAGCGCAGCGACGCCATTTACGTCGCAAATCTTGATGGCACAGCCGAAAAAAAAGTTGCCGATGGAATTTTTCCTGCGATTTCGCCGGACGGTACACGCGTCGCCTTTAACACCGTGGAAAAGAGCGGCACGACTTATGCGCGTCACATCGCTGTGGTAGAAATCGAGACAGGCAAGACGACCGTCTTCAAGGACGTCCCAAGCGACAACTCCTATTACCCGACGTGGTCGCCGAACGGGAAGCGCATTCTCTTTACCTTGCGGGTCGACGAACTCTGGGACCTGGGTCTGATTAACCCGGACGGAACAGAATTCCGTGTTCTGAAAAAAGGCCAGCGCGACAAGGTCACACTTTACTCACCATGTTGGGGACGAGACAACCAATCCATTTTCTGCGAAGACATGACAAACGTTTACCAAATCGGTCTTGACGGCTCCGTTCTTGCGCAATGGAAGATCGCGAAAATCATTCCAAATGGCGATATGAGTGGCGATGACCGTATCGATGTTTCGCCTGATGGAAAGCATCTGCTTCTCTCCATCCAGATGGCTGAAGAACACAACCGTAAAGATTGGGATGGTCCACAGCCCGCCCTCTGGTCATTTGACCTTATCACCCAAAAATCAGTCCGACTTACATCGAAAAAGCTTTTTGCCTGGGACGGCTGCTGGATCGACAATACAAACATCCTGTTTCTGAGCCAGCCCGCCGGTGAGAAAGGGGCCTCGATTTATCGGATGTCGATCAACGGGAAAAATTTGAAGCGGTTGATTGAAAATGCGCGGTTCCCGACGGTGAGCGTGCCGTGAATGGCAAGCGCCGCTAGCCAATCGATCGCACGACGCCGCCGTCCGCTCGTACCGCCGCGCCGTTGATCGCAGAAGCGAGCGGACTGCAAACGAAAGCGACGACATTCGCGATCTCATCGGGTTCGATGAATCGCTGCAGGATCGAGGTTGGTCGCGCATTCTTGAAGAACTCCTTCTCGAATTCTTTCGCGCTGATTTTATTCTCGCCCGCGAGATTGGAAACAAACTCGGTCACGCCCTCGGATGCGGTTGGTCCTGGCAGGACCGAATTCACCGTTACTCGAGTGCGCTCGCATGTCTCAGCGAGACCGCGTGCGATTGCCAGCTGAGCAGTCTTGGTCGTTCCATAATGGATCATCTCGGCGGGAATCTGCAGCGCCGATTCGCTGGAAATGAAAACGATCCGCCCCCAGTTTCGCTCCTTCATTTGGGGCAGATAAGCGCGACTCAAACGCACGCCGGACATCACATTGACTGCAAAAAATTTTTGCCAATCGGCGTCCGTGATTTTCTCGAACGACTTCGGCTCGAAAATGCCCACGTTATTCACCAGAACATCGACATGCGAGGCTTCACGCACGACCTTTTCGCAACCTTCGGCACTCCCCAGATCCGCGGGGATGCCACGTAGCTTCGCCTTCGACACTTCCTCGTTGATCTTTGCGATCGCTTCGCGCACCCGATCCTCGGTGCGACCATTAACGATCACGTCCGCGCCCTCACACGCCAGCCGCCTGGCGATGGCAAAGCCGATGCCCGCGGTCGATCCAGTGACCAATGCAATTTTTCCTTCAAGTTCGAGATTCATGGCCCCCAATTATCTCTCGTGCTTCATCGAGAGCCTGCTTGATCTTGGAAACATCTTTGCCAGCGCCGCGCGCACTTTCCGGACGGCCACCTCCTTTGCCGCCGACGATTGACGCGATCTGCTGAATCAATTTATCCGCTTGGACCTTCGACGTCAGTTCTTTCGGAACTGTTGCGATCAACGCCACAGATCCATCTGTGGCGCCCGCAAGGACGATCGGACCATTGAATTTTGTCTTGAGGGCGTCCACCACAGCGCCCAATAATTTGCTGTCGGCATTTGGAACCTCGAACACGCACGAATCTTTTCCTGCATGCGATGCCGCGAGTTCGTTCGCAATTGTAGCGGCGCGACTTTGTAATTGCGCCTCACTCGCTTTCGCTTGCTTCTTTTCCCAGTCATGAACGTCGGCATCTATTTTTTCGAGATGCACGGCGCGTGCATCAATCTGCTTCAGCATCTCATCTGTGGCTGCCTCGACCGCAAAAACAGGCAATCCCGCTAGGTTCGGTTTCTTTCGAGAAAACATTTCGAACTTCTCCTGTTGGCGTGCTGCTTCTTCTTTCGCCCAAGCACGCACTGCATCGCCCGCCACCGCTTCAATCCGCCGAATACCGGCTCCGATCGCTTCTTCCCTCACAATGCGAAACACGCCGATTTCACTTGTCGATCTTACGTGCGTGCCCCCGCACAACTCCATCGAGTATCCATTAAGCGCTTTCGGTTCGCCGCCGATCTGGACGACGCGCACCTTGTCGCCGTATTTCTCGCCGAAGAATTGTTGGATGTCCTTGCGCTTCTTCGCTTCCGCGTACGGAACGTCGGGGACGTAGTAAACTGGGGTGTTCTCACGGATTTTTTCGTTCACCAACTTTTCCACGTCGCGTTTTTGCTGCGGCGTCAGCGCCGCGCTCCTGAAGTCGAACGTCAACTTGTCCGCCCCGACGTAACTCCCCTTCTGAGCCGCATCGCGCGAGACAACTTCGTGCAGCGCCCAGTGCAACAAATGGGTCACCGTGTGATGCCCCTGGATCGCACGACGTCGATCGACATCGACTGAAACACGAACCGCTTCGCCAGGTTCGGGAGCACGACCCTCTGTGAGTGCCGCGCGGTGAATGAAGACATCACCACGCTTTTGCGTGTCTATTAGGCGCAGCTGACCGACCTCCGTCCGATCGTGTCCCGGCACATGCAGCAACCCGTGGTCACCAACTTGTCCGCCCATCTCGGCATAACAGGGCGTTCGATCGAGAACGATATTTACCTCGTCCGCTTCCTTGCTTGGCAACACCGTTGCAACAACCGCTTCCGTCTCGAGAAAATCGTATCCGAGAAACTTTGTCGGCTCGACTTGGAGATTTTCATCTTCAACGCTGATCGCCTCTTTCTTCTGTGCCTTTCGCGCGCGCTCGCGCTGCTCCCCCATCAACTTTTCAAAGCCAGCAACATCAACAGTGATTCCCCGCTCCCGCGCCATCAATTCCGTCAGATCGAGTGGAAATCCGTATGTGTCGTAGAGGCGAAAAGCAAAGTCACCGGGAATTCGGAGCCCCTTTGGACTCAGCACGAGGGGCAATGGAGTTCCGGGAGATAAGGTTACTTTTTTGCCGACCGTTTGAATTCTGGCTGGGCCAACTATCAAGCTGACTTCTTCATTAAAGAGTTCAATCCCTCGATCGAGCGTTTTGTTAAACGCGTCTTCCTCACGGCGAATTGTTTCTTTGATTGCTTTTTGTTTTGCACGGACTTCGGGGAAGACATTGCCCATCGTTTTTGCGACAACATCGACAAGTTTGAAGAAGAACGGTTCGTGGAAATCGAGTGTGCGGCCGTACCGGACGGCGCGACGCAGCACGCGACGCAAAACGTAACCGCGGCCTTCATTCGACGGAATAATTCCGTCCGCGATAGCGAACGAAAGCGCGCGGATGTGATCGGCGACGACGCGGAAGGCGATGTCGATCTTTTCTTGTTCTCTCTGGTTTTGTAGGGCGGCTGTGTCAGCCGCCGTCGGCGTCTCACCGAGACGCCCTACAATTGGAAGAGTCGATCCATATTTTTTGCCGCTCAGTTTTTCCAGCTCGTCGAAAATCGCACGAAAGACGTCGGTCTCGTAATTGGAGATCGTTCTGGAAAAATCGGTCAGATTTTTTGAGCCTTGAATGATCGCAGTGACCCGCTCGAAGCCCATTCCGGTGTCGACGTGACGTTGTGGCAACGGCGTAAACGTGCCGTCGGAATTAGCAATGAACTGGATAAAAACGAGATTCCAAATCTCGATGCAACGCGGGTCTTCTTTATTCACCAGTGCGCCGCGCGTATCGCCATCAGGTGTAAGATCGACATGTAATTCTGAGCACGGCCCACACGGGCCGGTGTCGCCCATCATCCAGAAATTGTCAGCCTTGCCGCCGCTGACGATATGAACGGCTGGATCGAGATCGGCTTCGCGAAATAATCTCGCCCAATGCTCGTGCGCTTCCTGGTCGAACGCGCTCGGTTCACCGGGGCCAGGCTTGTAAACGGTCGCATAAAGCCGTTGCGCTGGAAATTTCCAGCGATCGACCACGAGTTCCCACGCCCACTCGATTGCTTCTTTTTTGAAATAATCGCCAAAACTCCAGTTGCCGAGCATTTCGAAAAAGGTGTGGTGATAGGTATCGAGCCCGACATCTTCGAGGTCGTTATGTTTGCCTCCGGCGCGGATGCATTTCTGAGTGTCAGCAACGCGGGGCGGATTCCATGCCGGCTTTTGTTGTCCGAGAAAGATCGGAACGAACTGGTTCATGCCCGCGTTGGTGAAAAGCAGATTTGGCGCTTCTGGCAGGAGGGATGACGACGGCACAATCGTGTGCTGTTTCTCGCGAAAAAAATTGAGAAACGATTGTCGAATTTGTGCCGAGTTCATGATGTCGATCTAAGCCTGGCCGCGAACAAGTTTCCTGAGGGTGGGCAGATTTCCAAATGGAAATGCGCGGGGTGTGGGAATCCAGTAAGGAATTCCGTTTTACTCAAGCCCCATCCGATGGACCAGGTTGGCGAAGCGAGGATCTGAGCGTATCGGATCAAACTTCGGTTCGATCTGGAGCCAGCAGATCAACCCAGAGCGCTCTTGGCGGGCTCTATCCATCCAGGCAAACGCCTCATCTTTGTCGCCGAGAGCGATGTAAATGTAAGCGATGAGACAGGGATCAATGTACTCTCGCGCGGTTCGCTCCTTCAGGTTCTGGATAATCTTCTCCGCCTCGGATCGTTTACCCAGCAGCGCTTCAACGTAACCCAGGTCGGCTACGATCCATGACCAATCCGCCGAGTTCGGTTTTTCTCTGTTCAATTCGGCGATGGCTTCCCGATAGGCTCTCTTTTGCTCATAAGCCTGGGCGAGTTCATAGGAGGCATATGAGAAAGTTGGATCCAACTCGAGGGTCTTGCGCAGTTGCTCGATCGCGGGATCCGGACGGCGCGCCACATAAAAGCCAAATCCCACCTCAGAATTGATAATCAGATTAGTCGGGTCCAATTCTACGCCCCGCTTTGTTTCACTGACGGCTTCGTCGAAGCGGCCGACCAATTCCAAATAGTGGCCGTTAAAGTGATACACTTGCGCATTTTGTGGGTCGAGTTCCTTGGCGCGGAGCAGTTCTTTCTCCGCTCCAGCGAAATCCCAGTCGTAAAACAACTTGACGATACCGAGTGAAAGATGCGCTTCGGAGAGGGTGTCATCGAGCTTCAGCGCTTTTTCTGCATAGGCCCGCGCTTGGGGAAAAGTTTCGCCCGCCGGGACCATGCTCATCTCCCCTAACAAGCTGTAAGAATCGGCTAAACCGGCGTAGGCCAGGGCGTAGTTCGGATCCTTTTCAGCGGCCTGTTTGAAATACTCGATGCTCTTGCGGTATCCCTCCTCGCTATATTTGTTCCAATAGAAGCGTCCCGTCAGATATAATTGATAAGCCTCGGTGTTGTCGGTGTACCGTTTGGTAAGGCGTTTTCTATCTTCTTCGTTCAATGGCACAGCCAGAGCAGTCGCCACTTTTTCGGCAATCGCGTCCTGAACTCCGAAAACGTCCGTGAATTTTTCGTCGAACTTGCCCGACCAGATGGAAGTTCCATCCGCCACGTTGATCAGGCGCGCTGTTACTCTGATGCGGTCGCCTGCTTTCTGCAGATTGCCTTCAAGCACTGAATTGACGTGGAGCGCACGTCCGGTCGTGACGGAATCGTGTTTCGGGTCGTCATATTTTCGCACGGACGTGAGCGACGGAACAAAGATTTGGCGGCTGGTGCTCAGCTTGACGATCAGGGTATCGGCCATTCCCGCTTCCAACACTTCATCGCGATAACTCGCGACCAAGGGTTTGAACGGCAGGACAGCGATACTCTTACCGGGCAGAACGGTGGCCAGCGGGAGGCCAGGCGAGCCCTGGCCGCTACGATGCAGAAAGAACCAAACGCCAACGAGTGCGATGCCGATCACAAGCGCAGCCACGACGAGCGGTTTCGCAGTTCGAACAAGGGCAGACGCCGGTGTGACTTTCTTGTCTTTGAGCTTTTGCGGTAAGGCAGGGTTGCCGACGTCCTCGGTGTAAAGGTTGACGATGTCGATCTTGATGCCGTGTTTCACCTCAAATTCGCCGAGGTGATGCAGGCGCGGCCACCACTTGCTGTGTTGCTCGAGGTCTTCGGTCACCCGTTTCGAGAGCAAAATATGTCCAGCGTCACCGCAGTTCATCACGCGCTGCGCCATGTTGATCCCAGTGCCGGCAAGGTTTGATCGATCGTTTACGTCCGAAACTTTGTTTACCGGCCCACTGTGAATGCCCATACGCAGTCCGAACGGCGAATCTTTCAGCGCCTGCGCGATTTCCATTGCGCATCGCGCCGGGGCTTCTGGACTTGTGTAAAAAACGAGCACCATGCCATCCCCAGTGGGCAGACGAGTCAGTTTGTTTGCCGCTTCCGCAGCGCGGAATTGTTCGGTGCTGCGAACGATCTGATTTAATCGATTGGAAACATCGCTCTGTTCATCAACAAGCAATTTCGAAAAACCGACGATGTCTATGAACAAGACATGTCCAATTTCGAGTTGAGCATCACCTTCGAGCTCAGCGGTCATGTTCGTGTGTCGGTAATTCAAAGCGGAAATTATCTCAATTCCGCCTCAGGCGGTCGAGAGCAAAGGCGGCGCAGGTCTCTCGCTATTCAGGAGGCGCGAGTGCGGGTGCAGATTTCCAAATGGAAATGTTTGGAGAGGCTGTCATCTTCCACGGCAAATCATGAATACGATCAAAGGTGAGCAGCTTCTCGCGCGGCTCAACTGGCGTTACGCGACCCAGCAATTCGATCCGTCGCGCAAAATACCTCCAGAGGACTGGGCGGCAATGGAAGAGGCGCTCATTCTCTCGCCCTCGTCGTACGGGCTGCAACCGTGGACATTTGTTGTGATCACCGATCGGAAAATGCGGAAAAGACTTTTTCCTTCGACATGGAATCAACGCCAGATCCTGGACTGCTCGCACTTTGTGGTTTTCGCGGCGAGAACGAAAATAACGAACGAAGACATCGATCGTCATGTTGCAAGGACGGCGGAATTACGTGGCGGAACTGTTGAGGCTTTGAAGCGATTTCGTGACGCCGTCGCTGAGGACCTCGTAACGGGAACTCGCGCGGCGCAGGCACATGAGTGGGCGGCGCGGCAGGCCTATATCGCTCTTGGAAATTTCATGACAAGCGCGGCTTTGCTCGGGATCGACACATGCCCGATGGAAGGATTTAAGCCGGACGAATATGATGAAATTCTCGAGCTTCCCACGAGGCGCCTGACTTCAGTCGTTTGTTGCGCCGCGGGCTATCGTTCTTCAGAGGATAAGAGCGCTGGCCAGAAAAAAGTGCGCTTCGCTCCCACTGACGTCATTCACATCGTCTGACCGCTACCTTTTATCTTCGTCGAGCTTTGCTTTAACGGCAGACTCGATTTCTTCGTAGAGCACCCGATCATTCTTCAGCGCTTCCTTGGCTGCATCGCGGCCTTGCGCGAGTTGGGTGCCTTTGTAATTCAGCCAAGAACCGCGCTTCTCGATGATTTGTTTTTCCAACGCAAGATCGAGAAGTGCGCCGGTCGATGAAATTCCCTCGTTGTACATGATGTCGAATTCCGCTTCAGTAAACGGCGGCGCCACCTTGTTTTTCACAATCTTGACCCGCGTGCGGTTTCCCGTGACGACGCCGTCTGTCTGCTTGATCGCGCCGATGCGGCGAATATCGACACGCACGCTGGCGTAAAATTTCAACGCCCTGCCACCTGGCGTCGTTTCCGGGTTGCCGAACATGACGCCGATTTTTTCACGAATTTGGTTCGTGAAAACACAGCAGGTTCGCGCTTTTGAAATCAGCGAAGTGAGTTTACGCAAAGCCGCGCTCATGAGTCGTGCCTGTGCCCCTACGGTTGTGTCGCCGATCTCGCCTTCCAATTCCGCTTTTGTCACAAGCGCGGCCACGGAATCGATGACGATCACGTCGAGAGCGTTGGATCGCACGAGCGTCTCGCAAATGCGCAACGCTTCCTCGCCGGAACTTGGCTGCGAAACGAGCAGGTCATCCAGGTCGACACCGAGCTTTCTCGCGTATTTCGGATCGAGCGCATGTTCGACATCGATAAACGCGGCAAGTCCGCCGCGCTTTTGCGCCTGCGCGATCACCGTGAGCGTGAGCGTGGTTTTTCCCGATCCTTCCGGGCCAAACACTTCGATAACCCTGCCTCGTGGAAATCCACCAACGCCAAGAGCGCGATCGATCAGAATGTTGCCGGTGGGGATGACGTCAATGTCGACAATCTTTTCGTCACCAAGGCGCATGATCGCGCCGTCGCCGTAATCTTTTGCGATCTGTTGAATCGCAAGATCGAGATTCTTATTTCGCGCGGCAGTCAGTTTGTCTTCGCCGGTCTTCTCTTCGGTTTTCGTCGCCATATCGAGATACCTGTAATTACTTCTCCGCCGACAATTCGCCAAGCGGAAAAGCTTCTCAGAAAAATGAAAAGGTCGCGAACTTAGCGTTCACGGCCTTTTTTCCAGAAAAACTGGTGTTTAAGAAACAGTAATTTTGCGCGGTTTGACGTGTTCTGCCTTCGGCAGAGTCAAAAGTCACAACGCCCTGATCGATTTTGCGCTGATCTTATCTGCATCGATCGATGGGTCGAGCTCGAACGTGCGTCGATAATTCTCCGGGCGCGATTCACGATGGTGTTGCCGGAACGAGCGTGCGCAACTATTGATTTGTCGTGACGATGAGGGCACAACGAGACGAGCGGTTTATGCGTGCCGCGCTGAACGAAGCGGAAAAAGCACAAGGACAAACGAGTCCCAATCCGGCCGTCGGTGCGGTCCTTGCGATTGACAATCGGATTGTGGCAAGGGGCCACCATCGAGGAGCAGGCCATGAACATGCTGAGATCGAGTGCCTCCGCAACTTTGCCGCCGACGTGCCCGCTCGCGCCACGCTCTACGTTACTCTGGAACCCTGTTCCACGGTTGGTCGCACGGCCCCCTGCACGACCGCGATCATCAGGGCCGGTGTAAAGAACGTTGTTGTCGGCGCGGTGGACGCAAATCCTAGTCACTGTGGGAAAGGCATTACGAAACTTA
>Ga0193713_1000839_pt1 | contig 10237 bp, 7 predicted proteins | sample H3a2metaG_FD_143054 | JGI IMG/M metagenome (GOLD analysis project Ga0193713, IMG submission 143054) | Soil microbial communities from a riparian zone of the East river system, Colorado, United States - H3a2 | ecosystem: Environmental > Terrestrial > Soil > Riparian zone | place: USA: East River... | reverse complement strand
ATATTTGTTCGAGAGCAGGTCCTCGGGCACGATCCCATTCTCGAATTGCGGCGGTAACGCCCACTCGCTCGTCACCATGTAATCGCGCGGCAGGTTCCACCAGAAGTCATAATGCAGCGTCTGGGGGCCGCGATCGATCTCCCACCGGCCGAGGACATCGAACGTCTCGCAGTCCATGATGAAGACGCCGGGCGGCCCATCGGTGCCATCCTTGCCACCGCCACCGAGGGTGCTGACGTAAACACCCTCCGGCCCGCAGTGGACCGTGTGGGGCCGCGAGTAGCCGGTCTTCTTGAAGATTTCCTCCGGCTCGATAATTTTGTGAATCTTCGCACTTGTCGGATCCGGTTTCGTATCCACGACATAAATGCGCGAGGACCGAATCCCGGGGATGATGAGGTAGCGTCGCTCGACGAAGGCGTGGCCGGTGAGCGGCGACAATGCCGATGAGCAAGCGTTCCACCCGAAATGGTGAAACTCGTCTCCCTTGTTGGGCATCGTCACCGTGTGGACGATCTGACTATAGGTTGGCGAGCCGGGCTTCACGTCGATCACGGCGAGCGCGTCGGGTTTCGAAAAGTCGGGGCTGAGCAGCAAGGTGTAGGCGAAGCTCTCTGGCGGAGCTTCCATTGCAAGCTTCGGCGATGCGTGAAAGGTGGGATCGGGCCTCATGGTCATCGTACTGCCTCCCTGTTTGCGTGGACGTGCACCAACATGACTCAGCGGCGTGCAAGATAACCTGGCTCTTTCAGCTCGTTTAAAAACACCGCCAGCCGGACTCCGGGGTCATTACAATACATCATCAATACGGCTTGATGAAAAGAACGATGGACGCCCAATCCGCCGCGACCAATGAACGCAAATTCTTTTGCGTTGAACTGAAGCCGGAGGACCGTCTGGACAAACTCCATTGCGCCAAGGCGAGCTCGGATCATTGCCGACACCTACCGGGCACAGGAACGCTCCTCAAATCCGGCGGTACGCCACTTCCATCGGACTTAGATTGTGGAGCTCGCGCCAGTGCGAAACTTCAGCACGCGTCCACCGTCACGCCCTCTTGGGACGATACACTCAAGCTCCTTGACGAGCTCTACCTCGGTGAAAGGCTTTGCGAGCTTTGGTAGAATCGACTGGGCCTCCGATTCCATTTCAGCGAAGCCGGTCGCGATAATGACCGGAAGTTCCGGCCACTCCCTTTTTATCGCATCGGCTAGTTGCAGGCCCGTCATGTGTGGCATGGCGTAGTCGGTGATGACCAGGTCGACTGAATCCTGCTGCCTGAGGATTTCCAGCGCCTCCTCGCCGGACGATGCTGCGATTCCGCTATGACCCAGGTCATCCAACATGGCGACCGTATTAGTCAGAACGAGTCCGTCGTCGTCGACTGCCAGGACAACGAGCGGAACTCGATCCACCCTTGCATCGTTGCCCTCCCGCTCGCCTCGATCGACGACCGGGGCCTGCCTTTCTGCAGCCGGAAGCCAAAGCTCGGCGGTAGTTCCCTCGCCCTTTCGGCTTCGCAGAGTAAACCATCCTCCGGATTGTTCAGCGACACCGTGCACCATGGACAGGCCGAGTCCCGTGCCTTTGCCTAATCCCTTGGTGGTGAAGAACGGTTCCATCGCGCGCTGCAGCGTCGCTTCATCCATTCCTTCGCCGGTATCCTGCACCGTAAGACAGATGTAGGCGCCCGGTTTCAAACGGGTGCCGTCACCCTCGCGCAGCACTTTTTCCCGCGTCGCGATGACAATCTGCCCACCGTTCGGCATGGCGTCTCGCGCGTTGACCGCGAGATTGAGCAGTATCATTTCGAGCTGGTTCGCGTCCCCCAGCACCGGCTTGCTTACAAGTGGAAAGTGGGTGTCTATGACAATTGTCGGTCCCAACGAACGCTGAAGCATGTCCGTCATCCCGCGTACGAGTTCGGGGATCTCCACGGCTTGCTGCTTGAGCTCCTGGCGACGCGCAAAGGCCAACATGCGCTTGGTCAGCAACGAACCGCGCTGCGCGCCCTGAACCGCGTTTTCGAGCAGCGCCCGGAGTTTGGGATCATCGGGCAGGCGTTTACGCATCAGTTCGAGGCTGCCCAGCACGGCCATCAGCAGGTTGTTGAAATCGTGGGCGACCCCGCCGGTGAGCTGCCCGATCGCTTCCATTTTCTGCGACTGCATCAAGGCTTGGCGCGCTACTTCGAGTTGCCGCTGAACCTCCCGCCTTTCAGTTATGTCGCGGGTAATTTTAGCGTAGCCAATCAGCTTTCCATCATCGTCCCGGATGGCGTCGATGACGACGTGGGCCCAAAACCGGCTGCCGTCCTTGCGGACGCGCCAGCCTTCTTTTTCCAATCGACCATCCCGCTTTACGGTTTCCAACACCTTTTGCGGCTCGCCCGCTTCCCGATCTTCATCCGTGTAGAACATCGAGAAGTGATTTCCGATAATTTCCTCGGATGTGTACCCTTTGATGCGGTGCGCACCAAGATTCCAGTTCGCCACAACGCCTTCCGGATCGAGCATGTAAATGGCGTAGTCGGAAACACCCTGCACCAGCAGTTTGAACTGCTCCTGGCTTTGCTTCAGCTCTTCCTCAGCAACCTTGCGTTCGGTCAGGTCGCGCGTGATCTTCGCAAAACCCACGAGCTCTCCTGCCGCGGTACGAATCGGATCGATGACCACAAATGCCCAGAATCGAGAACCGTCCTTGCGGACCCGCCAACCTTCGCTTTCGAACTTCCCTTCCCGCACAGCGGTCTTGAGCGCGAGGGCTGGTATCCCCCGCTTTTGATCTTCCTCGGTGTAAAACCGGGAAAAGTGCCGGCCGATAATTTCGGAAGGTGCGTATCCCTTGATGCGTTGCGCGCCGGGATTCCAGCTCGTCACGATACCCGTCGGGTCCAGCATGTGTAGATGGCGTAGTCGGTTACCGCCTCTACCAAGAGACGATAACGACTGTCGTCTGGCATGGAGTCCGTTAACGGATCAGTTGGTTGCATTACCCCCCGCGGCGTACGCACACACACACACACACCCCAAACGAAAACCCTGCGAAGGCTAAAATGTTCCGGAAAATAATCGTCCAGCGTCAGTAGGTGAAATGTCCGAGATCGGTCATTTTCGTCGATTTTTGGGATGTCCGTCGAATGTCCGGTTAAGGAGTGATTTCCGGAACTGCCGGTCCGCTGTTGACGATTTCATCCGCCGCGTAATTCAGGCTCCCAAACTCGCGTGACGATTCTTGCGGTATGAACCAGGCGATCCCGAACGCGATGTTATCAAACCCTCTGCTCCCGAACAAGCCGCCGGCATTTTGGGGCAGCCGCTGCTGTATTCAAGGGCTTTCCATGGCGAGGCGCAGCGGCTTCGGAATCCGCTGCGCCTTTCCGCCGGAGACAAACGCGACGCGCACGCGGGCTTCGACAAGAAGGTCGTCACCGCGCCTGCAGTGCTGCAGCAGCGTGATTGAAGCACCTTTTACTTCTATCGGTGAGGTGACGATATCAAGCACATCGTCCATGTGAGCGGGCTTGAGGAATTCGATTGTCATCGAGCGCACGACGAACGCGAAGCCGGGTGCTTCGTCCTGCGTTTCTTCGAACAGGGCGCGGTGATCGGTGCCAAGCAAACGCAGGTAGTTCGTTCTGCCGCGTTCCATGAAGCGCAGGTAATTGGCGTGATAAACCAACTTTGAAAAATCAGTGTCCTCGTAGTAGACGCGAACCTGCATGTGATGACCGCCATCGCGGATCTCGCCATCGATAGAGGAGATCATTTCAATATCTCCCGCTCGATATCCATCCGGCTATCAACGACGCCGACGATCATTTCCGAGGCGACGATTGCCGCCCTCCAGCCGGCGCTAGTTCTCCCGAACCACTCGAAAGCCATTGGTATAAAATCTGACATCATGATCGTATTTGAACCGCGCCGCCGAACGCAAATATCGAGGATCGTTATTGAAGGAGCCACCGCGCAATACGCGTTCGCGGCATTGCGGCTTTGTCCACGCTGATCCATCGGTCGGGGCTCCGCGATAGGTATCGTTCCAGCAATCCTCCACCCATTCCGCGGCATTGCCCGTCATGTCGTAGACACCGAATGCGTTCGGCTGAAACGAACCGGTGTCAATCGCCTTCTTCACCGGATCGCTGGTGCAGCCGATGCAGTTGGCCTTGTCCTTCTCGACAGTCCTGCCCCACGGATAGGTCGTGGTACTGCCGGCTCTCGCGACGTACTCCCACTCGCTTTCGGTGGGAAGCCGATAGGTGTGCCCGGTCTTTTGCGAAAGCCATGCGACGTAGCCCTTGGCGTCGTCCCAATCCAGATCGGTGGCGGGGCGCCGGGCGCGTCCAAGGCCGCGATCATCCGGCCTTTGCTTGCAGCCGGCTTCGGCGATACAGGCGTCCCACTCCTCGTAGGTGACTTCGCGTCGGCCGATGTAGAACGGCTTGCGGATCGACACCTGATGAACGGGAGCTTCGAAATCGAACATCTCGCTCGAGCCCATCTGAAAGACCCCGGCGGGTATCAAGGCCATTTCCGGACATTGCGGACAGTCCCGGATGGCGGATTGAGGCGCGGCGGGCGCCGGTTCGGGAACGGCCGGCTTGCTGACGACCTTGGTTTCGATCTGCTGAAGCCGTGCCCGTGCGGTCGCCGCAAACGGCCCGTCCGGGTAGGAATCCAGATAGGCCTTGAAATCAGCCGCGCTGTCGCTGCCCTTGATCGTATCCCAGAACCCCAGTTCGACCGGATCGGCCGCACGCGCCGGCGCAGCCGGTGTTGCGACCAGCTTGCGCGTCAAGCTGATCACGAGATTTTCCGGCGACGGCGATGACTCCCATGGAATCTGCTGATCGCGCGTCGCCTGCGCGACGGAAGTCCGAACCCGCCGGAAGACTTCCTTGAACGACAGTCCCTGGACTTTTGCCGACTTGATCAGTTCAGTGACGAACAGGTTCGCGCTGCGTTCGGCGACGACCTCTCCCGGCACCACCGGATAGATCACCGTCACCCCCTGGATCGGCGGTTGACTGGAAAGACCGCGGGCGCGGGCCGACACGATTTGCTGCCAGGGATTTTTTCGCGCGGCATCGAGAATGACAACACAGCCGGCCGGACGCGAGACAATCAACGGATCGAGGATCAGGTCGATGTCGATCCCTTCGGTCCGGACGTCGGCTTCGTTCGCGATCTTTGAATCGATCGCCAGCAGGAAATTCCGATCCTGGTATTGAACGGCGTGACCGCCATAATAAACCACCGCGGTGACGCCCCATCCCAGCTTCCTCGTAAACGCGCTGATCGCGGCTTCGATCTCGGTCCGTTTGGCATTCTCGGCGAATACCACATCGAAACCGCCGTCCCGCAGCACGTCGGCAAAGGCACGGGCGTCACCGGGCACCGAATCGACCGGAGATTGCGGATAGGATCCATTGCCGATCACGAGCGCCACCGGCCGGGATGTATCAGCGGGCGCATTCTGGCCAAAGGCGGTGACCGTCGCCGACAGCAACGTCAGTACGGCAACGCCTGCCAGACGCAGTTTCAGCATCGCGGCAACCCGGTTGGCCTGGTAACCAGATACGGCAGCCTTCCAGACATCGCAAGTTTTCTGGAAATCGCCGTTCGGTCAGCGCACATAGATCGTGATCTTCTTCGACATCACAGGAGGCTTATGCGGGACGTGCAGATGGTCGCCGAGCAACAACTGCAATGTGTGGGTTCCCGCAGGCAGCGTCAGCACCGTCTCGGTTTGTCCATTTCCCAAATGAATATGATTGTAATCGGAGGGGATCGGCTGATCCAGCGGCACCATGTCGGTGTCGACCAGCAGGTGATGGTGGCCGGTGAATTCCTTGACGACGCCGGCGGGGGCCACGCCCATTTCCTTCAATCCTATCTTCACCGTGAAGCGCTGGGGGACGCGAGCGCCGTCGAGCGGAGAGTGAAAATAGACCACTGCCCCGGGCGCGGACGAGGTGGACTCCGCCCGTGCCGGCGCAATGTGCAACGCCGTCAACGCCAGCGCCAACCCGACCATGCGGATCATTGAAGATCCAGCCTTCGCAAATGGTCCGCGTCGCACGATCATGTCCTGCTCCTCATCTGCGATATCTCTTCCTGACGGGCCTTACCACCTTGACGGTTACCTTGATCCGTTCGGAAATCACCGGCGGATCGTGCGGCATGTGCTTCTCGTCGGCCAGGATCAGCTGGAGCGTATGCTCTCCCGGGGAAAGCGTAATTTTCTTCTCGGTTTGGCCGTTGCCGAAATGAATGTGACTTAAGTCGCTCGGCAGCGGCTGATCCAGCGGCGGGGTTTCCACATCTATCAAGAGGTGATGATGGCCGGTATTCGGCTTGACGACGCCCGCCGGCGCTACGCCCATGCCGCGCAGGCCGAACCGGATCGTTGAGTTCGGGTAAATGCGCTCGCCGTTGGTCGGATAAATGAAATAGACGGCGGCGTCCGGCGGCGCAGGCCGGCGGCCAGCCGCTGCAGCAGCGGCCGGCGGAGCCTTTTCCGCCGGTGAATCCGCGACATGGATGCGGATGACCTTGGAGAAGATCGGCGGATCGTGGGGAAGATGTTCGTGGTCCCCCAGCAGAAGCTGCAGCGTGTGGTCCCCGGGCGTCAGCGTGACTTCCGTCTCGGTTTGGGCACGGCCGAAATGCACATGGTTCAGGTCGCTCGGGATCTCGCGATCAAACGCGGGAAGCGGGGTATCGATCAGCAGGTGATGATGCCCGCTATTGGGCTTGCTGGTCCCCGCGGGCGAAAGCTCCATGCCGGAGAGACCGAATTTCACGGTCATTTTGCGCGCGACCGTCGCGCCATCGGCCGGCTCGATCAAAAAGACACTGGCACCCGCCGGCGCGGGCGTCCGGGTCTTTTCAACGGTCACCGGATCCACCTTGACGTGGATGACCTCGGAAAACACCGGCGGCTGGTGTGGAGTGTGAGCCTGATCACCAAACAAGAGCTGCAAAGTGTGCTCACCTGCGGGCAGGGTGATTTCCGCCTCGGTCTGGCCGCCGCCAAAATGAATGTGGTTGAAATCGCTCGGGATAGGCTGATCGAGCGGCGGTAATGAGGTATCGATGAGTAGGTGATGATGACCGGTATTTGGCGTCGCCACGCCGGCCGCAGCGATCTCCATGTTCTCAACCCCGAAACGGAGCTTGATCTTGGAGGGGATTGTCGCGCCGTCCTTGAGATCGATAAAGAATACCCTGGCATTCGGAGCCGAAGGCTTCCTCGCCGGTGCGGGTTGCTGCGCGCCGGCCTCGATATGCGGATCCAGAGTTATTGTCGCGAAAATAATAAAGCAAACGCGGAAAAAAAATCGATACATAAGCAGCTCCGCCATGACGCTAACATGGGCCTCCAGGGCGAACAAGTTGCCGTAGCGGATGATCGCTCCGAAGTCTGTGAGCCGCTCCGTTACAAGCCTCAAGCTTTGGCGCAAATGCCTTGCCGAACAAATCCTTCGCCGCTCATATCGCGGGGTCGTGCGTTGAAAACGGGCCTCACTTCGAATAAGCTGCCGGGATTATGGATATGAATTTAGCGGCCCGATGCCTCGCCATTGGTTTCATGTTCGCCGTCGGCCTCTTCGCCGAGCCCTGCGCTGCCGAACAGCGTGTCGCGCTGGTGATCGGCAATGGTGCCTACCGCTCGGTGCCCGAGCTTCGCAACAGCCGAAATGATGCCGACGATATTTCCGAACAGCTCAAGCGACTGGGCTTTTCCGTGATAGATGGCCGCGATCTCGACAGGTCGGCGATGCAGGTAGCGCTCGGCCGCTTTGCCCAGCGTCTGAAGGGCTCCGACGCCGGCCTCGTCTACTATTCGGGACACGGACTGCAGATCAACGGTCAGAACTTTCTGGTTCCCGTCGATTTGAAGCTCGATGACGGCGCGTTCACGCCGTTCGAGATGGTCAGGCTCGACGACGTCGTCGAGGCGCTCAGCTATACCGATGGTGTTCGATTACTGGTGCTGGACGCCTGCCGCGACAACCCATTCGCGAACAGCCTGGCTCAAAACAAGGGCAGTCGTGGCGCCAGCATGACGCGGGGCCTTGCCAAAATCGAACGCTCGCAGGGAATGCTGATCGCCTATTCAACGCAGCCCAACGCCGTCGCCGCCGACGGCAGCGGGCGCAACAGCCCTTTCACCGCCGCACTGGTGCGCGAGATGCAGGTTCCGGGACTAGAGGTCGCGACAGTCTTTCGCCGTGTCGCGGTAAACGTCTATCGCGAGACCGGTGGCGCACAGACTCCCGAACTGTCGGTGTCGCTGCTTCAGGATTTTTATCTCAATCCCCAGGAAAGCGATGTCGGTGCCTGGCAAAAGCTGGGGCCCTCGGCAAGTGCTGCCGGCCTGAAGGCATTCATTTCAAGGTTTCCCACCAGCGTGATGGTTGATGCGGCGCGGGCGCGTCTGGACGCTATCGAGAATGCCAGCGAACGGGAACGGCTGGTCCGCGAGTATGCGGAAAAGGAACGTCGCCTGCGACAAGAGCTCGAAACGGCCGAGGCCGGTTATCGAAAGGCCGCGTCGGAACTCGCAGAGCGACGTGAACGGGATGCGCGCGAGCGAGTGGCCGACACGAAAAGCGGCGGACCTCCGGTCGCCATCACGTCGCCGGCCCCCGCCGGCGCCAATACCGGCAGCGCGCCGGAGATCGCCGCTCGGACTCGCGATGACAGCGAGCAGCAGATGAAGGAACAGGCCGCCAAGGCGGAGCGCGAGCGGCTGGCGTCGCAGGTTGCGGCATTCGAGGCCGACAAGGCGAGGCTTGCCGAAGAACGCCGGGCTCTTGAGCTTGCGATGTCGGAAAGACTGGCCAAGGCGCAGGCGGAACGCGAGCGGGCGGAAAAACGGCTCGCGGCGGAAACCGAGCGCTTGCCGGTTTTTGCGCTCGATCAGCAGCGCACCATAGCGCCGCCGGCGGCGGCGGCGACGCCGCGGCGGGCCGCATCAACCTGTCAGGAGATCAACGCACGCGCTCAACTCGGCGACATCTCAGCGGCCGATCGTGATATTCTCCAGCGCGGCTGCCGCTGATCGCAGCGTGGGAATTGAAATGGGCCAGCGAGGCGATTTGACAACCCGAGGCATTTGGATGTCGGACTTTCCCGCGACATGGAGGCGACGCGTGACAACGCTGCTGCGAAAGCCAAACCTGCTTGTTGCCACCACCTGCTGTTTCCTGGTCGGCGTAACGGCGGCCTTCCCACAGGCCGCGCCAAGCTCACAAGCCGCACCGACCACGCAGGCCGCGCCGAGCCCGCCACCTCCGCCGATACCGGCGCCGTTCGATGACGCGCTGCTCCGGGCGGCCAACGATCTGTTTTCGAAGGCCGCGGTGCCGCCGGGCGAAGGAAAGATCGAACTCGTGATCGACCCGCTGATCGACGGCATCAGCGGAGCGCAATCGACAGCAACACGATTGATGCAGGAGCGCATCGTTGCGCTGGTCAAGAAGTCCTACCCGCGTTTCGAAGTGCGTCCATTCTCCACCGAGGCGTTGATGCGTGCTCCCGTCGTGCTGATCGGTACCTTTACCGCGATCAACAATGCCGGCGTCGCGGACGGACCACGCGACGCCTATCGGATTTGCCTTGCGCTTGCCGACCTTCGCAGCAAGAGCATCGTCTCCAAGGGCGTCGCCCGCGCCAAGCCGGAGGCGATCGATGTAACGCCGACCCCGGCATTTGCCGACACCCCTGTCTGGGCCACCGATCCCGCCACCAGTATCTACATCAAGGCCTGTCAGGGGACCAAACTGGGCGACCCGATCGACCCGGTCTATGTCGAACGTATCGGCACCTCGTCGCTCATCAGCGATGCCATCTCGGAATACGACGACAGGCGCTATCGGGAGGCGCTGGCGTTTTACCGAACCGCCCTCAAGATGACGGGCGGAGATCAGCTGCGTGTCCGCTCCGGCATCTATCTGGCAAACTGGAAACTCAACCGCAGGGATGACGCCACCGACGCATTCGGCAGTCTTGTCGATTACGGTCTGACCGGCAAGAAATTGTCGATGCGATTTCTGTTCAAGCCGGGCTCGACCCAGTTCGTCGATGACCCGCAGATCTCCGCGCCTTACCCGATGTGGCTGAGCCAGATCGCCGTGCGGGCCACGCAGCGCAACACATGTCTTCAACTTGTTGGGCACACCTCAAAAACAGGACCCCCGCAGGTCAACGAGCGGCTTTCAGTCCTG
>Ga0193713_1000838_pt1 | contig 10238 bp, 5 predicted proteins | sample H3a2metaG_FD_143054 | JGI IMG/M metagenome (GOLD analysis project Ga0193713, IMG submission 143054) | Soil microbial communities from a riparian zone of the East river system, Colorado, United States - H3a2 | ecosystem: Environmental > Terrestrial > Soil > Riparian zone | place: USA: East River... | reverse complement strand
GCAGATCCGCAAACCGCGCGTCGTTCCGTAGTTCCGGGTGATCTCCAGGGAGTCGTTCGCGGATGGCGGGATTCGCCGCCGCGGCCCGGCGCAGCCACGGCAGAGCCTCCTCGCGCTTCCCCTCCATGAGCCACATGCGCCCCATCGAGTAGAGCGCGTCGGCGTCGTCGGGCGACGACTCGAGCGAACGCGCCAGCCGGCGCCGCACCGATGCGAAATCGCCCCGGTCCCGGTCGAGCCACGAGAGTCGCTTCTGGATCGGCGAGAATACCGGCGCCAGCTCCTCCGCGCGCCGCAGGAGGCGCGCTTCCTCCTCCGGCGAGGCCCCCTCCGAAAGCGCGACGAGCGCCGGGACATGGTGCGGATGGATCTCCAGGATGTCCCGGAGCTCCGCGCGGACCGTGCCCTCCGACTCCCGGAGCGCCCGCCAGCAGACCGCGATCTGGAACCGCGCGCGCCAGTGGCCGGGGAGCGCCGTGACCGCGGACCGCGCGTGCGCCAGCCGCTCCGCCGGGTCGCTCGTGTGCATCGCGTCGCGGTACTGGCTGTCCGCGATTAACCAGGGAATGGGGATGAGCGCGAGGAATGCGGCCGCGATATAGATAGCCGCCCGAAGAGCGGCGGGTCGCCGAGGCGCCTCGGGCTCCCCAACCACCGGCGACGCCATGCCGGCGAACAAGCCGGCAAGAATGGCGAATGGCAGGTGGCCGGAGAGCGAATTGAACGCCCCCGAAACGGCGAGCGCAATAAGTCCCGCCGATCCCGCGATGGCCAATCCCGGTTCCGGATTCCGCGAAGCCCGGATCCCCGCCGCGACCGCCAGGAGGCCCGCTCCAAGGATGGCGAGTAGCGCGATCGGCCCGGACTCCGCCAGGACCTGGAGGTAGGTGTTGTGCGGGTCCTCGGCCTCGACATAGGAGACCCCGCGCCCCTCGTGGCTCAGCTTCCGTTCCGCGGAGTCGCGATACGGTGGAAAGGCCATGCGGAAATTTCCCGTTCCGCATCCGACGATCGGGTTGGCCGCGGCGAGGCGCAATGTCCCCTTCCACAGGCCCAGCCGGACCCGCGACGTCTTGTCCTCGCCCCGCGCGATCGCGGCGGCCCTCGTCAGGATGTAGTTCGAAAAGGGGGCGAATGCGAGCGCAAGGCAGGCGACGAGAAGCAGGGCCGCCCGCGACGAGCGCGAGCCGCGCAGGAGCAGGACCGCCAGGGCGGCGTGTCCGGCCCCGAATCCGAGCAGTCCCGCGAGCGAACCCGACACGGCGACGTGCAGGGCCCCCAGGAGCGCCGCGGACGCGCCCGCCAGGCGGCGGCGCGGGTCACGCTCGATGAGAGCGCACATCGAGCCCGCGACCGCGAAAGCCGCCGACAACACCCCGGCGTAATTCGTGTTCCCGAGCGTCGAGACGGCGAGCCGGTCCCGGCCGATTCCCAGGAAATCCGCGCCGAGCGCCTGGCAGAGCCCGTATCCGGAAAAGAGGATGCCGGTCACGGAGAGCAGGACGAGGCCCCAGCGCTCGAGGAACGGCCGCGGAATCCAACCCGACGCCGCGCCGCGAAGGAAGATCCACGCGACGGCCGCCGGAAAGAGCGCCGTCGCGGCCTCCGTGCGATTGACCGCCACGAGCGATGAGACCGCGAGCGCCAGGAGGGCGAGATCGGCCAGCCTGAGGATCCACGAGGCCCGGGGGTACCGGCCCGCGCCGGCCGCCAGGACGAGCGCGGCGCCGAGAAGGACCGCCGGGCGGCGCACCTCGTCGTAACCGAAGCCGGGCCAGGCGAAGAGGATCGCCGCGAGGGAGAGGACCAGCCCGGCGGCGCCGGCGAATCTCACGAGGCCGGAATCCAGACGCGGGCGATCGTGCCCTGTCCCGGTTCGCTGTCGAGGGTGATCGTGCCGCTGTGGGCGGTGACGATCTTGCGCGCGATCGCCAGCCCCATCCCCGTCCCGCGCGGTTTCGTCGTGAAGAACGGGGAAAAGAGGCGGTTCATGTCCTCCTTCGGGATCCCCGGGCCGTTGTCCTCGAACTCGATCCGGATCCCGGGCCGGGGGTCGATCGGCGACGTGGCGGGCGCGCACCGGATCCGCACCTGGCCGCCGGGGCCGCACGCCTCGAGCGCGTTGAGCCCGAGATTGAGGAAGACCTGCTTCAGCTGGTCCGGGGCGCACTTGGCTACCAGCGTGGGCGGCGACTCGAGCCGGAAAATCGCGGCCTTCCCTTCCTCGCGCGCGCGGAGCAGCGTCTCCACCTCCCCCAGGAGCTCGGGCACGTTGACGAGGGCGAGGTCGACGGGGCGGTCGCTGGCGTACTCGAGGAACTCGCTGACGATCTTGTCGAGACGGTCGGACTCGCGCAGGACGACCTGCATGAGGCGGCGGTCGTCCTCGCCGGGGAGGGCCGAGGCCTCGAGCTCCTGCGCGGCGCCGCGGATGGAGGCGAGCGGATTGCGGATCTCGTGGGCGATGCCGGCGCTCATCTCGAGGAGGGCGCGGAACCGCTCGGCGCGCTCGGTGACGTGCTCCATCTGCTGGCGCAGCGTGAGGTCGTTGATGATGGCGACGGCGCCGCGGATGCCGCCGCCGCGCCCGTCGGCGAGCTGGGAGATGGAGATCTCGAGCGGGCGTTCGCCCACCCGGAGCTCCTGCTGGAGGCGCCCGCGCTCCTGGAGGCCGCGCCGGATGACGGCCGCGACCTCGGGGGGAAAGGCGTCGCCGAAGGGCCGGCCCACGAGCCGGGACGGGGCCTCGCGGATGCCGAGGAGCTCCGTCGCCTGCGGATTCGCGAAGACGACGCCCCCCGTCCGGTCGACGGCGATGACCCCGCCGGACATGTTCACCAGGATCTCGTCGTTCATGATCCGTACGCGGCTGATCTCCTCCGCCAGCTTCCCCGCGAGCCACGCGACGACATGGAGGGCGCCCACGAACAGGATCGCCTTGGGGACGACTTCCGCCCGGCTGAATTGCTCGAGGTCCTCGGGGGTCATCAGGTCCCGCAGTTTCAGGACCGTCGGGAGCTTCACGATGGCCGGATCCGAAACCACCACCGAGACCCAGTAGTAGACGAACACCAGGGATCCGTAGAGGACGCCCGAGAAGGCGGCGAAGCCCATCGCGGCCCGGGGGCCGATGAGGATCGCGGCGAGGAAGACGACGGCGAAGTAGAAGTAGGCGTGGGGGGTCAGGGGGCTGGCCACGAAGACGAGGCCGCTGATGGTGAGGACGTCGATCACGAGCTGGGCCATGATGAGGGCGCGGCGATCGAGCGTGGTGCGGAGGAGCCCGAAGTAGACGAAGTTGACGAGGGCCGCGCCGAGCAGGAGGTGGAACTGCGCCAGACCGAAGGGATTGAAGCCCGAGGCGCGATAGCCCGAGAAGAGGAAGGCCGCCAGCCCCACCCCCGCGACGATCGCGCGCAGGATGCAGAGCCCCTTCAGCCGCCTTTCGAGGAGCCCCTCCCGGGCGGGAGGAAGCCTGACCGATGTCATTATGTGAAGCTTTCAGCCCTCAGCCTGCAGCCGGAAGACTCCGGCCGACCGCTGAAAGCCGGCGGCTGACGGCCGCGCCTTCGGGCGCCTACTTGCTGCCGAGCGTCTGCTGGAGCTTGATGATCGGCATGAAGATCGCCAGCACGATGCCGCCGACGATCATGCCCATGATGCCGATCATGAGGGGCTCGATCAGCGACGTGATCGCCTTGACGGCGGCCTTCACTTCCGCGTCGTAGAAGTCGGAAATCTTCGACAGGAGCTTTTCGAGCGCGCCCGTTTTCTCGCCGATCGCGATCATGCGGGTGACCATCGGCGGGAAGACCTTGGTGGCCGCGAGGGGCTCGCCCAGCGTCTCGCCACGGCTCACCGCGTCCTTGGCCCTCAGCACCGCCTCCTCGATGATCACGTTGCCCGCGGTCCCCGCCACGATGTCCAGGGCCCCCAGGATCGGGACGCCGCTCTGGATCAGGGTGGAGAACGTCCGGGCGAACCGCGAGATGGCGACCTTGCGGAAGAGCTGGCCGAAGAGCGGCATGTTCAGCAGGAAGCGGTGCCAGATCTTCATCCCCGGCTTGCTCCGCTTGAACATGACGAAGCCGACCACGACGGCGATGATCATCCCGACGAGGAGCAGGAACTGGTTCTGCAGGAACCAGCTCACCTGGAGCAGGATCTTGGTCGGGACCGGAAGGTCGTCGCCCGTCATCCCCAGCTGTTCGAAGATGACCTTGAACTTGGGGACGATCCCGACGACGAGGCCGGTCGTGATGGCCAGGATCATGGTCAGCGACACGGTCGGGTAGACCATCGCCGCCTTCACCTCGCGCTTGATCTCCTCGATCGACTCGAGGTACTCCGCGAGGCGGGTCAGGATGACGTCGAGGTTGCCCGACGCCTCGCCCGCCTTGATCATGTTCACGAAGATGTTCGAGAAGATCTTGGGGTGCTCCGAGAGGGCGGTGGAGAAGTCGGTGCCCGACCGGACGCGCTCGATGATGCGGTCCATGACGCGCCGGAATCCGGCGTCGGTCGCCTGCTCGCAGAGGATCTCGAGGGACTCCAGGAGCGGGATGCCCGCCGAGATCATCGTGGAGAGCTGGCGGGTGATGATGCAGATTTCCTTGGTCTTGACCCTGGCGCGGGGCGGGCGGCCGAAGAGGGTCCGCTTGGCGGCGAGGCCCCGGTCCTCGACCAACTGGACGACGGTCAGGTTCTTCTTCTTGATCTGGTCCATGGCGGCGTTGCGGTCGGCGGCCTTGACGCTGCCGTCGATCTTCTTGCCGTCCGCGGACCTCGCCTCGTACGTGAACTGCGCCATGGATAGAACCTCCTGGATCAACGACCTGCCCTGCGAACTAGTTTACACCAGAACCGGACAGTTGTCGGACTTCAGACCTCAGACTTCAGTGTTCCCGGCTGTCAGGCTGTCAACTTCTGAAGTCTGAAGTCTGAAGTCCGAAGTCTGTCTAATCGCCCATCGTCATCCGGATCACTTCCTCCAGCGTCGTCCTCCCGCGCATGGCGTTCAGGATCCCGGTCCGGCGCAGGGTGAGGAGGCCGTCCTTGATGGCGGCCTGCTTCATGGCCACCGCCGACTGCCCCTCGATGATCATGCGCCGGATTTCATCGGTGATCTCGAGCGCCTCCAGGATGGCGAACCGTCCCTTGTACCCGCCGGTGCAGGCGTTGCAGCCCACCTTCTTCCAGAGCTGCCAGTTCGTGAAGTCCTGCTCCTTGAAGCCGAGGCCGAGGGCGTACTTCTTCTCCGGCATCACGTCGGTCGGCGCCTTGCACTTGTCGCAGAGCTTCCGGCAGAGGCGCTGAGCGGCGATGAGGATCGTCGAGGAGGCCACCATGAACTTGTCGATGCCCATGTCGATGAGGCGGGTGATCGAGCTCGCCGCGTCGTTCGTGTGGAGCGTCGAGAAGACCAGGTGGCCCGTGATGGAGGCCTTGACGGCGATGTCCGCGGTCTCGAAGTCGCGGATTTCGCCGATCATGATCGTGTCCGGGTCCTGGCGGAGGAGGCTGCGGAGCGCGACCGCGAAGGTCAGGCCGCGCTTGACGTTGACCGGCACCTGGATGACGCCTTCGAGCTGGTATTCGACGGGGTCCTCGACGGTGCAGACGTTCTCCTCGGGATCGAGCACCTCGCGGAGCGAGGCGTACAGGGTGGTCGACTTGCCGCTGCCGGTCGGTCCCGTCACGAGAAGCATCCCGTAGGAGGCGGCCAGCGCGCGGCGGAAGGCCATCTCGGCCTCCTTCTCGAAGCCGAGCTGGGAGATGCCCATGTTGAGGCTCGACGAGTCGAGGACGCGGAGCACGGCCTTTTCGCCGTGGATCGTGGGCATGATCGAGACGCGGAAGTCGACCTGCCGGCCCTCGAACTTGACCTGGAACTTGCCATCCTGCGGGACGCGCCGCTCGGCGATGTCCAGATTGGACATGATCTTGATGCGGGAAATGATCGAGTTCAGGAGGTTGCGCGGCGGCGTGTGCGTCTCGCGGAGGACGCCGTCCTGGCGGAGCCGGATCTTGATGACCTTCTCGAACGGCTCGATGTGGATGTCGCTCGCCCTCTCCGAGAGGGCCTTGATGATCAGGTTGTTGACGATCTTGATGACCGGGGAGCCGGAGGCCTCCGCCTGCGCCTTCGAAAGGTCGACGACCTCCTCGATGTCTTTCTTGATCTCCATGTCGACGTCGGGGAGGTCATCGGGGTTCATCTCCGAGAGAGCCGTCTCCGCCGCCTGGGCGGCGTCGGTCGGGGTCGTCAGCGTGCCCTCCGCGCCGTCGGCCCCGTTGGTTTCGCCGCCGTAGGCGCGGGCGATGTTCCGGCGGATCGTCCGCTCAGTGCTCACCACGGTGCGCAGGTCGCAGTTCGTCAGGGTCCGCACGTCGTCGAGCTTGAGGATGTCGAAGGGGTTGCCCACGGCGAGGGTGAGGAGGTTGCCGAGGCGCGCGACGGGGAGGACGCAGTAGTAGGAGGCGAGCTCCTGGTTGAGCGATTCGAGCGCCTCCTTGGCGGGCGCGATCTTGTCGAGGTCGATCGGCGAGAAGTTCGTCTCCTGGGCCATGGCGCTCAGGAAGCTCACCTCGTCGAGGTATTCCCGCTGGAGGAGGAAGTCGGCGAGCGAGGTCACGTCGGCCTTCTCCGCGGCCGCGAAGGCCTCCTCGAGGCGGTTCACTTCCCCCGCCCCGTGCTTCAGGAGCACCTTCTTGATGCGCTGGGCGAACTTGTCCTTCATCGGATCCCCCTACTTGGCTCCGGCCGGCTCCGTCGGCCCCGTCATGTGGAACTTGGAGATGTTCCCCTCGATCTGGGAAACGGTCGACAGGTAGAAGAAGGCGACGGAGCCCGACATGTTCTCGATCGCTTCAACGACGTCGTGCGGCGGCGGCCCCGCGATGGCCACCAGCAGGACGCGGCCGATCTTGTCGAGGACCGTGAACTGGTGCTCCATCATCTGGGTGACGGGGAAGAGCCCCACCACGTCGCGCGCGACCTTGTAGGAGGACGCGTCGATGTACGGCAAGTTGAGCTGACGGCTGATCGCCCGCAGGAGGTCCACCTCGGAGAGCAGCCCCATCTCGTGGAGGACCCGGTGGAGCGGCATCCCGCTCGCCTTCTGGCGGCTCACCACCTCGCCGAGCACCTCCTCCTTGAGGAGGCCCTCGTCCTTGAGGATGTCCTGCAGGTTCTTCTTCACCACCTTCGGCAGATTCGACATGTCTTCCCCTACCCGCGCTGGAACGTCTTCTTCAGGTCCTCCGGGTCCCCGCTGTACTGCAACGCGATCTCGTACGTCACGTGGCCCGCCTTGTAGAGCTCGTACAGGGACTGGTTCATCGTCCGCATCCCGACCTTGGCGGACGTCTGGATCACCGAATAGATCTGGTGCGCCTTGTTCTCGCGGATGAGCGACCGCGCGGCGGGCGTCATGGTCAGGATCTCGGCGGCGAGGACGCGGCCCTTGCCGTTCGTCTTCGGAATGAGCTGCTGGCAGAAAATCGCGGAGAGCGTGAAGGAGAGCTGGGTCCGGACCTGCTGCTGCTGGTACGCGGGGAAGACGTCGATGATGCGGTTGATCGTCTGGACCGCGTCGCTCGTGTGGAGCGTCGCGAAGGTGAGGTGGCCCGTTTCGGAGATCGTGAGGGCCGCCTCGATCGTCTCGAGGTCGCGCATTTCCCCGATGAGCACGACGTCGGGGTCCTGCCGCAGGATGTGGCGGAGGGCCGTCTTGAACTCGCGGGTGTCGGAGCCCACCTCGCGCTGGTTGATCAGGCTGTTCTTGTTCCGGTGGACGAACTCGATGGGATCCTCGACGGTGATGATGTGGTCGTGCTCGGTGGCGTTGATGTAGTCGACCATCGCCGCGAGGGTCGTGGACTTGCCGCTGCCCGTCGCCCCGGTGCAGAGGATGAGGCCGCGGGGCAGCTCGCACAGCTCCTGGCAGACCTTGCGGGGGAGGCCCAGGTCGTCGAACCCGCGCACCGAGTTCGGCACGAGCCGGAAGACGGCGCCGACCGAGCTTCGCTGGAGGAATACGTTCGTGCGGAACCGGCCGAGATTCTCGACGCCGAACGAGAAGTCGAGCTCCCAGTCCTTCTCGAACCGGGCGATCTGCTCGTCGCTCAGGATCCCGTAGACGAGCTTCTGGGCCTCGTCCTTGGAAAGGACCTCGAACTCGGTCGGCTTGAGCTGGCCGTCGACGCGGATCCTCGGCGGCGATCCCGCGGCCAGGTGGAGGTCCGAACCGCCGCGCTGAACCAGCAACTGCAGGAGCTCTTCCAGACTGACCATGACGGCCCCCCGTATTTCGGGTTACTCTTCCTCTTCCTTGTGCACCGTGGCCCGCGCGATGACCTCGTCCGTGAGCCGCTGCGGCATGGGATCGTAGTGGGAGAATTCGACCGAGTAGCTCCCTTCCCCGCCGGTCGCGGAGTGGAGATCGGTCGAATAGCTCATGATCTCTTTCATCGGTATCTGGGCGCGGATCACTTGCAGGTTTCCCTGCGCGTCCATCCCCTGGATCCGGCCCCGCCGCGAGTTCAGGTCGCCCGTGATGTGCCCCATGTACTGCGCGGGGACGACGATCTCGATGTGCACGATCGGTTCGAGGAGCGCCGGCTTCGCCGCCCGGAACGCCTCCTTGAAGGCCTTCGAGCCCGCCAGCTTGAACGATTCGGGCCCGGAGTCCACGTCGTGGTACGAACCGTCGAAGACTTCCACCTCGACGTCGACGACCGGGTAGCCCGCGATGACGCCCTTGTCCATCGCCTCCCGCACGCCCTTCTCGATCGGCGGGACGAACTGCTGCGGAATGCGGCCCTGGGTGATGGAGTCGGTGAACTTGAACCCCTCGCCGCGGGCCGTGGGCCGGACGCGGAGGTAGACCTCGCCGTACTGGCCGCGGCCGCCGGACTGCTTCTTGTGCTTGTAGTGCCCCTCCGCCGCGCCGAGGATCGTCTCCTTCAGCGCGATCTTCGGCGGATGGGTCACGAGCTGGACCTCGAATTTCCGCTTCAACCGGTGGATCACGACGTCGAGGTGGAGCGTGCTCATCCCCGAGATCACGAGCTCCGCCGTCCCCGGGTCGCGCGAGAACTTGAACGTCGGGTCGCTCGCGGCCAGCTTGTGGACCGACTCCGACATCCGCGCGAGGTCCACCTTGGATTTCGGCTCCACGGCGAGGGAGACCATCGGCACGGGGAACGAGTAGTTCGGGTAGTGGATGAGGTGCGCGGGATCGCAGACCGTGTCGCACGTATTGAGGTCGTCGACCTTCGTGACGCAGACGATGTCACCCGCGATCGCGGTGGTGCACGGCCGGGGGTCCTTGCCGAACGGCTTGTACATGCCGCCCATGCGGGCCGCCTTCCCCGTCCGCTGGTTGAAGATCTGCGCCTCGTTCGTCAGCGTGCCGCTGTAGACGCGGATGTACGAGAGCTTGTGGACGAAGGGGTCGGCGACCGACTTGAAAACCTGGCCCGACAGGGGGGCCGACGCCTTCGGTTCGCGCACCAGCTCCGACTTCTTCTCGGGATCCTCGCCCTTCCGGGGCCGGCCTTCGAGCGGCGAGGGGAGGTACTTCGCGATGAAGTCCATCACCTCCGCCACGCCGATGTCCTTCGCCGCGGCGCAGCAGAGCACCGGCACGACCTTGCCCTGGGCGATCGCCTTCGGGAGCGCCTTCTGGATCTCCTCGGCGGTGGGGACCTTGCCCTCGAGATACTCCTCCATCATCCGGTCGTCGATCTCGTAGAGCGACTCCCGGGCCTGCGCGGCGGCCTCCGCGTGTTCGGCCGGGATCTGGTCCGGCTTGTCGATCAGGCTCACGACGCCCTTGAGGCCGGCCCCCTGCCCCGAGGGGAAGAGGATCGGGACGCATTCCCGGCCGAAGCTCTCGCGGATCTCGGAATGCACCTTCGCGTAATCCGCGTTCTCGTGGTCCATCTTGTTGATGCAGACCACGCGGGCCACGCCCGCCCGGGTCGCGCGATCCCACATCTTGCGCGTATTCACCTTCAGGCCCTGGCCGGCGTTGACGCAGACCACCGCGGATTCGACGGCATTGAGGGCGCAGATCGCTTCGCTGACGAAGTCGGAGTAGCCGGGGGCGTCGAAGAGATTCAGCTCGCGCCCGAGGTGGTTGACGGAGGCGACGGCGAGGTCGATGGACGTGCGCCGCTCCTTCTCCTCGGGCTCGAAATCGAAGACCGAGGTCCCCTCCTCGCTGGTCCCC
>Ga0193713_1000836_pt1 | contig 10240 bp, 5 predicted proteins | sample H3a2metaG_FD_143054 | JGI IMG/M metagenome (GOLD analysis project Ga0193713, IMG submission 143054) | Soil microbial communities from a riparian zone of the East river system, Colorado, United States - H3a2 | ecosystem: Environmental > Terrestrial > Soil > Riparian zone | place: USA: East River... | reverse complement strand
ACCTGTCCGACGAGGAATTTGATGGTGGCGTCCTTGCCGCCCCGGAAATCGGCGACCGCCTTGGGGTTCGCCGCGATCGCGGCGTCCACGGCTCGCTCGATGGCTCCGGAGTCCGTGACCGTTCCGAGGCCGCGCTCTCGCACCAGGTCGGCGGGGGCGCGTCCGGTCTCGGCCGTCAACGCGAGCAGATTCTTGGCGGAGGCGACCGTCACCACCCCCGCGTCGATCAAGCCGAGGATCTCCACGAGCGCGGACGGGGTGAGCTTCGACGCCTCGAGCGTGAGATTCTTTTCATTGAGGACCCGGGCGACTTCGTTGACGACCCAGTTGGCGACGGTCTTCGCCTTCCCCGTGGCGCGCGCGCACTGCTCGAAGAACTCCGCGATCGCCCGTTCGGAGGAAAGAATGTCCGCTTCGCTTTCGCCGAGGCCGTAGTCCCGCAGGAACCGCTCGCGCTTCGCCTCGGGCATCTCGGGCAGCGCCCGCCGGACCGCCTCGATCTCCTCCGGAGTGATGCGGAGTGGCGGCAGGTCGGGCTCCGGGAAATAGCGGTAGTCGACGGCGCCTTCCTTGACCCGCATGACGCGCGTCTCGTTCCTCTCCGGATCGAAGAGGAGCGTCGCCTGGACGACGGCCCGGCCCGCCTCGACCTCGGCGACGTGGCGCCGGAACTCCGTTTCGATCGCCTTCTGGACGAAGCGGAAGGAGTTGAGGTTCTTCACCTCCGTCTTTACGCCGAGCGCCTCCCTTCCTTTGGGCCGGATCGAAACGTTGACGTCGCATCTCAGTTCGCCCTTCTCCATGTCGCAGTCGGAAATCCCCGCCGCGCGCAGGATCGCCTTCAGCGACGTGAGATAGGCGTGCGCCTCCTCGGCCGAGCGCAGGTCGGGCTCGGTCACGATTTCCAGCAGCGGCACACCGGCGCGATTCAGGTCGACGAACGACCGGGTTCCATTCTCCTCGTGGATCAGCTTGCCCGCGTCCTCCTCGAGGTGGGCCCGGTGGATCCTGATTTTCCTGGGGCCGGAGCGGGTCCGGATTTCCAGCCAGCCGTTGCGCGCGAGCGGGAGGTCGAACTGGGAGATCTGGTAGTTCTTGGGAAGGTCGGGGTAATAGTAGTTCTTCCGGTCGAACTTCGTGCGCGGTTCCACGGTCGCGTTGAGGACGAGCGCGGCTCTCAGCCCCAACTCGATCGCGCGACTGTTGAGCGTGGGCAGGGTGCCGGGATGGCCGAGGCAGACGGGACAGGTCAGCGAGTTGGGGGGCGATCCGAAGCGGACGGCGCACGCGCAGAACATCTTGGTCCGGGTATCGAGTTGGACGTGGGTCTCGATTCCGGCGACGAGTTCGTACTCGACGGCGCTGGCAGGCATGGCGATTTCAGCAGGTGAAGCTACTTGGAATCGCGGGCGGCGTCCACGATCGATTTCTCCTCGGGCGTCAGCAGGCCCGCGCCGGTGCGCCATCGCCCCGAGAATCCCGGCTTGGGTTCCTCCCGCCGCCTCCACTCCCGGTACAGGGCCAAGGCCGTCGCTTCGTCGCCGCCCGTCCGGAGCGTCGCGCCGGGGCACGGATCGGGCCAGGGCGCTTAGGCGGAGCGCTTCGCGGAAGCAGGCCGCCGCCTCCTCGGGACGTCCGAACGCGTCGAGAATGCGGCCGAGGAGGTACTGGTTCCTGGCGCGCGTCGGGTAGAGCTCGACCGCCAGCCGCGCGTTTTTCTCGGCCGCGGTCGCATGCAACGCCGCAGTGGTGCCATGGAATCCATCCCGACCCTTTTCCGAGGCGCCGGCCCGGCGCGCCATGAATTCGTGGGCGGTCGCGAGCCAGCAGGCGATTCCCGCGGCCCGGGGGCGGCGGCGCAGGGCCTCATCCAGCAAGGCAACGGCGAGATCGGAACGTCGCGACTCATCCCCGGCGGTTTCCGGGGAGGCCGGCGCGGCCGCGATCCGCCTCCACGCCTCGAAGTGCCGCAGGCCCCGTTGAAAGACGGGTTCCGGATCGAGGGGATTCTCGAGTGCCGCGGCCTCCCACGCGGCATCCGCTTCCTCGGGCTTCCCGTCCTTCTCGGCCTGGGCGGCGCGCGCCGGGAGCCCCTCGGCCTCCAGGAACCGGGGCGCGACGGCGAAGCCGAGCGGCAGGACGAGCACGAAGCAGAGGATCGCGCCGACGGCCGGGACCGCCACGCCCGTGACGCCCGGGGCCTCGAGCCGCGTGGTCAATGCCAGCGCGGCCAGCGACAACATGAAGAAGTGACGGAACGCGGGATCGTAGAAATCGAAATCCACGAGAAAGTGGACCGCGGCTCCCGCCAGGCCGGCCGCGAGGCCGATTCGCGTGAACGTTCCCCCGGCGCCCGCCCGGGCCGCGATGAGAAATCCCCCGATCCCGGCCGCGGTCATCGCGAGCGCCACGCCGCCTCCGTTGAAAATGCCCTGCAATCCAAAGGCGACGAGGAACCCCGCGCCGATGCCGATGCAGGCGGGAAGCGACGGGCCCGTTGTCGCCTCGGCAGGTTCCTCGCACGGCGCTTTCAGCGCGAGGCCTCCCGCCACGACGAGGAGCGCGAGAAACCCGAGCAGGCCGGCGATGCCGAGCTCGGCGAGGATCTGCAGATAATCGTTGTGGGCGTTGCGGACTTCCTCCTGGCGGTCGTCCTTGTATTGAGGATAGTAGTCCTCGAAGTTGTTCATGCCGATGCCGAGGGGGTGGGCCTTGGCCACGCGCGCCGCCGCGTCCCAGTAGACGTCGCGCTTGGCCATGGACTCCGAGCGCCGCGCCAGGGCTTTCGGCGACAGGGGTCCCGCCGCGACGAGGATGACCAGGATCATGAAAACCCCGGCCAGCGTCGCGAGGACGGGTCGCTTCCACCCCGGTTTTCGGCGCAGGACTTCAAGCAAGGCGAAGGCCGCGGCCGCCGCCGAGGCGGCAACCCAGCTGCCCAGGGAACCGCTGGCCCCCAGGCCGAACAGGCCGAGTCCAAGGGTGAGCGCGGACACCCCGGCGGCGAATCGATTTCGAGATTCCCACACGGTTCCGAGGATGAAGGGGAGCGTGAGGACGAGGAACCCCGCGAACGTGTTCGGATAGTGCAGCGTGCTCCATGGCTCCCCGGCCTTCATGCGCCCTTCGAACTCGCCGGCGTCGGGCGCCTCCGCGACGGCCATGCGCGCCTCGGCCTTTTCCGGAAGATGGCGAAGCTGGACGTATTGAACGACTCCGTAAAGGGCCACGACGAAGATCAGCGCCCGGAGCAACGCCAGGTAAAGGTGGCGCCGCCCGGGGCCGAACAGGTGAACCGCCAGGGGTACGGCCAGCGCGGCGGAGGCGAGGCCCGCCGCTCCATCCAACGCCCCCAGCCGGAAGGAAGCCCAGTACATCGAGAGCAGGGCGGGGATCACGAGGACCGCGAGCGGAATCTCGAGACCGGTGAGTCGCCATGTGAGCCGGCGCTCGAGGGCGCGAGCCGCGAGCCACGCTCCGGCGCCCAGCGGCACGAGGAGGTGGGCTGAAAGATCGGAGCCCCAGGCCCCCTCTCCGCCCCGCAGCGCGAGCCGCAAGGACGCATGGCCGGCGAAGACCCCCAGTGCGAGGCCGTCGAGGATCCGCGCGGGCCCGCGGTCACCGGGGTTGGTCGTCACGCTTCCTTCCGGTCCGATCGAGCAGGGCGATGATGCCGAAGGTCAGGACGAGCTGGGCGAGGACGATTCCCGCGCCGAGGGCATTCACCTGGAGGAGAAGGATGGCCGCGAGGCCGGTCATGGCCGTCATGGCGTAAACCGTCAGGACCGCCGCGCGCGGTCCCATGCCGAGGGCGAGGAGCCGATGGGCCACGTGGTTCCGATCCCCCTCGAAAATCGGGCGACGGTTCCTCCACCGCGTGATCACCACGCTCGCCGTGTCGTACAGCGGAACGGCGAGGACGACGAGCGGGATGGCCCACGCCCACGGCGGACGCGTCCCTCCGGATTCGTAGAAGGTGAACGTCACGGTCAGTGTGGAGATAACGAAGCCGGTGAACAGGCTCCCGCCATCTCCGATGTAGACGCGAGCGGGGGGGAAGTTGAAGAGAAGGAAACCCAGCGCGGCGCCTCCGAGGGCGGCGAGGGCCGCCGCCACGAACCACTGGCCGGTGACGACGGCGATGATTCCCAGGAAGAGGCACGTGAGAAATGCGACGCCCCCCGTCAGTCCGTCCATGTGGTCAAGTAGGTTGAAGGCATTCGTCACCCCGACGATCCAGAGGACCGTGACCGCGCCGCCGGCGAGATCGGCCGCGAAGGAGCCCTCCCAGAAGAGCGACAGCCGCTCCGAGCCGATGACGAATCCGGTCGCGACCAGGGTTTCGACCAGGAGCTTGGTGCGCGGCCCGAGCTTCCGCCGGTCGTCCAGCGTGCCGAGGAGCAGGATGACGAGCGATCCTCCCCCGAGCAGGAGGAGATCCTGCGCCTTGGAGACCGCGCCGCGGGCGTACTGCGTCACCTCGGGCGGCAGTCCGAACGTCGTGCCTCGGTGGATGAGCCATGCGCCGGTGAGTCCCGCCGCGAGCGTGACGAGGAATCCCGCGGCGACGGACAGGCCGCCGCCGTAGGGCATCGGGGCGGCGTGCGATTTCCTGGGGCCGGGTTGATCGAGGAAACCGGTTCGACGGGCGAGCCGGATGACGGCCGGGAGGGAGAGCGCCGTCACGGCACATGCCGAAATCGCGCTGAGGAAGAGAATCCAAATCATGTGCGATGGCCAGACATCAGAAATCAGACGTCAGACTTCAGAAACACGGAAGAAGGCGGAGCCCCGGAGGCGCGACCCTACAAAACGGCGGCGTTGATTTCTTTCTTCATCGCCTCGGCCGCCGCGGCGACCGCGCGGGGCCACTGGTCCGCGCCGAACTGCGACTTCCACGGCTCCTTCTCGTAGGCGAAGATGACGCTGCGCGACGAGCTGACGATGGCGCCCAGGCCTTCGCGGCCGAAGCACGCCTTGAGATCGGACGCCTTCCCGCCCTGCGCGCCGAGCCCCGGGACGAGCAGGAATGCGTGCGGGAGCGCCTCGCGCGCCCGGGCCGCCTGCTCCGGATGGGTGGCTCCCACGACGGCTCCCACGGAGCTCCAGCCGTATTTCCCCATCACCTTCGATCCCCACTCGGCGACCCGGTCGGCGACGTGGAGGAAGAGCGGCCGGCCGTCGATGAGACGATCCTGGAAGTCCCCGGAGCCGGGGTTCGACGTCTTGACGAGGACGAAGAGGCCGCCGTCGCGCGCCTTCGCCTCCTCGAGGAAGGGTTCCATGCTGTCGGAGCCGAGGTAGGGGTTGACAGTGATCGCGTCGCACCCGAAGGAGTCGAGGTGCGCCTCGGCGTAGGCCTTGGCCGTCTCGGGGACATCCCCGCGCTTCACGTCGCCGATGACGAGAAGGCCCCGCTTGCGCGCGTGACGGCAGAGCGCGAAATAGGTGACCAGCCCGAACGGTCCGAGCCTTTCGAAAAACGCGATCTGCGGCTTGACGGCGACCGCGTGGTCGCGCACCGCCTCGATGATCTCCCCGCCCCAGTCGAGGATCGCCTGCGCGGCGCGCTCGACGTCGGTGCGGACCCCGTGCTGGAGCTCGGGAGGGAGGTTCTCGAGGCGGGGGTCCAGCCCGACCACCACGCGGCTGTTCTTGGATTTCACCGCGTCGACGAGGCGATCGGCGAAGGGTTTCACGGCGGGCGATAGTACCGCATAACGCATCACCCGCCTACGCTCTTGATTCTGTTCCTGTCGATCCGTGCTCGTCCGAGCTTCGGCGAGGCAGGCGCATTACGCATTACGGAACGATGCACGAAGGCTCTTGAAACTTCGCCGGCGAGCGCATCCGGCATCATGCATACCGCATCCCGGTGCTTCAGCCCGGCATGCCGGATCCCGGCTGCTGGATGTTCTCTGCGTCACGGCGTCTTGAGTATTCGTCGTCCGCGCCGTGATGCGTCATGCGTGCCCACGACAATGGACTTTGGAATTTGGAATTTGGACTTTGGGCTATCGGGCTTCTATAATGTCGCACCCTTGGGCCCCCCCGGACGGCCCGGGCGCGGCTTCCCCTGGAGGATTTCTCATGAGGCGTGCGACGATCGCGGCGGCGTTCCTGGTGCTGGCTCTCCCCGTGGCGGCCCAGGACCGGGCGGCGCTCGAACGCGACATCGAGAAGGCGGTCGAGCGGCTCTACTCCGAGAAGGGCAACGAATCCGACCTCGCACGCCAGGAGCTGACGGACCTGGGCCGGCGCGCGGTGCCGCGCCTGCTCCAGGAATTGGCGGGCAAGGGCGGAGGCGACCGGAAGCCGAACGCGCGCGTCCGCCGGCTGATCTGCGAGATCCTGGGCGAGTCGCGCGACAACTCGTCCCCGGTGCTCGACGCCCTGGCCGACCGGATGAACGACACCGAGGAGTTCGGGCTGAGCGTCGCGGCCGCCGCGGCCCACGCGCTGGGCCGGATCGCGGACGAGCGCTCCATCCCGCCGCTCCTCAAGGCCCTCAACTCGAAGGTCGCCGAGTCCGACCGCTGGCTCAAGCACTCCTGCATCGAGGCCCTCGGGATCCTCCGGGCGAAGGAGGCCGTCGAGCCGCTGCTGAAAGCCCTCGAGGACAAGGGAGCGGCGGAGCTCGGCGGTTACGAGCGCCGCCACCTCATCCGCGCCGACGCGGCCGACGCCCTCGGCCTGATCCACGCGAAGGAGGCCATGAAGCCGCTGGGCAAGCTCCTTTCGGATTCCGAGAAGAACCCCTCGACCAACCTCCAGGTCGCGGTCCACGCGGCGCGGGCGCTGGAACGGATTTCCGGCGAGTCGAAGGGGACCCTGGTCGGGTCCGACGTCGACATCGTCGCGGGGCTGGACGCGTGGCGCAAATGGTGGGGCGCCGAGGAGACGAAGACCAATATCGCGGAGGCGAAGGCCAGGGTCGCGGAAATTGCCGCCGCGGTGGAGAAGTTCAAGAAGGCGCACGGGAAATACCCGGCGGTCATCGGGGAGCTCAAGACGAGGCCGGTGGGCTCCGAGTTCGACAACTACCCGGCGGGGGGCTACTACTCGGGGGACCTCAACGATCCGTGGGGAATGCCCTACGTCTACAACCCGCGCGGCGAGAACGGGGCGCCCTTCGACGTCCTTTCGTACGGCCGCGACAAGAAGGCGTGGGGCGGCGGCGACGACGCCGACATCTGGAACCACGAAAACTACAAGATCCTCCGGATCCAGAAGACCCGGGATGGGATCCGGCAGATCGAGGAAGCGGTCGCGAAATTCAAGGCGGACAACGGCGCCCTGCCGAAGGACATTTCCGACCTGACGAAGGCCGATCCGGCCAAGAACGGGGGGAAGGCGTATCTGGCCGAGCTCCCCAAGGACGGATTCGACGGACCCATCCGGTACGCCGTGGCCGCCACCAAGGACGCCCCGTACGACATCTGGAGTCTCGGCGCGGACCGAAAAGAGGGTGGGGCGGGCCTCGCGCTGGACATCTGGAACCACGATCTCTGGAAGGTCACGCGCGCCGAGAAGACGAAAGACCTGGTCAAGACCCTCGGGGAGGCGGTCGAAAAGTTCCGGAAGGAGCAGGACCGGTATCCCGAGAACCTGGAGGACCTGAAGGTGAAACCCTCCTGGGCCAAGGCTTCCTCGTGGCCGGACAAGGGATACACGACGGCCAAGCTCACGGACGATTTCGGCAATCCCTTCGCCTACAAGGTCTCCGCGGACGGCAAGGGCTTCGAGCTGAAGAGCCTCGGGGGGGACGGCGCCGAGGGCGGGCCCGGATTGGACGCCGACATCCCCTACACGAAGTGATATTGGGGTGGTGTCTTAGTTTCCAGACCCCTGATCCCTGATCCCAGCTCCTGAAGTTCCGAGTCGCAAGCCGGAGGCGAGTAGCACATCTGAGTGCAAACCGTGTGAATACCGCCTACGGAGCTCGAGGCTGGAAACTTCCGAAAGCTGGGATCTGGGATCGGGGAGCTGGAGACTGAGCTACGGCCGCCCGGGCGTCAGCTGCGCATCCTCAGGAATCCCGCCAGGCCCACGAGGCCGAAGACCACGATCGGACTCCACACGGCCACGGCGGGGGAGAGCCCGGCTCCGCGGATTCCGGTCTCGAAGCAGACGAAGGTCGCGGCGTAGTAGGCGATCGTCAGGAGCAGGCAGAGGCCGACGCCCCGGTAGTAGCTGCGGTGCTGCGCCCCCGTCACCAGGGGAAGCCCCAGGAAGAGGAGCACGACCGCCCCGAGCGGCGAGGCGAACTTGCCGTGGAAGTACATCTGGAAGGCGGGAATGTGCGGGTACTTCTCCATGAGATCGATCAGCTCGGCGAGACGGTAGGATCTTCCCGAGAGCGAGAACTTCTTCTTGAAACTCTCCGGCTTGAGGTCCGTCTTGATCCCGAGCTTCTCCAGGGTGACCCCCTCCGCGGGCAGCGGATCTTCCCGAACCCGGGGGCGCTGCCCGGGGCTCTCGTGCATCTCGGGAGTCCCGTCGGCGTTGTACGGTGTCATGGTCCCGGCTCGCAGCACCCACTGCTCCTTGCCGCGATCCCACGTCGCCGTCGCGGCCCGGATCACCCGCTCGCGCTGATTGTTCTTCCAGCAGGTGAGCGTCAGGTCCTTCATCACCCGGGGCAGGCGTTCATATTCATTCATGTAGAACGCCAGGTCCCGGTCGATCAGGAACTGGCCCTTGAGCGGCTTGTCGCTGATGAGGATGTCGTCCGTCTCGCCGATCTTTTCGGCCAGGTTCGGCAGCACGAACTCGTCGAGGATTCCCATCATGAGGGCGCAGATGAAGGCGCTGGCGACGAAGGTCATGCTGAGGCGCCGGACGCTGACCCCCGAGACGACCATCGGGAGGAGCTCGTTCGTCTTCTGGAGCTGGATCACCGAGAACATGGCGGCGAAGAGCGAGACCGCCGGCAGGACGAGGTGAAGGAACATCGGGAGCCGGACGCCGTAGTACTCCGCGAGGAACGGAAGCGTGTTGATGCTCTTGAGGGAGAGGATCCGCGCGATCCGGCTCGAAAGATCCATGACCGTGAAAAGCGTGACGAACGTCAGCGTGACGAGGGCGAAGGCCGAACCGAAGATGGAGAGGATGTACCGGTCGAGCAGCTTCATACCCGGAACACCTTCCAGTTGAGAAACGCGGCCGCCACGAGGACGACCGCGTTCGCCCCGTAGGCGCCCACCTCGGGGGCGACCAGCCCGCGCTGCGCGAGCCCCTGCCCGAGAAAGAAGAGGACGAAATAGATGAGGAGGGGCGGGAGCGCCACCCCGAGACCCGACATCTTCGTGCCCTTCCGCACCAGGATGCCGATGGGAACTCCGAGCAGGATCAAGCACACCGGACCCAGCGACTTGGCGAACCGCAGGTGGATTTCGGTGTAGAAGGCGGCGCGCGACGCCCGGGGCTGGCGGGCCCATTCGGTGACGAGTTCCAGGCCGGCCATGTCCTCGGGACTCTTCTGTCGCGCATAGGGGTCATCCAGCTCCAGAGTGAGGACTTGGGACTTGCTGGTCAGTCCGAATTTCTCCTCCGGTTTCCCGTCGATCATCTCGTATTCCACCAGCGTGCAGTTTTCGATGGTGACCCGGACCAGCCGGTCGCTGAGGATATCGATTCTTCCCTGCGAGCCGCGCAGCATGCGCTTCGGGAAGCCGTCGGCGTCGAAGAACACGATGGTGGGCTCCTTGAGGACGCCGTCCCCGGAGTCGGTGTAGGAGAGGCGGACGGAACTGCTGATCTTCAGATTGTTCAGCCCCGGCGGGGGACGCTTCAGGGCGCCGATGACCGTGTCGCCGACGATGTCGCGTTTCTTGTACTTGGCTCTCGGACCGAGCTCATGGTGCACCAGGAATGCGAAGACGAAGATGAAGACGGCGAACAGGAGGGCCGGCGCGAAGATCCGCCCGATGTGGATGCCGCTCGTGCGCATCGCGTCGATCTCGTTCTCGGCGGCCAGCCGGCCGTAGACCATCGTGGCGGTGAGGGTCGCGGCGACGAGGAGGGCCCATGGCGCCATGAACGAGAAGGCCATCGGGAGCGCCTCGTAGATGAAGGAGAGCGTGACTCCCTCATAGGTGCGGAACATGTTGAAGATCAGGCCCACGGCGCAGACCGTGACCAGGATCGCGAAGGCCACCGCGAACGTGAACACCAACTCGCGGAAGATGTAGCGCTGGAGGATCATCCCCTACCCCGTTATCGGCGCGCGCGGCCTTGA
>Ga0193713_1000835_pt1 | contig 10244 bp, 4 predicted proteins | sample H3a2metaG_FD_143054 | JGI IMG/M metagenome (GOLD analysis project Ga0193713, IMG submission 143054) | Soil microbial communities from a riparian zone of the East river system, Colorado, United States - H3a2 | ecosystem: Environmental > Terrestrial > Soil > Riparian zone | place: USA: East River... | reverse complement strand
CCGGAGGCCGAGGCCAGCACGCCGAGCGCCGCCTGAGGGTGTGATGCAGGTTTTTGACGGCTGTGGCCGCGACGCCTACACTGCCAGACACCATGGATGCACCGATCGAAAACACTCACTCCCACGACTCACCGCTGGTATTCACCGATGCCGCGGCGCGCAAAGTGGCGGACCTGATTCGCGCCGAGGGTAATCCGCAGCTGATGCTGCGGGTGTTCGTACAGGGCGGCGGCTGCTCGGGCCTCCAGTATGGCTTCGAGTTCGACGAGCAGGTGCAGGAGGGCGACACCTGCGTGGAGAACCAGGGCGTCAAGTTGCTGGTCGATCCCATGAGCGTCAATTACCTCGGCGGCGCGGAGATCGATTTTCGCGATGGCCTCGAGGGCGCGCAGTTCGTGATCCGCAATCCGAACGCCACAACGACCTGCGGTTGCGGCTCCTCCTTCACCACGGCCTGAAGCCTGCGTGAGTCGATCCGCCCGCACTGTGCCCGACGTGCTGGCGGCCGTCGATCTGGGTTCGAACAGCTTTCACCTCGTTGTCGCCCGTTATTCGCACGGCCAGCTCGTGGTCATCGACCGGATGCGCGAGATGGTGTGCCTCGGCGCCGGGGTCGGCCCTGACGGCCGGCTCGACAAGCAGGTGGCCGCGCGCGCGCTGGCCTGTCTGGAGCGCTTCGGTCAGCGACTGCGCGACATGCACGCACGCAACGTGCGCGTGGTCGGCACCAACGCGCTGCGCATCTCGCGACGCAAACAGGCCTTCCTCGAGCGCGCCCGCGACGCACTCGGCCACCCGATCGAAATCATCTCCGGCATGGAGGAGGCGCGGCTCATCTATTCGGGCGTCGCGCACACGCTGCCGGCCGAACCCGGCCGCCGCCTGGTGATCGACATCGGCGGCGGCAGCACTGAGATCGTGATCGGTGAAGGCCATGAGCCCCAGCTGCTGGAGAGCCTGAAGCTCGGCTGTGTCTCGATGAGCCTGCGCTTCTTTCCCGACGGGAAACTTTCCGCGCGGCGGCTGGAGCGCGCGCGCCTGGCCGCGCGCGCGGAGATCGAGCCGGTGCAGGCAGCCTTCCTCAAGCGCGGCTGGGAGCGGGTCGTCGGCAGCTCCGGCACCGTGCGCGCGATCGGTGAGTGCCTGCAGGAGCAGGATCCGCAAAGCGCCGGCGTCACCGCCGCCGGCCTGGAGCGCCTGTTCGAGGACATGGCGCGCGCCGGAAACGTCCGTGAACTGGGGTACAAATCGCTCACGGACGAGCGGCGGCCGGTATTTCCGGGAGGCGTGGCCATACTCGGCGAGCTGTTCAGATCGCTCGGCATCGAGCAGCTGCGCATGGCCGACGGCGCGCTGCGCGATGGATTGCTCCAGGACATGATCGGCCGACTCACGGACGAGGACCCGCGCGAGCGCACCGTGAGTTCAATGCTCAAGCGCTACCACGTCGATGCCGACCAGGCGGCCAGAGTCGAAGCGACGGCACTGGAGTTTCTCGGGCAGGTCGCCGGCAACTGGGATCTGGACGACCCGCAGGCGGAACTGGCGCTGAAGTGGGCGGCACGCCTGCACGAGATCGGCCTGGATGTCGCGCACAGCGGCTATCACCGCCACGGCGCCTACCTGCTGGAGAATGCGGACCTGCCCGGCTTCGCGCGCGAGGAGCAGCTGCTGCTGGCGCGGCTGGTGGGCGCCCATCGCAAGAAGCTTTCGCTGGCCGGCGTGGAGGATCTGATTCCGCCCTGGGACCGCCGCGCGATCTATCTGATGATGCTGCTGCGACTGTCCGTCCTGCTGCACCGCGGGCGCACCACCACCGCGTTGCCACCGATTGAGCTGGCGGCGCGCGGGCGCACGCTGGAACTGCGTTTTCCGGCACGCTGGCTGAAGGACCATCCGCTCTCGGGCGAGGACCTGCAGCTGGAAATCGACAATCTGCGCGTGCAGGGGCTTAAGCTGCGCGTCTATTCCGGCAACCGCGCGGCCGCGGCGTAGGTCTCGAGCAGCTGAGCCTGCGCGTCCGCGCCCGCGGCCGCGTCGGGCAGCGTCGATGCCTGCAGGTAACGGCCGTCGCTTTGCAGCAGCCAGGCGTTGCTGGTGTCCGTCAGGTAGCACTCCAGGTCGGCGCGGATGCGCGTACGGAGCCGTGTCTGGGTGACGGGGAAGGCGACCTCGACGCGCCGGAAGAAATTGCGCTCCATCCAGTCGGCGCTCGCCAGGTAGAGCTGCGGCCGGCCGGCGTTCTCGAACCAGAAGGCCCGCGAGTGCTCCAGGAAGCGCCCGACGATCGAGCGCACCTGGATGTGATCCGAGATGCCGGGCAGGCCGGGGCGCAGCGCGCACACGCCGCGCACGATCAGGTCGATCTGCACGCCGGCGCTGGATGCGCGGTAGAGGTTCTCGATGGTCTGCGGATCGACGAGCGCATTGAGCTTGGCGATCACGCGCGCGCGCTTGCCGGCGCGGGCGTGCGCGATCTCGCGCTCGATCAGGGCCTGCAGCGACTCGTGCAGCGTGAACGGCGATTGCAGCAGCCGGCGCAGGCGCGGCGTCTGCGTCAGGCTGGTCAGCTGCAGGAAGATCTCGTGCACGTCGGTGCCGATGGCCTCATCGCAGGTGAACAGGCCGTAGTCGGTGTAGCTGCGCGCCGTCCCCGGGTGATAGTTGCCGGTACCCAGGTGGCAGTAGCGGCGGATGCCGTCGGCCTCGCGGCGCACGATCAGCATCAGCTTGGCGTGCGTCTTGTAGCCGACCACGCCGTACATCACGTGTGCGCCCGCTTCCTGCAGGCGCGTCGACAGCTCGATGTTCGCTTCCTCGTCGAAGCGCGCGCGCAGCTCGATGATGACGGTGACATCCTTGCCGGCCTGTGCCGCGGCCACCAGCGCGTCGACGATGGGGGAGCGATCTCCGGTGCGGTACAGCGTCTGCTTGATCGCCAGCACCGTCGGATCGGCCGCCGCCTGCCGCAGCAGGTCCATCAGGGGCGTGAAGCTCTGAAACGGATGATGCAGCAGCACGTCGCGCTGGCGGATGGCATCGAACAGGTCGTGCGCGCCACTGAACCCTTCAGCCAGTCCCGGAGTGAAGGGCGTGTACTTGAGATCGGGCCGTGCCACCAGGTCGTAGATCGCCGAGAAGCGGTTGAGATTCACCGGTCCCGGCACCGAATACCAGTCGCGCGGTTCGAGTGCAAACTGCTGCAGCAGGTAATTGACCATGTCCTGCGGACAGTCGACCGCAGTCTCGAGCCGCACCGCCGCGCCGTAGCGGCGGTGCGCGAGCTCACCTTCGAGCGCGCGGCGCAGGTCGTCGACCTCTTCGTCGTCGACGAACAGGTCGCTGTTGCGCGTCAGGCGGAACTGGTAACACCCCAGTACCTGCATCCCGGTAAACAGGCGGGCCACGAACGCCTCGACGATGGTCGAGAGCGCGACCAGTCGCTGGCGGCCGTTCTCGGCGGGCAGTGTCACGATGCGGGGCAGCGAGCGCGGCGCCTGCACCACGGCCAGCGCGCCGTCGCGCCCGAAGGCGTCCTTGCCGGAGAGCTTGACGATGAAATTGAGGCTCTTGTTCTGGATGCGCGGAAACGGCCGGGCCGGATCCAGCCCTAAGGGACTCAAGACCGGTTCCACCTCGGCGGCGAAGTACTGCTCGAGCCAGGCGTGGGTCTCGGCGTCCCAGACCGTGCCGGCCAGCAGCTCGATGCCCGCGGAGTGCAGCTCACCGAGCAGCATGCCGTTCAGGACGCCGTACTGATCCTCGATCAGCCGCAGCGTGCGCTCATGGATCGCGGCGAGCTGCTCGGGGATGCTCAGGGTGTCCGGCGCGGTCTGGGTCGAGCCCAGCTCGAGCAGCTGCTTGAGCCCGGACACCCGGATCTCGAAGAATTCGTCCAGGTTGGAGGAACAGATGCACAGGAACCGCAGCCGCTCCAGCAGCGGCACGCGCGAATCCCTGGCCAGCGCCAGCACGCGGGAGTTGAACTCCAGCGCCGCGATTTCGCGGTTGATGAAGTTCTGGGGGGCCCTGAATTGCGGTTGATCCAAGTCTCGCTCGCACGGGGTCGGAATCCTCATTGTAGCCACAGCGCAGCGGCCACTGTGTTACAGCCTTGGGCGGCCGCTTTGCTGCTAGAGTAATGCGCTGGCGCAGGGCCATGGAGCCTGTTCCAACCGGGGGTTCAGAGCGGAATTCATGGCGAAGATCACCGTACCAGTGGCCGAACAGATGGCCGAGCTGCAGCGCGGAGCGGCCGAGGTGCTGACGCTCCCCGATCTGCAGAAAAAGCTCCAGCGGGGCGAGGCCCTGCGCATCAAGGCCGGATTCGATCCGACCGCACCGGACCTGCATCTGGGGCACACGGTGCTCATCAACAAACTGCGCCAGTTCCAGCAGTTCGGTCACGAGGTCACGTTCCTGATCGGCGACTTCACCGGCATGATCGGTGATCCAAGCGGCCGCAACGCCACGCGTCCACGGCTCACGCCCGAGGAGATCCAGGCCAATGCGCGCACCTACGAGCAGCAGATTTTCCGCATCCTCGAGCGCGCGCGGACGCGCGTCGACTTCAATTCGCGCTGGTTCGGGGCGATGAACGCCGCGGGCCTGATCGAGATCGCCGCGCGCGCGACGGTGGCACGCATGCTGGAGCGCGACGATTTCAGCAAGCGCTTCAAGGCGAACCAGCCGATCGCGCTGCATGAATTCCTCTACCCTCTGGTGCAGGGGTACGATTCGGTGGCGCTGCACTCCGACGTTGAACTGGGCGGGACCGACCAGAAATTCAACCTGCTCGTCGGCCGGCAGCTGCAGGAGCACTACGGCCAGGAGCCGCAGGTGGTGCTGACGATGCCGCTGCTCGAGGGGCTCGACGGCATCAACAAGATGTCCAAGTCGCTCGGCAACTACGTGGGCATCACCGATGCGCCGGACGAGATGTTCGGCAAGCTGATGTCCATCTCGGACGAGCTGATGTGGCGTTACTTCGAGCTGCTGTCCTTTCGTCCCCTGGCGGACGTGGCCGCCCTGCATGCCGGCGTGGCGGCAGGCCGCAACCCGCGCGATGTGAAATTCGAGCTGGCGCAGGAAATCGTGGCGCGCTTCCATGACTCTGCCGCAGCGCAGCAGGCGCAGCGGAATTTCATCAGCCGCTTCGCAGACAGGGTCCTGCCCAGCGACTTGAAAGAAGTGCCCCTGGCGTGTGCGCCGGGAGAGGCGGGGCTGGCCCTGCTGGCCGCGCTCACCAGTGCCGGGGTGACACTCGCCGCCAGCCGCGGGGAGGCCCGCCGCAAGGTCGCCGAAGGGGCGGTGCGGGTCGATGGCGTCAAGGTCACCGATCCCCAGCTGCGGCTGGCCCCGGGCGCCAGCTACACCCTGCAGGTCGGTTCGCGTCGCTACGCGCGTGTCGCAGTGCAAAAAGCACCATAAAAACAATGCGATGACTGCCGCTGCGGCTTATTTGCTGCGAAGCGTTGACAGGCCCTGCTCCCGCCCTATAATGCGCGCCCTCAGCACACTGCGCCGCCTATGCAGGCAGGCGTGGTATCAGCGTTCGTGCATATGTTGACGGGGAGAGCCGCAGGGCTATACTCCTCGGCCCTTTCTTCGGCCCTAGTGACCGAAGTGCTCTTTAAAAATTTGGCAGGTAATTTGTGTGGGGACTCGCGTCGATTGTGTTCTTTTGAATGCAAGATGACCGAGTGACCAAAAGTCCAGCGATGGGCCTTTGATTCACTCTTTTTGTTGAAAGCTCAAAGCTATCAAGTGAAGAGTTTGATCCTGGCTCAGATTGAACGCTGGCGGCGTGCTTAACACATGCAAGTCGAGCGGTAACAGGCGTAGCAATACGTGCTGACGAGCGGCGAACGGGTGAGTAATGCTTCGGAATCTGCCTGATAGTGGGGAATAACTAACCGAAAGGTTAGCTAATGCCGCATAAGTCCCCTCTTCACAACGGAGAGGCGAGAAAGCGGGGGATCGCAAGACCTCGCGCTAACAGATGAGCCGAAGTCGGATTAGCTTGTTGGTGAGGTAACGGCTCACCAAGGCGACAATCCGTAGCTGGTCTGAGAGGACGACCAGCCACACTGGGACTGAGACACGGCCCAGACTCCTACGGGAGGCAGCAGTGGGGAATATTGGACAATGGGGGCAACCCTGATCCAGCGACGCCGCGTGTGTGAAGAAGGCCTGCGGGTTGTAAAGCACTTTTAGTGGGGATGAAAAGCACATTGCTAATACCAGTGTGTCTTGACCTAACCCAAAGAAAAAGCACCGGCTAACTCTGTGCCAGCAGCCGCGGTAATACAGAGGGTGCGAGCGTTAATCGGAATTACTGGGCGTAAAGCGTGCGTAGACGGTTTCGTAAGTCGGGTGTGAAATCCCCGGGCTCAACCTGGGAATTGCATTCGAAACTGCGAGGCTAGGGTACGGAAGAGGGAAGCGGAATTTCTGGTGTAGCGGTGAAATGCGTAGATATCAGAAGGAACATCAGTGGCGAAAGCGGCTTCCTGGTCCAGTACCGACGTTCAGGCACGAAAGCGTGGGGAGCAAACAGGATTAGATACCCTGGTAGTCCACGCCATAAACGATGAGAACTAGACGTTGAGAGGGTTAGCCTCCCAGTGTCGTAGCTAACGCGCTAAGTTCTCCGCCTGGGGAGTACGGCCGCAAGGTTGAAACTCAAAGGAATTGACGGGGACCCGCACAAGCGGTGGAGCATGTGGTTTAATTCGATGCAACGCGAAGAACCTTACCTGGCCTTGACATCCATGGAATTCTGCAGAGATGTGGAAGTGCCTTCGGGAACCATGAGACAGGTGCTGCATGGCTGTCGTCAGCTCGTGTCGTGAGATGTTGGGTTAAGTCCCGCAACGAGCGCAACCCTTGTCCTTAGTTGCCATCATTCAGTTGGGAACTCTAAGGAGACCGCCGGTGACAAACCGGAGGAAGGTGGGGATGACGTCAAGTCATCATGGCCTTTATGGCCAGGGCTACACACGTGCTACAATGGCAGGTACAGAGGGAAGCCAACGCGCGAGCGGGAGCCAATCCCAGAAAGCCTGTCGTAGTCCGGATCGGAGTCTGCAACTCGACTCTGTGAAGTTGGAATCGCTAGTAATCGCAGATCAGCATTGCTGCGGTGAATACGTTCCCGGGTCTTGTACACACCGCCCGTCACACCATGGGAGTTTACTGCACCAGAAGCAGGTAGCCTAACCGCAAGGATGGCGCCTACCACGGTGTGGTCGATGACTGGGGTGAAGTCGTAACAAGGTAGCCGTACGGGAACGTGCGGCTGGATCACCTCCTTTAAGAGACCGCAGTCAACGGAACAGGTTGGCGCGAGTTCCCAGCACAAATTACCTGCCTCATCGCCTTAAGAGGTAGCGGCCTAAAGCTCCCTGGATCGCGCTTGGCAACACAGGCTGCAGCACCGCATTGGGTCTGTAGCTCAGTTAGTTAGAGCGCACCCCTGATAAGGGTGAGGTCGGGGGTGCAACTCCTCCCAGACCCACCAACCAATGACGGGGCCATAGCTCAGCTGGGAGAGCGCCTGCTTTGCAAGCAGGAGGTCACCGGTTCGATCCCGGTTGGCTCCACCAGCCCGTAAGTCCTACCTGCCAAGGCGAAAAGTTTGCGATGCGCGGTGCATGAGACCGTGTCGCTCTTTAAAAATCTGGAAGATTCTTTTGATAGACGCTAAGTTTTCAAGCGAGTGTTTTTTATATTCTCTTGAGAATGTCGCGTTCGCATAAATGTGAGAGATCAGCTCCATATCCTCAAACTTCTTGAGGTTATATGGTCAAGTGAAGAAGCGCATATGGCGGATGCCTTGGCGGTAGAAGGCGATGAAGGACGTAGTAGCCTGCGATAAGCGCCGGGGAGCTGGCAAACAAGCTTCGATCCGGCGATTTCCGAATGGGGAAACCCAGAGCTTTACGCTCTATCTCATGCTGAATACATAGGCGTGAGAAGCAAACCCGGTGAATTGAAACATCTCAGTAACCGGAGGAATAGAAATCAACCGAGATTCCCTTAGTAGTGGCGAGCGAAAGGGGAACAGCCCAGTTGTGGTAATCCGAAGAGGTCTAGTGGAACAGTCTGGAAAGTCTGGCCAAAGAAGGTGATAGCCCTGTAGACGAAAGACCGAATCGGTGAGCAACGAAGAGTAGGGCGGGACACGTGCAATCCTGTCTGAACATAGGGGGACCATCCTCTAAGGCTAAATACTCTCTACCGACCGATAGTGAACCAGTACCGTGAGGGAAAGGCGAAAAGAACCGCGGTGAGCGGAGTGAAATAGAACCTGAAACCGTATGCGTACAAGCAGTCGGAGCCCCGCAAGGGGTGACGGCGTACCTTTTGTATAATGGGTCAGCGAGTTATTTTCAGTGGCAAGGCTAACCAAATAGGGGAGCCGTAGGGAAACCGAGTCTTAATAGGGCGCCACAGTCGCTGGGAATAGACCCGAAGCCAGTCGATCTATCCATGGCCAGGATGAAGATCAGGTAACACTGATTGGAGGTCCGAACGAACCACTGTTGCAATAGTGCGTCGATGAGCTGTGGATAGGAGTGAAAGGCTAATCAAGGCTGGCGATAGCTGGTTCTCCCCGAAAGCTATTTAGGTAGTGCCTCGGTTATTACTCGAGGGGGTAGAGCACTGTTTAGAGAAGGGGGCCATCTCGGCCTACCAACTCTATGCAAACTCCGAATACCTCGAAGTACAGACCGGGAGACACACAGCGGGTGCTAACGTCCGTTGTGAAGAGGGCAACAACCCAGACCATCAGCTAAGGTCCCAAAATTTCGGCTAAGTGGTAAACGATGTGGAAAGTCATAGACAGCCAGGAGGTTGGCTTAGAAGCAGCCATCCTTTAAAGAAAGCGTAATAGCTCACTGGTCAAGTCGGTCCGCGCGGAAGATTTAACGGGGCTCAAGCCGAGTACCGAAGCTATGGGTGTGCAGCAATGCACGCGGTAGGGGAGCGTTCTCTACGCCTGTGAAGGTGTGCTGCGAGGCATGCTGGAGGTATGAGAAGTGCGAATGCTGACATGAGTAACGTTAAAGCGGGTGAAAAACCCGCTCGCCGTAAACCCAAGGTTTCCTGAGCTACGTTAATCGGCTGAGGGTGAGTCGGTTCCTAAGGCGAGACCGAAAGGTGTAGTCGATGGAAAGCAGGTTAATATTCCTGCACCAGAACCACTGCGATGGGGTGACGGAGAAGGCTAGATCCAGCGGCATTTATGCCGTCTAAGCTCGTAGGCAGTACTTGTTGGAAAATCCGCAGGTACGTTAATGCCGAGAGGTGAATGTAAGGTCTCTTCGGAGATCAATTGGATTGATGCCACGCTTCCGGGAAAAGCCTCTAAGCTTCAGGTGAATTCTGACCGTACCGTAAACCGACACTGGTGGGTGGGGAGATAATCTCCCAAGGCGCTTGAGAGAACTCTGGTTAAGGAACTCTGCAAATTGATACCGTAACTTCGGAAGAAGGTATGCCTCCAGGGGTGATTGGACTTGCTCCATGAGCTCTCGGAGGTCGCAGGTAATTGGTGGCTGCGACTGTTTACCAAAAACACAGGACTCTGCTAACACGCAAGTGGATGTATAGGGTCTGACGCCTGCCCGGTGCCGGAAGGTTAATTGATGGGGTCAGCCGCAAGGCAAAGCTCCTGATCGAAGCCCCGGTAAACGGCGGCCGTAACTATAGGAAGGCAATTGGTAACAGTTAAGGCTGCAGAGTGGTGATTGATTTAGGACTGATCGTTGTAGTTACGTAAATAAACTTGGCCATATGCTGGAAACTCCGAGCATCCTTCAGTACTCGCCGCGTGAGCGGCAGTGACAATCTGCAAGGTGCGGACAATCAGCAGGAAAGGCCGGCGATCGCCGGAATCCTCAGAGACTATACGCCAGGCTCTTTTTTCGAAGAGATGAGATAGTCCGATCTGCATGGCGAGATTTGCGTGTTGGTGTAACAGTAGAACGGTCCTAAGGTAGCGAAATTCCTTGTCGGGTAAGTAACATTGCCCGGGGCGGTGGCAACACCGTTCCATTCAACCGGCTCAAATCGGTGGAACCCACACGACAGTACTTGCAGGTCTGTCGCGGGCCATACCGAGGGTAAGATTCAAGGCAACTTGAATCCCCGTAACGACTCAGGGGATGAGATCCCTGGATGGCCGCAAGGCCATAACACGCCGGCCCTGATGCACATAAAGCGAATGGGGGATTGCT
>Ga0193713_1000834_pt1 | contig 10266 bp, 8 predicted proteins | sample H3a2metaG_FD_143054 | JGI IMG/M metagenome (GOLD analysis project Ga0193713, IMG submission 143054) | Soil microbial communities from a riparian zone of the East river system, Colorado, United States - H3a2 | ecosystem: Environmental > Terrestrial > Soil > Riparian zone | place: USA: East River... | reverse complement strand
TGAGACTTGCCTCGACCGCTTGCACCATGTTCTTGCGGTGATTGCCCGCTGCGTTTGGGTCCGTGCCTGGAGCCGCGTTGGTATACTTTGTTGCGAGAACCGCACTCTCGCGGTGTCCTTTCAGAAACTCGCCGAGAAAGGACTCACTCGTTCCATTCGTGTAGATGTTGGCGGTATCAATGAAGTTGCCGCCCGCTTCCCGAAAAGCGTCATAGATTTTTTTCGCGTCGCCTTTGGATGAGCCCCAGCCCAAGTCTTCGCCAAAGGTCATCGTGCCCAGGCAGAATTCCGACACACGCAATCCCGATTTTCCTAAAAGTCTGTAATTCATAGCTGTAATCTTTGTGGATGTCGGCCAGCCTGGCTGACTCGGCCGCAAGGCTGCCAGCCTGGCGGGTTGGCGCTGGACGGACTAGCAGCCCGCCCGCCGAGTCAGGCTAGCAGCCTGACATCCAATTCTTCAATTCGCTCGACGCGTTGCTTCGAATAGGAACCACGCGCGTCGCTCAGTTTCATCGATCCAAACTTCGATCAGGCTAGCGGTAGCAACATCACGATGCTCGTCGCACACGTTGTGCGCCTCGCGAAGTCGTGCGGCCATCGTCCGGTTGTCGTCTGCTAACTCAGCCAGCATGTCCAAGGGCTCGACATAATCTGCATCGTTATCGAGCACACGCTGGGTACGGGAAATCTGACCAATCGATCTCAGCGTAAGTCCACCAATCTTTCGGACTCGTTCCGCGATCGGGTCGGTCATCGCGAAAAGCTGCTCACCCTGTTCGTCCAGTAGCAGATGGTAATCACGGAAGTGCGGACCACTCATGTGCCAGTGGAAATTTTTCGTTTTCACGTAGATGGCGAACACGTCAGCCAGAATGGCGTTCATCGCCGCGGCGATGTCTTTCGTCGCCGAAGGCGTGAGATCAGTTCGTGTCTCCAATGGGGCGTCACGTCTGTGTAGAAGTTCTATCGTCTTTCTCGAATTAGATTTTTTCATAGTTTCGTTTGTACTCGTTGATGTTCTGTTGGTGCGATCAAATACACTTTTTTTGTTACGGTTGTTTTGCCGCGCCCGCCGTACCACGGGTTCTTCCAATTCTATTCGATTATCGGTCATAAGCATCTCATTTGGTTTATTTTTGTTAGCCAACGATCTTGTCGTTCATTCTGACTTGGCCATCGCTCAGCCGAGAGATGAGTTCAATTCTACCGGCTTTCGTCATGCTTCTAGCGGAGTCGCTCTCTTTTCGTCGTGCCCGGTCCTCGACCAGCCGTTTGAAATTGCGCAGATATTGATGAACTCGACCTGAGAGGTCGCCGCCCACTGTTGGGGAGCTTATCTTTACGTTCACGCGCGTGGTTCGATCGGATTGCGAAGTGAAAGACGTGACACCAGTTGCGACATGGTCGCAATGTGATTTCCCGGCCACCAATCGCCAGGCCAGTCTGCGCTCCGGAACTCGCAGCATGATTTCAAGCACGCCTTCCATTCGCTTGCCGTTGCAGGTCACGGCCATGAAAAAATGGTTTGCATCCAGCTTTTCTACTTCCTTGAGGGCAGTCATGAATTGCCGGGAATCCTCAAATCGCAGCCATCGACGGTAGACACTGCCAATCGGCGCTTTTACCAGAATCGATCCTTGGGCGGTATTCATCTTAGGTTCCCTGACATGCACTCCCGTTCGCGCTCCTCACGACTCGCGTCGAGTGATTCGCTCCGTACGCCGACGGACGATACTGCGCGATTTTCGTGTCAAATTTTGTTGCGTCATAGTTCTCGCTCCGGTCACAGAATCATCCATCTGCCCGCGGTAGACCAAAGAGAACACGCAGGATTTTTCAGTCCCTCTTTCGAGGGAGGAAACAAAAGTGGCACGGGGATTGGAGAATATTACTGTTCATCGGGTACGCGGTTACAGGCTTGATAGTCTGACATGGGCTTCCGCATGAAGTGCAAAGGCGTATTATGTTGTTTCGAATCGAAGCCAAGAGAATGCCGAAGAGGGATCACAACGTACCATCGGCAACATCTGCCGTTCTAAGATACGGACTGTCCATAATATCGGTCGCTATTTCCTTGTCCGTGACCCTTTTGTTTCAGGGCTACACATTCCGCACGCCGCTCTTTTTCCCGGCAGTCATTTTGAGTACGTGGTTTGGCGGCACCGGTCCCGGACTGCTGGCGGTAGCACTGGCCACCTTGTCCATCAATTACTTCATCCTCGAGCCGAGATTCGCCTTCTCCTTTAGTTTTCACGATATCGTCCATCTTGCTGTGTTTCTTTTTTCGGCATTGCTGATCAGCTCATGGAGCGCAGCGCGAAGACGTGCAGAGCATGCTTTGGAGCGAGCCCGTGTTGGACTGGAAGACAAGGTTAAAGAACGAACGGCGGAGCTGACGCGTAGCAACGACCAATTCCGTAACCTGGTTAACACTGTTGGTGGCATCGTCTGGGAGGCTGACGCTAGAACATTCACGTTCTCGTTCGTTAGCGAGCAAGCTGAGCGCATCCTCGGTTACCCGATTGAGCAGTGGTTGCGTGAGCCGACCTTCTGGAGAGATCACGTTCACCCTGATGACCGCAACTGGGCTGTTGAATTTTGCTTAAACGCGACTGCCCAAAAACAGGACCACGATTTTGAATATCGAATGATCGCAGCCGACGGCAGAACAGTCTGGTTAAGAGATCTCGTCACTGTGATGGTAGAGGCCGATCGTCCGACCAAATTGCGCGGCGTGATGGTCGACATTACCAAGCGCAAGCTCGCAGAAGAGCAACTAACAAAGACGGAGGAGCGTTTGCGTAGTGTCATCGGCAACACTCCAGTTATTCTATTTGCTTTGGATCGTTCTGGTGTGATTACTCTCTCTGAAGGCAAGGGGCTCGACACGTTTGGAGTCAAACCTGGAGAACTCGTCGGTCGATCAATCTTTGATCTCTATCACGACTCCCCCGAACTTCATGGCAACGCTCGGCGAGCCCTGGCGGGAGAGTCGGTTACCTTTGTCACCGAAGCAAAGAAGCAGTTCTTCGAAATTCATTTGATCCCACTCCTCAACAAGAGGGGAGAGGTTGTCAGCGTCACCGGAGTTACCTACAACATCACCGATCGGAGACGGACCGAAAAACAACTCCGCCTCGTGATCGATACCATTCCGGCGATGTCGTGGTCCACATTGCCGGATGGCGCCAATGATTACTGCAGCAAGGGTTGGCTGGAATATACGGGTATGAAGCCAGGCACTGAATTTGAGTATGGATGGCTGGATGCATTCCATCCCGACGACAGGGCTGCGCATATGGCAAAATGGCGCGCCGCAACCGAGACTGGAGGACCGTTTGAAAGCGAAGCACGGATACGTGGCGTCGATGACGTGTATCGCTGGTTTCTGACGAAGGGTGTGCCGCTGCGAGACGAATCAGGCAACATCGTCCGCTGGTACGGGACCAATGTTGACATCGACCAGCGGAAACGCGCCGAATCGTTTCTGGCGGGAGAGAAACGGCTTCTTGAGATGATCGCCACAGGCGCCGAGCTCAAGGAGATCCTGAATGTCTTATGCCTGAGCGTAGAGGAATACCGCAAAGGCACGCTTGCTTCGGTTTTGTTAGTTAATTCCAATGGTGTTTACCTCGACTCTGTCGCCGGACCAAGTCTTCCCAGAGAATGGATACAACAAATGGAAAAGCTGCCAATCGGACCGTGTGCCGGATCTTGCGGTACGGCGGCCTATCGGGGATCGGCCGTCATTGTCCCGGATATAGCGATCGATCCACTTTGGGAAGTCCCTGAGCATCGTGCTTCAGCGTTACGGCACGATCTGCGGGCTTCCTGGTCAAATCCAATCCTTTCTTCAGAAGGAAAGGTGCTGGGCACTTTCTGCATGTACTATCGCGAACCGCGAAGCCCGGACGCGCGCGATCTAGGAATCATCGAAATGGCCACGCACCTGGCTCGCGTTGCCATTGAACGCGATAGAGCTCAGGAAGCGCTGCGCACGAGCGAGGCGAAGTATCGCGATTTGGTCAATACTTCACCCGACGCGATCTACGTGATCGACCAAGATACCAGGTGTATTTTGTCCAATGCCGCAGGCGCGCAGCTAGCGGGTAGTCCGTTGGAAGAATTGATCGGTTCTTCACTTGCTGACACCTACCTTGCGGAAGATCGACATCTCATTGCTCTGCGGCGCGACCAATTGAAAGCAGACGGTGCCTTGCGTTTCGAGAGAAAGTTCTTGCGTAGAAACGGCGAGGTGGTCCCAGTGGAGATTTCCGTATCAACATTGGGCGACGGTTATAGCCAGGCGGTTGTAAGAGATATTAGCGAACGCAAAAGAGCGGAAGAAGCCCTGCGCGCTTCCGAGCAGCTCGCGCGCGGCCAAGTCGAAGCATTAGCGCAGAGTTTGGACGTTCTTGCGACTGCGCCGCAGCCGGAAAAGTTCATTGGACAAATGCTGAGTACAATCGGTCGTCTTTTGAACGCGCAGAGCGTGGTTCTGTGGCTATTGGACGGGGCAGCTGATTCTCTGGTTTTGCGGGCCGCAGCTCAGGGTGCAAATTTCGCAGCGGCGGACCCGGAACATCCGTTTATTAAGAATCCGCTCGCATGGAAAGGGGACAAGATCGTTCAGGAAGCGGTTTTTACCGGGGCCCCGGTCGTCTGCGAGGATATGGAAAACGATCCACGTGTTTCCAACAGCGTTCGCGAGTATTTCGGAGGAAAAGGGACTAGGAAGTACCTAACAATTCCAACGCTGGTCGCCGGGCGAGTAAAAGGGTTTGTTAGCGTTCGTCATGGAGAGCGACTACCGTATCGACCGGAAGAAATCGAATTAGCGCAAGCACTGGCACACCAGGCGATGTTCGCACTTCAACTCAATGAGTTTGCCGAGCAGGGCCGCGAAGCCGCAGTGCTCGCGGAACGGAACCGCCTCGCGCGCGACATTCACGACACACTGGCCCAAGGTTTCACCGGCGTGATTATGCAATTAGAGGCAGCCGAAGACGTGATGCCCGATGGTGTGCCCGACGAAGCGGTCGGCCATTTGCAACGGGCGGGCCAGTTGGCCCGGCGGAGCCTGACCGAAGCGCGCCGCTCGGTGCATGCGTTACGGCCGGAAGCCTTGCAACGGTTTAACTTTTGGGATGCACTGAAGGGTATCATTAAGAACACAACCGTAGGAACAGCGCTCCGTACATCTTTCGTTGCACGAGGCGTGCCTCCGGATTTTCCTCCTCGGTGGCAGGAAAATCTGATGCACATCGGTCAGGAGGCTTTGACCAACACTCTCAAGTATGCTCATGCTCGGAATTTTGAGACGCACCTGGTGTGCAATGCAAAGGAATTACGATTGGAATTCTCTGACGATGGCGACGGTTTTAAGCTGCGTGATCGACATGACGGCCTGGGTCTTATGGGAATGCGCGAGCGGGCTGAGCAAATGGGAGGCAAACTGACCATCGCGAGTTCGCGAAAGAAGGGGACAAAGATTACAGTGACCCTCCCCTCGAATGGCAAATCGGCTTCGGAAAAAGCTACGGCCGCTGACGCTAGATAGGTACGAAGGGCGCTTCGAAAAACATCGTGTGCACCAAGTTCGTCATTTGCAACGGTCGTAGCAAGCGGTTGTCAGCGACGCCGCAGGCTGTGTAGATTCCTTGATCGGCTGCGATGGTCATGTCTGTAGAGGTGGCCGTTTGTCTTCCGTTTTGCGCCGAAGTCGCGTCCGCGGGATTTTGTCCTGGCAAAAATTAGATAGCGACTATTCCCTGGTTCGAGGTACGAGGCGGGCAATCGCAGCCGGTACGGCTGCCACTAGGGCTGCGGCTGACACAGCCGCCTCTACAGCTGGATAAGGCCGCGCCGGGTAGCGCTTGCCACGGCTTCGGTTCGGCTGATGACATTCATCTTGGCGAAGATCGCTTTTACGTGCGATTTCACAGTGCCTTCGCTGATGAATAGCGCGGCGCCGATTTCCTTGTTGCTTTTCCCCTGCGCCATCAACTTGAGCACGTCGATCTCGCGCGAGCTCAATGTTTCGCCGCTCACGCGTTCGGCCAGCTTGGCTGCGAGGTGAACAGGAACGCAAGTTTCACCGGCGTGCACCCGGCGGATACTGTCCATCAACGCTTCGCGCGGTACGTCCTTGAGAAGATAACCTTTCGCGCCGGCTTGAATCGCACGATAGATATCTTCGTCGCCGTCGAAGGTTGTAAGCACGATGATGCGCGCATTTTCATCGTGCTCCCGAATCTCTTTGATTGCGCTGACGCCGTCGAGCTCCGGCATTCGTAAATCGAGCAGTGTCACATCCGGACGATGTCGCTTCCACAAATCGACTGCTTCGCGACCATTGGTGGCTTCGCCGAGCACGGTCATGTCCGGTTTGCGTCGAATCAACGAGACCAAGCCTTCGCGCACCACGGTGTGGTCGTCGGCGATGAGAACGCTGATGCGTGATTTTTTCGGCGCGACCTGGTGAGGTCGTCGCGCTTTGCCGGCCGAAAGCTTTCGGGAAGGCGCAGCGTCCCTACCGCTTTTACGAACGGGTTCCTTTTTGATTCTCATGCGCGAACGGTTTCGACGGCTTGGAAGCCGTCGTTTCTTCTTGGCCTCGACTCGTGATTATAGGGCAGGGTCACGGCGATCTTTGTGCCCTTACCGCGGGCGCTGATGATATTCAGTGTACCGCCCATTTGCTCGGACCGCTCCCGCATTCCAGCCAAACCGAAGCCATCATGTTCTTCTTCAAGTTCGAATCCATCACCATCGTCGTGAAACTCCAGGCGAAGTTCATTTGTATTAAAGCTCAAGAGTGTTTCAAAATTGCGCGAATGCGCATACTTGAGCGCATTGGTCAACGCTTCCTGACCAATGTGTAGCAAGTTTTCCTGCCAATGATGTGGGAGATCGCGCAGTTCACCTGTGACGGTGAACGTTGTGTGAACTGTCGTCCCCGCAGTCGTGGTCTTGATGATTCCTCTCAAAGCCTCCCAAAAGTTTTCTTGTTGCAAGGCCTGGGGTCGCAGCGCGCGGACTGAGCGGCGCGCTTCGGTCAGGCTGCGCCGCGCCAATTCGCTGGCGCGCTGCAAATGCTCATTTGCTTCCTTACGACGGCAACATGCAATCGCATCGTCGGCCGCTTCCAACTGCACAATCACGCCGGTGAACCCTTGCGCAAGCGTATCGTGGATGTCGCGCGCCATTCGGTTTCGTTCTTCGAGAACAGCTGATTGCCGGCTTTGCTCGGCAAATTCATTGAGTTGAATCGCCAGCATTGCCTGGTGTGCGAGCGCTTGCGCCAATTCGATCTCCTCCGGTCGATAAGGCGGCCGGTCGCCGTGACGAATACCGATGAAGCCTTTCACGCGTCCGCCGACCAGGGTTGGAATCCTCAGAAATTTCTTCGTTCCTCCAGCTTTTAAATACTCACGAAGATCGTTGGAGGTAAACGGATCACGTTCCACATCCTCGCAAGCAACTGGCGCTCCGGAAAAAAACAACTCACGAAGTCCGGGGTCTTCCTTCCAAGATGAAGGATTTTTGATGAACGGATGTTCCGGATCCCCCTTTGCAAAATTTGTTCCCTCGGCCCATGCACGCAAAACGAGCGCATCATTTGATTCATCCAACAACCAAAGGATCACACTTTGCGCGCCAAGAAGGCGGCCAATTGTGCTCAACATTTGTCCGAGGAACTTGTTCGGTGCCGGCGCAGTCGCGAGAACATCCAGGCTGTAGGTCAGTGCCTCTACCTGGCCGCGGGCGACTTGCTCGGAAGCCCGCAACGCTCCCTCCGCGCGATCGCGTTCAATCGCTATCCGTACAAGGTCCGTCGCCAAGTCGATTAGTTCGAGATCGCGCGAGTTCGGACTCCGCGTTTCGCGATAGTACATACAGAAGGTTCCAAGAACTTTTCCGGCAGAAGAGAGTACCGGATTCGACCAGGAGGCTCGCAGTCCGTGCTTCAGAGCTGAACTGCGATGTTCCGGCACATCCCACAGCTGGTCAGTCGCAATGTCAGAAACGATAACCGGTGATCCCCGATATGCCGCAGTACCGCAGGAGCCGGCACACGGTCCAATCGGCAGATTCTCCATTTGCTGCGCCCATTCTTCGGGAAGACTAGGTCCTGCAATGCAGTCCAGATGGACACCGTCGGCATTCAGTAACAAGACGGAAGCAAGCGTGCCGGCCCGTTGCTCCTCAATAATCAGACACAACGTGTTTAGGATTTCCTTCAGCCCGACACCAGTCGCGATCATCTCGAGAAGCCGTTTCTCTCCAGCCAGCAAAGCTTCGCTTCTCTTGCGCTCACTAATGTCGCGCAGGATCGCTTGGAAATATCCGCCGCGTATCGCGGTCACGGAAACTTCCACGGGGATGGTGTCGCCGTTCTTGCGGACGAAATTCCTTTCAAAGCGCAGGGTGCCTCCGGTTTTCAGTTGCTCGAGCCGTTCTCGAAACACGTAGCGCTCTTCCGGCAAATAGGTGTCGGTGACGGGCGTGCCAACCAGCTTGTTCTCCGGAATTCCGGCCAGCTCAGCGCCCGCGCGGTTTCCCAAAACGCAGACGCCATCGGCGTCAACGACATAGATTGCATCGGGCGAAATCTCGATCAGGTCCCGATATTTCTCTTCGCTCTTGCGCAGTCGTTCTTCTGCGCTTTTGCGCTCGGTCACGTCCCGCAGTGTGCAGAGAGTAGACAAAAATTCTCCCGCGTCTGAGAGACGTGGAACGGTGGCGCCATCAAAATAGATAACAGCGCCATCTTTCGTTTTCCAGCGGACTTCGTACTCCCGCGCTTTGCCCGTCAGCACGTCCGCAAGCATTGCGCGGGCAATCTGCCGGTCCTCGGGAAAGAGCAAGAGTTCAAAAACATTTGCTCCGCGCAATTCCGTTTCTGAATAGCCGCTCAGCTGCACGCCGCGCTGATTGATGCAGAGGATGTTCCCAAAGCGATCCAACGAAAGGATCACATCATGGGATAGCTTAAACAGGTATTTTGCTGCGCTTTCGTCATCGTTGGGTCGCGGACAAGGTTTGGCCCGCGCAGTGAGTCCGCCAGAGGGCGAAAGCGTGGTGGTGGACTCGGCGGGGTCCGCAGCGGTGATTTCTGAATTCATAACAAGCTAGTTAACCGTACCTGTAAATCGATTTCTCGGGCGAAAGTTGTGCGCGCCTGCGCATGACAGGAGTCTAACAAGCCTGCGCTGTCGCGCCACTTTTGTTTCCTCCCTCGAAAGAGGTGTTATCCAGTCTCTCCTGCGAAGCACCGAAAAATCCTTCGACCGCTTCGTGGTAGCGCGACGCGGGCTTGTCTAGGCTTTGGAAACAAAACATTTCTCAAAAATGAAACTCAAACAACTACAAACCAGTCCAAGACCCAAGCTACCGAGGGTTCCTCGGCGCTCCCGGCGACGTCATGATCCGATGCTCGTCCTGAACATGGCCCATTTTAACTTCACCGACGGATGGAACCGCGCGTTTTCAAGGGAGCAGTACGCGCGCTTCAGCGTCTAACTCTTGATTCACGCGATGGAATCCGCTCCAACTGCAATGAACGCCGCCAGACACTTGGTCGTCGTGAAGGCGCCCGTTGATCGCGTCTACGAGCAGTGGTCGCGTCTGGAGGACCTTCCCAAATTCGTCACGCCGCTACGAGAAGTGAGAAGAATCGATGACACGCATTTTACCTACAGATGGCATCCGGATGGCAGCGACCAAAAGGGAGTCTTCCACATCATACTTCAAATTCCCGGCCGCCGAATCGCGTGGCGCACCATGTCCAACGGTTTCATGTCAGGCGTGGTCTCTTTCGAGCCGTATTCTCAGGAGGAAACGGAAGTGACGCTGAAGATCCGTTCGATTTTCGATCCCCCAAGTCTGTCGCACAGAGTGGAGGAGTATTTGGGTAATTTCAAACGGCTGGTTGAGAACGGAGACACTATCGGATGAGAACTTTACCTACTCGGGAAGCACTGGTAGCAGCCTACTGGCGAAAGCTGACAAGCTCTGTTGAAGCTGCATACAAGGGTCGTGGCCGCGTGTTTGCAAGACGCGCGGCAGGCGCTTTGCAAACACGTCGACGCCGCGCCCGTGGCAACGACGCGGCCAAAGGAATCCCTGCCCGGCAGGCAGCGGACTAACAAACACCCATGTGGATTGTTCGTTTAGCTCTGAGGCGGCCGTACACGTTCACGGTGGCAGCCATTCTGATCGTGCTCATGGGCATCGTCACGATCACGCGCATGGCAACAG
>Ga0193713_1000833_pt1 | contig 10273 bp, 8 predicted proteins | sample H3a2metaG_FD_143054 | JGI IMG/M metagenome (GOLD analysis project Ga0193713, IMG submission 143054) | Soil microbial communities from a riparian zone of the East river system, Colorado, United States - H3a2 | ecosystem: Environmental > Terrestrial > Soil > Riparian zone | place: USA: East River... | reverse complement strand
CCCGCGGCCACCAGGGCGACGGCCCAGCGGCCTCGGCCCTGAGGAGCGGTGACGAGCAGCAGCACCAGCAATGCACCGAGGGCCAGGCGCGCGAACCACGCGGTGCGCGCGAGGGCAGCGAGCTTCGCGTCCCCCTGTGAGGGCGGAATTGTCTGCACCGAAAACAGCGTGTCGCCATGCTCGCAACCGCTCGGCGGCGGACAGATCTCGAATACACTCGAATCGCGCGGCCCCAGCCCGGAAGGGAAAAACCGCAGCGAGACGTCGTGTTCGCCCGCGAAGGACGCGGCGACCGAGCGATCGCCGTCGGCAATTTCCGGCGCCGCCCACAGGAGAACGTCGCCGACGGCCACGCCATCACGCGTCTGGCGGCGTGCCTCGAGGATCGCGTAGAATGGAGTCATGACCGCTTGCAGCTCAGTCGTATCCGGCGGGGGCCGAGGAATCATGCGGTGCCGGCCCAACCAGGCGATGGGAGACGCGTTGGGATCTGCCGGGAGTATGGCGACCCCCCGCTCGATCGCCTGCCTCCCACCCACGTCCTCGCGCAGCTGGTCAAACACCTCAGGCCTCGGGAGAGCTGCGGCCGTCGCCGCGCGTTCCGCCAGGCGGCGGGCTTCGGCGATCGCGGATCCGAGGGCGTGCTGCAGGGCGCGCGATGTCGCCGGCACACGCGACTCCCGCAATGCCGGCCAACAACACTCGATGCGCCAGATCCGCAGCGCGCCGCCCACCAGCACGACGCCGAGGATCAAGCTGGCCGCCGCAGCGGCGAAAGCGAGCTTGGGGCGCGGCGCGGGCGGGCGGACGGCGAACATGAACGCGACGAGTCCCGCTGCGCCCGCGAGCGCGGCCCACACGGCAGCACCGCCGCGGAGCCACTCGGCCGTCGCCAGACTCACAAAGCAGCCGGCGATTACGACGTGACCTTGCCGCTGCACCTGAGTGTTCTCACCCCCGACGCGGTGCGCGCCGCCCTCGCGCGCGACTCACGATTGTTGGTGCCCGTGGGCACCTGCGAACAACACGGACCCCATCTCCCGCTGGGCTGTGATACGATAATCGTCGAGCGGCTGGCCGATGACCTTTCCGCCGGTTTCGGCATCCTGCGCGCACCCACCGTCCCGTACGGCGTGAACACCGCCACCAAGCGACCCTACCCCGGCAACGCCCCGGTGCGCCGCAAGACGCTGCACCGCTGGATGAACGACCTGCTCGGCTCCTGGGAGCAGGGTGGCGTCGATACCTTCATTATTCTTACCGCGCACGGCCACGACCCGCACCAGGAAGCCCTGTCGACCCTGCTCACACGGCGGGCGCGCATCTTCACTGTGGACATCTTTGCACTCGACTTCACCGGCTACCTCGAGGACTCCGGCGGTCAAACCCACGGCGGCGAGCTCGATACGTCGCTCATGCTGCATCTCGCGCCTGAGCTGGTCCGCATGGACCTGGCACAGGACTATCCGCTCACCGAGCGCCAGGTCGAGCGCTACCGGCGGCGCGCCGCCGGTTCCGTCCCCGCCCGTTCACCCGGTTCCGTGGGGCGGCCCAGCCTCGCGTCAGCCGAAAAGGGGGCACGGCTGTATAAGATGATTCATGACCGCATCGCGACGCGAGTTTTGGGAGCGGTAGCCGCATGACCGCGTGTCTACTCGCCCTCGCATTGTTGCAAGCCGGAGTCGGAACCCCCGTGGACGAGGGCGTTCTCGTCGTGCGCGTGGACACGCTTGAGGTCGCCCGCGAGTCGTTCCGCTTGACCCACGGACGGCTGTCGCGCGGCGACGCCGGCTGGATACTGGCCACCACGATCCGCTACGATCGCGCTCGGCCGGTCATCGTGCTCGCCCCCATCCTCGAAGTGAACAGCGATACGATGCCCGCAACCCTGCAGTACGACGTCGCCGATCCGCGCCAACCGTCGCGCATCCTCGGCGAGCTGGGTCGGGGACGGTTCACGGTGCGGCTCGTCGCGCGCGCCACCGAGCGTGCGCGGGAATTCCCGACCGGCCCCCGAACGGCGGTACTCGACGACTCGGTGTTCGCGCTGTACGTCTTCGCGGGCTGGCGGGCGGCGTCTGAGCCTTCCACGCTGACCGCCATCTTTCCCCGAGGCCTCCGGCGCGAAGTCGTCCAGATCCAAGACCTCGGACTGGCTTCGACTACTCTGAACCGGGACCCTGCCCGGCTGCGGCACATCACCCTGGGCGTCGAGGGCCAGGGGACGGTCAATATCTGGCTGGATGAACGCGGCCGCCTCATGAAAGTCGATATACCCTCCAGGCACCTCATCGCCGAGCGCCTCGCCGGCAGCTGACCTTGCTGCTCTAGCTCCCCCGACTAGGTTCCTGTCGCAGGCCGAAACCGCTGCAGTAACTGGCGCGTAGGGCGCTTCGACCTCACGACATATCTTTTCAAGGACGACCATGAAACAGATGTTAATCGTGGCAGGCCTTCTGTTAGGCCCCGCCGCCGTTGCGGTTGCGCAGCAGCCCAAGACCCCACTTCCCTCTGTTACCGCGGGCCTTTCCCTCCAAGACGCGATCGCGCTCGCACGGGAACGCAACCCGGCCTACCGCCAAGCCCTGAACAATCGGGGTCCCGCCGCGTGGGGCGTCCGGAACGCGTGGGGTCAGCTGGTCCCGAGCCTTACCACTTCGGCAGGCATGAGTTACACCGGGCCGGGCTCACAGACGTTTTTGACGTCGAGCTTCACGCAGAGCGTGTCGACCGTTTCCTCATTCTATGATCTCGGCTTGTCGTGGCAGTTTTCCGGCGCCACGCTGTCGCAGTTGTGGCTGTCCCGTGCGCAACAGCGCGCCTCGGATGCTGATGCCGCGGGAGCGGAAAACGCGCTCCTCACAGGCATCAAGCAACAATACCTCACGGTGCTGCAGGCGCGTGCCCAGGCGGAACTGGCTCAGAAGACGCTGGAGCGGAACGAGGAATTCCTGAAGCTCGCGCAGGCGCGCTACGGCGTGGGCCAGGCAACATTGATCGACGTGCGCCAGGCGCAAGTGGCTCGCGGTCAGGCCCTGGTTGCGCTGCTGCGCGCGCAGACGCTCGTCAGCACGGAAAAGCTGCGCCTCTTCGAGCAGATGGGTGTGACGCCACCGATCGATGTGGCGGCCATCCAACTGACCGACTCGTTCAGCGTGCAGCCTCCGACGTGGCAGCTGCCGGACCTCATGACGATGGCCGAGCAGCAGAATCCCGCGCTCAAAGCCCTGCGCGCGCGCGAGGGCGCCGCGGCCTGGGGCGTGCGCGCCGCGAAATCGAGCTACGGCCCGACGGTGTCCCTGTCTGCCGGTTGGTCGGGCTTCACGCAGCAGTTCACGAATGTCGACCCGATCATTTTCAGCCAGCAGGCCGCGTTCGCGAGCCAGTACAGCGAGTGTCAGGACAACAACACGATCCGGACCAACGCGGGACTCGCGCCCAACGACTGCAGCGGCTTTGTCTGGGGCGCCTCCGACGAGCAGGCGCTGCGGAACCGGAATTCCGTCTTCCCGTTCCAGTTCACCCGGCAACCGTTTCAGGCACGGCTCACGCTGACGCTGCCCATCTTTACAAACTTTTCGCGTGAGCTGCGTGTCTCAGAAGCGCGCGTCCAGCATGACAACCTCGAGGAATCGGTGCGGGCGCGCGGCCTGGCCGTGCAGACCGAGGTCAGCCAGGCGTTCCTGACGCTGCAGACGGCGTTTCGGACGGTCGGCTTGCAGGACACGAATCGCAGCGCTGCCCGCGAGCAGCTCCAGCTTGCCACCGAGCGCTACCGCGTCGGATCAGGGACGTTCTTCGAGCTGCTGGACGCACAGGTTGCCGCGCTCCGTGCCGAAAGCGATGCAGTGAACGCGACGTACGACTACCACAAGGCCTTGGCGCTGTTGGAAGCCGCCGTCGGCCGCAGCTTGCGCTAACTGAGAGGATTGAGCCGCCATGTCTAAGCGGAACAAAGTGCTGTTGGGAAGCGGAATCGGCGTCCTTGTCGTCGTCCTAATCATGGTGAGCGCGAGTGCGAAGCGTGAAAAAGGGATCGAGGTGCGATTCGAGACCGTCGGCCGCCGCGATCTCGTCGCCGCCGTCACCGCCAGCGGGAAGATTCAGCCCAAGAAGAAGGTGGACATCAGCGCCGACATCACGGGCCGCATCACGCGGATCGCGGTGCGCGAAGGCGACTTCGTCCAGAAGGGGCAATTCCTGCTGCAGATCGATCCCACGATCTACCAGGCGAATCTCCAGCGCGCTCAGGCAGCGATGTCGCAGGCTGAGGCCGGCGCCGTCCAGGCGCGGGCCACGCGCGACCAATCGGCGCGCGCGCTGACGCGGACCAAGGAGTTGCACGAGCAGAACCCGAACCTCATCTCGCAGGAACAGCTCGAGCAGGCCCAAACGGCGTCCGATATCGCCGATGCCAACCTGACGGCGTCGCAGCACCTCGTCGAGCAGTCGCGGGCCGGCCTGCAGGAGGCACGCGACCAGCTGGCGAAGACCCATCTCGTCGCGCCGATGGCGGGGCGCGTGACGCGGCTCGCCGTCGAGGAGGGCGAGGTCGCGGTGCCGGGAACGTTCTCGCGCGAGACTGGCTTGCTCCTCACGATCTCGGACTTGTCGGTCATTCAGACCAAGGTCCAAGTGGATGAGACCGACGTCGTCCGGCTGCATCTCGGCGATTCGGTGGAGGTCACGATTGACGCCTTCCCCGACACCACGTTCGTCGGCCGGGTCACGAAGGTCTCGAACAGCGCGATTCTGACCGCGGCGTCCGCCGTCGGCGGGAGCCAGAGCGATCGCGCCGTCGATTACGAAGTCGAAATCACGCTGGCCAATCCGCCGTCCGAGGTCCGCCCAGACCTGTCGGCCACCGCGCGGATCGTCACGGATACGCGCAAGCAGGCGTTGGCCATTCCGATCATCGCGCTGACCGTGCGCGAGAACACACCGATCTCGACCGAGCAGCGGCCGGCGCGTGGGGAGGCTCAGGCCGCGACACCGCGGGACACGAGCCACCGTGGTGCCGGCAATAAGAAGGAAACGGAAGGCGTGTTCCTCATTCACGGTGGTGTGGCGACGTTCCATCCCGTGAAGGTCGGCATTGCCGGCGAGGAGCACTTCGAGGTCGTGGAAGGCGTGCATCAGGGCGACACGATCGTCGCGGGACCGTATCAAGCGATCCGCGATCTGAAGGAAGGCGCGCGGGTGCGTCCGAGCCGGGAATCCGGCGATTCGACCAGCCGGCGCCGCTCGTGAGCACCGTCCAGTTCTTTCGCACGGGTGATACGCCGCTTCCCGACGTCATCATCCTGGCGCACAAGCTGACGCGCGAGTACGACATGGGCTCCGAGCTCGTGCGGGCGCTGCGCGGCGTGAGCGTGCAGATCCAGAAAAACGAGTACGTGGCCGTCATGGGCCCATCGGGATCGGGGAAGTCGACCCTGATGAATCTCATCGGCTGCCTCGATACGCCGACGAGCGGCGAGTACTGGCTCAACGGGCAGAAGGTCAGCGATCTGGCCGACGATGAGCTGGCCCGCATCCGTAACAAGGAAATCGGGTTCGTCTTCCAGACGTTCAATCTGCTGCCGCGCGCCGACGCGCTGCATAACGTCGAGCTGCCACTGATCTACGCCGGCCTGTCGGCGCGCAATCGCCGTGCGCGCGCGGCGCAGGCCCTCGAGCGCGTCGGCCTGGGCGACCGCATGGACCACAAGCCCAACGAGCTGTCGGGTGGCCAGCGCCAGCGCGTCGCCATCGCGCGCGCGCTCGTGAACGAGCCGAGCATTCTGCTCGCCGACGAGCCTACGGGGAACCTCGACTCCACGACGAGCGGCGAGATCATGGAAGTCTTTGCCGAGCTGCACCGCCAGGGCCAGACGGTGGTGATGGTCACACACGAGCACGATATCGCGGCGCATGCCGCGCGCGTGATCACGCTGCGCGACGGCGTGGTGGCGACCGACCAGGCCCAGGCGGCCTGACGTGCCGTTTTTCGAAGCGTTCCGCCTCGCCATGCAGACGATCCGGGCGCAGAAGCTGAAGAGCGGCTTCTCGCTGCTGGGCGTCTTCATCGGCGTCGCGTCCTTGATCGGCGCGTGGTCCATCGTCAACGGCGTGAACCGCTACATGACGGAGAAATTCGCCCAGACGTTGTACGGTGTGAACACATTCCAACTGCGGCGCCGGCCGATGTTCACACCCAACGTGGCCGATTCCGTCTGGCGGGCCTGGGCACGGCGTCCGCGCATCCGGTTCAGCGATGCCGAGGCGGTCAGTGCGGGCCTGACCGTCCCCGTGATCACCGCCTGGCAGTCGAGTGACAACGTCACAGTGTCCTACCGTAATAAAGAAGCACGGGACATCGAGCTGACCGCTGCGAGCGAGCGCTACTTCGACATCAAGAACCTGGGGTTCGCGATTGGCCGGCCGTTCACCGGCGAGGAAAACCGCTCCGGCGCCCCGGTGGTCGTCCTGGGCGATGCGGTGGCACAGCGGCTCTTCGCGGATCGTGCGCCGCTCGGAAAAAGCGTTCGGATTGGCGGCGTCCCCTATCGGGTCATCGGTGTGGTGACGAAGCAGGGCAGTATTCTCGGCTTTCCGCTCGATCGCTTCGTGGTCGTGCCCGCCCTGTCGCCGGCGCAGAACCTGGTGAATCCGCCGGGCATCCTCGATGCCTTTCTCGTGAAAGCCCATTCCGATCTCGAGATGCGCGAGGCGATCTCACAGGCGGAAGGGATCATGCGCGGCCGGCGCCACCTGCGACCCAGGCAGGACAACAACTTCGTGCTCGAAACATCCGAAGGCGTCCAACAATTCTGGGCCGGGATCAGCCGCATTCTCGTCGTGCTGCTCCCGGGCGTCGTGGTGATATCCCTCGTCATCGGCGGCATCGTGATCATGAACATCATGCTGATGGCGGTCGCGGAGCGTACGCGAGAAATTGGGTTGCGGAAGTCACTGGGCGCGCGGCGCCGCGACGTGTTGCGGCAGTTTCTGGCGGAGTCGACCGCGATCGCGACGGTGGGCGCGGGATTCGGCATTATCGCCGGGATCGGTCTCACGATACTGATCGACAAGATTTCTCCCCTTCCCGCCAGCGTGTCCCCGATGTCGATCGTACTCGGCGTGATCATGGGCGCGGGCGTCGGTGTCGCGGCCGGCGTATATCCAGCGAGTCGCGCGGCGCGACTCGATCCGATCACCGCGCTGCGGCAGGAGTAGCGTATGACCCAGCTGTTCGAAGGCGTCGGTATCGCCCTGACCTCGCTGCGCGCCCACAAGATGCGCGCCGCGCTCACGATTCTCGGTGTCGCCATCGGCGTCACCGTCGTGATGGTCATCGGGGCGCTGATCAGCGGGTTCAACAAAGGCATCACCGACATGCTCGCTTCCCTCGGACCCAAGACGTTCTGGGTCGGGCGTTACTGGGGAGGCCAGGGCGACGAGGACCCCGAGGATCCCAATCCGTGGCGCCGCCGGCCGCCGATGACCGTCGAGGAGGCAAACCGGCTGGCGCAGCTTCCCACGATCGCGTTCGTGGTCGTGGATGAGGGCACATCCGCTGACGTCGAATTCGAGGGCCGCCGCCTCGCCGCGGTCCGGATCCGCGGCCGCAATGCCGATTGGCCCAAGATCGAAGGCGGGCACATCAACGTCGGCCGGTCATTCACGCACCTCGAGGACGCCGCGAACAGCCACGTCGTGGTGGTGAACACGAAGCTGGCGGAGAACCTCTTCGGACAGCGGGACCCCATGAATCGGCGCGTCAAGATCAGTGGGCTCCCCTACGACGTCGTCGGCGTGTACGAACCGCCGCCCCGGCTGTTCGGCGAGGGAGACCAGCCGGAAGTCATGATTCCCCACGGCACCTTCATCAAGGACCTGCAGTACTGGCCCGGATGGATGGACATGTTCGTCGTGCCGCAGGATACGGTGCCGCTCGATCGCGCGATCGACGACGTGACCATGGCGCTGCGAACGATGCGCGGGCTGCGGCCCGGCCAGAAGAACAACTTCGACGCGATCACGCAGGAAGTGTACGTGCAGGCCATCAACAGCTTCACGCTCGTGGCGCGCGTGTTGATGATCGCGCTCTCGATGGTGGGCTTGATGGTCGGCGGGATCGGGGTGGTTGCGATCATGATGATTTCGGTCACCGAGCGCACCCGCGAGATCGGCGTCCGCAAGGCGTTAGGCGCGACCCGCCGCGAGGTCATGTGGCAATTCCTCGTCGAGGCGTCGACCCTGACCCTCGTCGGAGGGGTCGTCGGCATGGTGATCGGCTGGGGGATCGCGATCATGCTGCACACCTTCACGCCGGTGCCTGCCTATGTGCCGTTGGGGTCGATCCTCCTGGCACTCACGGCCGCGGCGGTGACAGGGCTGTTGTTCGGCATCTATCCCGCGAGCAAGGCAGCACGGTTGGATCCGGTGGAAGCGCTGCGATACGAATAACGGCGGTGTCCTTTCTCGACGCCGTCCGCCTCGCTTTCCAGACTCTCCGAGCACAGAAGCTCAAGAGCAGCTTCTCGATCATCGGCGTCTTCATCGGCGTGATGTTCCTGATCGCGGTGGTGTCGGTCGTGGAAGGGATGAACCGCTACATGACCGACAAGTTCGCCGGCACGATCCTCGGCGTGAACACGTTTCGGGTGCGACAGTTTCCCGACGTCGCGCTCGGCAATGTCACCGACTCGATGTGGCGGTCCTGGATGCGTCGGCCCCGCGTTTCGTACGAAGACGCGCAGGCGGTGATGCACGCCGTCACGGTCCCCGTCCTCGCCGCCTGGGAATCGAGCACGCGCGGCACGCTGACCGCGGGCAAGCGGACGGCGAAAGACGTCCAGGTCACCGCCGCGACCGAGCTCTACTTCGAGATTCGTTCGCTCACGATCGAGCAAGGCCGCGCGTTCACCGGGCAGGAGGTCCACGCCGGCCTCCCGGTCCTCGTGCTCGGACACGACCTGGCTGACAAGCTGTTCGAGGGACAGGACCCGATCGGCCGTGAGGTGAAGATCTTCGAGATCCCCTACCGGGTGATCGGCGTGGTCGAGAAGCAAGGCAACCTGTTCGGCTTGTCACTCGACAAGTTCGCGGTCGCCCCGGCCAGCGCCCCGCTCAAGCGTTTCGTCAATCCGCCGCGCGTCGTGGACGCGCTCGCGGTGAAGGCTAACTCCCAGGCAGACATGCGGGAGGCGATGACGCAGGCCGAGGCGGTGATGCGCAGCCGACGCCACCTGCGCCCCCGGCAGGCTGACGACTTCGCGCTCGAGACCGCAGACGAGGTGCTCGACTTCTGGGGCAAGATCAGCGGCATTCTCAACTATGCGCTCCCCTTCCTTCCGGGCATCTCGCTCGTCGTCGGCGGCATCGTCATCATGAACATCATGCTGATGGCGGTTGCCGAGCGGACCCGCGAGATCGGCATTCGCAAGTCGCTCGGCGCGCGGCGCAGCGACATTCTGCGGCAGTTTCTGGTCGAGGCGACTACGCTCGCGACGGTGGGGGCGGCTGCGGGCGTCGGCGTCGGGATCGCTCTGGCCGCCGCGGTCGCCGCGCTTACCCCACTGCCCGCCGCCGTCGCGCCATGGTCTATCGTGGTCGGCGTGGTGCTGGGTGCCGGCGTGGGCATCGTTGCCGGCGTGTACCCGGCGAGCCGCGCGGCGCGCCTGGACCCGATCACCGCACTGCGAGCCGAGACGTGACCGGTCTGTTCGAGGGTGTCGGCATCGCGCTGCAGTCCCTCCGCAGCAGCAAGGCCCGGGCGGCGCTGACGATCCTCGGCATCGCCATCGGCGTGATGGTGGTGATGTTGATGGCGGCTTTGATCAGCGGGATCAACAAGAGCGTGGCGGGCGTGTTCGAGTCGATCGCACCGCGCACGTTCCTGGTGTGGCGATTCTTCCAGGCCGGCGTCACCGTGTCGGACGGTTCCGACGAGAACAGCCCGTGGCGGCGCAACCCGGCGATCAAGGACCTGGAAGCCGACCGCATCCGACTGCTGCCGTCCGTGCGGTACGTGACCCGCCGCGAGGAGAGCTCCACCACCGTGGAGTTCAAGGACCTGCGGCTCGAATCGGTGCAGGTCTCCGGGCTGTCGGCGGAGTGGGTCGAGGTGAACGGCGGCGATGTGTACCCGGGGCGGACGTTCACGCGGTTCGAGGATCTCTCCAACGCCGCCGTGGCCGTGATCAATCGCAAGCTCGAGGATCAGCTGTTTCGCGGGCGCGACCCGATCGGACAGACGATCCACATCGCCGGCGCGCCCTTTACGGTC
>Ga0193713_1000832_pt1 | contig 10276 bp, 9 predicted proteins | sample H3a2metaG_FD_143054 | JGI IMG/M metagenome (GOLD analysis project Ga0193713, IMG submission 143054) | Soil microbial communities from a riparian zone of the East river system, Colorado, United States - H3a2 | ecosystem: Environmental > Terrestrial > Soil > Riparian zone | place: USA: East River... | reverse complement strand
TGAACAACCCGATGCCGCCGACGATGAGGGTGACGCCGGCGATCGTAAACATCACCGCGTTCCAGCCGCCGAGGATGTTGTCGGCCATCGCGAGATTGGAAAGCACTTCTGCAGCCTGGTTGTCGACCGTGAAATCCTCGGTCCCGCCGTGGCGCTGCCGGACGAGTGCGGTGCCGCGCCGCAGCACGTCGCCGAATTCCGCGGACGGGCTGGCGGTGACGAGCGCCTGATCCAAACGGCCTTCGCCCTTCGCATAGCGCGTCATGTAGGTATAGGGGATGTAGATCCGTCGCCCGACGAAGCTGAAGTCGGCGGGAATGATGTCGAACTCGATCGGCGCCACGAGACCAATCACGCCGAACCGCACGCCGTCGATGGTGATGACCTTACCGACCGGGTCTGCATTCCCGAACAGACTATGGGACATCTCTTCACCGATCACCGCCACGCGTGCCCGATTCTCAACGTCGAGCGGCCGGATGCTGCGCCCCGCGACGATGCGCCAGTTGCGGAGCTCGAGATAGCCGGCATCGACGCCGTCGATGCGCACTCGCCGCCGATCGGCGGGCGCGTTCACAACCTGCTCGTCCCCCCAGTTGCGGCCCTGCACACTCGCCACGCCGGGAAGCCCACGCAGTGCTTCGAGGTCGGTGATCCGCATCCCCGTGTGCCGCAATGCGGCCGCCCCCTTGGCGTCTGACCGCGGCCCCTGATCGTTGATGAAGAAGCTGCGCGACAATCCCATCGCGATGAGGTCGTCGTACACCAGCGTCTTCATGGCGGCAGCCAGGGACGTCATCGACACGACGGATGCCGCTCCGAACACGATGCCCGACAGCGTCAGGAGCGAGCGCAACTTGTGCCCGCGGATCTCGCGCAATGCGTCACCGATCAGCTCGAGCCAGTCACGCATAGCGCAGCGCCTCGACGGGCGCGAGCCGCGACGCGCGCACCGCCGGGAACAGGCCGGCGATCAGTCCTACGCTCACCGCGGTCGTCAGCGAAACGGTCGCGATGAAAGGACTCACCACCGCCGGCATCTGCATGACGTGGGCGACGAGTCCCGTGAGCGCGGCACCCAGGCCGAGTCCCAGCAGACCGCCGATCAGCGTGACGACCAGGACCTCGGCGAGCACGTGGGCGAAGATCCCGCCCGCCGTTGCGCCGAGGGCCATGCGAGTGCCGAATTCGCGCACGCGCTCGACGACCGAGGCGAGCAGGATGTTCGCGATCACGATGCCGCCCGTCACGAGGGAGACGACCCCGACGACCAGGAAGATGAAGTTGAAGAGCAAGAGAAACTGGCCGGCTTGCTGCCCGGCGCCCTGGCCGGACGACCGGATGTCGAAGTCCTCGACTCCGTGCCGCGCAAACAACAGGCTGCGCACTTGTGCCTGCGCGCCCGCGGCGCCGACGGCGGGGCGCGCCTTGAGAGTCAGGAAGTCGAGGTGGTCGCTGGCGCTGTATTGCGTGATCGCCGTCGAGATCGGGATGTAGGCGCGCTCGTTGCGATACTCGAGCGCGTTGTTTTCCCAGGCGGCGAAGTAAAACTCCTCACGCTCGAGGACGCCGACGACCCGATAGCTCTTCTCCCCGATGCTCACGATCTGGCCAAGGGCTGCCGGGGCGCGGCCGAACAACGAATCGGCGTACTTCCACCCCAACACCGCGACGCGGGCCTGGCGCTGCACGTCAAGATCACTGAGGTAACGCCCGACCAGGGGCTTGATGTCGTTGATGACCATGTACGCCGGAACCGTCCCGATGACCTGACCGGTGAAGCTGGTGTTGCCGGCCCGATAGGAAAGCTGCTGCGCCCATCCAGGGCTGACGGCGACGAGCGCGCTGGCGCGGTCGCGGAGATACTGCGCATCCCGGAAGGTGAGACGCTTGGACGCCAGCTCGCGGGCGCCGGGATGCGCGGAGGACTCGCGATCGGACACGATGATCGTGCCGCGCCCCCCGACTTCGCTGAGAAATTGCTCGGTGAGTGCCGTCTGGCCGCCGAACAGCGCCAGCACGGTAACGATGCTGGCCGTCCCCAAGATCAGGCCGAGCAGTGACAGCAGCGTCTGACCCCAGTGGCGGCGCGCTTCGTCGAGTCCGGTGAGCAGCGACTCGATGAGGTTCACACCACGCGTCCGTCGCTCATCTGAATCACGCGCTGCGCGCGCGCCGCGACGCCCAGATCGTGCGTCACCAGCACGATCGTATGCCCCGCCCCATGCAGCTCGGCGAATGTCTTCAGCACCTCGCTGCCGGCCTGGGAATCGAGATTGCCTGTCGGCTCGTCGGCCATGAGGATCGCGGGCTCGCCGACGAGCGCGCGCGCAATGGCGACGCGCTGGCGCTCGCCGCCCGACAGCTCATCCGGACGGTGGCCGACGCGGTGCGACAGCCCGAGCCGCTCGAGCAGTTTGAGCGCGCGGGCGCGACGCTCCCCACGCGTCACTCCGCCACGGTACTTGAGCGGCAGCGCGACGTTCTCTTCGACCGTGAGCCGCGGCATCAAATTGAACGTTTGAAAGACGAAGCCGACTTTGCGATTGCGGACCTGAGCCAGCCGTTTGCCCGACAGTGCACCGACGTCCTCACCGTCGAGTCGATAGCTCCCCGAGGTTGGAGAGTCGAGGCAGCCGAGGATGTGCATCAACGTGCTCTTGCCGGAGCCCGACGGGCCGGTGATCGCGACGTATTCTCCCGCCACGATCTGCGCGTCGACACCTCGTAACGCCAGAACATCTACTTGACCAAGCCGATAGGTCTTTTCGAGACCCTCTGCGACGATCAGCGTCATATCTGTGTGATCTGTGGCTCAGCGTCGCCGCGCCGGATTCCGGGCCCGCTCCAGGGCAGCCACGGGATCCTCGAGCGCAATCGAATCGCCGGCGGCGAGACCAGTGACGACCTCGACGTAGAACAGATCGGACAGACCCAGCGTCACGGGCACGGGCTGGGGGCCGCTGCCGCCAAGCTTGTACACGACCGGCTTCCCTTCCTTTAATAGGACAGCCTCGACGGGCACCCGCACCGTTCCGGAGCGAACGGGGCCTGAGATGCGCACATTCGCCGTCATCCCGGGCCGCAGGATACCCGCACCGCCGGTTACGACGACCTCGACGTCGAACACCCGCACGCGGTCCTGAAGTCGCGCCGCGGGAGGCACGAGGCGCACGACGCCTTGCGCCGTGTCACCGGGGAACGCGTCGACGGTGAGGGCGACGCGATCGCCCTTTTTCACTTTGCCGATGTCGACTTCGTTGATCGCCGCCTTCACGAGCAACGTCGAGAGATCGGCCATCGTGAAGAGCTCGGTGCCCCCGCCGAAGGCACTCGTCCCACCCACCACCGTCTCTCCCTCTTCCACACCACGTCCGATGATCACGCCCGCGGCGGGCGCCGTGATACGCGCCCACTGGACCGTCGACCCCGTTGAATCACCCGCCGTGACGCCCGAGCGCTGCACGAGCTGCAGCTGGTCCTGGGCGGTGCGCCACTGGTTCTCCGCTTGATCGTAGGTCACCCGGCGTAGATCGAGATCGGCCTGTGTGATCCCGCCGATCGCCGACAGCTGCTGCGCGCGGTCGTAATCGCGCTTCGCGTTATCCCGCGCGATCCGCGCCGTCGCAATCTCGCTGCGCAGCTGCGCCAGGCTGTTCGCCTGAGCCATATCGGGCACGATGCGCGCCAGCACCTGCCCCGTCTGCACGCGATCGCCTTCGCGCACGTAGAGCTGCTGGACGACGCCAGAGATCGGGGATTTCACGACGATGCTGCGTTCGGGAGAAACGACGCCGGTTTCTTCGACGATCACACGGACCTCGCCCCGATCCACGACGCCGACTTTGTAGGGGCGGCTGGAGCCGTCATCGGCATCGGCTTTGCTGCAGGCGACAAGTGGGATGCAGGAAGCAAGGGCGGCGAGGACGAGCGCAGGCTTCATAGGCCCTTCGTGGCAAGTTGGGGGTTGCCCCTACGACGGGGGCTGGCCGGGCACGGTTTCACGGTGAAATTACTGCCCCCATGACCAGCTGGCTCGGCGATTGGGCAAATCTCTTGCTGCGATGGGCGCATTTCATCGCCGGCATCGCCTGGATCGGCAGCTCCTTCTACTTCATCTGGTTGGACCGCGCGTTGACCAAGCCCGCACAGGCCAAGGCGGGGGTGGAGGGGGACCTGTGGATGGTCCACAGCGGCGGCTTCTACCAGGTGGAGAAGCGCCGGCCGGGCCCGGGCGAAGTGCCGGCGGTACTGCACTGGTTCAAGTGGGAAGCCATGCTCACATGGATTACGGGCATTTCGCTGCTCGTGCTGATGTACTATCTGAGCAACGCATATCTCCTCGATCCGGGCATCTCCCGGATCGGTCGAGGCACCGCCATCGCGCTGGGCGTAGCCCTTCTCGTCTTCGGATGGCTGATCTACGATGCGCTGTGGCGCTCGCTCGCGCGCCGCCCGGCCGTGGCGACGGCCATCTCCCTGGTACTGCTCACCGCCGTCACCGTGCTCCTCTGCCGCCTGCTCTCTGGACGTGCCGCGTTCATGCACATCGGGTCGCTGCTCGGCACGATCATGGTCGCGAACGTCTGGATGCGGATCCTCCCCGCACAACACCAGATGTTGGCCGCCACCCGCGCGGGACGACCGGCGGATTTCACGCTGGGCGAACGCGCTAAGCAGCGGTCCGTGCACAACAGCTACATGACGTTCCCGTTGCTCTTCATCATGCTGTCGAATCACTTCCCCGCGACCTACGCGAGCTCGGTCAACTGGCTCGTCCTGCTACTCCTGTTCGTCGCGGGGGCGTCGGTACGGCACGCGATGATCGGACGCGGCGCCTCGAGCCGCTGGGCGCTCGTGCCCGCCGCCCTCGCGCTCACGGGAGCGATGTTCTTTTCGACGCCAAAGGGAGCCGCAGCCCGGACGCCTGCTGCCGCGACGGATTCGGTGCCACCATTCCACGCGGTGCGCGCGGTGATCGCGCAACGCTGCCAGCCCTGTCATTCGCAGTATCAGAGCGACCGCAGTCTCGGGCCGGCGCCCGGTGGCGTCACATTCGACACGCCCGAGAGCGTTGCTCGTCTCGCCGAGCGCATTCGCGTGCGGGTCGTCGAAACGAAGACCATGCCGCTCGCGAACAAGACGGGCATGACCGAAGACGAACGCGCCCTCCTCGGGCGCTGGATCGCGGCGGGAGCTCCGTTACGGTAGTCCTCACTTCTTCGAAAGATCCGCGGTCGGAAGAAAGCGTGGCGCCCGCCGGGGCTGGGCCGCCTGTTCGTAGGCGTACGCCAGCTTGATCAGCGTCGTCTCGGTCCACCGCTTCCCGATGAGCGACATCCCCACCGGTAGACCAAAAGAATAGCCCACGGGCACGGTGATGGTGGGATAGCCGGCCACAGCGGCGATGCTCGAGTTGCCGCCACCCGTGGAGCAGTCGCCATTGACCAAATCGATCAACCACGCGGGCCCGCCCGTTGGCGCGACGAGCGCGTCGAGCTTGTCTTTCGCAAACGCCACGTCGACGCCTTCCGCGCGCGACGTGCGGCGGCAGTGCGCGAGCGCCTCGACGTAGGCATCGTCGGTGAGAGGGCCTTTCTCCTGCGCCTGGATGAAGGTCTCCTGGCCGAAGTACGGCATCTCAGTGTCTTTATGCGCGTCGTTGAAGGCGATCAGGTCGGCCAGTGTTTTCATCTTGGTCGCCGAGCCCAGTGCCGCGAGATATGCGTTCAGATCGGCTTTGAGCTCGTACAAGAGCACCGTGAACTCCTGGTCGCCATAGTCGCGCATGTGGGGAATCTCCACCGGGTCGACCAGGACTGCGCCTTGTGCTTTGAGCACGTCGAGCGCCGCATTCACCAGGCGGTCGCCTTCCGGTGAGCCGAAGGCGGCCCGCACGACGCCGAGGCGTGCGCCCTTGAGGCCATTGTGATCCAGTGCCTGGGTGTAATCGGGGGCCGTCGAGGGCGCCGCCGCTGTCGCCGGATCGCTGGGGTCCGCGCCGGCGAGCGCACCGAGCAGGATCGCGGCGTCGGTGACCGTTCGGCACATCGGCCCAGCAGTGTCCTGGCTGTGTGCGATGGGGATCACGCCGGAGCGGCTGACGAGTCCGACCGTGGGCTTCAGCCCCACGAGCGAGTTTGCGCCCGACGGGCAGACAATCGAGCCGTCGGTCTCCGTGCCGACACCCACCGCCGCAAAACTCGCCGCGATCGCGGCACCGGTCCCGGAGCTCGAACCGCACGGGTTGCGGTCGAGCGCATACGGGTTCCGGCACTGGCCGCCGCGGCCGCTCCACCCCGATATCGAGTGATTGGAACGAATATTCGCCCACTCTGACAGATTGGTCTTCCCGATGATCACGGCCCCTGCGGCTCTGAGCCGCGCGACGAGCGCGGCGTCACGCGGGGACGGGGCGCCGACGAGCGCGAGCGACCCGGCCGTCGTCATCATGCGATCGGCGGTCGCGATGTTGTCCTTGATCAGGACGGGGATCCCGTGGAGCGGACCGCGTACGCGGCCGGCCTTCCGCTCAGCATCGAGCCGGTCGGCGATCGCCAGCGCGTCCGGGTTCGTCTCCAGGACCGAACGCAGCTTCGGATCGAGCTGGGCGATACGCGCGAGATAGGCGACGCAGATGGAGCGCGACGTGCGGGCGCCCGTGCGCATTGCGTCCTGAAGCTGGGCGACAGTCGCTTCCTCGAGCTCGAAATCGGCAATCGCGGGTCGGACCATGACCGTTCCGGCGACCGCTGCAGCACCATATTGAAGGAAGGAGCGCCGACTGAAAGCCTCTGGCATTTGTTTCTCCGGTGGGGTCATCCTAGTTTGACCCGGCCTTCCCATGTGCGCCAGATCACAGGTGATAGGGAGGCTTGCGGGAAGGCGTGCTTCATGAATCTTGTGGCAACCCGTTGAGGGGGCCCTAGGTCTGAGCTTTCTGCGCTTTTTCCGATTGGCCAGCATCCGGACCAAGATGCTGATGTTCGCGGTCGTCGCGACCTTGTTGCCCTCGCTGACGACCGTGTGGATTTCCTATATCGAAAACAAGCGCGCGCTCCAGGCCAAGGCGTCGGAAGAGTTGATGAGCGTCACCGCGCAGGCGCTGCGCGAGGTCGATCTCTGGACCAAGGAGCTGCGCTACGACCTTCGCGTGTTCTCGAGCTCCTATGAAGTGACCGAAAACCTCGAACGCATCCCACTCGCGAACGGCGAGCCGGTCCGGGCCGGGATCTACTTCAAACGGCTCACCGATTATCTCAATTCGGTCCGCGATCGCTTCCCCGACTACGCCGAGCTCCTGGTCCTCGATCATCACGGCCACGTAGTGGCGACGAGTGCCGCGCAGCCGCGACCGGTGCCGCTCCCGCCCGATTGGGCGACCGACCTGACCAAGAACGATTGGGCCCTGGGGCCGCCGTACTGGGACTCGACCGGGACGCACGCCGAAATGCTCGTATCCGTCCCGATCGAGTCGGCGCCGCGCGCGGGCCGTGGCGCGGGCGGCGTGCAGTTGATGGGCGCTCTCGCCTCGCGCGTCAATCTGCACACGGTCGTGGACACCTTGAGGCGGTTTGCGCCCGGTGAATCGGGACAGATCTACCTCATGACCCGCACGGGCCGGCTCATCGTCAGCTCGCGGGGCAGCTCGCGTGAGCTGATGCGGCAGGGCTACTCCCGCGATGCCGCGAACTGGCTGCTGGCGCGCGAAGGCCGCGCGATCCAGTTCGCCAGCTTCACCGGAGATCGCGTCGTGGGGAGCGTGCGCGTCGTGCCGGCGCTCGACTGGATTGTCGTCTCGGAGATTCCAGCGGCGGAGGCGTTCGCCCAGGTGGCGCGGCTCCGCAACGTCACGCTCGGCATTGTCACCCTGTTGCTCGCCGTCGTGGGCGCGCTGGCGTATCTGCTGAGCCTGTTGATCGTGCGGCCACTCGACCGCCTCTCGCAGGCCGCGGCAAAGGTGGCCAGGGGCGATCTCGACGTCGGCTTGTCGGTCACGACGGGCGGCGAGGTTGGCTACCTGACCGAGGTGTTCAACAACATGGTGGCGCGGCTGCGCGAAGGCCGCACCGAGCTCGAGCGCCTCTCCGTGACGGATGCCTTGACCGGGCTGTACAACAGGCTGCGGATGATGGAAGTACTCGAGAACGAGGTGCGCCGCTCCCGGCGGCTGCATCACCGCTTCTCCGTCGTCATGGCGGACGTAGACCTGTTCAAGCGCTACAACGACGAGCACGGCCATCCCGCGGGCGATGTCGTCCTCCAGCGTGTTGCGGCGATCATGCGCGAGGCGAGCCGCGATGTGGACTTCGTGGCGCGCTACGGCGGCGAAGAGTTTCTGATCATGATGCCCGAGACGGAGCTGGACGGGGCGGCGAAGTTCGCGGAGCGGATTCGCAAGAAGCTGGCGGCGGAACGCCTGCCCGCCGGTCACATCACATTGAGCCTGGGCGTGTCCGCCTTCCCGATGCACGGCGACACACCCGACCAGCTGATCGCCGAGGCGGACGCCGCGCTGTACCTGGCAAAACGCGCCGGCGGCGATCGTGTCGTCGCGGCGGCGCGTCCCAAGGTTCCGGCGAGGTAGCGAGGCTTACTGTCGCCGGTCGACCAATGTCTGATGGATCCAGCCGGGCCGATCGCTGTCATCCCTGATGCGCACCCACTGATCCACGTACGAGTACGCGACAATCGGCACGCCGGTCTCCAGCGTGAACAGCACCTTGAAGTTTGCTCCGGGTCCCTCGCGCACGTTCGCGCGACCGGTGGTCTGCAATCGCAGCGGCAAGGCGAACGGCACTTCACCCTTGCGCGTCGCCGAGCGGTCGTCGCTGGCCCCGCGCCCCCGCCCCGCCGCCGCCGCGTTTTTCGCTTCCGTGGCGAGATAGAGGGCGCCCGCGTAGTTCTGCTGGTCGAACTCCGTCGTGGCCAACAGCAGCAGCTGACTGCCTTGTCCGTACTCCGGCGACGGCGGCGCGTTGTTCCCATTCCCGGCTCGCAGCGCCTGCAGCGCGATCTCGGCCTCGGCCATGCCCGACGCTGCCTCGGCCCGTGTCGCAAGGGATTGCAATTTCGCCATGGCGCGCACGACTTCGCGCCGCGCATCATCGAGCCGGCTCTGCAGCTCGTCCACCTGGGCTTCCTGCTCGAGCACTTTGAGCTCGAGGCGCGCCGCACGCTGCTCCAGCGCCGTGTCGCGCACCACCGCCGGTGCGCGTTGCGTCACGCGCGCCGTATCGCGGGGCGCGCGCACGGGGGGCGCGTTGGCGGGATGATGCGGCCGGCAGGCCGCGCCGAGCAGCACGGCCAGAAGAAAGCGGGGGCGCATGGGCGACTAAGTTGCATCCGGATGTGCATTCGTTCAACCGCGCGATCATTGACTTGAGTTTGGGCTCTGGTGATCCTTTCCTCGAGTCGTTTCTGGTTCGAGCTTCTCACCCTGGATGGGCTATGGAAGTCACGCTGAAGGAGACCGACCGGTTGGAACTGGTGCTGAAGAAGTTCAACCGTCAGATCACCAAAGCGGGCCTGTTTCAGGACAATGAAGAAGAAACGCTTCTATGAGAGTCCCGCCGTTCAACGACGGCGTAAGAGCAAGGCGGCTCGCCGCCGGAACCGTACACGCTAGGCTGTAACCACGCACGGCACTTGCAGCGGCGCGGCGCCACCCGATTCCGGGGAGGGCGCCGTGTTGTTTTTCAGGCCGCCTCGCCGTCCGGTGTCTGGTCATCCTCCGGGCCACCGAGCATGGGCGGGTGCTCGTAGACCACCGGGGGCGAACAGGTACAGGGCGTGGGTTGGGGCATCGCGAACTGGGCGCTGGCTCGCGGCGGCCGATGCTCGATGGTCGCGACGTCCTGGATGATGCCGCCACAGAAGTGGCAGTGAATCTGGGACACAGGGCCACCCTCCCTTCGGGCGCGGGAGCGCGCCATACCATTCACCCCGGAGGCTCGAATGCGCAACTTTCCGTCTCATGGCGAAGCGCCCCGGGAGGGTTAGACGCCCATTTTTCCTACTCATCCCAAAGGATGAGGCACGAACGTTCCCGCCCGACTTGACGAATGCCTTGGGAACTTGGCAACCTACTTCCTCAACCTCGCCCCGGAACGAGGGCCGTCAGCTAACATGACAAAAAGAATTCACATCCTCGTCATCGAAGACAATCGCCTGCTGCGTGACGGTCTCGCGGCACTCCTCGATGCTCAAACCGAATTCAAAGTGGTGGCATGCGCCGAGGGTGGATCGGCGGCGCTCTCGCGACTGCAGGAGTCCA
>Ga0193713_1000831_pt1 | contig 10284 bp, 10 predicted proteins | sample H3a2metaG_FD_143054 | JGI IMG/M metagenome (GOLD analysis project Ga0193713, IMG submission 143054) | Soil microbial communities from a riparian zone of the East river system, Colorado, United States - H3a2 | ecosystem: Environmental > Terrestrial > Soil > Riparian zone | place: USA: East River... | reverse complement strand
GAAATATTGTTCATTTGCTCGATATGCTTCGCTCGGCGGGATTCTATAAAATCTCATTCGAAATTAAGAGCGAGGCGCTAAAGGGGGTGCCGGGCGCCGGCACCTAATCTGGTTATGGCAGAGGAAACACCAAAACCGCTCCTTTATCGGCCACCGCCGCCATTGTATTTCTGGGGTGCTTTTGGCGCCGCATTAGCGATTCATCTCACCGCGGTTGCGCTTGCTCAAAAACACGAGGTCGCGGTTGAAGTTCCTCCTGACATACCAACTGCCGTTGTGGAGGCAACACTCCAAGCCACTGAGGAACCCACGCCTCCGCCAGAGGATATCCCGTTGCCGGAGCCTCCGCCACCGCCCGAGATCCAGCCAGAGTTCGTCGAAGAGACGACACCTCCGCCAAAAAAACCGACGGCACAGAAATTCGCGCCGATCAAAGCGCCTCAAGCTGCCGGTCGCCCCGGCGCGATGTCGATCTCCTCAGCGAAAGCTCTGGCCACATATGCGCCGCGTCCTCAGTACCCGTATGAGGCGCGTTCACGGCATGTTACAGGCAGCGGAGTGTGCGTTGTCGAAGTCGGTCCGAGCGGCAGCGTAAGCAGTGCTTCGATGGCATCAAGCATTGGAAACCCAATACTGGATAATGCAGCTGTCAGCGCCTTTCGGCAGTGGCGATTTAAGCCTGGGTCAGTTTCCAAAGTTAAAATTCCCATTACCTTCACAATGACCGGTGCCTCGTACTGAGTCTTGCCTAGCAAATATATAGAATATGAGACTTGCTTCACCGGTTCCGAAGAAGAGAGCGCGCATCGAGATCATCCCTCTGATCGACATCATGTTCTTTCTACTCGCCAGCTTCATGATGGTGAGTTTGAGCCAGACCCACATGAAAGGGATTCGGGTCAATTTGCCGGCTGCCGTTGCGCCTCCGCCAAGCCAGGTAAAGGATTATGTCTCCATAAAGGTGCAGGAGGGGAACGCTGTTTATTTCGACAACCAGATTGTGCCCGATGACCAAGTCCTACCGCGCCTTTTTGAGCTTCACCGCGGCAACCCGGACATAAAAGTCTCCATCAGCGCCAGCTTGATGGCGATGCACGGCGACGTGATTACGGTGCTCGACAAGGTTCGGTCCGCTGGAATTACGAAAGTCGGCTATCAAATCAGGGCCGCAGGCGCACCCGCCGGGCAACCGGGAGCACCGAGCGCGCAACCGGGCGCACCCAGCGCGCAACCGGGCGCCCCTCCTCCACCGCCTCCGCCAGCCCCGAAGCCTTAGACTTCGGCACAGAGCGTCGGCAGTTTGGCTTGCAATTTGCCAATCGCCTTTGCCCGGTGACTGATATTGTTTTTCACTTCTTCGGGCAGTTCGGCAAAGGTTTCTTCGAATCCATCAGGGATAAAGATTGGATCGTAGCCGAATCCGTGTGAGCCGCACGGCCGTCCAGCGATTTTTCCTTCTACGACTCCTTCAACCGTTGCGAGGACCTGGCCATCGCGCGCAACCGCCAGGACGCAACAAAACCGCGCGCGGCGTTGATCGCTTTTCGCGTCAACTTTCGCAAGTTGCCTCAGTAACTTGGCGATTTTTTCTTTGTCGCTCGCATTCACACCTGCGTAGCGTGCCGATTGAATTCCCGGGGCGCCCCCCAATGCGTCGACTTCCAGTCCTGAATCATCCGCGATTACCAAGCCGGGCAATTTTCTTGATACCGCGATTGCTTTCAGTTTCGCATTTTCTTCGAAGGACGTCCCGCTTTCCGTTATTTCGGAAATCTCGGGATGGGCAGTGAGATCCCGTACAGCCAAACCTGATCGGAAAATTTGCTCAATCTCCCGCGTTTTATGCGCATTGCGCGTTGCCACAATCAATTGCATGCGCGTTTGACAGGATTCAAGGTTAACGACTAATCCACACCGATGACAACGAACAATGGAAAGTTATGAGCGTGAAGAGATTTTTTGTGAATTCGTATTGGTTCGTGTCCATTCGTGGTTAACCCATGGACGAGCGCCGCAAACCGTATCCATTCGACGAGTTCGAACCAAAATGGCAGGCCATCTGGGAAGAGCGGCAGTTCTTTCACGCGCCCAATCCCGGTGACAAGGGTTTTGATCCACCGAAGTCGAAATTTTACGTCCTGGATATGTTTCCCTATCCGAGCGGCGCAGGCCTGCATGTTGGCCATCCCGAAGGTTATACCGCCACGGATATCATCGCGCGTTACAAGCGCATGCGTGGATTCAATGTCTTGCACCCGATGGGTTGGGACGCATTTGGCCTACCTGCTGAGCAATACGCGATCAAAAGCGGCCAGCACCCGGCAATCACCACGCGCGAAAATGTGGCTAGCTTCAAGAAACAGCTCAAGCGAATTGGTTTTTCCTACGACTGGCAGCGTGAAATCAACACGACCGATCCACGTTATTACAAATGGACGCAGTGGATTTTTCTCCAGATTTATAATTCATGGTTCAATCCGGCCACAGACAAGGCCGAGCCCATTTCAACGTATTCGGGCAAAAACCCGGATGAAGTGCGCCTCGCGTATGTCGCTGAAGTGCCGGTGAACTGGTGCCCGGAACTGGGTACTGTTTTGGCCAATGAGGAAGTCATTGACGGAAAAAGTGAGATTGGCGGTTTTCCGGTCGTCCGTCGGCCAATGCGCCAATGGATGTTGCGAATTACCGCGTATGCGGAGCGCCTGCTCAAAGAGCTGGACGGACTCGACTGGCCTGAAGGAATCAAGTTGCTCCAGAGAAACTGGATTGGGAAAAGCGAAGGCGCAGAGATCGATTTCAAGATCGACAAAAGCGACCAAAAAATCCGGGTTTTTACCACACGTCCCGACACGCTTTACGGCGGAACGTTCCTGGTGCTCGCGCCGGAGCATTCGCTTGTCGATCTAATTGTGACCGAGGAGCAATGGCCCGCGGTGCGCGAGTATCGTGAACGGACCGCACGCAAAAGCGATCTCGAACGCGCCGATCTGTCCAAAGACAAAACCGGCGTGTTCACCGGCGCGTACGCGATCAATCCGGCAACCAACAAAAATATTCCAATCTGGATCGCTGACTATGTCCTGATTGGTTATGGGACTGGCGCGATCGGTGGCGTGCCCGCGCATGACGAACGCGATCTGGAATTCGCGAAAAAATTCGATCTGCCGATTGTCGTTGTTGTTCAGCCAACAGGAGATGAACCGGCATTTGGATTCACTGGCGAAGGCGTCGCAGTCAATTCGCCAATTATTAACGGCCTAACGAGCGTAGAAGCAAAGAAACAAATCACCGTATGGCTGGAGGAACGCGGCCAGGGTAAAGGCGCGGTCAATTACAAATTGCGTGACTGGCTTTTTTCGCGACAGCGTTATTGGGGTGAACCGTTCCCGATTATCTGGGAAGGCGGCAATCATCGTTCGTTAGGCGAAAGCGAACTGCCGCTGGTGCCGCCGCCGTTGGAAGATTACAAGCCCACCGGAACGGGCGAACCACCGCTGTCAAAGGCCAAGGATTGGATTCGTTATTCCGAAAAAGCGACTCGCGAGACGAACGTCATGCCGCAATGGGCCGGTTCGTGTTGGTACTACTTGCGATTCTGTGATCCAGACAACGATCAGCGTTTCGTAGGAGAGCAGGCCGAACGCTACTGGATGGGCGGCGAGAAACCGGGTGGTGTCGACTTGTATGTAGGCGGCACCGAGCACGCGGTCCTGCATCTGCTTTATGCACGCTTCTGGCAAAAGGTGTTGTTCGATCTCGGTTATGTCTCGAAGCCGGAGCCATTCCAGTGCCTGGTCAATCAAGGAATCATCCTGGGTGAAGATAATCAGAAAATGTCCAAATCGCGTGGGAACATCGTTAATCCAGACGACGTGATCGACCAGTACGGCGCCGACGCCTTTCGCTGCTACGAGATGTTTATGGGACCCCTGAAGCAAATGAAACCCTGGAGCATGCGCGGTGTGGAGGGCGTGTCGCGTTTTCTTGCGCGCGTCTGGCGTTTGTTCATGACCGAGAATCAGAACGGCGACTGGGAATTGTCTGCGAAAATTAAAGAGATCGATGCAAACAAGGCACAGCAGAAGATGACCCATGCAACGATCAAGAAAGTCACTGAGGACATCGAGTCGTTCTCGTTTAACACGGCAATTTCGCAGATGATGATTTTCGTAAACGCGTTCACCGGTGCCGAAGCGATTCCGTTGTCATCGATACGACCCTTTCTGGTTCTCCTCAGTCCGTTCGCGCCGCACATTGTCTCGGAATTGTGGGAAAAATTAAACACGAAGTTTACAGACGCGCGTGGCGATATCACCGAGCAATGTTGGCCCACCTATAACGAGCGGCTGCTCGTCGAAGACGAAGTTGAGATCGTAATTCAAGTAAACGGCAAAGTGCGTGACCGAATAAAGATGCCTGTGGATGCCCCACGAGAGGACGTGGAACAAGCAGCAAAGGCTAGTTCGAAAGTGAAAAGCATAGTCGGCGACGCGCTCGCGCCCTATCTAAAGGTGATCGTCGTGCCGAATAAAGTCGCAAATGTCGTCATCCCCAAACCTGAGGATAGAAACAAAGAGTAAGACGAAAGATATGACTTGGTTCAAGAACGTCTGGAAGGAATTCAAGGAATTCGCCGTCAAAGGTAGCGCAGTCGATCTTGCCGTCGGCGTGATTATCGGAGCCGCGTTTGGTGCGATCATCAATTCGCTGGTCAAAGATGTAATCATGCCGCCAATCAGTTTGCTGACCGGCGGACTGGATTTTTCCAACAAGTTTCTCGTTCTGCGAGGCGCCAAAGATGGCTCGGCGGTGTTCAACACCGCCGCCGACGCTGCCAAAGCCGGAGCGATTACTTGGAATTACGGCAACTTCGTTACCTTGGCCATCAATTTCCTCATTGTTGCGTGCGCAGTTTTTCTGCTCGTTCGTGCAATTAATAAACTCAGGCAGCCAACCGCAAAAGAACCTGTTACCAAGGAATGCCCGGCCTGTGCCACGACTATTCCCATCAAGGCGACGCGTTGCCCACATTGCACGAGCCAGCTGACACAAACAGCGGCGACGCAGTGATGCTGTAGCAGGCATCGCTGATGCCGCCCGGCAAATCACAATCTTAGAGTCACTTGGGTCGGCTATTCCGCCCTAGGGAATTTTTGTAAATTATTGCTTGCCCTCCGCAGCTTCGGCTGCTACGAAGACTGCCGATGCCGAAGTGCCTTAACCTCGCGGTGGCAGCAACTGGCGCTTGTTTAATTGTTGGGTGTGCCACGCAATCGAAACCAAATCTTGGTGGCGCCGGCCGCGTACCGAACGTCCGCACTACCGCCTATACGCATAGTGAAGGTAGCGGATGCCATAACGCAGTCGGCTGTCGTCTTTCCGGCGGCCATGTAATGAGTGCGGCCTCTGATTGGTCGCGTTATCCGCTCGGCACACGTTTTCGTATCGCCGCTACGAATGAGGAATATATAATCGACGATTATGGGTGGGCACTCGTCGGGACCGATACCATCGATTTGTACAAGCCAAGCCGGCTGGAAATGAGACGCTGGGGCGTTCGCCACGTGGACATCGACATCTTGCAATGGGGATCGGAGGAACAAAGTTTGAAAGTGCTTGCACCGCGCTGCAAACATCATCGAGTGCAACAGATGGTGACAGCTCTTGAGAAAAAAAAGCCGAAAACGACCGTCGCACAAACCTCTCCTCCTCGTAGTTCGCTTTGATTTAACGCCAATCGCGCCGCATTTTCCCGGCGCATGAGAATTTTCGTTGTTGGCGGCGCCGGTTACATCGGAAGCGTTTGCGCTGAGCTATTGTTGGATGAGGGCCACGAAGTAGCCATCTTCGATAATCTGACTGAAGGACACGGGCGCGCGGTCGATTCACGCGCTAACTTCATTCGAGGCGAGTTGGCCGACCGCGAACAAATCCAGGCTGCGCTGTCCAATACACGGCCGGAGGCCGTGATGCATTTTGCAGCAAACGCGCTCGTTGCGGAATCGATGCGCGATCCGTCGAAGTATTTTCGCAACAATATTTGCAACGGGTTGAATCTGCTCGATGCCATGAACGCAACGCGCGTTCAGCGAATCGTTTTTTCCTCGACTTGCGCGATTTTTGGACTGCCCGAGCGGTTGCCAATCGAGGAAACGACGCCCGTGCATCCGATCAATCCATATGGCGAATCGAAACTCGCTTTCGAAAAAATTCTGCAATGGTACGATCGGATTCATGGATTAAAATTCGTGTCATTGCGTTACTTCAACGCAGCTGGTGCAACTGAGCACTTCGGTGAAGATCATCGCCAGGAGACACATCTCATCCCCAACGTGCTTAAGGTCGCGCTGGGCCGAAAACCGAATGTCGAAATTTACGGCACCGATTACGAGACGCCAGATGGAACGTGTATTCGCGACTACATCCACATCCTGGATCTAGCGCGGGCGCACATCCTGGCGCTTGGCGCGCCTGGCAGCGCATTTTACAACCTTGGTACAGGAGGCGGCTCCAGCGTCCGCGAAGTCATCGAGGCTTGCGCTAAAATCACCGGACGAAAGATCGCCACAATCGAAAAGCCGCGCCGGCCGGGCGATCCGCCCCGGCTTATCGCATCTTCGGAAAAGATCAAAAAGGAACTCGGTTGGCGACCGCGGTTCCAGTCGCTGGAAGCAATTATCGAGAGCGCGTGGAAATGGCACGAGAAATTTCCAAACGGCTACGAAGATTAAGGCCTGAGAAACTCCAAGTGTTTTTGCAATCTGGCACGCCGGCTGCAAGAGCCATTCTTGTGTTACATCTGTAACAGGAAACTGTCATTACGCTCTTGAAAGAGCCGGACGCAAAGCTGTCGTCACTTCTGCTCTAACTTGTGCGATGTCGAGATCCTTTAGTCTGCCGCTTTGCGCTCGAAGGACGTGCACATTTTCGTTCCTTGGCGCCCAAACGTTGGGATCGGTTGGACCGAAGAGCAAAATGCAGTTTGCGCCTGCGGCAGCGGCAACGTGCGAAATTCCGCTATCGTGGCCTACAAAGATGGTGTGTTCGAGTACAGCGGCCAGCTGCGGTAGTGGCAAATTTTTTGCGAAGCGAACGTCGCGATCCTTCCAGTCGTACTCCAATTGCGCGGTCTGCGCTTTGTCTGCCTCGCCCGAGACAACGACAAGAGAGAACTGCTTTCCCATGTGGCCAGGTTCACCCGTTGCCTTTGACGAACCATCTTTGCTTGAGACTAACTCGGTCCAATTTTCCAGCGGCCAGTTCTTTTCCTTGCTACCGCTTCCCGGATGAATCGCGACAATCGATTGCGATAAACTCCGGAGGAACTCTTGAGCGAACTGGCGATCGTCCACGGAGAGGAAAATTTCTTCAGCGAGATCCGCAACTGTAATCCCTAATTGTTCGATCGGTCGCGCTAGCTGCCTCGCTGCATGGCCGCTTTTTTCGATAATCTTGGCGGGTCCGCAGAGCAGATTTTCAACACCACACCGGTGGAGGTTGCTTTCAAAGATCCCATCCGGATCGTACAGATAGCTGATGATCAAATCGAAACTCGCGAAATAATCTGCCAATTCCGCCGGTAGCTCCGAATTCTTCGCGAAGAAGCTGGCGAGAGGTCCGTATTCGATTGAGCGAATTGCCTGCGCGTAGAACCGGTTTTCCGCGAGCGCCGCGATATGCTTGTAACCGAGAATCTCAATGTGCGCATCAGGATAGGCCTCACGGAGCGCCTTGAGCGATGGAAGGGTAAGAATGAAATCGCCGATTGCGCCGCCCCGGATTACGAGAATGCGTTGGAACATAGACTTTCAGTCCGTCCGCCCGGTGGGTTTTTAGCCGCTGTGTTCAGAAAGTGGAGAACATCTCCGCCAGGCGCACAGAGCAAAGCCTTATATTTCTAATACTGGGTAAACGCGAATGTGAGAATCACGCAGCCGTAAATCAGCGCGATAGCATGCAAACAGCGCCAGCGAAACGTGCTCCGCGCGCTCCAATTGATTTGATCACGCAGCACGTACGGAATGGCCACCCAAAAGAGACCGGCAAGAATCAACAAATAAGCAAGCACAGTTACGAGCAAACGGCTTGTCTCGTAGCGAAGAAAGGCCGCGTCGAGCAGGGGCTCCGCAGCCAGCAGACAAAGAATTCCAAGAGCGCGCACGGCGAGGAATTCTCCAACAAAACGAAGCACAAGTCCGTAGCCGATGGGCAAGGCAATGAGCAGGGGACGCCGAAATGCGGAGAATTCACCCATCTGGATGGTCGCGAGCAACCAAAAGGTCCAGACAAGACAAATGGTTAGCAAGAATACGCCCGCCATGTGAGATCGCGGAAACTTCTGTGCAACGCTGGCAAAGTTCGGTTTTAGCAAACCGGGCAGACTGATCAAAACGAGAAGTACACCTGCGATAATTCCAGCAGCTTGTAAAGAGAGATGGTAAATCACTGGCGGCGAAAGTGCGCCACGGCGGATTCGTCCGGCGGCGGCGAATTTTCAACTCGCCGTTCGGCCGATGCAACTTAAAAAGTGCTGCGATCTTTCAGGAGCGGCGCCCCGTACAAGCTGAACCCGTTGGCGTGTTGCACGTGTACATCAACAATTTCTCCGATCAGTTTTTCGCTGCCCTCAAATACGACAATCTTGTTTGTGCGCGTGCGGCCCATCAACCGTGCTGGATTGGTCTTACTCGGGCCTTCGCAAAGAACTTCAACAGAGCGTCCCACGAGACGTTGGCCAGAGCGGCGCGTTGATTCGTTAACCACCCGGAGCAAATCCTGATTGCGCTGTTCTTTGATGTGCTCATCGATTTGATCTGGCATCTCCGCAGCCGGCGTATCGCGCCGCGGCGAATAGCGAAAGACAAACGCGTTATCAAACTGGATTTCATCAACCAAATCTCGTGTCTGTTTATAATCCTCTTCGGTCTCACCTGGGAATCCGACGATAACGTCGGCGGTAATAGCAAAGCCCTTGCGTGCGTGTCGGATGCGGCGAACGAGATCGACATATTTCTCCGCCGTGTAGGCTCGGTGCATCGCTTTGAGAATTCTGTTGGAGCCGGATTGCAACGGTAGATGGACGTGCTCTGCCAGTTTCGGCAGACGCGAGATCGCGTCGATCAAGTCATCGCGGAAACCGATGGGGTGCGGGGAGGTGAACCGGAGGCGCTCCAGGCCTTCAATTTCATTCACGGCTTCCAGCAACTGCACAAACGGACTTTTGCCATCGCGGTTCGGAAATTCGTGACGGCCATACAAGTTCACAATTTGTCCAAGTAATGTGACTTCCTTCACACCTCGCGCCACCAGCTCCCGCACTTCACCGACAATTTCTGCAACGGTACGGCTGCGCTCTGCGCCGCGCGTCTGCGGGACGATGCAAAAGGTGCAATGCATGTTGCATCCCTGCATGATGGAGACGAACGCAGTGCTCTGCCTCGGCGCCAGCTGTTGGTCGCGAATCGTCGATTGCGACCCTGGTTCCTCCGCAGTATCGACGATCGAAAAACGCAGATCGTCGATTGCACGATCCGATTGGTAGGGCGCGATCGCCGAGCGCGCCGTTTTCTTCGCCACCAATTCGTCTACGTAATCTGCAACGCGATGAAATTTTTGCGTGCCAATCACCAGATCGACATGCGGCAAATTTTTCAGCAACGACTCGCCCCGCGCCTGAGCCATACAGCCGAGGAAACCGAAAAGCGTGTGCGGTCGCTCTTTCGCCAATCGGCCGAGCATTCCCATTTTGCCAAGCGCTTTCTGGTCGGCCATGTCGCGCACACTGCAGGTGTTCAACAGCACGACATCAGCTTCCGTTTCGTGCGCGACGCGCTCGTAGCCCCGGGCGATGAGTGAGTGAGCGACCTGTTCCGAGTCGCGCTCATTCATCTGACAGCCATAGGTCTTGATAAAAAATTTCGGCATGGACGAGCGAAAACAATACACACCCAGGCTGCCTGAGTCCAAAGCAGGAAACGAATTTCACGCCCTCACGTGGATCAATTCCGCTAGTTTCGTGACAATTCGTGTATTCGTGTCTTAAATCGCGGCATGCCTGAGAAGCAGGATGAACCGCCAGCAATTGGAATCATTGGCGGCAGCGGTCTCTATCAAGTAGAAGAATTGCGGGATACCAGCGAACTCAACATCGATACGCCATTCGGGCCACCGTCGGACACGCTTATTGGCGGAAAGATTAGCGGGCGTCGGGTTTATTTTTTGCCGCGTCACGGTCGTGGTCACCGGATCTTGCCGCATGAAATCAATCACCGGGCCAACATCTAT
>Ga0193713_1000830_pt1 | contig 10287 bp, 9 predicted proteins | sample H3a2metaG_FD_143054 | JGI IMG/M metagenome (GOLD analysis project Ga0193713, IMG submission 143054) | Soil microbial communities from a riparian zone of the East river system, Colorado, United States - H3a2 | ecosystem: Environmental > Terrestrial > Soil > Riparian zone | place: USA: East River... | reverse complement strand
TAGACACCGCCCACACGCCTTGCGACATCGAGCGGTGGTTTCGAAACCCACAGAACACGAAACACGAGGAGAACTGACTATGCCAAACACCGTGCGACTCCATCGAGTCCTGGCCACGAATCCCGAGAAGGTCTATCGCGCTTTCATTGAGCCAGACGCGATGGCCAAGTGGCTCCCGCCGAATGGTTTCACCTGCACCGTGCACCACATGGAACCAAAGACCCATGGCTCCTATAGAATGTCCTTTCGGAATTTCACCACCGGCCAAAGCCACTCCTTTGGCGGAAAGTATGTTGAGCTCGTCGCCAACGAGCGCTTGCGTTACACAGACAAGTTCGAGGACCCGAACTTGCCCGGTGAGATTCAAGTGACGGTGACACTGAAGAAGGTCTCGTTCGGCACGGAAGTCAACATCGTGCAGGAAGGCCTCCCGGATGCCATCCCAGTCGAGGCCTGTTACCTGGGGTGGCAGGAGTCGCTGCGAAACCTGGCCAAGCTCGTCGAGCCTGAGATCAAGCAGTAGCAGGCCATGCCGGCCTCGGCAATTCACCCGGAACGCACTCCAAGTTAAGGATAACGACCATGCGGTTCATGGTCTTTGTAAAGGCCACCCGGACATCCGAAACCGGCGCGATGCCGAGCCAGGAATTGATCGAAGCCATGGGCAAGTACAATCAGGAGCTCATCAGCGCGGGCGTCATGCAGGACGGCGGAGGGCTGCAACCGTCGTCTAAAGGTGCCCGTGTGTCATTCTCCGGGAAGCACCGCACGGTGCGCAGGGGTCCTTTTACCAACGCAGTGGAACTGGTGTCGGGGTACTGGATCTGGAAATGCGGGTCGCTGGACGAAGCGATCAGCTGGGTGCAGCGTGCACCCAACCCCATGCCGGAGAGCTCCGATATCGAAATCCGCCAGCTCTACGAGATGGAGGATTTCGCGCCGACCAAGAAATGAGCGCCTCGGTGACCGCCCGCTACTGGCCACTACGGGACCATCCCCGCCTCACCTACTGGCCCGCCGCCGGTTGGAACGCCGGATCGCCCATTTGCCACAGGGCGAATGCCCACATGTCAGCCCGCAGCTGCTCGCGCTGCGAGCGGTTCGAACCGATGCCGTGGCCGGCGTCGTAGTCGATGCGCAGCAGCACTGGTCGGCCACTGTTGGTGGCCGCCTGCACCCGCGCAGCCATCTTCATCATGTGCCACGGCGCCACGCGCGGATCGTTGGCGCCAGTCACGAACATGACGGCAGGATAGGCGATGCCATCGTGCACATGCGCATAGGCGCTCATCGCGTAGAGGCCGTGGAAGCCCTCTTCCGTGCTGACGGAGCCAAACTCGGACGTGTTGGGCGGGCCGTTTGGTTCGGTCTCCATGCGCAGCGAATCGGACATACCCACTTCATCGAGAATCACCCGGTAAAGATCCGGCCGCATCGTCATGGCGCCCCCGACCGTGATGCCGCCCGCGCTGCCGCCCGTGGCCCCGAGCAGGGCCCTGGACGTATAGCCCTGATCGACCAGGTATTGGCTGCAGGCGATAAAATCCAGCACAGTGTTCGGCTTGGTGCGCATCATGCCGCCGCGATGCCAGTCTTCGCCCAGCTCGCCGCCGCCGCGCACGTGCGCGATGGCCCAGATCCCGCCACGCTCGATCCAGGCGACGGACGAGGGGCGAAAGCCCGCATCCAGCACGACGCCGTAGCTGCCGTAACCCTCGATGATGGCCGGATGTGATCCATCGAGCTTCGTGCCCTTGCGGTAAAGGATCGACAGCGGCACCCGCGTACCGTCATGGCTCGTGACCATCACTTCCTGCGATTCGAGCTGCGTAGTATCGATCCTGGACGCCGGCAGCAAGCCGGTATTGCTCGTCGAGTTACTCGACGGATCGTATGCGTAGAGCTGTGCCGGCTGGGTCCAGCCCTGCATGTCGAACAGCGCCCCAGGCCGCGAGGGGTCGGTGACTGGCCCGTAGAGGTTTCCTTCGAAGGGCAGCGGAACGGCTTCCCTGTGCGCGCCGTCCAGGCTGGCATGCATCAGTCGCGAGACCGCTCCGTCACGCTCGCGATAATAGAGTCCATCGCTGGCGAGGTCGAAATCGGTAATCACCGCCTTCCCCTCCGCCACGACGACGCGCGGATGAAGCACGTCCGGCTGCGCCAGCGAGGTCGCAAGAATCTGGAAGTGCGGAGCGCCCCGTTGCGACAGGAAGTACAGCGTATCGCCATGCAGCACGAACTGCGTGACGCCATCTCCCACCGATGCGAGCTTGCGCCACGGCGTGGCGGCACCATTGATTTTCGCTGTGGGTGCGACGTGGAGCGTCGCCGGGGCAACGTCCATGTTGTGGTTGGCAACCGCCACAAAATAGGGCGACTGCGCCGAGCCAACCAGGTACGTGCCCTGCCCGTCGGGTACTTCGACCGCTTTGGCGACGCCCCGGCCGAACACGACGGCATCCTGATCGCCGTCTGGGTGTATACCAACCGCGTGCAGGTAGGTGCGCGCGTTGTACATCATTTCAGCAGCCGGAGTCTGTGGCGTCGGATGCGCATACCGCAGGTAATAGAAGGAGTGATTGTCCTGTCGCCACGCAATCACGCTGTTATTGGTGCGCGTGATCGACTCGTCGAGCACCTTGCCGCTCTCGACCTCCATCACGTGCAGCGTACTGGCTTCCGAGCCGCCAGCAGACAGTCCGTAAGCCACCAGGCGGCCGTCCCACGATGGCGTGTAATAGTCGAGCGCGTAGTGTGTCGCCGGATCCGTCGCCAGCTTTGCCGGATCAATCAACAGACGCTCCTCGCCCTTGAGCCCGTCGCGGTACATGAGCTTGGGCTGCTGCGCACCCGGTTCCACGAGTTCGTAGAAATAACGCTTGCCACGCAGGATGAAGCCGCCGCGCTGGGTATCGGCATTTGCGAGCGCGTGTATGCGCTCCAGCAACGCGCCGCGGCTCGGCAGTTTGTCGAGTACGGCGCGCGTGTACCCCGCCTGGGCGCGCATCCACCCCTGCACCTGCGGATCCTGAAGGTTCTCGAGATAGCGGTAGTTGTCCGTGAATGGCGTGCCGAAATAGGTGTCGGTGACCGGCGTTACGGCGGCCACGGGCGGCGCGTCGGCCGCACCCGCCAGCGTGGCGGCGAGACCGAACCCCAGCGCCAGACAGGCCGCGCGGCTCGAGGGGCCAACGGTTCGAAGCTGCATGGGATGATTCCCCCGTGTTTTGATTGTGGCGAATTGTAACGCGGAAGTTGCGGCTGTTAAAACGGCAGCCGTGCTGGCGACGGCATTGCTTGCTATCCTCATTGCCGCTCGGGCAGCACCGGGACTAATGTAGGACGCGAAGCCGCTGGTTCCAGTACCGGGTGCCAGACCATGATCAGGCGCAGAGAAGTCGTCGCCATGGGGGTTGCGGCCGGACGCGCACTGCGCTTCCCGCTTGCCCACGCGTTGACGCACCCCGGCCCACAGGAAATTATCAATGACTTCCATATTCCGAACTCTTAGGTCATTGTCGATTACATAAGTCTCGGAGGGAAGCTATGTCGCGGTCCCGATGGTCTGGTTGTGTGGCTCTTGGCTATCTGGCCATTGCTGGTGGGACCGCCTTGGCCGCCGGGGTAACGCTCACTGAGCCGGCGAGAACGTACTTGCACAAGGACTGGACACTGCAGTCATCGTGTCAGGTAAAAGCCAAGGGTGAAGAGATATCCGTCGTAGGATTTGACGCCGGGAGTTGGCACAGGGCGGACATTCCGGCCACGGTGGTGGCGGCTTTGGTGGCAGACAAGACGTATCCCGATCCAGACTACGGCACTAACCTGCAGTCAATTCCGGGGATGAACTATTCGAAAGAATCCTATTTTGGCATTCAGGATATGCCGGCGGGAAGCCCGTTCCGTTGCTCGTGGTGGTACCGCACTGAATTCACACTTTCGGTAAAACAGGAGTTGAAGACCGAGTGGCTCCATTTTTTGGGGATCAACTACCGCGCAGACATCTGGATCAACGGCCACTTGATCGCAGACAACACACAAGTAGCCGGAACTTACCGTACCTACGAACTTGATGTCACGAAAGCGCTGCGAAACGGCAAACCCAATGCAATTGCACTTGAAATTGCTGCGCCAGGGAAAGGCGATCTGGGAATCACCTGGGTGGACTGGAATCCCACGCCTCCGGACAAGAACATGGGGATCTGGAAAGAGGTTTTTCTGACTCAAAGCGGGCCGGTGTCCGTGCGAGATCCGTTTGTGGTATCCAGATTCGATGCCGACTATCGCGCTGCAGCGCTGACCATAGCCACCGATCTGCGGAACGTCTCCAGCCGCGTTGTTCACGGCATCCTGCGCGCCGAGATAGAAGGCATTACGGTCAGTCAGCCCGTGACGCTTGCTCCCGGTGAGTCGAAAACGGTCTCCTTCGCGCCTGAGGATTTTGCCGAATTGAAGCTGGAACACCCCCGCGTGTGGTGGCCCTATACGATGGGCCGGCCGAACATGTACGACGCTACAGTTTCATTTGCCATCGGGAACCAGACCAGCGATTCGACCAGGCTTGCATTTGGCATTCGCGAGGTTACCTCCGAGTTGACGCCAGAAGGGCATCGACTATTCAAAATCAATGGCCGCAGGATACTCATCCGTGGAGCGGCATGGACGCCCGATTTTCTCTTTCGCTGGTCGTCCGACAAACTGGATGCCGATCTCGCGTACGCAAGGGACTTGGGGCTCAACACTATCCGGCTGGAAGGCCGGTTGGATCGCGAGGAGTTCTTCGAGAAGACGGACCGCCTCGGGATTCTTGTGATGCCAGGCTGGACCTGCTGCGACGCGTGGGAGCAGTGGCAGGATTGGCAGCCGGAGCAACATGCCGTTGCCGAGGAATCCCTGGCAAGCCAGATCCGGATTCTTCGTAAACATCCCAGTGTGTTCGTGTGGCTCAACGGTAGCGACAATCCGCCTCCAGCGGACGTAGAGAAGTCCTATTTGGATACCTTGAGCCGCCTGCGGTGGCCCAATCCCGTGCTTTCCTCTGCGAGTGGCCAGGCGACCACCGTTAGCGGAAAGTCGGGCGTAAAGATGACCGGGCCATACGAGTACGTGCCGCCGATGTACTGGACGGCTGACACCCAGGCGGGCGGCGCCTATGGCTACAATACTGAGACCAGCCCGGGGCCGGCCATTCCGGCGCGCGGTAGCCTGGAGCGCTTCATTCCCAAAGATCACTTGTGGCCCATCGACGACGTGTGGAATTTTCACGCGGGAGGGGGCCAGTTTAGGACAACAGACGTCTTTACGGACGGCTTGAACCGGCGCTACGGCCGAGCAACGTCCCTGGATGACTACTTGCGCAAGTCGCAGGCGATCAGCTACGACGGTGAACGCGCGATGTTCGAGGCCTATTCGCGCAACAGATATTCATCGACGGGCGTCATTCAGTGGCTGATGAACAATGCATGGCCCTCGGTCATCTGGCATCTGTACGACTACTATCTGGTCCCAACGGGAGGATACTTCGGCACCAAGAAGGCTTGCGAGCCAGTCCACGTGCAGTATTCCTACGATGACAACTCTGTCGTGGTGGTGAACAACACCGACAAGCCTCTGAACGACATGAGAACAAGCGCCACAACCTACAACCTGGACGCATCTGCAAAGACAACCAAAGAGGCAACCCTGAATCTTCTGCCGGACAGCAGCACTAAGGCTTTTGCCTTGCCGGCCGTGGATGGCCTCACCCCGACCTATTTCTTGCGCCTGAAACTCCAGGACGCCGGTGGCAAAATAGTGAGCGACAACTTTTATTGGTTATCGACCAAACCTGACACCATGGCGTGGGAAAAGAGCGATTGGGCCTACACGCCACAGAAAGACTTCGGGGACCTGACTGGACTGGAGACTCTGCCGCAAGTAAATGTCGAAACCACGGCGACCACGAACTCGAGTGCAGGCAGGGCGACCCTGTCGGTGCGAGTGAAGAATCCGGGCCGCAGCGTTGCCTTCATGGTTCATCTCCGGCTCACCCATGGCAAGGGTGGCGAGGAGGTCGTACCAATTCTCTGGGAAGACAATTACTTTTCCATGCTGCCAGGCGAGGAGCGCTCCGTAACCGCGACATACGATGTTTCAGCATTGCGCGGAAAGGATCCCGATCTTGAAGTTGACGGATTCAATGTTGTGAGCAATAGCCACCACGTCCATGTGGAGGTTGCAGCCGATGATCGGCGTTAATTGCACGCTCCTCGCTAGGTCGCGACAGATCGTCCTGGAAACGCGGCATCCAACGCCTCAAGATCTCGAGGCGTGAGGTCAACTGAAAGCGCCGCAGCGTTTTCCTTGACGTGTGCCGGAGAGCCGGATTCGGGAATTGCGATAACGCTCCCGCTGCGCATTACCCACGACAGCGCAACCGCCGCGGCCGAGCATCCGTGGGTAGTGCCGACCCGCGCCAGCGTGGGGTCAGTTACTACGAGGTGGTTGTCGCCGCCCAGCGGAGAGTATGCCATGACCGGCACGTTATGCTGCTTGCACCACGGGAGGAGATCGCGCTCGATGCGGCGGTTGTTGAGACTGTAGGCCACCTGATTGGTGGCGCAACGATGGCCGTCTGGAACACGGAAAAGATCCTCCATTTGGCCGACGTTGAAGTTGGATACGCCCCAGGCGCGAATCTTCCCCGCCGCGCGTAGTTGTTCAAATGCCGCCACCATGCCGGCGAATTGCGCGCTGGGAGGCGGCCAATGCATCAAATAGAGATCCAGATACTCGCTGCCGAGTCGAGCGAGGCTTGCCGCACAAGCACGCGCGATGCCATCGCCAGACACCTCATCGCCCTCCACCTTGGAGACCAGGAATATCCGGTCGCGCCGGCCGGCAATCACGTGACTAAGGAACTGCTCGGAGCGGCCGCTGCCGTAGTTTCCCGAAGTATCGATCAATGTCATGCCTAGCGAGATTCCATCTTGCAGCGCTTCTTCCTCGACAGCTTGCGGATGCCTTCCCTGACCGAGGTGCCAGCAGCCTTGACCGAGCGGCGGGACCGTAGCGCCGTCTGGAAGCTTTACCGTACGCGCAGCGGGTTTCGACGCCGCGTCAACATCAGGAACCAGCGCAGTTGCCTGCGCCGCAGTCATTGCACCCAAGGCGGGCAACGACAGGCCGAAGGCGGCACAATGCGCACAAAATTGACGTCGGCTGAGCAAATGTTTGTTCATGGTGTCATCTCCATAGAGCTAGACAATTCTAATCGGCTGAATGCGGTATGCCGATGATTCTTTCCGTTCCGCGCTTTTGCACCGGCTCCTGCCACCGCGCGAAAGGGAGCCGCACACCACCGCCTTGGACATGGGATTCGCGAGCGATACCCAATACAAACCCATTCCTGCCCTATGCCCGCTTGCGGGCGGCCAATTTTGCCAGGCGATCTTCATTCATCTGGAAGTCCATGTCGATGAAGAATCAGTGCCCGTACCCGGGAGCAGCGGTCCCATCAGACCACTGCCCTACGGGAACGAGAAATACGGTCACCGCACCCGGCGCGTCCTGAGATCCCAGAACCGGAGAGCCCGGCAGGCCCGCGCCCCAAACTGCAGGTTCTGTGAGAGGAAGGAAAAACATCACATGGGGGTGCCAGTTCCTGTCGTGGTCATTTAGGTACGCCTGCTTTGACATCATGTAACACATTGCGCCGATTTCCGGCGTTGGCAATTCCTTCCTATCGAGGGCGGACTTGATGTCCTGGTGCATCTGAACTCTGGACCGTCCAGCCAATGCCCATTCGGTCTTCTTGATAATCTGAGGAAGATAGGATCGTACCGCCGGCGGGTTAAAACAGATGGGGGCCCGCAGTTTAGGGTTCCAGAATTCGGGATCGTCGAGTCCGGCGGCCCAGGATCGCTGGACCATGCACACAAAACTGTTCTTACCCTTGACCACCGATTCGTAACCCTGTCGCCCGAACACGATGACCTCAGCATCCTGCGAGATGGATTTTGGAGCGGCGCTCCGCGCCAAGGCAATTTCGGCCTGTCGCTCCATCAGGTATTGCTCAAGCGGAGCCATGCTTGGATACGATATCTTGGCGTCCTGCGCCTGAGCAGCGAACGCCGTTGAAAGCATGGCAATGATCACGAGGCTTGAATACAGCTTCGCCCTGAGCACCAGCGACATCACTGCCGCAGTATCTGCCCGCTCGATCACTTGTTTGGACCTCGCATAGAGCCTGAGTTGCTCCATCTACTACTTGGGAGTCAGCGCGTCAACTTCGACTCCATCGACCTCGATCTCAGCGCGAAGGAAGCTAATGCCTTGGGGCTGCGGGCTCCGATCCACTCCAGAGCGAAACACGATACCCGATCGGTTCCAGGACAAGTACGGTGGTTAGGCGGTAAGGCTTGCTTTCGGGAGGATGAACTCATCGGTGCCATCCTGCCTTTGCGATCTCCACATCTGCCGCCGCCGGGAAGTCTCTTGCGAACGGCGCGCGCTGCCCCCATATCAGCGACGCCGCCGGATGCGATAGAAGCCGTAACCGCAGGCGTTGACCAGCGCGAACGTTCCCAGGATTTTCACCGCGAAATTACCCGGACTCTCCACAGCAACGAATGGGTAGGCATTGAGAACCAGCACGAAAAGAATCGCGACGACTCCGCAAGCGCAGGCGGCCGCAGTCCACCGCGGCAAGCGTTCGCGCACCACCTTTGCGCCGCAGATGGGAATTAGGAACATGGCGAGATAGGCAAGCGCATAAAACTCCGAGCTTGCGTCATTAAGCACCCCGAAGGCCTCTGCCGCGTGCACGCCCGCGCTGCCCAGCACCAGCATGGTGGCGATCACGGCACTCGTCACGTAGATGGAGTTCGTCGGTGTCCGGTAGCGAGGATGTAGACGGGTGAACCAGGCCGGGATCAGGTGGTCCCAACCGGCGGTCATGGGCAAGCGTGTGGCGCCGGTGAAGAGGAAACTGGCAGCACCCAGGATCCGGATCTGCAGCAGCAGGATCGCCACCTTGCCGAGCAAAGCAGCGTTGCCGCCTTCGCCGAAGGCCAGGCTAAGGGCCTGGGGGATCGGGGCCACGTAGTTGATCGCCGTCCTGGCGTGTAGTTCGTGCAGGCTCACCACAGAGGCCGTGCCCAGCACGAACATCGACAGGATGATCGGTGTGGCCAAGACCACGGATCGCCCGATGGCGCTGCTGGCGGCCTTCGTCTCGCCAGCCATGATCGCAATGTACTCAAGGCCAGCGGCGGCGAACAGCACTTGCCCAAGCAGCGACAGCGAGGTGAGATCGGTAGGGGGCAGGCGCATTGCGAACGGGGTGTAGTGCAGAGGTGCGCCGTGGAGCCACACCCACAGCGGTGCGAAGAGCAGCAACACGAAGGCAAGCATGATCGCAGCGCCGCTCACATTGTGGATCCACTTGCCCAGACCCAGGCCGCGGACCCCGGTCGCAGTCAGCAAGGCTACGATGCCAAGCAGCAATGCGTAGACGAACATGCGGTTCTCGGGCAGGCCCGCAGCTGCAGGTCCAATCATGTACGCCATTTCGCTCGGAATCTGGAACAGAATCGTCGCTATTGAGCTGAGCGCGTAAGCCCAGATGTTCCACGCCGTCATGAACCCGACGCCGTCGCCGAAGGAGCGGCGGGTCCATTCGTAGAGGCCGCCCTCCAGGGGCATTTCCCGATTCAGATAATAGGTCGCAATGGCCATGGGTGCGTAGAAAAACGCAAAGGCCAAGAGCCAGATGAGAAACTGCGCCTGGCCGACTCCGGCGGCGATGCCAACCCATGAGCTGCCCACGACGGTGAGCACTTGGGCCAGTACCAAGTCACGCAGCCCGAGCTGACGCTTGAGGAAGTGATCGGCAGCCACGCTCCCCGCAGAATCCGTTACGTTCAAATCATGGTCCGCGCCCTTACCCATGGGCCGCCCCGTTGTGATATGGCCGCGTCATTTTCTTGACCTGAATCATTGAATTGAGTCGTGGCCAGGGGCGGAGTTGAACCGCCGACATGCGGATCTTCAGAGTATCCGGATAAAGGAACTCCGGAATCCACTGTAATTGCAATAGAGCAATAGGGGTCTGACACGGACGATGCCGACCCGAAGCATGAGCGCCATTCACCGGCACGCGCTCTTCATCACCCGATCCCTTCCCGCAGCGTGGCTTGCGGCCGCGGCGCTCATTCAGGCCAAAAACCGATCTACGGGCGCAGCAGGTCTATGGATTTGCAGACAACAGAAACGTGGTCACCTTGTTTCCCGAGGGGACGACGAGCA
>Ga0193713_1000829_pt1 | contig 10293 bp, 10 predicted proteins | sample H3a2metaG_FD_143054 | JGI IMG/M metagenome (GOLD analysis project Ga0193713, IMG submission 143054) | Soil microbial communities from a riparian zone of the East river system, Colorado, United States - H3a2 | ecosystem: Environmental > Terrestrial > Soil > Riparian zone | place: USA: East River... | reverse complement strand
CATCGCCGCCCAAAAGACACACCGAGCCCGCGCCTTTGGCGGAGGACAAGGCACCCGCGGCAGATCACTTCAGTCCCTTGGGACCGGCGCCGGTATACGCGCCCGAGATTCCTGTTACGGCCACTGATGACGTTTCGTCAGGGACGGCCGCTGCGTCTCAGGTCGCGCCTCTGGTCGCACCTCTCGGCGCCCCTCGTTCCAGTGCACAGCGTTCTGCGCCGCGAGCCGCCCTGCGCCGGCCCGACCCGGTGCTGATCGATGAGGATGCCAAAGCCGACAACGAGGAAACGCTGCCGTCGATCAACGAAATCAACCTAACGGGCGCGCAGGCCTTGCCCGAGCTGCACTTGGACGTGCATGTCTATGCGACCAAGGCGGGCGATCGCTTCGTGTACATCAACATGCGCAAATATCATGAAGGCAGCTCCCTGCCGGAAGGCCCCGTCGTCGAGCACATTCGGCGCGATGGGGTGGTGCTGAACTATCAGGGATTGCGCTTCATATTGCCGCGTCAATCATGATTTGCGGCCGGCCAGGCGCCGCAGCGCGTCGCCCGTCATTTGGTAGTTGACCCAAGCGGGATCCGCCTGCGCGCCGAGCGATTCATAGAAATCGCGGGCAGGCCGGTTCCAGTCCAGAACCTGCCATTGAAAGCGGCCGCAATCGCGCTCCAGCGCCAGCGCCGCCAGATGGCTCAGCAGTGACTTGCCGATGGCGCCGCCGCGATACGCCGGGCGCACGAAAAGATCCTCCAGGTACAGCCCGGGTTTCCCGAGAAAGGTCGAAAAATTATGAAAGAACAGGGCAAAGCCGGCCGGCTCCCCGTTGAAGCGTGCGATCACCGCCTCGGCTACCGGCTTTGGTCCAAAGAGCGCTTTTTCTATCGATGCCTCGGTGGCGACGCTCTCGTGCCGCAGTTTTTCGTAGTCGGCGAGTTCATTGATCAAGCAAAGAATCAGCGGCACGTCCGAGGATTTGGCCGGTGAGATGTCGAGACCGGAAGGTTGCGTCATTGAAGCTCAGGCCCCTGTGGGCGCGTTAGGCCCGATCATGCGATGATAATCCCATGCGCAAGATTTTAACGCTGACCATGAGCGGTTTGGTAACCGTACTGCCGTTGGCCTTGACGGTGTATGTGATTTGGTGGCTGGTGAATACGGTCGAGGGTTGGCTGCGGCGTGCGTTGATTGCGTTGGGCATCGTCAGCCCCGAACATTATTGGCCCGGCTTGGGATTGATCGCGGGCTTTCTGTTGCTGCTGTTCGTCGGCGGTGTGGTGAACGCCTACGCGGGCAGAATCCTGCTCAAGTACTGGAATGATTTTTTGGGCCGGATTCCGTTTGTGAAGACCCTGTACGGCGGATTCCGCGATGTCGTGAGCTTGTTGCCTTCCGGCAGCGGCGAGAAGCGCGACTTGCAGCGGGTGGTGCTGGCGCGGTTTGCCGACGTGCACGCCATCGGCTTCGTCACCCGCGAGGATGTGCCCACCGTATTGTTGGCGCACGGCGGCCAGGATTGGGTGACCGTATATTTTCCGATGAGCTATGCCTTTGGCGGCTATACCATTTACCTGCCGCGGGACCGTGTTCAACCATTGGACATTTCGGTCGAGGACGCCATGCGCCTGGCGATCACCGCGGGGTTGACGGCCGCCGGCCATCGCAGCCACCTTTAAAGGCTGGTTTGACTCGTGGTCAGACACGGTTTGAGATTTCTGATGCTGGCCTTTGCGGTATTGCACGCCGGCGCAGCGCTGCCAAGCAACGCGCCTGCGGTGAATCCCAAATCCGAAGCCCACAAATTCCAAGTCTGGCGCAACCAAGCCGTGCGGGCGCTGGCGGCCCGGCCTGACGCGAATTCCCAGGCGACGGCGGCCGCGTTGAGCTTCACCAATAGCTACTCCGTTCCATCGGCGGCGCCCGCGGCGCTGCAGCTCATCGCGCGCGCCAGTGAGCTGGCGCCGCAGGATGCGGCCATCGGCTGGCTGCATCTGCAGCTGTGCGCCGCCGCCCCCGGCTGCGACAGCCGCGAGGTCGCGATCGTTCTGCGCTGGGTTGACCCGGATAACGGCGCCGCGTGGCTGTCTCAATTGTCGACCGCACAAAAGGACAAGGACACGATTGAAGTCGATCGGGTGCTGGCCGACATGGCGCGCGGTACGCGCTTCGATCTTTACTACAACCGACTCATGGTCCTGATGTTCGATGCGCTGAGCGGTGTGCGGCGTGAGTTGCCGGGCGGCGTGGTCGCATCCGATACCGCCAAGCTGACCGCGCTCGCCGGCGTCGCCAATGCGGAGATCATTCCGCCGCTGTCGCCGTTGATCGATTCCTGCCGGGAATCAACCGGCTCGAGCGAGCGGCGCGATGATTGCCTGAAGCTGGCAAAAATCATGCAGCGGGGCGACACCGTGATCGTGCAGATGGTCGGATTCAGCATCGAGAAGCGCTTGGTGCCGCCGGACAGCAAGGAGGCGAGAAGTCTCGCCGAGCGCAGGCGCCTGCTGGAATGGCGCGCGAGCGCGGCAGGCAAATTGGATTCTTCCATTCTGCCCTGGACGCAAAATGCGCGGGCGCGAACCCGGCTCGCGCAAATGCGCTTGAGGCCGCGCGAAGAAGATGTTTGCATAGCCTTGCTGCGGGAACACAAAATGGCGCTCGAGCCGGCGGAGAATCATCGATGATCGATTTGTACTATTGGCCCACGCCGAACGGCCACAAGATCGCGATGTTTTTGGAAGAGATGGCCATGCCGTACACCATCGTGCCGGTGAACATCGGCACGGGTGAGCAATTCAAGCCGGAATTCCTCGCCATCTCACCGAACAACCGCATGCCGGCGATCGTCGATCACTCGCCGCTTGAACGCGGTGCGCCGATCTGCGTATTCGAATCGGGCGCCATTTTGTTGTACCTGGCGGAGAAGAGCGAGAAATTCATTCCGAACGAGTCGCGCGGCCGCGTCGAGGTGCTGCAGTGGCTGTTCTGGCAGGTGGGCGGACTTGGACCGATGCTCGGACAAAATCATCATTTCACGAGGTATGCGCCCGAGAAGATTCCCTACGCCATCGAGCGCTACGTCAAGGAGACCAATCGCCTCTATGGCGTATTGAATAAGCGCCTTGCCGACCGGGAATTTGTTGCAGGCACTTATTCCATCGCCGACATGGCGTGTTATCCGTGGATCGTGCCCTATGAGGCACAGGGGCAAAAGCTCGAGGACTTTCCGCATCTCAAACGCTGGTTCGAGGCCATCAAGGAGCGCCCCGCGACCGTGCGCGCGTATGAAAAAGGCGCGGCGATCAGCAGCAACAACAACACCATGACCGAAGAGGCCAAAAAAATTCTGTTCGGTCAAACGGCGCAGAAGAACTCCCAGGAGCCCGTCTGAGTATTCCCCGTGGCAGGCTCCTGGGCTGGCCAAGCTAGGGCGATTTCACGTCATGCGCTTTGAACCAAGCCAGTACATATGCCGCCTTGTCGATGAGCAGGCTCGGGCGCGCGGAAATATCATGGGAGGCGTTGGGCACCCGCACGAGCGCAGTATCGATTTTGCGAAGTTTCAGCGCTTGATAGAATTGTTCAGCCTCGCTTGACGGCGTGCGATAGTCCACCTCGCCGGTCATCAACATGGTCGGCGTCTTTACGTTGCCGACATAGGCCAGCGGCGATCGCTTCCAGTACGCCTGCATATCGTCCCAAGGGAACTCGCCGAACCAGTAGCGGTAGAAATAGTTGGTCATATCGCCGGTGAGCACGAAACTGGTCCAATTGATCACGGGTTTGACGACCACGGCGGCTCGAAAGCGATCCGTGTGCCCGACGATCCACGCGGTGAGCACACCGCCGCCGCTGCCGCCGGTGACGAACAGACGTTGGGTGTCGATGTAGCCGCGCCCGGCCACCGCATCGACGCCCGACATCAAGTCGTCGTAATCCTTGTTGGGATAATCATGATGAATGAGATTGGCGAATTCCTCGCCATAGCCCGTGCTGCCGCGCGGGTTCATGTACAGCACGACGTAACCCGCCGACGCGTAGAGCTGTATTTCCGCAGCAAAGCTCGGCGCATACATGGCGAATGGGCCGCCGTGAATTTCCAGGACCAAGGGATACTTTTTTGCGGGATCGAAGCCGGGCGGCTTGACGATCCAACCTTGCATGCGCCGGCGATCGGCGGAGGAGTCGAAGGTAATTTCCTCGAGCGCACCGATGGCGCGCTGTCCCAGCAGATTGTCGCTCAATGACGCAAGCGTCGTGATATCGCGCATCGATGTGCCGGTGGCCAGCACCGCGGGAGCCCTTGCGCTGGCCTTTGTGAAGGCGAATCGGCCGTTCGGGGAGATCGAAAACGAACCGCCCGAATAGGGACGGGTCACGTCGTTGCCTCCCACCCCGTCGGCGAGGACGCGCATCTTGCCCAGAAGATCAACCGCGGCAATCTTGGTCGAACCGTGATCGTCATACTGGAAGACCACCTGCTTGCCGTCGCCCAGCCATTTCGGAGACGCCGCATCACGATCGAGCGATGCGGTGAGCGAATGCGAATGACTGCCGTCGCTGTCCATGACATAGAGCTGCGTCGCCTGATAACCCAATTGCTTGTCATCGAAGCCCAGGTAGGCGATGTGCTTGCCGTCCGGCGAGGGCACGGGATGACGGTCGGGACCGCGCCGATCGGTCAGCGCGTGGATGGCGCCGTCGGCCAGGTCGACGCGGTAAATCTCGCTGTCCAGAGGATCGTAGTCAGCATCGGCGCGGCGATTTGCGCCGACCAGTACGCCGCCGCCGTCAGCCGTGAAGGCCGGCGGTCCTTGATGATCGAAATCGCCATGCGTCAATTGGCGCGCGGCGCCGCCATCGGCGGACACGATGAACAGCTGGCTGAATGAGCTCGGCAGATAGCCCTCGCCGTCGGCGCGGAAGACCATACGGTCAATCAGCTTCGGCGGGTCGGCCCACTTGGCGTTTTTGGGCGCTTCCGGCAATTCCACTTTCAGCGGCTTGCGTTCCTGCGCCACGGGCATGGTGAATGCGAGCCACTTGCCGTCCGGCGACCATGCCAGACCACCGGGCGCATCGGTGAAATTGCTGATGGATGCGGTGACGCCGCTGGCCGTCCAATACATGAAGAGCTGCGCGGAACCATCGGCGGCGCGTCCGATGTAGGCGATGCGCGTGCCGTCCGGCGACCAGCGCGGCGAGCCGCTGGCCGGCGCGCTGGCCAGCGGGCGCTCATTCTTGCCATCGACCCCGACCAGCCACACGCTGCCGTGGGCTCGATCGGCCTTGATGTCGTAAGCCATGCGCACATACGCGATGCTGCGACCGTCGGGTGAAACCTGCGGATCGGCCGCCCATTGAAGATCGAACACGTCGAGCGGCTTGAATGCCGGCTTCTGCGGCTGCGCAAGAACCGGCGTGCCCACGCTGAGGATGAGAATCGTCGCGGCGCAAACCCGACTCAGCGAAAATCGCCTCACTGCAAATCGTTCAAGCATTGTTGATCTCTTTGCCGGCCGCCCAGCAGTAACGTTGATGTTCATTGACGATTCCCACGGCCTGCATGAAGGCGTAGCAAATGGTTGATCCCACGAATTTAAAGCCTCTTTGTTTAAGGTCCTTGCTCATGGCATCGCTGTGCGCCGTCGATTGCGGAATGCCGCCGAGATACAGCGGTCGGCGGCGCAGCACCTTGCCATTCGTAAACTGCCAAATGTAGTCGCTGAAAGATCCTGGGGAGGAACGGATTTTGAGGTAGGCACCGGCGTTCGCAATAAATGCCTCGACTTTGAGACGGTTCCTGATGATGCCCGGGTCCTGCAGCAGACGCCGGCGTTTCGCGGCGCCGTAGCGAACTATTTTCTCGGCGTCAAAATTGTCGAAGGCCTGCCGGTAGGTCTCGCGCTTGCGCAGCACCGTGATCCAGCTCAGGCCCGCCTGCGCCCCTTCCAGGCACAGCATCTCGAACAGGGGTTGATCCGCGCGCACTGCCACGCCCCACTCGGTGTCGTGATAGGCAACGTACACAGGGTCCGGCGGACACCAAGCGCAGCGCAGCTTGCCGTCGGCATGGCGCTGGGCCTTCAGTTTTCGACGATCCACAGCCGTAAGGTAGCGATCAGTGCGATTTGGCGGCAATGACCTCGATTTCCACCAGCGCTCCGGGAGCCGCAAGAGCGGCAACTTGCACGGCGCTGCGCGATGGCTTGTTGGGTTGTTCGGCAGTGCCGAAGAATTGCTTGTACCCCGCCATCATTCCGGCGAAATCCATTTTATTGTCCTTGGCCGGATCGCCGACCAAGAATATGGTCATTTTCACCACATCGCCCATGGTCAGCCCGAGTCTGCCGAGCGTGCCTTTGATGGCGTTGAGCGCGCCGACCGTTTGAGTCTCCGTATCGCCGAAGGCTGCCGCACTGCCTTTGGGCGCGTCCTTGTTGATCACGGGCGCCAGCGCGCCGCTCAAAAAATAGGTGTCGACGCCGGCCTTGACCGTGACCGCCGAGGAAATCGGAAAATCGTTGCCATCCGGCAGGGGCAAACGCTCGACCTTGTCGGCCTTCGCGGCTTTCGCATCGGTGGCGAAGACTGCGGGTGCTGCAACCAACGCGATAATACCCGCGGCGAGAATGAGCTTGCGCCCATGGATCATGCTGAACATCGCATCCCCTAATGATTTAACCGTGCGGTCGCACGGCGTGACGGACGGACCTTATAAACCAATTCAATGCAATCGACTCCGCGCGTGCGCCGCGCGGTGCTGCGAATTTCGTGCATGAGCTTGAGCAGTACGCGGGTGCTCAAGTCCGCGGTCACGCTCCATCGGGGGTCGACCCCGAGATGCAGAACCGCAAATCGTTCATGTGCCGATCGAACGAAAACGGCGACCCCGACGGGCCTGCCCTCGTCGGAAACCGCGAACAGGGTTTGTACTCCGGCAATGTCGCCGACGCGGACGCGCAAGCCGCCGTCCTGCTCATAGATCTCCGGCACCCCATAGGTGTCGATCGACTGTTGAATGCCCAGGCGTACACGGTGTTGGTTGACGTTGAAGAACAGCAGCTGTTCCAGGGCCGGTCGCTGCTCCGCAGCTAGCTTCGACGTAATGCCGATTGACGCGCCCAATCTAACCCCCGAGCATCTTCGCCACAAATGAGCGACCAGTCACAGAACGGTGTTGACGCAGTGCAACAGAGGTTGTCTGCAGTCTGAGACCCCGTATCGTATAGCGTCGCCCGCGGAATGACACTAGCCCCAGCAGCCAACGATATTGCTGCATTGCAGTATTCCTGCGGTCCGCTCAAAGTCAGATTTTGCATGCGAGGAAACAATTGGTGCTAGCTTCTGACGAAGACGGCGGCACGCTGGAGGCGCTGAAATTCAGCCTCGCGAGCGACATTGTCGAACTCCTCGTCCTCACCACCGACGGGGACTTCCTGCAGACCCTACGCGATGCAGTCGGCGGTGCCCGGCGCCTATGGCATGTCCTGTCCGCCGATAAAGTCAGCGACCTCCTGGTCGCCGGCGAGGTCGGCATCGTGGTACTCGACGCGCAGGCACTGCATGAGGCGGCCAGCGTATTCGTCGGACAGATCAAGCGCCAATTTCCCGATCTTGTGGTCGTCGCTGCCGGTCACCGCGACGACGAAACTTCGCTGGCTGGTTTGATCAGCGCGGGATTGGTTTATCGCTTCATCCATAAACCCATGTCCCCGGCGCGCGCCAAATTGTTTGCTGAAGCCGCCATTAGAAAGTACGAGGACCAGCGGCGGCGCGCCGCGGAAGCGCCACGGCGCAAGCCCGCACCGCCCTCGGGCCGCAACCGGCTCGCCGGCGTCGCGATCGGGGCATTGGCGCTGGCCGCTGTCGTCGCGTGGATGGTGCATCGAAGCGGCGGCGAAGAGGCCACCGCGCCGCCGACGGCTGAGGCAGCCAAGGCGGCCTCGACGGACTCATCCCAGCTGGCGCGCGCCGCGGCCGCGCTGGCGGCCAACAGGCTGACAGAGCCGCCCGGCGATAACGCATTGGAATTTTATTTGGGATTGCTGGCTCGCAATCCCGCTGACTCGAGCGCCCGGGCCGGTCTCGCTGAAGTCCACGAGCGGCTGCTGGCGCGCGCGGAGAATGCACTGCTCGAGGAGCGCTTGGATGAAGCGGCGGCGGCAATCGAAACAGCGCGCAAATCCGGCATCGAAGGCGGCCGCATCGCATTCTTGACGGCGCAGCTTGCAAAGTCGCGCGAACGGACCAAAACGGCGCAGGCGCAAATTCAGCAGCAGTCCCGCGCCCGCACCGAACCGCAAAGCACGGCGGCGCTGGACGCGAAGCGCGCGCTGGCCTTACGCCTGCTCGAGGAAGCGCGCAGCGCCATCGATCGGCGGGAATTTGCGCACGCCGCAGCTTTGATCGACAGCGCCAATGGCATCGCCGTTCCGGCGAACATCGAGTCGGTGCAAGGCTTGCTCGCCGCCGCGCGCAAACAAGCGGACGTCGACGCCTGGGGACAGCTTCTGAAGAATGCCAATGAGCGATTGCTGCAGGACCGGCTGATCGAACCGGCGAATGACAATGCCAAATATTTTTACCTGACGCTCAAGCAGCTTGATCCGGGCAATGCCGCGCTCAGTTCGGTTTTGCAGGATCTTGGAACGCGTTTGGCGGGCAAAGCGCGCCGCGCGCTGATTCTCGGGCAAGTCGATGCCGCGAAGAGCTGGCTGGACGAGGCGGGCGCGATCGGCTTCACCTCCGCGGAGGTCAGCTCAGCGCAGCACGATCTCGATGCGGCTCTCGCCAAACAGAACTTCATGACCAATTTGGTCCCGGCCAACCAGCTCACGCTGCTGAAGTCGGTACAACCGGTCTATCCTTCAAAGGCGGAAGCCAAAAAAATGCAAGGCTGGGTCGACGTAGAATTCACCGTCTTGGAAACCGGCAAGGTGAAGGACGTTGCCGTCCGCGCGGCCAGCATCCCCGGCGTTTTCGAGGACGCCGCGGTGAAGGCCGTTTCTCAGTGGCGCTACCAGCCGATCTTGCGCGATGCCAGACCGGTGCCGGTGCGCACTCAAATCCGAGTCCGTTTCACCCTCTCTTAGGCCGCCGAACTGCGGGCGAGCGCGGCGGTTTCCGATTCTTGGGTCAACGCGCCGATTTCTGCGCCGATGCGCAAGTCGTCGACCGCGCCAAAGGCATGCTTGCGCACCACGCCGTGCCGATCGATCAGCACCAAACTGGGCGTACCGCGCATTTTATAGCGCACCATGGTGTGCGGTATGGGGGAAGCGGCTAGCGACTTAAAGATCCGAGCGAATTGTCCCGCTCGCGGCGCTTGCGTTCCGCAACTTCTTCGCGATCCACGCAGACGTTGATGGGCGCCTTGATGCCGATACGAACCTGAGCGCCATTGACCGCCATCACGGTCACTTCTACATCGTCACCTATCCGTAAGGATTCACCGGCCCGCCGAGTCAGTATAAGCATGGCGCATTTATACACGCGGCCGATTTTTTTCCTGTGGGGAATACCTTGAATTCGCTGTAGGACTGCACCGACGGCCGCACTGTTTTGTGGCGCGGCCTCGAGCTCGCGACTAGCGTTTGGCGGTGACTTTTTCCACCGTGCTCTCCGGCGCATTCCAGTTGCTGACCGTGGCTTCATAAAAGGCCAGCTCTTGCAGCAGATCTTCCAGCCGCTGTGCTTTGCCCATGGCAAAGCCCTGCCCATAATCCACGCCGAGATCCGCCATGCGCACGCGCAACAGATCGGTCTCGACGTATTCCGCAATGGTTTCCATGCACATGACTTTGGCAAGCTGTGCGATGGCCTTGATCATCGATTCGGAGCGCGCGTTGGTAACGGCATCGCGCACGAAGCTGCCGTCGATCTTGATGTAATTGACCGACAAATCCTTCAGGTACGCCAGCGAGCTTACTCCCGTGCCGAAATCATCGAGCGCGAACTGGCAACCCAACTCTTGCAGCGTGCGAATGAACACCTGCGCCTTGGCGAGATTGCCGATCGTTGCCGTTTCGGTCAATTCGAAGCACAGTACGGCGGGCGGCACGCCGCTCGACTTCAGCTGATCGATCACGAACCCCAGGAACGATTCGTCCTGCAGCGATTGGCCGGAAAGATTGATGGCGAATCGCGCGAATTCTTCACCCACCGAGGCGCAGTGTTCACCGAGCAGCTCGCAGGCGCGGCGCACCACCCAACGATCGATGGTCGGCATGAGCTGATAGCGTTCCGCCGAGGAGAGAAACTTGCCCGGAGGAATCATTTCGCCGCGCTCTCC
>Ga0193713_1000827_pt1 | contig 10301 bp, 9 predicted proteins | sample H3a2metaG_FD_143054 | JGI IMG/M metagenome (GOLD analysis project Ga0193713, IMG submission 143054) | Soil microbial communities from a riparian zone of the East river system, Colorado, United States - H3a2 | ecosystem: Environmental > Terrestrial > Soil > Riparian zone | place: USA: East River... | reverse complement strand
GATCGGCACGCGCCGGATCACGTACACGTGCCGATCCGCCTCGTCGGTCAGGCCTTCCGCGAGGGCGAGCGCGTCGGCCAGGCGGATGGGCCGGTTGAGGGTGAAGACGCCACCCTTCCGGACCGCCCCGATGACGGAGACCCGCTGACTGTTGTGCTCCGTCAGGAACACCGAGACCTGGGGGTCGTGCATGAACTTCCGCTGCAGCCGGGTCCGGATCTCGTCCTCGAGCTCGGCGGTCGTGCGACCGGCCGCCTGGATCTGACCGAGGAGCGGGAGCGAGATGACGCCACGCAAGGGAACGCGCAGGCGGATCTTCGACAGCTCCTCCACCTCGAAGACGGAGATTTCCAGCAGGTCCCCGGCTCCCACCGGCAGATCGGTGTCCTCGCTCGACCGCGCGGACTGCTCCAGCAGCCGGCTGTTGAGCGCCGCCGTGCTCGGCGCGAGGCCGGGCTCCTTGGACGGCCGACCCGGATCCGTCGATCTCGTCGCGGGGTCGGCCGGGCGGGACGGAGAGCCGCTGGTGTCCCGAAGCAGCCCGCTCTGATCGACACCATCGAGCGACCGCGTGCTTCCACACGCGGTCAGGGTGATCGCCACCACACTCGCCACCACGAACCGCGCGTTGCTCATCGTCACTCCTCCGAGGAGCCGCCGGCTATCCGCACCGCGCGACTTCCGGACACTGCTTCGTGTCTCGCAGCGTCCCTTGGAGAGCGCATCCTCACGTGTGGTCCGATTCCCGTCAATTAGACGAAGGTCATCACGATCCGACCCCGTGCCGCGGCGGCTACGACTTCAGGCGTACGACCCGAGGCGACGCCCGAGCCGGCGAGGATCTCTTCCCCGTCGCATCGTCGCCGGTTCCCACAGTGGGAACTGAAATCGGCTCATGCCGCAGTTGTTGCGTGATCCGGCCTGCACTTGTTGCGTGATTCCGCGCTCGGCACGGATGGTTTCTTCCTCGTGTGCGACGTCACGCGCCAGAGGCGGCCGTCGACGTCTTGCGTCGCGCGCACGTAGCACGCTTGATACTTGACAACGACCGGCGAATCGGTGAATCGTCCACTGCCAGACCTACGGTCTGGCGAGGAGAGGCGCGCTTGAACCGCCGCGACACGGCACGATCCATCACGAAGTCGACCGCATCGGCGAAGACTGCCTCGGCGTCCGCCCTGTCGTCCATCCGCGTGGCCCTCGTGAGCGACAGCGCGCTCTTCCGTTCCGGTCTCCGGAGCATCCTGGGGGCCTATCCGGCATTCGCGCTGGTGGGCGAGACGAGCGCGCTGCCGGTGCGCGAGCTCGTGCGCGCCAGCACTCCCCACATCCTGCTCGTCGATGCACAGATCGTCGGCGCGTTGACCGTCTGCGCCGGCCTTCGCCAGAGCGGGATGCGGCCGTGGGTGATCCTCGCGGGAGCCGACGGGGACGACGCGTGGGCCGTGCACGCGCTCAAGTCCGGCGCGCGGGGCATCCTGGCCAAGAGCGCGACGGTGGACAACCTGATCAAGGCGGTCCGCCTCGTTCATCAAGGCGAAGTCTGGGCGAGCCATCGCGCCTTGACGCTCGCGGTCGAGGAGCTGGCCGTCCGCTCCATCAACGCGGTCCCGGCTGATCCCGCGATCAGGAGCCGCTTGAGTCGACGCGAGCAGGACCTGGCCCAGCTCATCGCGAGCGGCATGAGCAACCAGGAGGTGGCCAACCGCCTCAATATCACCGAGGCCACGGTGAAGGCTCACCTCACCCACATCTTCCAGAAGCTCACGCTCCGCGGCCGCGGGCAGCTCGCGGCGCTGTACTACCGGACCCTGGCGGCGCCGGCCATCAACAACGGCTCCCGGCTCGGGTAGACCCGCCCGGTTGACAGGCAAGCCGGGCCGCGGATAATCGACCCACCCTTCCCGAATCGCTCCCTCGCTCTCGAAGGAGGCATGCCCATGCCGCTCTCGCGCGCGCTCGTCCCGGCCGGCGTCACGCTCCTGTTCGGCCTCTTGCTGCTCTCGGCGGGCTCCCCGCCCGAGGCCGCGGCCGCCGCCGAGGGGCAGGTCACCTGGGCCGTGCACATCTCACTCGCGCCCACGTGGTTTGATCCGGCCGAGACCCCGGGCATGATCACCCCGTACATGGTCCTCTACGCCCTGCACGACGCGCTGGTGAAGCCCATGCCCGGCCAGCCGCGGGCGCCGGGCCTGGCCGAGTCGTGGTCGGTCTCGAAGGACGGCCTCGTCTACGAGTTCGTGCTCCGCAAGGGCGCGCTCTTCCACAATGGCGACCCGGTCACGGCGGACGACGTGAAGTTCTCACTGGAGCGCTACCGCGGCACCGCGGTCAAGGCGCTGCGCGAGCGAGTGGCCGCGGTGGAGACGCCCGATCCCGGGCGCGTGCGCATCCGGCTCAAGCAGCCCTGGCCCGATTTCCTGACCTTCTACACCAACGCCACCGGAGCGGGCTGGATCGTCCCGCGCAAGTATGTCGAGAAGGTGGGGGACGAGGGCTTCAAGAAGGCCCCGGTGGGCGCGGGCCCCTACAAGTTCGTCTCCTTCACCCCCGGCGTGGAGCTGGTGCTGGAAGCCTTCGAGCAGTACTGGCGCAAGAGCCCGACCGTGAAGCGGCTGGTCCTGCGCGTGATACCCGACGAGTCCACCCGGCTGGCCGCGCTCAAGCGCGGAGAGGTCGACATCGCATACTCGATCCGCGGCGAGCTGGCCGAGGAGATGCAGAAGACGCCCGGCCTCACGCTCAAGCCCGCGGTGATCCAGTCCCCGTTCTGGCTCTACTTCCCCGACCAGTGGGATCCGAAGTCGCCGTGGCACGACCGGCGGGTACGGCAGGCCGCGAGCCTCGCCATCGACCGGGCGTCGATCAACCAGGCCCTCACCCTCGGCTACTCGCGCCTCAACGGCAGCATCATCCCGACCTCGTTCGAGTACTTCTGGCAGCCGCCCGCGCCGGTGTACGACCGCGCCCGGGCCAGGCAGCTCCTGGCCGAGGCGGGCCATCCCGCGGGTTTCGACGCGGGTGAGTACTTCTGCGACGGGTCGTACGCCAATCTCGGGGAGGCCGTCGCCAATTCCCTGCAGCAGGTCGGCATCCGGGTGAAGCTACGGCCGCTCGAGCGGGCGGCCTTCTTCAGCGGCTACGCGGAGAAGAAGTTCAAGAACCTCATCCAGGCCTCGAGCGGCGCCTTCGGCAACGCGGCCACGCGCCTCGATACCTTCGTGGCCTCGACCGGGGTCTACGCCTATGGCGCCTATCCCGATCTCGACGGCCTGATCCAGGAGCAGGCCGCCGAGCCTGATCCGAAGCGGCGTGAGGCCGCGCTCCACCGCATCCAGCAGCTCGTCCACGAAAAGGTGGTGTACGCGCCGATCTGGGAGCTGGCCTTCCTCAACGGCGTCGGGCCCCGCGTGCGCGAATCGGGCCTGGGCCTGATCGCGGGCCACGCCTACTCGGCGCCCTACGAGGACATCACGCTCAAGGGCAAGTAAGTGAAGACGAGGTGCGGGGGCAGGTAGAGCACGAGCGAGAACGCGAGGATCAGCAGGGCCAGATACGCCCAGGGCGGCAGGGCGGGTCTGGGCTTCCCGAGCCCGTGCACCCAGTTCACGTTCTCCTTGGGGTCGGTGAGCCAGTACGTCACCGGCAGCACGACGAGCGCCAGCACGCTCTGGTAGAGCCACGCGCGCCGGTCGTAGCCGAGGCGGGCCACGAGCCACACGACGCCGACGGGCAGCGGCACGTGGAAGAAGGAGAGCGCCCGCAGATAGCCCGGCGTGGTGACGTCGAACATGTAGGCGCTCATGCCGAACATGCCGCGGCCCGTGAGCAGCCGGCCGAAGAAATCTACGTTCCACGCGAGCTCGGGCAGGAGCACCGCCAGCATCATCATGCTGGCGAGCAGCGGGCTCTCCAGCCAGAGCGTCGCCCCGGTGGTCAGCAGGGCGATGTCGGAGAACCAGAGGAAGTTCTTGGGGCCGTAGTGCGCCCAGTAGATCGGCACCAGGACCAGGAGGAAGAGCGTGTAACCGAGCTTGATCCCGAGGTGGATCTGATCTCCCGCCACCTAGATGATCACCTTCTCCTCGACCACGAAGGTCTTGTTGCCCCCGATGAAGAGCGCTCCGTCGGCGTGCAGCGCGGCCATCTCGGGCGAGGCCAGGGCGCGGTCCATGGCCGCGCGGTCCTCGAACCAGAGCTCCGCGATGCCGTCCACCTCGACGGGCGTGGTCGGGATGTCGGGACGGCGGTACTCCTCGATGATGTGCGACTGCACGTAGCGCCGCAGCCCGGGCACCGCGTGGGCCAGTGGGGCGTGCACGTCGAGCCAGTGGCGCGTGAACTGCTCACGCGTCATGCCCGCCTTGCGGGTGAGCAGCGTGACCCGCTTGATCATGACGACAGATCGCTCCCTCGCTTGATGCGCTCTTGACTGCCCGGTCGGCGGCGCGCAGGATCGGCGGCGGTCGACGTGAACGCGCCGACGATACGGCAGCGCGAGGAGAGACGCAACCGCGCGCAAAGGAGGCACGCAATGGCACTGCTGGACGGCAAGGTGGCGGTGGTGACGGGCGGCGGCACGGGCATCGGGCGCGCGGTCTCGATCGGCCTGGCCGCGGCGGGGGCCTCGGTCGTCGTGAATGACTACGGGGTCAGCGTGGACGGGATGGATCCGTCCAGCGAGCCGGCGAACCAGGTGGTGGCCCATATCCGCAAGGCGGGGGGCCGCGCGGTCGCGGCGGCGGACAGCGTGGCCACCATGGCGGGCGGCCGTACGGTGGTGGAGCTGGCGCTCAAGGAATTCGGCGACCTCCACGTGCTCGTCTGCTGCGCGGGCATCCTGCGCGAGCGCATGATCTTCAACATGAGCGAGGAGGAGTGGGACGCGGTCATCGCGGTCCATCTCAAGGGCCACTTCACGGTGATGCAGCCGGCCACCCGTCACATGCGCGAGCGCAAGACCGGCAGCATCATCACCTTCACGTCCACGGCGGGCCTCGAGGGCAGCCCCGGCCAGCCCAACTACTCGGCGGCCAAGGAAGGCATCGTGGGACTCACCCGCTCGACCGCGCTCGCGATGGCGAAGTACGGCGTGCGCTGCAACGCGATCTCGCCCACCGCGGATACGCGCATGACCCAGCGGCTGCCCGGCGAGCGCCGCGGCGCCGCCACCGCCACGCCCCCCGAGGCGATCGCGCCGGTCGCCACCTTCCTGGCGAGCGACCGGGCCCGCCACATCACCGGCCAGGTGATCGGGGTGCGGGGCGGCGAGGTGACCGTCTTCTCCCACCCGGCCCCGCTGCGCACCACGAGCACGCCCGGCGAGTGGACCGCGGAGCAGCTCGCGGAGACCTGGGACCGCACGCTCGGCCAGGACCGGCTGCGGCGGCTCGACGCGATGAAGATCGTGTGGCCGCCGGCCTGAGCCAGGTCCCGCGCGGGCGATCGAAGCATTGACAAGCCGAAAGCCTTGAGGATAAATAGGCCAACTTCCGGCCCCATTCGCTCCTTCTTCGGACGTGCCTGACCATTCATCAAGGAAGAGGAGAATCGGCCCATGGCGCACCGCAGCGCTCTTCGTGTCCTCCTGGCGATCCTTGCCGTTCTCCTCGTCACGGATCCCGCGCCGGCCCAGACCCCGAAGCGCGGCGGGGTGATCCGGATCGCGGAGCGAGAGGCGCCGGGGCTCGACCCACACCTCACGATCAGCTTCCTCACCCATTCCTACATGAGCCTGGCCTACAGCCAGCTCGTCCGGTTCCCCAACGGCCCGGAGCAGAAGTCCCCCACCGACTTCTCCATCCTGCCGGACCTCGCCGAGAAGTGGACGGTGTCCAAGGACGGCAAGGTCTACACGTTCAGCCTCCGGAAAGGCGTGCGCTTCCACAACAAGCCCCCGGTGAACGGGCGCGAGGTCACCGCCGAGGACGTCAAGTACTCGCTCGAGCGCTTCATGGCCAAGTCGGGCTTCCGCGAGCGCTTCGAGCCGGTGCAGGCGATCGATGCGGTCGACCGCCACACGGTGCTTCAACCATCCGGACGCGGTGATCGGCACCGGCCCCTTCGTGCTCAAGTCGTACGACAAGGGCGTCAAGATGGTCTTCGAGCGGAACCCCGATTACTTCATGAAGGGCTTCCCCTACCTCGACGGAGCAACCATCGAGATCACGCCCGACGCGGCCGCGCGCCTGGCCGTCCTGCGGGCGGGCAAGGCCGAGCTGCCGCACGTCTGGGGCTGGATCAGCCCGGAGGAGGCGCGGTCGCTCAAGCAGACGACGCCGGACATGATGGTGACCCCGTACCGCGTCATCGGCCAGGGCTTCATCTACATGCGCACCGACCAGCCGCCGTTCAACGACGTGCGGGTGCGGCGCGCGGTGTCCCTCGCGATCGACCGCAAGGGCTGGAACGACGCCCTGCTCTTCGGCGAGGGCTGCGTGGACGCGGGCCCGGTGCCCTGCGCGCTGACCGACTGGAAGCTCGACGCGGCCAAGCTCGAGCCGGCCCGAGCCAAGGCCCTGCTCGGCCACGATCCCGCCGAGGCCAAGAAGCTGCTCGCCGAGGCCGGCTTCCCGAACGGCTTCACGATGCCGATCTACCACTGGCCGGGCTACGTGGTGCCGTGGCGCAGCTACTACGAGCTGGCCGCCGAGGATCTGGGCAAGATCGGGATCAAGGTCGAGCTCAAGCCGGAGGAGTACGGCAAGTACATCTCGACGACCGCGCTCGGCAAGTACGACAAGGCCGCGATGGGTCCCTCCACCCCGTTCACCGAGGTGGACGACTTCCTCTTCGGCCGCTTCTATCCCGAGCTGGCGACCAACCAGAGCCGGGTGGCCGACGCGGAACTGACCAAGATGCTGGTGGCCCAGCGTCGGGAGATGGATCCCAAGAAGCGCAAGCAGATCGTGGACGACATCCAGCGCTACCTGGCCGACAAGGCGTACTACGTCTACGTGCCGCAGTGGCCCCAGTACGTGGCGCATCCGCCCTACGTGAAGGGCTTCCGGCACCACGACGGCTACGGGCTCGGCATGCGCCTGCTCTACACGTGGCTGGACAAGTAGGCGCAGCGTAGCCCAGAGCCGCGGTCCACGTCGTGAAGCGGTACCTGCTCCGCCGCCTGGCCCTGGCGATCCCGACGCTCTTCCTGGTGAGCGTCCTGGTCTTCGCCCTCATGCGCCTCATGCCCGGCGACGTGGCCACCCGCATGGTGGAAGGCCACGCCTACGCCCCGACCCTGGCCGCCCTCCGTCACGACCTGGGCCTCGATCGGCCGGTGCACGCGCAGTACCTCGAGTGGATCGGCGGCATCGTCACCCGCGGGGACTTCGGCCGCTCCTACTGGACGCGCCAGCCCATCCTCGAGGAGTTCACGCGCCGCTTCCCGGTGACGCTCGAGCTGGCGTTCCTCACCATCGTCGTCTCGGTCGTCCTCGGCGTCCTCGTCGGCATCGTCTCCGCGGTGCGCCAGGACTCCGTCTCCGACTACGTGGGCCGGATCCTGGCCATCCTCGCCCTGTCCATCCCCTACTTCGGTCTCGCGGTGCTCGTGGTGGTGCTGCCCTCCATCTGGTTCAAGTGGACGCCGGTCTGGAGCTACGTCCCCTTCACCACCGATCCCCTCGAGAACCTCAAGATCATGCTCGTCCCCGCCGTCGTGTTCGGGGTGACGCGGGCGGGCCCGGTGATGCGCATCATGCGCTCGGCGCTGCTCGAGGTGCTGCGCCAGGACTACATCCGCACCGCGTGGTCCAAGGGGCTCGCGGAGCGGCCCATCATCCTGCGCCACGCGCTCAAGAACGCGATGATCCCGGTGATCAGTCTGATCGGGCTGCAGATGCCGCTCTACATCGGCGGCTCGGTGATCATCGAGTCCATCTTCCGCCTGCCCGGGGTCGGGCTCTTCTTCTTCGAGGCCCTCACCCGCCTGGACTACCCGGTCGTCCAGTCCGTGAACCTGATCATCGCGGCGCTCGTGGTCGGCCTGAATCTGCTCATCGACATCTCCTATGCCTTCCTCGATCCACGGATTAGATACTAAGTCCCCGGTCGCGCCGACAAAGCCGGCGCTCGAAGCGCGCAGGCTGGGCGCGACGCGGCCGTGGTGGGTGGATGTCTGGGTCCGGATGCTCGTGGGGAAGCCCCTCGGCACGATCGGCGGCGTCATCGTGCTGGTGATGCTCGCGGCGGCGGTGCTGGCCGACTGGATCGCGCCGTACGGCTACGCGCAGACCAGCCTCCGCGCGCGCTTCATCGCCATGAGCGCGGCGCACTGGCTCGGCACCGACGAGCTCGGCCGCGATCTCCTGACCCGGCTCATCTACGGCGCCCGCATCTCGCTCTACGTGGGCTTCGGGGCGATCGCCATCGGCAGCGTGCTCGCCACCCTGATCGGCATCGTCTCGGGCTACCTGGGCGGCCGCTTCGATCTGCTCGTGCAGCGCGGGGTGGACGCCTGGATGGCGTTCCCGCCGCTCCTGCTCCTGCTGTCCATCATGTCGCTGCTCGGGCCCAGCGTCTGGAATATCACGATCGTGCTCGGCGTGGCCTTCGGCATCCAGAACTCGCGCGTGGTCCGCGGCGTGGCCCTGCTGGTCAAGGAGCACACCTTCGTGGAGAGCGCCCGCGCCCTCGGCGCCGGCCACGTGCGCACGACGCTGACCCACATTCTCCCGAATGTCATGCCGACGATCATCGTCGTCGCGACCACCGGCCTGTCGACGGTCATTCTGACCGAGGCGAGCCTCTCGTTCCTCGGCCTGGGTGTGCCGCCGCCCTATCCGACCTGGGGCGGAATGCTCTCGCTGGCCGGCCTCGATCACATGTACCGGGCGCCCTGGCTCGCGATCTGGCCGGCGGTGGCGCTGTCGCTCGCCGTGTTCGGCTTCAACATGCTGGGGGACGCGCTCCGCGACCTGCTCGATCCACGGCTGAAAGGCGGTTGACACTCTGACGCTCATCGTCCATCTCCGACGGTCATGGGCGCTTCGACGTAGGTAATACCGCCTTCAATCCGTGCTTATTCAGCGCGGCGACGCTCCTCCGGTGGCACAGGCGATGCACAGATCGGACTCATGGCTCTCCGTGCATTCCTTGCCTCGCTCGCGATCGGCGCTCTCATCGTCACCACCGCCGAGGCCGGGCCGCCCACCGCCACGCTCCAGGCCACCTTCGCCCAGGCCAACCACATCATCGCCGACCCGGCGATGGAGGATCGGCCGCTCGATCGCATCATCGCGATCCGTGCTCTGTTCGGCAAGGTCTTCGACTTCCGCGGGGCGGCGGAGCAGGTGCTCGGCCCCGAGTGGAGGGCGCGCACCGCGGTCGAGCAGCGGGAGTTCACGTCCATCTTCTCCGGCTTCGTCCAGCGCGGTTTCGTCTACTGGCTGGCGGCGGCGGCCGAGATTGACGGCAACGGCATCACCGTCCACTACCTGGGCGAGTCGGTGGAGCGCGACCGGGCCGGAGTCCGCACCATCATCGTGGGCCGGGGCGGCCGGCAGATCCGCCTCGATCACTGGATGGTCTACCAGGGCAATCGCTGGATGGTGCGAGACATCACGATCGACGGCGTCAGCCTGGTCACGAACTACCGGGCGCAGTTCGACCGGGTGATCCGGGCCTCGTCCTACCGCGACCTCGTGGTCCGGATGCAGGAGCGGGTGGGCACCGAGCTGCCGCGCCCCGCCTCGGGCGGCGAGCTGCTCAACGTCGAGGTGAAGGTGCCGCTCTTCCTCTACGAGATGCGCTGAACCCGCCTCATCGCGCCTCGCCCTGCTGCCAGAGGCGGGAGCGCAGCAGCAGCCCCGCGAGCACCAGCAACATGCACGTGGCGGGATAGACCGCCGCGCCGCGGGGCCCGGTGAGCGCGGCCAGATAGCCGATCAGCAGGGCCCCGACCGGCGCCCCACCCATCAAGCCGAGCTGGAAGAGCGAGAGGATCCGCGCGCGGTGCGTCTCCGGCGCCGCCGACTGCACCAGCGTCCGCGCCTGGGTCATGACCACCCCCGCCCCCAGGCCCCAGACCAGGCAGAGCGCCACGAAGGCCGGGAAGGGACTCGGCCATGCCATGGCTGCGAGCACGCCGGCCCCGAGGAAGAGGGCAACCACGATGGCCCGCCCCGGACGGCGCAGGGCCCCCAGGCGAATCTGCACGAGGGTGGACCCGATCGTGCCACCCCAGAAGCCCAGGCTCACGAGAGAAAGCTGCGCCGAGCCACCGCCGTACACGTCGCGCACCACCAGCGGCAGGATCACGAGGAACGCGCCCACGTAGAGCACGCCCACCGCCAGGTTCG
>Ga0193713_1000826_pt1 | contig 10323 bp, 7 predicted proteins | sample H3a2metaG_FD_143054 | JGI IMG/M metagenome (GOLD analysis project Ga0193713, IMG submission 143054) | Soil microbial communities from a riparian zone of the East river system, Colorado, United States - H3a2 | ecosystem: Environmental > Terrestrial > Soil > Riparian zone | place: USA: East River... | reverse complement strand
GTACTCGAGCTTGTGGAAGAGGGTGAGGGGCTGGACGGGGATCCAGTCGACCGAGTAGGCCAGGCGCGGTCCGAAGAACTCGCTCGACCCGGTCCTCTTGTAGTTCTCGTACACCCACACCAGGCCGGCCTCGGTGGAGAGATTGAAGGTGGGGCGCTCGAACCACTGGTAGCCGACGCCCGCGCCGGGGGCCACCCGCAGCTCCAGCTCCGCCACCTTGTCGCGCTCCGCCTTCGTGCCGAGATAGCCGTAGAACTTCTGGGTGAAGAAGTGGTCGTACTTGGCCAGCGCCATCGCGTAGTCGATCGTGGTGGACTTCTCGCCGGTGCGGGGATCCTCCTGCCGGCCGTAGGAATACTCGGCCGCGAAGGTGAGGCGATCGTGCGGCCAGCGCTTGGACAGCGCGCCCCGGAAGCCGAGCTGCTCGGTCTCCGAGTTTCCGGTGGTGAGCAGGCCGTTCAGGGAGAACGATCCGGTCCAGGCGGGCGGGCTGTTGATCGCGCTGATGTCGGCGATGGCCACCGGCTGCGGCGGCGCCCCCGGCGCGGGCGCGGTCTGCACGTAGCGATCGGGCCCCGCGCCCACGTCCGCGCTCACCGGCGGCTGCGCCTTGACCCCGACCTCGACCGGCGCGTCGGTCGAGAAGGTCTTGACCTTCGACATGTCCACGACCACGTCGCCCGCGCCATCGGTCTTGATCGTGAGCTTGCCGCCCGTCGCCTTGAGGATCTTGCCGGACAGCCGGTCGCCGTTGAGGAAGAGCACCTCGTCGCCCCCCGCCGGGCCGACCGGCGAGAGGACGAGGATCAACATCGGGAGGAAGGCTAGCGTCAACCGTCGCATGGACCGGGCCCTCGCTTGGGATCGTGGTGACCTCGCATGGGACCATTGTTGCGCCGGTGGCAAGGAGAACCGGCCGCATTTGACAAGCGCGAGGCCCCTGGCCGACAATCAGCACCGCCGCCGAGCCTCCGATCGCCACGCAAGTCCCCGTCGGGCCGAACGCCCGGGAAAGGTTTTCCGTATGCGAGCCACCACGCGCCTCCGCCAGATGCTCAACGCCCCCGGGATCATCGTCGCGCCGGGCGCCTATGATGGCTTCTCCGCCCGCCTGATCGAGGCGGCCGGCTTCCAGGCCGTCTACATGACGGGCGCGGGTACCGCGGCCTCGCACCTCGGCCAGCCCGACCTGGGCCTGGCCACGCTCACCGAGATGGCCAACCACGCGGGGCATCTCGCGTCCTGCGTCTCGCTGCCGGTCGTCGCGGACGCCGACACCGGCTACGGCAACGTCCTCAACGTGGTGCGCACGGTGCGGGAATACGAGAAGGCGGGCGTGGCCGGGCTCCACATCGAGGACCAGGTGGCGCCCAAGAAGTGCGGGCACATCGCGGGCAAGCAGGTGATCCCCACCGAGGAGTTCTGCGACAAGATCCGCGCGGCCTCCGAGTACCGGACCGATCCCGACTTCGTCATCATCGCCCGCACCGACGCCCGCGCGGTCACCTCGCTCGAGGACGCGATCGACCGCGGCAACCGCTACGCGCAGGCCGGCGCCGACCTGATCTTCTTCGAGGCGCCCCAGACCGAGGACGAGATCCGGCGGGTCGCCCGGGAGATCAAGGCGCCGCTGCTCGCCAACATGGTCATCGGCGGCAAGACCCCCGCGATCCCAGTGGCCGAGCTCGAGCGTATCGGCTTCAAGATGGTGATCTTCCCCGCGGTGTGCATGGCCGCCGCGGTGCCCGCGATGGAGAAGTCGCTCGCGTTCCTCAAGGAGCACGGCACCGACTGGCAGCCCGGCCCGGTGCTGGGCCCGATGGACATCTTCCGCCGGGTCGGCTTCGACTGGTGGCACGGTATCGAGGAGAAGTTCGCCGGCCGCTGATGTCCCGCACGATGTTCGGGAAGATCTGGGACCGTCACGTGGTGGCGGAAGGGCCCGGCGGCCAGGCCCTGCTCTACGTGGACCGCCACCTGCTGCACGAGGGCTCCACCCACGCTCTCGCGCGTCTCGAGCGCAAGGGGCGCCCGGTACGCCGGCCGGACGCGTGCCTGGCCACCGCCGACCACTACGTGCCCACCGAGCCGGGCGCGGGGGAGATCGCCAACCCCGAGATCCGGGCCATGGTGACGGATCTGGACCGGCACACCCAGCGCCTCGGCATCACCTTCTTCGGCCGCGGGGAGGGGCGCCAGGGGATCGTGCACGTCATCGGCCCCGAGCAGGGCGCGACCCAGCCCGGCATCACCCTCGTGTGCGGCGACTCGCACACCGCGACCCACGGAGCCTTCGGCGCGCTGGCCTGCGGCATCGGCTCGACGGAGGTGGAGCACGTGCTGGCCACCCAGTGCCTCTGGCAGCGGAGGCCGAAGGTGATGCGCATCACGGTGACCGGCACGCGGCCGTTCGGGGTGATGGCCAAGGACGTGATCCTCGCCATCATCGCCCGGATCGGAGCCGGCGGCGGGGTCGGCCACGCCATCGAGTACGCGGGGCCGGTCATCCGGGCCATGTCCATGGACGAGCGCATGACCGTCTGCAACATGTCGATCGAGGCGGGCGCCCGCGCCCGGATGGTGGCGCCCGACGAGACGACCTTCGCCTATCTCGAGGGCCGTCCGCTCGCGCCTCGAGGGGAGATGTGGCCGCGCGCGCTCGCCTTCTGGAAGATGGTGCCGTCGGACGCGGACGCCGTCTTCGATCGCGAGGTCACCCTGGACGCGGCGGAGCTCGCGCCCACCGTGACCTGGGGCACGAGCCCGCAGGACGCGCTGCCGATCACCGGCCACGTGCCCGATCCGTCGATGGTGGGCGACGCCGCGCGCCGCGCGAGCATGGAGCGCGCGCTGGCCTACATGGCGCTCACGCCCGGGGCGCCCCTGGCCGGGACCGCGGTGAGCCGCGTGTTCATCGGCTCCTGCACGAATAGCCGCCTCGAGGATCTGCGCGCGGCGGCGGGAGTGGCGAAGGGGCGGCGCGTGGCGGTGCCCGCGTGGGTGGTCCCGGGCTCCGCCCAGATCAAGCGCGCGGCGGAGGCGGAGGGCCTCGACCGCGTCTTCACGGAGGCGGGCTTCGAGTGGCGCGAGCCGGGATGCTCGATGTGCGTCGGCATGAACGGCGACACCGCGGCCGCCGGGGAGCGCGTGGCCAGCACGTCCAACCGCAACTTCGAGGGGCGGCAGGGCCAGGGCGCGCGCACCCATCTCATGAGCCCGGCCATGGCGGCGGCCGCCGCGGTCACCGGGCGCCTCACCGACGTGCGCACGCTCGGGCGCTGACCCATGGAGCCCTTCGCCCGCCTCACCGCGGTGGCCGCGCCGATGGATCTGCCCAACATCGACACCGATCGCGTGATCCCCGCGCGCTTCCTCCGCAAGCCGCGCGAGGCGGGCTTCGGGCCGCTTCTCTTCCACGACGTACGCTTCGACGCGGCCGGCGCTCCGAAGCCCGAGTTCGTGTTGAACCATCCGGCCTACCGGGAGGCGAAGATCCTGGTCACCGCCGAGAACTTCGGCTGCGGCTCCTCGCGCGAGATGGCGGTGTGGGCCCTCATGGACTACGGCCTCCGCGTGGTGATCGGGCCGAGCTTCGGCGACATCTTCTTCGAGAACTGCTTCAAGAACGGCGCGCTCGCGGTGGTGCTGCCCGGGGATGTCGCGGCCGGCCTGCGCCGCGCTCTCGCCGAGCGGCCGGGCGCCACCCTGACGGTGGATCTCGAGAGCCAGACCATTACCGGGCCGGGCGGGGAAGCGATCCGCTTCGAGATCGACGCCTTCCGCAAGCACGGGCTGCTGACCGGGCAGGACGAGGTCGAGATGACGCTGGCCCGGCTGCCCGCGATCGAAGCGTTCGAGGCGCGCCGCCGCGTCGAGATGCCCTGGCTTGACTGAGCGCGCCGGCGTGCTCGTCGCCTTCTTCGCGGCCACCTGGCTCACCGGGCTGTCGCTCGCCACCGCCTTCGCGGCGGCGGCGTACGGCTTCGGCCGCAGCGTGGAGCCGGAGCGCACCGACCTGGTCAGCCTGGCGATCTTCGGGGTGATGGGGCTGGCCTCGCAGGCGGGGCTGCTGCTGGCGCCGTGGGCGACCACGCGAGGGCTCACGTCGCGGATCATCGCCGCGCTGCTGATGGGGCCGGCCGGCGTATCGCTGAGCATCTTCGCGTACGAGGGTGTCGCGCGCGACCCGGCAGGCTCGCCGATCTGGGCGGGGAGCTGGGCGATCTACCTCTGGGGCGTCCTCGTCTACGCGGTGGCCTACGTGGCGCTGGTCCGCGGGGGGCTCGGCCGGGTGCGGGAGACGTAGCCTTTTTTTGTGCTTGCGTATACTCAACAGGTGATGTGTAATCCAGCCAGTCATCTTATCCAGTCGTCTTATAGAGACACCACATGGCTATCCCGATCGAGTCCTCACCTCCGCCAGGGTGGGAGCGCGAGGGGATCGACGGCCTGCTCGGTCTGTTCCCCCCGGGCCGGCTCAGCGAGATCGTCGGTCCCCGATCCTCCGGAGGCAGCAGCCTGCTCCTGGCCCTCATCGCCCGGATCACGACTTCTGGCGGGCAGGTGGCCTTCGTGGACGGGATGGACGCGCTCGACCCGGCTTCCGCCGCGGCGGCGGGGGCCGATCTCTCCGCGCTGCTGTGGGTGAAGTGCGGGGCCCGGCTCCGGGTCGCGCTCAGCGCCGCCGATCTCCTCGTCCGCTGTCCCGGGTTCGCCCTGGTCGTGCTCGACCTGGACGAGCTCGGGCCCATGCCCGCCACCGCCCACGTGCGGCTGCAGCGGGCGGTGGAGGGCAGCGACACCATCCTGATCACCCGGAGCGCCCGCCATCGCGAGGGCAGCCCCGCCTCCCTGGTCCTGGCCACGCGGCGGCTGGCGCCGCGCTGGATGGGACTGCGCCCGCTCACCCGCCTGGCCGGGCTCCGCTCCGAGGTCTCGATCTTCCGCTCCCGGTATTCCCAGACCCCTGCCCTCTCCCCTCTGGGGAGCGGGCAGGGTGAGGGGAAGGCCTGGACACTCGACTGGACGCTATGACCCGCATCGCCTGCCTGCTCACCATGAATGAACCCGCGGGGAATGAACCCGCGGGGAATGAACCCGCGGGGAACGAACCGGCGCGGCCCGCGCTGCTCCAGGTGGCGCTCGCCCATTCCCCCCGCGTGGAGGACGCCGGCGCCGGGCGGATCTATCTCGACGCGTCCGGGCTCGAAGGGCTCTTCGGCGACGAGCCGCACCTGGCCGCGCGGCTCCGCGACGCCGCCGCGGCGGTGGGTGTGAAGATCCGCGTGGGGATCGCGGAGAGCCGCATCGCCGCGCTCGCCGCCGCGCGTCTCGGCCGGGGGGTGACGATCGTCGAGCCGGGCGGCGATGCCGCGTATCTGGCCCCGGCCCCGCTGTCGCTGCTCGACCTGCCGGAGGAGACGGCCACGCGCCTGTCGCGCTGGGGGCTCCGCACGCTCGGCGAACTGGCCGCGCTGCCCACCGCGGGGCTCTTCGAGCGGCTCGGCGGCGACGGCGTCCGGCTCCAGCGCCTGGCCCGCGGAGAAGACCCGCGCCCGCTCGTCTCGTGGCGGCCGGTGCCACTCTTCGAGGAGTCGGCGGCGTTCGAGTGGGGGATCGAGACGCTCGAGCCGGTGGTCGAGCGCCTGCGCGAGCTGGCCGCCCGCGTCTGCGCACGGCTCGGCGCGGCCGGGCTCGCGGCCGACGGCTTCGAGTGGACCTGTCGCCTCGGCGACGGCCGCGTCCACGAGGGGGCGCTCACGCCCGCGGTGCCCATCACCGATGCCGATTCGGTCGGCGGACTGCTCCGGCTGGCGCTCGAAGCGCGCCCGCCGCGCGGGGTGGTGGAGGCGCTCACGTTTCGCGCCCGGCCGGTGCGGCTCGCGCCCGCGCAGGAGTCGCTCACCGATCGCTCGCGCCCGGCTCCGCGCCTGCTCACCGCCACCTTGAATCGCCTGGTGGCGCTGGTGGGCGCCGACGCCATCGGCGCGCCCGCGCTGCTCGACACCCACCGCCCCGACGCCGTCGCCCTCGCCGGATACTCCTCCGAGCCCTCCGCTCCCCGCAGAGACTCCCGCCCCCCCATTCCCCTCAAGGGAGTCTCTCAACATCCTCCCTCTCCCCTCGGGGGAGAGGGCAGGGTGAGGGGAGACACGCTCGCCCTTCGGCGGCTCCGCCCCGCCGCGCCCGCGTCGGTGACAATGGCATCCGGCCGGCCGGTGGCGGTGCGCTCGGCGCGCCTGGCGGGCCGCATCGTCGCGGGTGTCGGTCCGTGGCGTGTCTCGGGCGAGTGGTGGAGCCCGCGGCCGTGGCTGCAGGACGAGTGGCGCCTCGAAGGCATCTACGACTAGCCGGTCGCTCGCTCTGCCAGCATGTTCGTCGAGCTGCATGCCCGGAGTGCCTTCAGCTTTCTCGAGGCGGCCGCGCTGCCCGAAGCGCTGGCCGAGCGGGCGGCGCGGCTCGAGCAGCCCGCGATCGCGCTGCTGGACGCCGACGGCGTCTACGGCGCGCCCCGTCTCTATCGCGCCTGCACCCGTCTCGGCCTCTCGGCCCTGGTGGGCGCCGAGATCACGCTGGCCGACGGCAGCCGGCTGCCGCTGCTGGTGGAAGATCGCGAAGGGTACCAGAACCTCTGCCGTCTGCTGACCCGCGTGAAGATGCGCGCGCCGAAGGGGGAAGGCGCCGCCACGTTCGAGGAGCTGGCCGAGTTCGCGGGCGGCCTCGTCTGCCTGACCGGCGGCGGCCGCGGCCCGGTGGCGGCCGCGCTGGCGCGCGCGGGCGCTCCCGCCGGGCGCGAGTGCCTCGAGCGGCTCGTCGGGATCTACGGCCGGTACGATGTCTTCGCTGAGCTGCAGCGTCACCTGAGCCGCCCGGAGGAGGCGCGCAACGAGTGGCTGCGGGCGGAGGCCGCGCGGCTGCGCCTGGCCCCGCTCGCCGCCAACGAGCCTCTGCTCGTCGCTCGCAAAGACCGCCCGCTGCTCGACGTGCTCACGTGCATCCGCGAGCACACCACGCTCGAGGCGGCGGGCCGGCTGCTCGCGCGCAACAGCGAGCACTTCATGAAGAGCGGCCCGGTGATGGAGCGGCTCTTCGCGGACTGCCCCGAGGCGGTGGCGAACACCGGCGAGCTGGCGCTCCGGCTCGGCTTCACGTTGAAGGACCTGGGCTACCGCTTCCCCGAGTACCCGCTGCCCCGCGGCGAGACCCCGCTCGGCTTCCTGCGCGAGCTGGCCCACGCGGGGGCCCGCGGCCGGTACGGCTCGGGGCCGCTCGCCGAGAAGGCGCGGCGGCAGATCGAGCACGAGCTGGCCCTGATCGGCCGGCTCGACCTGGCCGGGTATTTCCTCATCGTCTGGGACCTCGTGCAGTACTGCCGCGCCCACGACGTGCTGGTGCAGGGGCGCGGCTCCGCGGCCAACAGCGCGGTGTGCTACGCGCTCGGCCTCACCGCGGTGGACCCGGTGGGCATGAAGCTGCTCTTCGAGCGGTTCCTCTCCGAGGAGCGCGGCGAGTGGCCCGACATCGATCTGGACCTGCCGAGCGGCGACCGGCGAGAGACGGTGATCCAGTACGTCTACGAGCGCTACGGCCGCCTCGGCGCGGCCATGACCGCCAACGTCATCACCTATCGCGGCCGCAGCGCGGCCCGCGAGGTCGGCAAGACCCTGGGGCTGCCCGCCGACACGATCGAGCGGCTCTCGCAGCTCGTGAGCAACTGGGAGTACACGGATCCGGGCGACAGCCTGCTCGCGCACCTGGGCGAGGCCGGCTGCGATCCCGCGGAGCCGCGCATCCAGCACTTCGCCCGGCTCTGGAGCGGCATCCAGGATCTGCCGCGGCACCTCGGCCAGCACTCGGGCGGCATGGTGATCGCCCAGGGGCGTCTCGACGGGGTGGTGCCGCTCGAGCCCGCCACCATGCCCGGCCGCAGCGTGGTGCAGTGGGACAAGGACGACTGCGCCGCGCTCGGCATCGTCAAGGTGGATCTCCTGGGGCTCGGCATGATGTCGCTGCTCCAGGACGCGCTCGAGATGATCCGCCACCGCGGCGGCGAGGTGGACCTGGCCCATCTCCCCCAGAACGATCCCAAGGTCTACGCCATGCTCCAGCAGGCCGACACCATCGGGGTCTTCCAGGTGGAGAGCCGCGCCCAGATGGCGACGCTGCCGCGCCTGCGGCCCGAGCGCTTCTACGATCTGGTGGTGCAGGTGGCCATCATCCGTCCCGGGCCCATCGTGGGCGACATGGTGCATCCCTACCTGCGCCGGCGCGCGGGGCGCGAGCCGATCACGGTGCCGCACCCGGATCTCGAGCCCATCCTGCGCCGCACGCTCGGGGTGCCGCTCTTCCAGGAGCAATTGCTCCGCATGGCGATGGCCACCGCCGGCTTCACCGGCGGGGAGGCGGAGGAGCTGCGCCGCGCCTTCGGCTTCAAGCGCTCGGAGCGGGCGATGCGGGAGGTGGAGGTGAAGCTGCGCACCGGCATGGCGCGCCAGGGCATCTCGGGCGCGGCCGCCGAGGCCATCATCCACTCCATCACCGCCTTTGCGCTCTATGGCTTCCCGGAGAGCCATGCGGCCAGCTTCGCGCTGCTCGCGTACGCGAGCGCGTATCTCAAGACGCATCACCCCGCCGCGTTCTACGCGGCGCTGCTCAACAACCAGCCCATGGGCTTCTACGATCCGGCCACCATCGTCGGCGACGCGGGCCGGCACGGGCAGGGGATCCGGCCCGCCGACGTGAACTTCTCGGGCTGGCTCTGCGCGATCGAGCCGGACGGCGTGGTGCGGCTCGGGCTGCGCTACGTGCGCGGGCTGCGGGAGGACGCGGGCCGGCGGCTCGAGGCGGAGCGCCGGGGGCGGCCCTTCGCCTCGGTGGAGGACGTGATGAAGCGTGGGGAGCTACGCCGCGACGAACTGGCGCAGCTCGCGCGGGTGGGCGCGCTCGCGAGCCTCGAGCCGGAGCGCCGCGCCGCGCTCTGGGAAGCGGAGCGCGCGGGCCGCCCCGCGGGGGCGCTCTACGAGGACCTGCCCGCGCCGCGGGAGCCCTCGCCGCTCCGGGCGATGAGCGCCGAGGAGCGGCTGATCGCCGACTACGAAGGCACCGGCCTCACCCTCGGGCCGCATCCGATGGCCTTCCGGCGCGGCGAGCTGTTACGGATGCGGGTATCGCGCGCGACGGATCTCGCTGCCTTCCGCCACGGGGCGTGGGTGAAAGTGGCGGGGGCGGTGGTCGTGCGTCAGCGGCCCGGCACCGCCAAGGGCTTCGTGTTCCTGAACCTCGAAGACGAGACCGGCCTGGTCAACGTCATCGTGCGGCCCGCGCTCTTCCATCGCCATCGGCTCGCCCTGGTCAACGAGCCCTTCCTCTTGATCGAGGGCACGTTACAGCGTCAGGACAATGTCACCTCGATACGCGCCGAGCGGCTCGCCCCGCTGCGCCACCGGCTGGCGAGCGTCCCTTCCCACGATTTTCACTGATCCGCTCGGCTCGCCTTCGGCTGCGCCTCGCCAAGCCACTGCCCCTGGGCAACCCTTCGAGGGCCGCGAGGAACATGCGGAGCGCTGGAGTTTCCGGCTTGTCGGGCGGCGGAGAGCGGCCGCATGGAGAGCGCGCCGGAGCGCACCTCGTCCCGCACCGCCATGGCCGGGCTCACCGAGACCCCGAGCCCCGCGCCCACCAGCTTCTTGATGGCCTCCTCGTTGCCCAGCTCCATCACGATCCGGGGGCGCACGCCGCCGCGCCGGAACCAGCCGTCGATCACGCGCCGGATCGTCCCGCCGCGCTCGTAGACGATGAGCGGATGCCGCGCCAGCTCGGCGGCGGTGAGCGCGCCGCGCCCGGGCCACCCCTGCGCGGGCGGGCCCACCGCCACCAGCGGGTCGAGCAGCAGCGGCGTCACCAGGAGCTGGCGGCCGGTGACCGGCAGGGTCACGAGAGCCACGTCGAGCTCGTTGGCCGCGACCGCGGCCGCGATCTCCGGCGCGTTGCCGGTCACCACGATCAGCTCGAGCTCCGGATAGCGCGCCCGCATCCGGCGCAGGAGCGGGGGCAGCAGATGGATGCTCGCGGTGGCGCCGGTGCCGAGGCGCAGCCGCCCCGCCACCACCCCGCGGAGCTGGCGGAGCGCCTCCTGGGCGGCCTCCAGCTCCGCGAAGGCGCGCCCCGCGTGCTCCAGCAGCAGCGTCCCGGCCGGGGTGGGGAAGGCGCGCTTGCCCACCCGCTCGAGCAGCGCGGTGCCGCAGCGGGCCTCGAGCTGGCGCATGTGCAGGCTCACCGCGGGCTGGCTCAGGCGCAGGCTCTCCGCCGCCCGCGAGAAGCTGC
>Ga0193713_1000825_pt1 | contig 10324 bp, 7 predicted proteins | sample H3a2metaG_FD_143054 | JGI IMG/M metagenome (GOLD analysis project Ga0193713, IMG submission 143054) | Soil microbial communities from a riparian zone of the East river system, Colorado, United States - H3a2 | ecosystem: Environmental > Terrestrial > Soil > Riparian zone | place: USA: East River... | reverse complement strand
ACCACCGGCAGCATCAGACCCGGCTCGGTCTTCTGCGTCTGCGCGTTGAACGCCTTGCAGAATTCCATGATGTTCAGGCCCCGCTGCCCGAGCGCCGGCCCGATCGGCGGGCTGGGATTGGCCTTGCCCGCCGGCACCTGCAGCTTGATGAATCCGACTATTTTCTTTGCCATGCATTTCTCCTGGTGGGTGCAAACGGACGCATTCCGCGTCCTCCCCGCTTGTTACGCCTTTTCGACCTGGCCGAATTCGAGCTCGACCGGCGTCGCCCGCCCAAAAATCGTCACCGACACGCGCAGCTTCGACTTGTCGTAATTCACGTCTTCGACCGTGCCGTGGAAATCGGTGAACGGCCCTTCCCTGACCCGCACCGCCTCGCCGATCTCGAACAGCACCTTGGGCTTGGGTTTTTCAACGCCCTCCTGCATCTGCTGCAGGATGTTCTTCACTTCCTTCTCGCTGATTGGCGGCGGCTTCCTGCCGTGCGCCCCGCCGACAAAACCCGTGACCTTGGGCGTATTCTTCACCAGATGCCAGGCGTCGTCGGTCATGTCCATTTCCACCAGCACGTAGCCGGGGAAGAACTTCCGCTCCGAGATGTTCTTCTGTCCGCCCTTCATCTCGACGACTTCCTCCGTCGGCACCAGGATCTTGCCGAACTTCTCCTGCATGCCCGCGCGCTGAATTCGATCCAGAAGCGTGCGCTGCACGGACTTCTCGAATCCGGAATAGGCGTGCACCACGTACCAGCGCTTGGTTGCGTTAGCGGTCATAGCTACTTTTTCCATCCGAGAAGCACGTCGTACATCACGTATTCGAGGCTCTTGTCCGTGAGCCAGAGAAACACCGCCATGGCCACCACGAATGCGAATACCGCACCGGTGGTCTGCAGCGATTCCTTGCGCGTCGGCCACACCACCTTTTTCGTTTCGACCACCGCTTCCTGGGCGAACACGAAGAACCGCTTTCCCGGCTCGGTGGTCCATCCCACGACGGAGCCCGCGGCAATTCCCGCGAGGACGCTCGCCACGCGCAGCACCATCGGGCTTTCCGAGAGGAAATAAAAACCCGCGATGCCCGCGATCAGCAGCAGCACCGCTATCGCAACCTTGATTTTGTCCGCCATCCGCCTTTGCTCCGGCGGGACCGCCATCCCGCCACCCGTGCATGCTACGAGGGAGTGCATCCCCTCGTGCTCCTTCGTCCCTGAGCCGTCCCGGAAAAACCCGGGACGACCTTCAATCGTTTCTTGGCAGGCCAAGAGGGAATCGAACCCCCAACCTTCGGTTTTGGAGACCGACGCTCTGCCAGTTGAGCTATTGGCCTATTTAAACCGTGCCCCTTTTTACTCGATCACTTTCGCTACTACGCCTGCGCCCACGGTCTTGCCGCCCTCGCGGATGGCAAACCTCAGACCCTGCTCCATCGCAATCGGGGCAATCAGCGTCACCACCATCTTGATGTTGTCCCCAGGCATCACCATCTCGGTGCCCGCGGGCAGCTCGCAGCTGCCCGTCACGTCGGTCGTCCTGAAGTAAAACTGCGGCCGATACCCGGGGAAGAACGGCGTGTGCCGCCCGCCTTCTTCCTTGCTCAGAACATAGACCTCGCACTCGAACTTGGTGTGCGGGGTGATGCTCGCGGGCTTGGCAAGCACCTGCCCGCGCTCGACCTCTTCCCGCTTGGTGCCCCTCAGGAGCACCCCGATGTTGTCCCCGGCCTGCCCCTCGTCCAGGAGCTTCCTGAACATCTCCACGCCCGTGCACACCGTCTTCAAGGTCGGCTTCAGCCCCACGATCTCCAGCTCCTCGCCCACCTTCACGATCCCGCGCTCCACGCGGCCCGTCACCACCGTGCCTCTTCCGGAGATCGAGAACACGTCCTCCACCGGCATCAGAAACGGCCCGTCCACCGCGCGCTTGGGCATCGGAATGTAGCTGTCCAGCGCCTCGGCCAGCTTGTAGATCGACTTCACCCCAAGGTCCGAGTCTTCGCCCTCCAGCGCCTTAAGCGCGCTGCCGATGATGATCGGGGTCTTGTCCCCGGGAAACTCGTACTTGGACAGAAGCTCTCTGACTTCGACTTCCACCAGCTCCAGCAGCTCCTTGTCGTCCACCGTGTCCGCCTTATTCAGGTACACCACGATGTAGGGAACCCCCACCTGCCTCGCCAAGAGGATGTGCTCGCGCGTCTGCGGCATCGGCCCGTCGGCCGCACTCACCACCAGGATCGCCCCGTCCATCTGCGCCGCACCCGTGATCATGTTCTTGATGTAGTCGGCATGCCCCGGGCAGTCCACGTGCGCATAGTGCCGCTTCTCGGTCACGTACTCCACGTGCGCCGTGTTGATCGTGATCCCGCGCGCCTTTTCCTCCGGCGCCGCGTCGATCTGGTCGTAGTTCTTCGCCTCCCCTCCGTACTTCTTCGCCAGCACGTGCGTCATCGCCGCCGTCAGCGTCGTCTTGCCGTGATCCACGTGACCGATCGTCCCCACGTTCACGTGCGGCTTGGTCCTCTCGAATTTACCCTTGGACATGATGTGTTCCCCTGCCGTTACACTGATCCTGTGGTGCCGTTGGTGCGGATTGAACGCACGACCTCTCCCTTACCAAGGGAGTGCTCTACCACTGAGCTACAACGGCGGCGTGCGTTTCGATAAACTTGTTTCGCAAGAAACCTGGAGCGGGTGAAGGGAATCGAACCCTCGTCGTAAGCTTGGAAGGCTTCTGCTCTACCATTGAGCTACACCCGCGCCGCGTACCCATTTTCGCGACCGAATCCTTCATAAGCCTGTTTGAGGTGACCGATAATCTGGTGGAGGAGGTTGGATTCGAACCAACGTAGGCGCAAGGCCAACAGATTTACAGTCTGCCCCCTTTAACCGCTCGGGCACCCCTCCGAACGAAACCGCTGATTGTGCGTGGTTTTTCCAGGCCTGTCAATGATTGCTGGCATGCATTTCGCTTTCGCGCCGCTGCGGAGCCCGGGGTGCCGGGGAAATCGCAGCGAACATCCCCGCCAAACAGGGCCTTGTCTTCGTTCCGTGAACGCGGGCGGGCTCCGTCCGGTCAAACCGGCCGGGTAGAATGAGCACCACATGAACGCCCCCGCCCGTCCTCGCGAAATCACGCTCGACGACAAATACACGCTGCAGTCCGGACATGCCTTCATGACCGGTACGCAGGCCCTGGTGCGCCTGCCGATGCTGCAGCGGGTGCGCGACCTCGCCGCGGGCCTGAACACCGCGGGATTCATTTCCGGCTATCGCGGCTCGCCGCTCGGCGGCTTCGACCAGGCGCTTTGGAAGGCCGGGAAATTCCTCGACGAGCATCACGTCAAATTCCAGCCGGGAGTCAACGAAGACCTCGCCGCCACCTCGATCTGGGGCACGCAGCAGGTGAACCTCTTTCCGGACGCGAAATACGACGGCGTATTCGCCATGTGGTACGGCAAGGGTCCCGGCGTGGACCGCTGCGGCGACGTCTTCAAGCACGCCAACTCCGCGGGCACTTCCAAGCACGGCGGCGTGCTCGTCCTCGCGGGCGACGATCACGCGGCGAAATCCTCGACCCTCGCGCACCAGAGCGAGCACATCTTCAAGGCCTGCTGCATCCCGGTGCTCAACGCAGCGAGCGTCCAGGAATATCTCGATCTCGGTCTGCACGGCATCGCCATGTCGCGTTTCTCCGGGTGCTGGGTGGCATTCAAGTGCGTGACCGACGTGGTCGAATCGGGCGCCGTGGTGGAGATCGATCCGCAGCGCGTGAAGATCGTCACGCCGCCCGACTTCGCCATGCCGCCCGGTGGCCTCAACATCCGCTGGCCCGACGCATTTCTCGAGCAGGAGGCGAGGCTGCTCGACTACAAGGTCTACGCGGCGCTCGCCTATTGCCGCGCGAACCGGCTCGACCGCATCGTCTGGGACAGCCCGCGGGCCCGTTTCGGCATCGTCACCACCGGCAAGTCTTTCGGCGACACCCTGCAGGCGCTCGCCGATCTCGGCATCGACGAAAGCGTCGCGCGCGACGCCGGCATCCGTCTCTACAAGGTGGCGATGTCCTGGCCGCTCGAGCCGCAGGGCGCGCGCAAGTTCGCCGAAGGGCTCGAAGAGATCCTCGTGGTCGAGGAAAAGCGCCAGGTCATCGAGTACCAGATCAAGGAAGAGCTGTACAACTGGCGCGAAGGCATGCACCCGCCGCGCATCGTCGGCAAGTTCGACGACAACGGCGAGTGGTCGATCGCCGAAGGCAAGCCAGCGGGCAACTGGCTGCTCCCCGCGCATTACGAGCTGTCTGCCGCGCTGATCGCCAAGGCGCTCGCGAGCCGCCTGGCCAAGCTCGGGCTCGACCGGCAAATGGGCGATCGCTATCGCGAGCGCGTCGCCTACCTGGAATTCAAGGACAAGTCCCTCGCGATGCCGCGCGTCGTGGAGAACCGGCTGCCGTATTTCTGCTCGGGCTGCCCGCACAACACTTCGACCAAGGTGCCCGAAGGCAGCCGCTCCATGGCGGGCATCGGCTGCCATTTCATGGCGGTCTGGATGGACCGCAATACCTCCACGTTCACGCACATGGGAGCCGAAGGCGCGCCCTGGATCGGGCAGGCGCCCTTCACCCACTGCCCGCACGTGTTCGCCAACATCGGCGACGGCACTTATTACCACTCGGGGCTGCTCGCGATCCGCGCCGCCGTCGCGGCCGGGGTGAGCATGACCTACAAGATCCTCTACAACGACGCGGTGGCCATGACCGGCGGCCAGCACGTGGACGGGCCGCTCGACCCGGCCATGATATCGCGCCAGATCGCGGCCGAAGGCGTGAGCCCGATCGTCGCGGTGGTGGACGAGAAAGAGCCGTTGCCGGCGAAACTCGACTGGGCTCCCGGAACGACGATCCGGCCACGCGAAGAACTCGACGCCGTGCAGCGCGAGCTGCGCGAGAAGAAAGGCGTATCGGCGATCATCTACGTGCAGACCTGCGCCACCGAGAAGCGCCGGCGCAGGAAGCGCAACGAGTTCCCCGACCCGGCCAAGCGCGTGGTCATCAACGAGATGGTCTGCGAAGGCTGCGGCGATTGCAGCGTCCAGTCGAACTGCCTTTCGGTCGAGCCGCTCGAGACCGAGTTCGGTCGCAAGCGCACCATCAACCAGTCCTCCTGCAACAAGGACTACTCCTGCCTGAACGGATTCTGCCCGAGCTTCGTCACGGTCGAAGGCGGCACTCTGAAGAAAGGCAAGGCGGCATCCCCGGAAGGGGAAGCGGAATTTGCGTTCCTGCAGCAACCCGTGCAGAACGCTCTCGAGCACCCCTTCGGCATCCTCGTCACGGGAATCGGCGGGATGGGCGTGATCACCATCGGCCAGATCGTGGCGATGGCAGCGCACCTCGAAGGCAAGGGCGCCACCGTCCTGGACATGTCGGGCCTCGCCCAGAAATTCGGTCCGGTGATGTCGCACGTGAGGATCGCGCGCTCGCCGCAGGAGCTGCATTCGGTGCGCGTCGGCACCGGCGCCGCCGACCTCGTGCTCGGCTGCGATCTCGTCGTGACTTCGGGCTCCGAGGCGCTTTCGAAGATGAACGACAAGAGCACCAAGGTGCTCGTCAACGCGACGGTATCGCCGACCGCCGAGTTCGTGAGGAACCCCGACTGGCAGCTCCCGGGCACGCACCTGCAGTCGGATATCGTCGAGGCGGCGGGCGCGAAAAACGTCGAATTCGTCCCGGCCGGGAAAATCGCCACCGCGCTCATGGGCGACGCCATCGCTACCAACATGTTCATGCTCGGCTACGCGTACCAGAAGGGCTGGGTTCCGCTCGCCGGGGAGTCGCTCGTCCGTGCGATCGAGCTGAACAGCGTCGCCATCGAGTTCAACAAGAAGGCCTTCCTGTGGGGACGGCGCGCCGCGGTCGATCCCGCGCGCGTGGAACGGCTTGCGACGCCCGCAGAAGTCATCCCCATCTCGCAGGCGTTCTCGCGAACCCTGGATGAGTCGATTGCGCGCCGCGTCGAGTTCCTAACCGGCTACCAGGATAGCGCCTACGCCGAGCGATATCGCAAGTTGGTCGAGCGAGTGCGCTCGGTGGAAATGCAAAAGACCGGCGGCACCGCGCTCACCGAGTCGGTCGCCCGCTACTACTTCAAGCTCATGGCTTACAAGGACGAATACGAAGTCGCGCGCCTGTACGCCGATCCCGCCTTCGCGCGGAAGATCGAAGCGATGTTCGAGGGAGGCTACAAGCTCAAGTTCCATCTCGCTCCGCCGATTTTCAACAGGCCCGATCCGCGCACGGGCGAGGCGTCGAAGTCCCAGTTCGGCGCCTGGATGATGCCCGCGTTCAGGATCCTCGCGAAGCTGAAGGGCCTGCGCGGCACCTCACTGGACATCTTCGGCTACACCCAGGAGCGCAGGACCGAGCGGCGGCTCATCGCGGACTACGAACAGACCGTCTCCGGACTGCTAGAAGGCCTGGACCACGGCAACCACAAGCTCGCAGTGGAAATCGCCGGCATTCCCGAGCACATCCGGGGATACGGCCACATCAAGCGCCGCCACCTCGACGAGGCGAAGAAGAAAGAAGCCGGGCTGCTTGCCGCTTTCCGCGCGCAGCGCTCCGCCGCCCGGGCCGCCTGATGTCGCTCACGCGCGCCGATCTCGAAGCCGACCGCCTCAGGAAGTTCTTCAGCGAAGCGAACCCGGGCGTGCCGGTACTCACCGAGGCCGAGCAGGACGCCTCGCTGAAGGGCTTGCTCGACCAGCATCGCAGGGGCGCGGACGTGTGGCTGTTCGGCTACGGTTCGCTCGTCTGGAATCCGATCGTTCACCACGAGGAGCGGCGAGTCGCGCGCCTGCACGGCTTTCACCGCAGCTTTTGCCTTTGGTCGCACGTGAACCGGGGCTCGCTCCAGAAACCGGGGCTGGTGCTCGGACTCGATGCGGGCGGCAGCTGCCGCGGCGTCGCATTCCGCATCGCGGGCCACCACGCGGCAGAAGAGCTGCGTCTTTTGTGGCGGCGCGAAATGGTCCTCGGCGCCTATTGCCCGCGCTGGGCCAGGATCGACACGGGCGGGGAAACGGTTCGGGCGATCGCCTTCTTCATCAATCGCGAGCATCGGAACTACGCGGGCAAGCTGCCGCTCGAAACGGTGATCAAGACCCTGGTGAGCACGCGCGGCCAGCTCGGAACGCCCGCCGAATACCTGCTCAAGACTGTGCGCGGATTGATCGAGCACGGCGTGCGCGACCCGTATCTGTTGGAGCTTCGCAAGCGCGTGCTCGCCGTTCACCCCGAGCTCTCCGCCTCGCACGTCCACTAGCCGGGCCGGTCATTCGTGCATGACGACACACCGCGCTCACGGCGGCGGCCTAGTCCGATGGACCGGTTGCTAGAATGCTGGTCCGCCCGCAGACTAGCGTGAACCCTGAGCCTCGCCGCGCGCGAGGGGAGCAAGCTTGGCCAAGATCGTAGTCATCGAAGACGACCTTACGTTCCTGGACCTGTTGCGCGTGCATCTTTCGGGGGCGGGACACGAGGTGCTGACGGCCGAGGACGCGGTGCTCGGTTTGCGCTCAATCATCGCCAACTCACCCGACCTCATCCTCCTCGACCTCACGGTGCCCTACCTGGACGGATTCGAGATGATAGCGGCGTTGCGCAACGACCCGGCGACCCGCAATATCCCGGTGATCGTGCTGACCGGACGCGGCGACGACGAGACCTACGCACAGGCACGCGAGCTCGGTGCCGCCCAGTTGCTGACCAAGCCGGTCGAACGCGACCTGCTGATCAAGGCGATCGACGGCCAGCTCGGCTCCCGCCGGCCGCCCGGGAAAAAATAAGAGAACACCTACGTCTTCGATTCCTCGCGCAGGGCGCGGCGCAGGATTTTGCCGACGTTCGTTTTGGGCAATTCCTTCCTGAATTCGATGCTCTTGGGCCGCTTGTAGCCGGTCAGGTTGGCCTCGCAGTGCTTGCGGATGTCGGCTTCGGTGAGCGAAGCGTCCCTCTTCACCACAAAGAGCTTGGGAACTTCGCCGGAGTGCGCGTCGGGCACGCCGATGACCGCGCATTCGAGCACTCCCGGGAGCATCGCCACCACCGACTCGATCTCGTTCGGATACACGTTGAACCCGGACACGAGGAGCATGTCCTTCTTGCGATCGACGATCCTCACGTAGCCTTTCTCATCCATCACGCCGATGTCGCCCGTGGCGAGGAAGCCGTCGGGACCGAGCACCTTGGCGGTCTCGGCGGGACTGTTCCAGTAGCCCTTCATTACCTGGGGGCCGCGCACGCAGATCTCGCCGGGTGAGCCGAGCGGGGCTTCCTTTCCGTCGTCCCCGCGCAGCATCACTTCGGTGGACGAGATCGGCAGTCCGATCGATCCGTTGTAGTCCTTCAGGTCCAGCGGATTGATGGTCACGGCGGGCGAGGTCTCCGACAGCCCGTAGGCCTCGACCAGCGTGCAGCCGGTCATTTTCTTCCAGCGGTCGGCAACCGCCTTCTGCACCGCCATTCCGCCCCCGAGGGCGACCTTCAGGCCGGAGAAATCGATCTTCGCCTTCGCGAAATCCGGATGATTCATGAGCGCGTTGAACAGCGTGTTCACCCCGGTGAACATGGTGAACTTGTGCTTCTGCAATTCCTTCACGAATCCGCGAATGTCGCGCGGATTGGTAATCAGGATGTTGCATCCGCCAGCCTTCATCATGAGCAGGCAATTGGCGGTGAGCGAGAGGATGTGATAAAGCGGCAAGGCGGTGACGATCGCCTGCGGCTCGTCCTCCTTCACAAATGGTCTCAGCCACGCGGCGGCCTGCTCGAGGTTGGCGAGGATGTTGCGATGAAGGAGCACTGCGCCCTTGGACAGTCCGGTCGTTCCTCCAGTGTACTGGAGGAACGCGATGTCTTCGTGACCGACGTCGACGCGCTTGAGATCGTGCCGCTCTCCTTCCCGGATCATCGCGTTGAAACGGATCGCGCCCGGAATCTCCCATCGCGGGACCATTTTTTTCACGTGGCGCAGGACGAAATTCACGATCGTCCCTTTCGCGCCCAGCAGGTCGCCGAGCGCTGCGATCACCACGTGCTTCACGGGGGTCCTCGCGACCACCTGCTGGAGCACATGGGCGAAGTTCTCCAGAACCACGATCGCCTCGGAACCGGAGTCCTTCAGCTGGTGCTCGAGCTCGCGCGCGGTGTACAGCGGATTGACGTTGACCACGACGTAGCCGGCACGCAGGATGCCGAAGACGCACACGGGGTATTGCAGGCAGTTCGGCATCATCACCGCGACCCGGGCGCCCCTTGCGAGCCCTTTTCCCTGAAGCCAGGCGCCGAAGGCCCGCGACATGCGCTCGAGGTCTCCGAAGCTGATCGTCCTGCCCATGTTGGTATAGGCCGGGCGGTCGCGGTATTTCGCCGTATTGCTCTCGAACAGCTCCCCGATCGAGCGGTACTGGCGGTATTCGACCTCGGCCGGAACACCCGGCGGGTAGTGCTTGAGCCAGATTCTGTCCATACCTCCCCCTCTTTGGCCGCGCCTTATGCCGGGCGCTTGGTCTCGGGGTCGGAGAGCGCTCGTCAGCCCCGAATAGGTCCTAGGTTATCGCATTGGCGCGGTGGATGCTGGCGATCATGCTGCTGACCTGCAGAAACTCCCGGCGGCCTTCGCGGCTCCCCGCCTGCCGGCGCAGCTCATCGAAGTTCTTCCTGCGCCCCTCTTCGGATTTCTCGTTGAGCCGCTTGAGGTTCCTGATCGAATGCTCCTGGACGTATTCGAGGTTCACGGTGCGGCGCTGGCGCACGTAGAGCTCGAGCAGCGTTTCGTCGGCCTCGCGACGGCATACTTTTGCGAGCTTTTCGGTGAGGTTGAACGAGTCGTGGATCCCTCCGTTCAGCCCGAAGGCGCCCATGGGGTTGTTCAGGTGCGCGGCGTCGCCGGCGAGCAGGACGCGCCCAACGCGGAATTCCTTCGCCACGCGCTGGTGCACCTTGTAGAGGCTCTTGTACTTGATCCGGTAACGCTCCTTCCTCGGCAGGAAGTTCTGCATGCGCATTTCGACCCTCTCCTCGGACAGCGTCACTGCGTCCTCCTCTTCGGGCGGGACGGGGAAGATCACCCTCCAGATCCCCGGCGGCCCGTCGTCCGGCATCTTGAAGAGCGCGGCCCATTCTTCAGGATCGGCGAGGTACGCGTTCAGGGCGTAGCCGTGCGGCGCGTAGTCGTAAGTGGTGCTCGCCACGACGAAGCGCTCGTCCCAGGTGAAGCCGTCGAACCCCACGTCGGTGCACTTGCGCACGGTGCTGCGGCCGCCGTCGGCGCC
>Ga0193713_1000820_pt1 | contig 10363 bp, 10 predicted proteins | sample H3a2metaG_FD_143054 | JGI IMG/M metagenome (GOLD analysis project Ga0193713, IMG submission 143054) | Soil microbial communities from a riparian zone of the East river system, Colorado, United States - H3a2 | ecosystem: Environmental > Terrestrial > Soil > Riparian zone | place: USA: East River... | reverse complement strand
CGGGTGATGGTGGTCGACGACTCTGCCGTCATCAGAGGGCTGATCTCCCGCTGGGTCTCAACCGAGCCGGACATGGTCGTCGCGGCGTCGCTGCGCACAGGGCTTGACGCCGTCAATCAGATTGAGCGGGTCAATCCCGATGTTGCCGTGCTCGATATCGAAATGCCGGAGCTCGATGGCATTTCCGCGCTGCCCTTGTTGCTGGCCAAGAAGCGCAACCTCATCATCATCATGGCTTCGACCCTGACTCGTCGCAACGCGGAGATCAGCTTCAAGGCGCTGTCGCTGGGCGCGTCAGACTATATTCCGAAGCCAGAGAGCACCCGCGAACCTGCCGCGGCTGAAACCTTTCGCCACGATCTCATTCAGAAAATTCGCCATCTCGGCGCCAAGGTTCGCCGCGCAGCTCCGGCTTCACCGTGTCCTCCTTTGGCGCCTGTGCCGGGCCGGCCGCGTGATCCATCGCCTCGGCCGGCGCTGGTTCCGGTTGCACACCCACCGCTTGTACGCCGCGCGTTCGGTACGCAGGCGCCGCGCGTGCTTTTGATCGGCTCATCGACAGGCGGTCCGCAGGCGCTGATGGCGCTGGTCACCGAGCTCGGAGCGGTAATCGATCGTTTCCCCGTGCTTATCACCCAACATATGCCGCCCACATTCACGACGATTCTTGCAGAGCATCTGGCGCGCTCAAGCCATCGGCCGGCGCGCGAAGCCATTGATGGGGAGATCGTCAAGGCAGGCCAGATCTATCTCGCGCCGGGGGGCCGTCATATGCGCGTCGCGCGGCATGGCACCGATGTCGTGATCGCCCTCGACGATGGGCCGCCGGTCAATTTCTGCAAACCCGCCGTCGACCCGTTGTTTACCTCCGCGATCGATGTTTGGCAGGGCGGCGTTCTCGCCGTCGTGCTGACCGGCATGGGCTCGGACGGAATGCGCGGCGGCAAGGAGATTGTCGCGGCCGGTGGCAACGTGATCGCCCAGGACGAAGCTTCGAGCGTGGTTTGGGGAATGCCGGGCGCAGCCGCGAATGCCGGCATTTGCGCCGCCATTCTGCCGCTCAATCAGATCGCGTCGAAGTTGGTTCGGGTGTTTTCGGGAGATCGTTCGTGACGCCGCTGGACTATGAGTTTTTGCGTAAGCTTCTGAAAGAGCGCTCCGGATTAGACCTGTCTTCCGACAAGCAATATCTGGTCGAAAGCCGATTGATTCCGCTGGCGCGAAGGGTTGGCCTGGCCGGAATCGCCGAACTCGTTGCGAAAATGAAGACTGGGTCCGAGGCGCTGACGGCGGAGGTGGCCGAGGCAATGACCACCAACGAAACCTTCTTTTTTCGCGACAAGATTCCGTTCGATCATCTGCGCGAGGCGGTACTGCCCGAGCTGATGCGGGCGCGCGCCAACCGCCGCTCCCTGCGCATCTGGTGCGCGGCTTCCTCCACCGGGCAGGAGCCGTATTCGATCGCGATGTGCCTGAAGGAATTTGCTTCGGTGCTGGCGGGGTGGCGGGTTGAAATCGTTGCGACCGACCTGTCGCAAGCTGTCCTTGAAAAATCCAGAGCTGGAATCTTCAGCCAGTTCGAGGTCCAGCGCGGATTGCCGATTCAGATGCTGGTCAAGCATTTCACGCAAATCGGCGAGCTGTGGCAGCTCAATGCCGATATCCGCGCCATGGTTCAGCACCGGCAACTGAATCTGCTGCAGGACTTTTCTCATCTTGGAACGTTCGACGTGATCTTCTGCCGCAACGTCCTGATTTATTTCGACCAGGACACCAAGGTCGGCATCTTCGATCGCCTTGCCAGGATGATCGAGCCCGATGGCGTCCTGGCGCTGGGCGCGGCTGAATCCGTCGTCGGAATATCCGATGCCTTCAAGCCCTATCCGGAGCGGCGCGGGCTCTACCGTCCGAACCCGGTCCGGACGGCCCGCGCAGGCTTCATCGCGATGATGCCGCCCGCGTTGAAGGTGGTCGCTTCGGCGGCGCGCTAGAGCGGCTCGCGAGGCTGTGAATATATCTCTGACCTCATCCTGAGGAGCTTGCCAAGCAAGCGTCTCGAAGGATGGACGCAAAGCGCGGACGCGCGGCCATCCTTCGAGACGCGCCAAAGGCGCGCTCCTCCAGCGATAACGGCGAAGCCGTTACGCGGGGATGAGGTCCGCGTTATATTCACAACCTCTCGCGCAGGGGCCTAGAGGATCGCGTGCGGCAGGAACCGCGACGTATTGCCGGTAATTGGATTTTCGTCCTCACGGATCGATAGCCCGCAAGGCGTGTGATCGATCAGCCAGCTGCCAAGCACCGGGTATTGGCCGGAAAAGTTCGGCAGCGGCGCCAAGGCCTGGCGAATAAAACCTTCGGCGCCATACGGCCCCTCCTGTTCGACAACGGTAACGCCGCCGCTGACCAGCGCTACATTGGCCCCTTCGCGGGAATAGAGTGGCTTGCGCACGAAGGAGGCGCCGAGCTGCGCTGCGTTCGGATCGTCCTCGAAAAACGCCGGCAGCAGATTGGGATGACCAGGAAACATCTCCCATAGCAACGGAAGAATGCCTTTGTTGGAGAGGATGGCTTTCCACGGCGGCTCGATCCAGCGCGTCGGCGCATCGGCTAGTCTCGCGCCGAACGCATCGTGAAACATCCATTCCCAGGGGTACAGTTTGAACACAAGCTCGATGGGACGATCGTCCAGATCGACGAAGCTGCCGTCGTCGCGCAACCCGATGTCCTCGATATCGATCAATGTGGTCGCAAGACCGGCCTGCCGCGCGGTGTCCTCGAGATAGGCCAGCGTGGCGGCATCCTCGGTCTCTTCGGTCGTTCCGGCGAGATGAACGTGGCTTCCGGCGCTGACTTTTTTCCACGCGTCGATCAGGCGCTCATGGATCGAATTGAACTGGTCGGCATGTCCGGGAATGATCTGCCGCTCGATCGCCTGCTCGAGCCAGGTCCATTGAAACACCGCCGCCTCGAAAATCGAAGTCGGTGTATCCGCGTTATATTCCAGCAGTTTGGCAGGGCCGCGTCCGTCATAACTGAGGTCGAGCCGGCCGTAGAGACTGCTCTCGTCGTGGTGCCAGCTCGCGGCGATCAGTGGCCAGAATGCTTCCGGTATCTTCAATCGGCGCAAATAATTCTCATCGTCGACGGCGTGGCTGACGAGTTCGAGGCACATGGCGTCGATCTCACCCGATGGCGCCTCGATCCGATGTTCGATCTCCTCCAGCGAGAACGCATAATAGGCGCGCTCGTCCCAATAACGCTCGCCATCGATGGTGTGGAAATCAAACCCGGTTTCTTCGGCGGTCGTGCGCCAGTCGCTCCGTTCAGGGCAAATAATGCGCTGCATGGAATGATGGTAGAGCATGATCCCGAAAAGTGGAAATCGATTTCCCGTAAGGCAAGCGCGAGGCGTTTTGCCCGGAGATCGTGCTCGAACAAGAAGATGAACGTGTCTGAACAGGCGGCGCTGGATCAGGCGTTAGCCTCCGCCATGCCCGTGACCATGGCCATGGCCGTGACCATGGAATCGATGCGGTGCACCGCCGAAGCCGCCATATGTCGCGGGGCAACTCTGAACGAGGCGTCCATCCGGGTCGCGCGTTCGATATGGCACGCGTCCGGGACCGCAATCGATACGCGGCACAAAGCCCATTGAAACCGCGCCGACCGTCGCGGTACCCATCATGGTCAAGATGACGCGGCGGGAACGTTTCATGTGATCACCTGCGCTCACACACTCAAAGAGCCTCGGCCAAGCCTCAGCATTAAAGCCTTTGGCATTCGAGGCTCGGCATTGAGGCAGAGTTGCGATCGGCGGGCAAGCCGAAGCCAGCCGTTTCACAGGATCGTGCGGGACGCGGGCCGGGTGGTTTCGTCGTCAGCCGCCGCCGGAAAAATGCGACGTGAACGCATGCGCAAACGAGCCGAATCCGCCGCGCGTCACGCCGCCTGCGCCGGAGTCGGACGATGTGCCTGACGAGGAATGGCTCGATGAATCGCCGCTGAAGAAGTTGCTGCGCGACGACGATCCGCCCGATGAGCCGTGGCTGCTGCTGGATGAGGATCCGCGGGGAGGGCATTCGGCTCCGGTTTGCAGTCCCGACGGCGCCGCCATCCCCGGCCGGTTCGGTTCGCAGTTCTCGCCTGGCATCAGCGCATAGGCGCCACCGCCAATGGCAAACGTGCCCATCAGAAGCAGTGCCACATGGTTGGAGCGCTTTACCGGCGCGGATGATTGGATCGCAACCGGCCTTCGCGTCCCGAACTCCCTGTCTGGTTTCACTGCCATGATCAATAGATCATCGAGGCGGCGTTGAGCGCGCCGGCGGCGAGCGAGGCAAGCCCGAGCCAGATCGCGGCTGCGAGTTCCCCGGCCGCGATCCGCGCCGACAGGTTCGGCACCGGGATTTTGACGATAAAATAGACGGCGATCTGGACGACAAGCGCGATCGCGCTCCAGATCAGGCAATCTACGACATTCGCGGAGTGGGCGATCGCGCTGACCACCGGCAGCACGAAACCGAGCAGGCTGAGGCCGAGCGCGACCGCTGCCGAAGGCACGTTGTCGCGGATCAGCTGGAACTCATCGTGCGGGGTGACCCGGGTATAGACGAAGAGGTAGGCGACCACGGCGACAAGGGCCGTACAGAAGTAGACCAAAAAGGCCGGAAGCCCGGCCAGTGATTGCAGGATCATTCAGGGCCCCAGAATCGTCGAAGCGCACGATTGCACGATCCATATATGTGAATCGTCGAAGTCAATCACGCATCTTTTACTGACGAATGACGCCGCTCGGGCTAGTCCGGTCGAACAGCATAAATAAGCCGTCGATTGTTGGCTAAAAGCTTCTTGTGCACCGATGCAAACAGGTCGGGATGCTTGATGACAGATCCTCTATGGACACGGCGCCAGGCCGTTGGCCGCTGGATGGCCGCAACGTCGTTCGGTATCACCGCTTCGGTGTTCTGGACGCCTGATCCAATACAGGCGCAATTGCTGCCGGAAACGCCATCGTGCGGCGGCAACCACGCGCCCACGATCTCGCAAACGGAGGGGCCATACTACACGCCGCGCACGCCGGAAAAGCGCAACTTCCGGCCTGATGCGCAAGGCGAGGCCATCGCATTGATGGGCTTTGTCACAGACAGGCGCTGCCAGCCTGTCGCCAACGCGACGGTCGACCTGTGGCACGCCGATGCGCAGGGCGTTTATGACAACAGCGGCTATAAACTGCGCGGATATCAGGCCACGGACGCGCAAGGACGATATGTTTTCGAGACGATCGTGCCGGGTATGTATCCCGGACGCACACGGCATTTCCACGTCAAGGTAGCGGTACCGGGTCAGCGCGTTCTGACCACGCAGCTCTATTTCCCGGATGATGCGCGCGCCAACAGCGCCGACGGCATATTTGACCGCCGCTTGCTGATGCGCATCGACAAGGCGTCGGACGGCAAGATTGGCCGCTATGATTTCGTCGTGAAACTCGCCTGAGAATCCACAAACAAAAACCCCGCCATTTGCGGCGGGGTCCAGTCGGGGAGGAGAGAGCCTGACGGGCTCGGGTAGACTCGGTGATCAGGCGGGAATCCGCTCTTCGACCTCGTGCGGCTCGCGCAGCACATAGCCGCGGCCCCACACGGTTTCGATGAAGTTGCGGCCTTCGGAGGCGTTGGCGAGCTTCTTGCGCAGCTTGCAGATGAAGACGTCGATGATCTTCAGTTCGGGCTCATCCATGCCGCCGTAGAGATGGTTGAGGAACATTTCCTTGGTCAGGGTGGTACCCTTGCGGAGCGAGAGCAGCTCCAGCATCTGGTATTCCTTGCCGGTCAGATGGACGCGCTGACCGCCGACCTCGACGGTCTTGGTGTCGAGATTGACCACGAGATCGCCGGTTTGGATCACCGACTGGGCGTGGCCCTTGGAACGGCGCACGATGGCATGGATACGGGCGACCAGTTCGTCCTTATGGAAGGGCTTGGTCATGTAATCGTCGGCGCCGACGCCGAGACCCTTGACCTTGTCCTCGATCCCGGCGAGGCCGGAGAGGATCAGAATCGGTGTCTTGATCTTGGACACCCGAAGCTGCTTGAGCACGTCGTAACCGGACATGTCGGGCAAATTCAGGTCGAGGAGGATAATGTCGTAATCGTAAAGTTTTCCGAGATCGACGCCCTCCTCTCCGAGGTCCGTCGTATAGACGTTGAAACTCTCGGATTTGAGCATCAGTTCGATCGACTGCGCGACGGCGCTGTCATCTTCTATCAGCAATACGCGCATGCCAGTCCCCTCTAGTCGCCGCTCCGGGCGTCAGGTCGGCCGCACTACTTTGCGGCACTCAAAACGCCTTTGAACAACTGATGATTCGGATCCTGACAACATATGGTTAACAAAATCTGTTTCCAGTCCGCAAGCTCTTTCAGTGCAATTTTTAACGAATCGCCCTAAGATGTTGCGTAGAAGCAGCTTTTCGTTTCCAGTCTCGTTCAGGTTCCACATTAAGAGTCGGGTCTAGTCGACTCTCATGACTCGCCCTTCATATTGATGGTCGAGCGCGTTCAGTCACACCAAAGACAGTGACGTAATGATTAACGATGCGGGTAAACACGAGGTTAAGGAATGGCCCTAACGCGTGGAAACTTAAGGTTTTCGCAATGAAGGCACTCGCCGAACAGATCACCGACATCGATGGCGTCAATATATATGGCCGCGTCATCGGCGTGCGCGGCCTGATGGTCGAGATCGCAGGCCCCATTCACGCGATGTCGGTGGGTGCCCGCATCGTAATCGAGACCAGCGGCAATAGATTCATCCCATCGGAGGTCATCGGCTTCACCGGGAACAATGCCGTGGTGATGCCGTTCGCCGGCCTCGAGGGTGTCAGGCGCGGCTGCCGTGCGGTCATCGCCAACGCGGCGAGTCAGGTGCGGCCGTCGCCATTATGGCTGGGTCGAGTCATCAATGCGATGGGCGAGCCGATCGACGGCAAGGGGCCGTTGCCGCAAGGCGCCTCGCCGATGCCCTACCGCAACTCACCGCCGCCGGCACATTCGCGCAGACGGGTCGGTCCGCCGCTCGATCTCGGCGTGCGCGCCCTTAATACCTTTCTGACCTGTTGCCGCGGCCAGCGGCTCGGCATCTTTGCCGGTTCCGGCGTCGGCAAGTCGGTGCTGTTGTCGATGCTGGCGCGCAATGTGGACGCGGATATCACGGTCATCGGCCTCGTCGGCGAACGGGGACGTGAGGTGCAGGAATTTCTGCAGGACGACCTCGGGGACGAGGGGCTGGCGCGGTCGGTGGTGGTGGTGGCCACCTCGGACGAGCCCGCCCTGATGCGGCGGCAGGCGGCTTATTTGACGTTGGCGATCGCCGAATTCTTCCGCGATGAAGACAAGGATGTGCTGTGCCTGATGGATTCGGTTACCCGTTTCGCGATGGCCCAGCGTGAAATCGGGCTGTCGGCAGGCGAGCCGCCGACCGCCAAGGGCTACACGCCGACCGTGTTCACCGAACTGCCGAAGCTGCTGGAGCGGGCCGGTCCGGGGGTAGGGGTCGGCACCATTTCCGGCATCTTTACGGTGCTGGTGGATGGCGACGACCATAACGAGCCGATCGCGGACGCGGTCAGAGGCATTCTGGACGGCCATATCGTGATGCAGCGATCGATCGCCGAGCGCGGTCGTTTTCCCGCGATTAACATTCTCAGGTCGGTTTCCCGCACCATGCCGAAATCGGCCGATCCGGTCTATCTGCCGACCATCACCCGGGCGCGACAGGTCATGGCAACTTATGCCGATATGGAGGAACTGATCCGGCTGGGGGCCTATCGCGCGGGTTCCAGCGCCGAGGTGGATGAGGCAATCCGGCTCCACGAACCGCTGGAGGGCTTTCTGCGCCAGGCCAAGGACGAAGTGGCCGGTCTGAACGACGGTTACCGGCAACTTGAGCGGATCCTCGGCAGTTTGGAAACGGAACGCTAACTTTGTCAGGCCATCATCCCGGCTGCATAGTTAGTGATGCCCGTAGCGCCCCTGGGGGATGCCGGGCATGTGTCCCGCGTTCAAATCGGGACTTCTGGGGAGTATGAGTCGATGAAGTCACGCGAAACGCTGATCCGTCTGAAGAAGTTTCAGGTCGATGAAAAGCGCCGAAGGGTTGCCCAGATTGAAGGCATGATCGCCGATTTCCAGCGCATGTCGGTCGATCTGGAGCGCGAAATCCATACTGAGCAGGAGCGCGCCGGGATCAACGATCCCACGCACTTCGCCTATCCGACCTATGCCAAGGCCGCAATCCAGCGCCGGGAAAATTTGACCCGCTCCGCCGATGAATTGCGGATTCAGCTTGAGGATGCCAAGAGCCTGTTGGGCGAAGCGTTCGAGGAGCTCAAGAAAGTCGAGCTGCTGGACGAGCGCGACCAGGCCCGCGAGCGGGCTGAAGAAAACGCCCGGGAACAGGCCGATCTCGACAGTATCGGCCTGATGCGCGCCCGCCTCGGGGCCATCGCCTGAGGATTTGCGCTTCATCTGCAGCAGCATCAACGAAAACCCGGGCCGTGAGGTCCGGGTTTTCGTTTGAATGTCCACAGGCCGGCCATCCCCGGCTTGGTGCACCGGTTTGACACAGGCTATGATGTGGCATGCTAGAGCTGCCGCCCAAGCAGGTGCGTACAGGATGTCTATAAGGGTTCAAACGAAAGCACGCACGCTCCATGAGAAATAGCCGCACCCACAGTGTAACCCTCGGGCCTCTAGAGGCCAGCCTTCAACGGCGCCTGCAATCAGGCGATTACGATAATGCGAGCGAAGTGCTGCGCACAGCACTGCGAGCGCTCGACCGCGAAGAGGCGGCGCTTGATGAAATCCTGCGCGCAAAGGTTCTGGCCTCGATGGCGGACAAAAAGCCAAGTATCCCGGCCGAGGCCGTGTTCAAGCGCTTGGAGGCGCGGCATTCCCGCAAGGTGAAAGCCACCCGGCGTGGCGCATAAGGTCGTATTCCGCGCCGCCGCCGCCGCCGACCTGACAGCGCTGTATGACTACATTGCCAGCCATAGCAGCCCAGAAATCGCAATCGGCTACGTCCGGCGTATTCAGGAGGCGTGCCTGGGGCTGGCAACCTTCCCCGAGCGGGCCATCGCCGCGACGATATTTTGCCGGGGCTGCGCGTGGTCGGTTTTGAGCGCTCGCTGATGGGCAGGCATAGGGTCAGCACGCCAGCGCGGCGAATGGCGGGCTCGTCAAGCTGGTCGAGCCGCGCCCAATGGCCGTGCTCCCCGCCGTCGGCGTCGAGGCACGCGAAATAGACGGTCAGGTGAAACAGCCGGGCCGTGAGGTCCGGGTTTTCGTTTGAATGTCGACAGGCCGGCCATCCCCGACTTGGTGCACCGGTTTGACACAGGCTATGATGCGGCATGCTAGAGCTGCCGCCCAAGCAGTGCGTACAGGATGTTTCGATGACCCAGTCTGATAGCGCGGCAAGCGCCGAACCCCGCGAATTGGTGCGCTTGTCGACCGACGCATTGCGCGAATTTCGGGATCGCGAGCGGGCCCGCTACGCAGCGATCAAGGCGCGCGCCACGCCGTTCAATCTGGCGCGCGGCAAGCCCGCGACCGAGCAGGTTGGGCTTGCCAACCAATTGCTGACGGCAGTCGCCACACCGGAGCAGTGCTGGACCGAAGACGGCAACGATTGCCGGAACTATTACGGTAGCCCGCAAGGACTGATCGAAGTCCGCCGGCTGTTCGCGCCAATGCTCGGCGCGCCGCCCGAACTGGTACTGGTCGCCAACAATTCGAGTCTGGCGCTGATGCACGACGCGGTGGTCTATGCCCTGCTGACCGGGACGCGCGATGGCGCCGCGCCATGGCGTGACCAGCACCGCCCGATCAGGTTTCTGTGTCCCTCGCCTGGTTACGACCGCCATTTCCAGATCTGCGAGCAATACGGGATCGAGATGATCGCGGTGCCGCTGACCGGGGCCGGCCCTGACATGGATGAGGTCGAGCGATTGGCCGCTGACCCGGCGGTCAAGGGCATGTGGTGCGTTCCTAAATACAGCAACCCGACCGGGGAAACCTATTCGTCCGAGGCGGTCGCGAGGCTAGCGCGGATGGGCGCTGCCGGCGACTTCCGGCTGTTCTGGGATAATGCCTATGCGGTTCATGACCTGACCGGCAGGTCCGACCGGCTCGACAATGTGCTTGACGCTTGCGCCGCCGCCGGCAACCCGGACCGGGCGCTGGTGTTCGGCTCGACCTCGAAGATCACTTTCGCGCAGGCTGGTCTCGGCATGCTCGCGACGTCGGCCGCCAATATGCGCTGGTTCGTCTCGCGCCAGTCGACACGTACGATCGGACCGGAC
>Ga0193713_1000818_pt1 | contig 10367 bp, 9 predicted proteins | sample H3a2metaG_FD_143054 | JGI IMG/M metagenome (GOLD analysis project Ga0193713, IMG submission 143054) | Soil microbial communities from a riparian zone of the East river system, Colorado, United States - H3a2 | ecosystem: Environmental > Terrestrial > Soil > Riparian zone | place: USA: East River... | reverse complement strand
CGAAGAGTCGCACTACTACAGCATCCTGCCAACCGCGACGCCGTTCTCGCGCAACGCGATCTTCAGCGGCCTCTTCCCCATGGAGATCGCCGCGCGTCACCCCGAATGGTGGGGCGCGCCCAGCGACGAGGAGAGCCTCAACGCCCACGAGCCCGAGCTGCTCACCGAGCAGCTCCGCGAGCTGGTCGGCAAACCGGTGCCGGTGCGCTACGAGAAGCTCTTCACCGCGGCGGACGGCGTCGATCTGCTGCGTCGCCTCCCGGCGCACCTCGCGCAGGACGGGGTGACGGCCCTGGTGTTCAACTTCATCGACCAGCTCACGCACGGACGCTCGGAGAACGCGATCCTCTACGAAGTCGCGCGCGACGCGGATGCGCTGCGCGGACTCACGCGCACCTGGTTCGAGCGCTCGCCGGTGCTCGCCGCGCTCCAGGAAGCCGAGCGGCGCGGCGTGCCGGTGCTGTTGACCACCGATCACGGCTCGATCCACTGCGAGACGCCGGCCACCGTGTTCGCGAAGCGCGACGCCACGGCCAACCTGCGCTACAAATTCGGCGAGGACCTGCGCGCCGAGGATCCGGAAGCGGCGATCGCGGTCGAGGACCTGAAGGGGTTCGGCCTGCCGGGCGCGGCCCTCGGCGTGCGTCTGCTCGTCGCCACGGGGGACCGGTTCTTCGTGTATCCCACCAAGCTGCGGGAGTATCAGGCGCGCTACCGCGGCTCGTTCTTGCACGGCGGCGCGACGCCCGAGGAGATGATCCTCCCCGTCGCGCTGCTGACGCCGAGAGGCAGCCGCTGAATGGGGCGCAGCGCCCGGCTGCTGTCGCTGCTCCGTCCGTACACGCCGCTGTTCGTCGCCACCATTGTCGCCACCATCGTCTCGTCGGTGTTGGACGGCTTCACATTCGTGCTCTTGATCCCCTTCCTGCGGACCCTGTTCGGCAACCGGGGCCTGCTGCCGACGGGCAGCGCGGGCGGGGGCTCGGCGGTCGAAGCGGTGCTCGACCGGATCGCGGGACCGTTCATCCACGCCGGCTCACCCGACGTGGCGCTGCGCAACGTGGTGATCGTCCTGCTCGTCGCGCTCTTCCTCAAGAATCTGACCGGGTACTTTGCCGCACTGGGCAGCGTCGCGATTCAGGAGAACGTGGTGCGTGACCTGCGCGTGCGCCTGTTCCGCCACCTGCAGGCCCTGCCGCTCAGCTACTTCCAGCGCACCCGCGGCGGCCAGATCGTGGCGCGCATCATCAGCGACACCGACCAGGTGAAGACCGCGGTGAGCGCTGCCCTGGCGTCGTTGCTGCAAAACATCGTCGTCATCCTCGTGTACGTGGTGATCCTGTTCGGCCTGTCGGTGCGGTTGACGCTGCTCGCGCTGCTGCTCGCGCCGGCCCTGCTGCTCATCATCCGGCCGATGATCAACCGGCTGCGGCGCCGTTCGCGCGAGCTCGCCGCCGAGCGCGGCGAGGTGACGAGCCACGTGGGCGAAATGATCGCGTCCGTCAAGCTGGTGCGGGCGTACGTGGCGGAGGCGTTCGAGTTGGAGCGGTTCCGGCAGCTCGCCGAGCGCTACCGCAAGCGGGTGCTCCGCGCGCAGCGGTTTTCGAGCCTCACGAGCCCCGTGAGCGAGGTCTTCGGCGGCGTGATGATCGTGCTGATCCTCGTCGTCGGGACGCGGCTCGCGCTGGCCGCCGCGTCGAGTCTCGACCCGGCGGTCCTGATCACGTTCCTGGCGGTGAGCCTGCGGCTCATGTCTCCGGTCAAGTCGGTGGCGAACTACCCGACCATCATGGCGGGGGCGTCGGCGTCGGCGGAGCGGGTGTTCGAGGTGCTCGACCGGCCGGAGGCAGAGCGCGACCAGCCCGGCGAGGGCGAGGCCGCCTTCCGGGACAGGATCGAATACCGCGGCGTGTCATTCGAATACGAGGCGGGCGAGGCGGTGCTGCGCGACGTGGACCTCGAGGTGCGGCGCGGCCAGGTGGTGGCGATCGTCGGGCCGTCGGGGGCGGGCAAGACGACGCTGGTGGACTTGCTGCCGCGCTTCTACGAGCCGACCCGGGGCGACATCGCGATCGACGGCGTGCCGATCACACGCTACACACGCCGCTCGCTGCGGCGGCTGATGGGCATCGTGTCGCAGGAGACCGTGCTGCTCAACGATACCGTACTCGCCAACATCGCCTACGGGCGGACCGACTTCACGCTCGAGCAGGTGCGCGCCGCCGCGCGCGCGGCCAACGCGGACGAGTTCGTGCTGCGGCTCCCGGACGGCTATCAAACGATGTTGGGGGAGCGGGGCACGCGCCTCTCGGGTGGCCAACGCCAGCGCATCGCGATCGCGCGCGCGCTGCTGCGCGATCCGCCGTTGCTGATCCTCGACGAAGCGACCAGCGCGCTCGACACCGAGTCGGAGCGGCTGGTGCAGGAGGCGATCGAGCGCCTCATGGCACACCGCACCGTCTTCGTCATCGCGCACCGCCTGGCCACGGTGCAGGACGCGGACTTCATCGTGGTACTGGCCGAGGGCCGCATCGTGGAGCGCGGCAGCCACGACGACCTGCTCGCCGCCGACGGCCTCTACCGGCGCCTTTACAACCTGCAATTCCGGACCTGACATGCTTTCCGGCTTCACGATCGTCCGTAACGCCGTCAAGCTCGACTTCCCGATCGTCCCGGCGATCCGTTCGGTCCTCGCCGTATGCGACGAGGTCGTCGTCAACGTGGGGAAGTCCGAGGATGAGACCCGCGATCTCGTCACGTCGATCGGCGATCCGCGCATCCGCATCATCGATACCGAGTGGGACTTCACCAAGAAGAACATCATGCTCTCGATCGAGACGCAGCGCGCGATGGACGCCTGCCGCGGCTCGTGGGGCATCTACATCCAAGCCGACGAGGTGCTGCACGAGACCGGCGCGCGCATCCTGAAGGAGAAGGTCGCCGAGTGGGACGGCGACGAGCAGGTCGAGGGGTTGCTCGTGAAGTATCAGCACTTCTATGGCGGGTTCGATCAGGTCGCGACGAGCCGCCGCTGGTACCGTCGCGAGGTGCGCTGCGTCCGTCTCGGCAAGGACGTCCGTCCCTATCAGGGGGCGCAGGGATTCCGGGTAGGGGAGGGCTACCGGAAGATCCGCGCGCGGGTCACCGACGCCGAGATGTTTCACTACGGGTGGGCCCGTCCCGCGAAGGCGATCAAGCAGAAGCTCGAGATCTCGAAAACGATCTACCCGTGGGGCGGCGACCGCTTCGACAAGGAGCAAGCGCGCGGCCACCTCGAGTGGATTCCCCTGCTGAAGCCGTTCACCGGGACGCACCCGGCGGCCGCCCGCGACTGGATCGCTCCGCGCGCGCACGATCCCGAGCGCGTCATCGGTCCGCGACGCTTCAAGGTCGAGCACCTGCGGTACTACCTGTCGGATTGGATCGAGCGGACGACGGGGGCGCGGCTCTTCGAGTTTCGCAACTACGAGTTGGCGTAGGGCGTCGCCCGGCCCGCCGGCAGATTCCCGGTCTCGATCACGGCGCGGTACACCCGGACATACTCCTCTGCCATCACGCGGTGCGTGAAGTAGCGTTCGGCGTGCGCCCGGCACTCCTCGGGCGATCGAGTCCCGATCGTCTCGGCGGCGTCGAGCATCTCCTCGAGCGTGTCGCACATCGCGCCGACTGCCGGGGTCAGGATTTCGGGGAGCGCGCCGCGATGGGTCCCGAGCACGGGCGTGCCGGAGAACAACGCTTCGATCGTGGTGAGCCCGAACGGCTCGTCCCACAACGCCGGCATCCAGAGGCAGCGCGCCCGCGCCAACAGCGCGGCCTTCCGCTTGCCGTCCACTTCGCCGACGTACTTGATCGCGCCGGTGAAGCTCGGCCGCCAGCCGCCCGCCACGATCAACCGCCGGCCCGTCTTCTTCGCCGCCTCGATCGCCCAGTGGTATCCCTTCGTGCTGTGCAGCCGGCCGAGGAAGAGGTCCCACTGTTCCTTGCGCCGGCGAAACACGAATTCGGCGGGATCGAGGCCGTTGTACACGAACGCCTCGCTGCCGTGGCGCCGCGCATGGTCGCGCGAGAGGAAGAGCGTGTGGGGCGGGAGCGGCAGGCCCGGCTTCCAGTTGCCGTGCGCGGTCTGCACGAACGGGAGCGCGGCGGGTCCGCGCTTCAGCGGGAAATGCACGTGGAGCAGGTCGGCGCCGTCAGGCAGGAACGGCGCCAGGTCGGCGCCCGCGTCCTTGAGAATCTTGGGCGGCACCTCGACCACCTTCGCCGCCTCCGCCACGCGGGTGCCCGGCTGCGCGAGCAGCGTCACGCGGTGGCCCAGCTCCGCCAGGCCGCGCACCAGTGCGACAACGACGCGCTGCGTGCCGCCATAGCCTTCGACCGGCAACCGGTGGTGCGACGCGACAACGACGTGCATGGGCGCCCCAGTATAACTACCTTCGGGGCATGTCGCCTCAACCGCTGACGATTCTCCAACTCACGCACGCGGGCGAAGGCGCGGGCTCCACGCAATCCATCGTCAGCCTGAGCGTCCACCTGGCGCGGCGCGGTCACCGCGTGCTCGTCGGGTGCCGGCCCGGGACGCTGCTCGAGCGGCTCGCCGCCCAGGCGCGGCTCGAAGTCGTCCCCCTGCCGTTCCGCCGCCTTGGCCCGCTGGCCGACGCGATCGCCGATGTGATCGCGCGGCGGGGTGTGGACGTGGTGAATAGTCACGACACGCGCGACCGCCGCGCCCTCACGTGGCTGCGCTGGCGCGGCCGGCTGCCGCAGCCGTTCGTCGTCACGCGGCGCACGATGCCCCTGACCTCGCCGCCGGAGCTCGTGGCGATCGGCCTCACCGCCGACCGCACGATCGCCGTGAGCGCGGCGGTCGCGAATGCGCTGCGGCGCCGGTTCCACCCCGGCGGACGGTTGCGCGTCGTGCCCAACGGCATCGACCTGGAGCGCGTCGACGCCGAGCCGTCGGAGGCGGACCTTGCCGCCGCGCGCGCCGCCCTCGGCCAGCTCGACGGCCGACCCGTGGTCGTCGTGGTGGCGCGGCGCAAGGACCAGCACGTTCTCCTCGCCGCGCTGCCGACGCTGCGCCGGCCGGTGGCCGTCGCGTGCGTCGGGATCGAGCCCGATCGCGACCTGATCGCCCTGCGCGATGCGTTGCCCGGACGGCACAAGGTGGCCTTCGTGTCGTTCACGGAGCGGCCGCTGCCGTTCTACCGCCTGGCTGCCCTCGCCGCTCTCCCGTCGCGGATCGAAGGCCTGTCGCAGGCGCTGCTCGAAGCGATGGCGCTGGGGCTCCCCGTGATCGCGTCCGAAGCCGGCGGCAACCCCGACCTCGTGACGTCCGGGGAAACGGGCCTGCTCGTGCCGCCCCTCGATCCCATGGCCTGGGCCGTGGCGCTCGATCGCGTGTTGGGCGACGGCGCCTTTCGCAGCCGGATTGCCCGCGCCGGACGCGATCTCGTGCGCTCGGGCTTCACACTCGAGCGCACCGCCGAGCGGACCGAGGTCGTGTATGGGGAGGCGATTGAACGACGCCGATTGCTCGGCGGGCGACGTCCCCGTTAACATTCGAACCGATGCCAGCGCCGCTCACGGTTGTGATTCCCACGCTGAACGAGGCGAGCCAAATCGCCGAATGCGTGCGTGGATTGGCGTGGGCCGGGGAAGTGATCGTCGTGGACGCAGGGTCGGAGGATGGGACCGCGGCGGCGGCGCGGACGGCGGGGGCGCGCGTGCTGGACGGCGCGGCGGGGATCGCGGCCCAGCGTAATGCCGGCATCGCGGCGGCGCGGCACGAATGGGTCTTCGCCCTCGACGCCGACGAGCGCATCGGTCCCGACCTGGCGGCGGAGCTCGCCGCCGTTGCCGCGTCGCCGCGGCACGAAGCCTACCGCGTGAAACGCCGTAATCTCTTCCACGGTCACGTGCTGCGGCGGGGGCATTGGGGGCGCGACTGGGTCGTGCGCCTGTTCCGGCGCGATCGTCGCTTTGGCGGCTCAACCGCGCACCCGGGATTGCAGGGAGTCACCGACTTCGGCGCGCTGACCCACGAGCTCGACCACACACCCTACCGCGACCTGCGCCACCACCTCGACAAGTTGATCACCTATAGCCGCATGAGCGCCGACGATCTCGCGGCCGGGGGCCGGCGCGCCTCGTGGAGCGACCTCACGCTGCGTCCGGCGGCGCGGTTCTGGCGCGAGTACCTGTTGCACGGCAGCGTGTTCGACGGGCGGCTGGGCGTGATTCACGCCGGGGTCAGCGCCGCGGGCGTGTTCCTGAAGTACGCCTTCCTGTGGGAGCGAGGGGAGCAGCGCGGTGCCTAAGACGTTTCTCTTGACCGACGAATTCCCGCCGATGCAGACCGGCGTGGCCCGCATGATGGGCGAGATCGCGCGCCGCTATCCGCGCGGGGAGCTGCTCGTCTCGACCGGCCGGCATCGCGACTCGCAGGACGCCGACGCACGCTTCACCGGCGCCGTCATCGATCGCCTCCCCATTCCCACCCGCACCCTCAAGACCCTCCCCGGCCTGTTGCTGTGGTCGCGTCGCGTCTCGACGCTCGCCCGACAGCACAAGCCGGGCTTCGCCTGGTGCGATTCGATCCGCCCCTGCGCTTACCCGGCGAAGTGGGTCCACGAGCGCGTGGGGGTCAAGTACGGCGTCCTGGTGCACGGCGGCGACCTCCTGAAGGAGCTGCACGCGATCCACCACTCCCCCTTGGGCCGGCGCACCTCGAAGGCGTTGCTCGGCTCGGCGGCGGCGGTGGTCGCGAATAGCCAGTGGACTCGGGAGCAGGCCCAGAAGGTGCTGCGCGAGCTGGGGCTCGACCCGCTCGCCGAACAGGTGAAGGTCGTCCCCCTCGGCACCGACCCCGACCAGTTCCGCCCCGGTCTCGACGCGCGCGAAGTGCGCGAACGCTACCGTCTCAACGGCGACCCGTGGGTGATCACCGTGGCGCGGCTCGAGACGTACAAGGGCATCGACATGGCGCTCAAGGCGGTGGCGGAGTGCCGTCGCGGCGGCTTCACGGTGAATTACTTGGTCGTGGGCGCCGGCAAGAAGAAGAAAACCTACCAGAAACTTGCTGAGGACCTCGACATCGCGGCCGCGGTGCGGTTCGTCGGCAATGTCCCCGAGCCGGACCTGCCGCTCCTCCTCAACGCGTCGGCCGCCTATATCGGCGTCTCGCGCCGCGCCGACGGCACCCGGGTCGAGGGGTTCGGCGTGGCGCTCGCCGAGGCGAGCGCCTGCGGGTTGCCGGTCATCGCGGGTCAGTCGGGTGGTCTGGCGGAAGCGGTGCGCGACGGTGAGACCGGCCTCGTCGTGGACCCCGACGACCCGGCGGCCGTGGCCGCGGCGCTGAAGCGCCTGCTCGAGGACCAGCTCCTCGCCCGGCGGCTCGGCCAGGGGGGCCGCAAGGCGATCGAGACGTTCTACAATTGGGACCGCGTCATCCGCGACCTGCGGGACATCGAATCACAAGTCTCCTCCTAGCGTTCAACTTCCCGCCGCACGGCGGCGGCATCGCCCGCATGATGGGGGAGATGGCGCTGCGCTACCCCCGCAATTCGCTCATCGTGTCCACCGGATCGTATCCCGATTCTCCCGCGAGCGACCAGCGTTTCCCGCAAATCATCGACCGCGTCGGCACGCGGGCGACGCGGCTGCGCACGCTCCAGGGGCTGGCCGCGTGGACCTGGCGTGCCGGGCGACTCGCGCGCCGGTCGCAACCCGGCTTCACCTGGTGCGGCGAGCTGAAGCCGGCCGGCTATCCGGCGCGCTGGTTGCAGCTGCGGCACGGCGTGCCCTACGGCGTGATCGCGTACGGAACCGAGCTGCTGCTGCTCGACGCCAAGATCCACCGCAGCGCGTTCAAGCGGTGGAGCGGGCGACAATTGCTCGGCAGCGCCGCGGTCGTGGTCGCGATCAGCGAGTGGACGGCGTCGCTGGCACGCAGCGTCCTCGAGCGGCTCGGATGTCACGACCTGGCCCGCGGCGTGCAGGTCGTGCCGCTCGGCACGACGCCGGAGCACTTTCGGCCCGGCGTGGATGCGCGAGCGGTGAAAGCCCGTTACAGGTTGGACGACGGCCCCTGGCTGCTCACCGTGGCGCGGCTCGAGTGGCACAAAGGCATCGACACGGTGATCAAGGCGCTTCCGGCCGTGCGCGCCGCGCATCCCGGGACGCGGTACGCGGTCGCCGGCGTGGGCGACCGCGGGCCGCACCTCGAGCAACTCGCCCGCGATCTGGGCTTGGGCGATGCGGTGCGATTCCTCGGCGCCGTCCCCGACGCCGACCTGCCGGCGTTGTACAACGCGGCCGATCTCTACGTCGGCGCATCGCGGCGCCACGACCTGCTCGCGGAGGGCTTCGGGATCTCGCTCGTCGAAGCGTCGGCGTGCGGGTTGGCGGTCGTGGGCGGCCGCTCCGGAGGTGTGCCCGACGCGGTGCGTGAAGGAGAGACGGGGATCCTCGTGGACCCCGATGACCCTCTGGCGGTCGCCGCGGGAATCAACACGCTGCTCGCCGACGCCGAGTTGCGGCAGCGCCTCGGCGCGGCGGGGCGCCGCGCCGTGGAAACGTTCTACAACTGGGACCGCGTCGTGAACGACCTCAGCCGGATCGACGCAGCGTTTCGGTCGCCTGGGTCGCCGGCCGGGCGGTGATCGCGTAGGTCGGGCAATGGCGGATGAAGCCGCCGTCCACCGGCGACCAGTCTTGATCGGGCTGCGTCACCACCGCTTTTCGATCCGCGTCCAGGACGAACATTCCCTGGGGCGCCTGCACCAGACACGCGCCGCAGCCGATGCAGCGCTCGCGTTCCACGCGCACGACGACGCGCCGCTTCGGGAAGATCCCTTCGTCGCCCGGCGCGGGCCATTCCTGAGGCCGGTCGAGCGCCGCGATCGTCGCGCGGTAGCCTTCCTCCACCACCTCGCCCACGCCGCCCATCTACTACAGCGACACGTGCTCGACGCGCGGATGGATGTAGTAGATGGGCGGCGTGGTCCAGGTTTGGAACCGCTGCTCGAGCAGCGTCTGCATCAGAATTTCGGTCGCGCGCGCGAACACGCCCGCGAAGCCCTCGTCCTGCGTGTCCGCCTTGAACGCGCTCGAGGCGGAGACGTCCACCGCGAGGATCGGTTCGCTCCCCAGGGCGCGGGCCGCGGGAAAGGGCAGGTTCGAGACGACCGCGCCGTCCACGTAGAAACGGCCCGCGATCTCGTGGGGCGGGAGATACCCGGGCAGCGCGCAGGAGGCGAATACGGCATCCGCGACCCGGATGTCGTCGAGGCCGGGAAGGCCCCAGAACACCTGCATCCCCGAGTTGAGGTCCACGGTATTGACCGCGCACGGCGGGTCGAGCTGCTGGAATGTGGCATCCCCCACGAGGCGCTTGATCAGGTTTTCGAGCGGATCGCGGCGGAACAGGGCGGGGGAGTGCATGCGCTTGAACGCCATGTCGGCGTGCGCGACCGCGAACACGTCCTTGCGCTTCAGGCTGAGCGCGATCTCGCGCAGCATGGCGAGGCCCATGCCGCCGGCCCACGCCGTGCCCACGAGGGCGCCGACGCTGGAGCCGATGATGTGCGTGGGGCGGAGGCCGCGCTCGATCAGCGCCTGGAGCACGCCGATGTGAGCGAGCCCCTTCATGCCGCCGCCGCCCAGCACCAGTGTGAACGGTGTGTCCCGCTTCAAGTCGCGTGTCCGCTTGCCCGGAGGGTGAACGTCCGAGTAACGTAGTCAGGTCCCCCATGCCCGCGCCACTCGTCTGGAAACGACTGACCCGTGACCCGTGGGGCCGCCTCGGACTCGCGATCGTCGCGACCCTCGCCGTCCTGGCCGTCGCCGCTCCGCTCCTCGCGCCGGGCGATCCCTTCCGGGGTGACCTCGCCGCGAGTCTGCGCGCGCCCTCGGGCGCATTCCTGCTGGGCAGTGACGCACAGGGTCGCGATATCCTCTCGCGCGTGCTGTACGGCGCTCGGCTCTCGCTGGCGGTGGGACTCATCAGTCAGGGAATCGCGATGACGCTCGGCGTCACGCTCGGGCTCGTCGCCGGTTATTACGGACGCTGGGTCGAAGGGGTCATCATGCGTGTTGCCGACGTGACCCTCGCCTTTCCCTCCCTGCTCCTCCTGATCGCCATCGCCGCCGCCGTGAAGCCTTCGCTCCCGGTCGTGTTCGTCGTGATCGGCGTCGTGGGGTGGGCGGGGATGGCGCGTCTCGTCCGCGGTCAGGTGCTGGTGGTGCGGGGACTCGAGTACGTGCAGGCGGCCCGTGCCCTCGGTGCGTCCGACGCCCGCATCATCGCGCGTCACCTGCTGCCCAACGTCGTGGCGCCGGTCATCGTCGCGGCGACGCTCGGCATCGGA
>Ga0193713_1000817_pt1 | contig 10374 bp, 6 predicted proteins | sample H3a2metaG_FD_143054 | JGI IMG/M metagenome (GOLD analysis project Ga0193713, IMG submission 143054) | Soil microbial communities from a riparian zone of the East river system, Colorado, United States - H3a2 | ecosystem: Environmental > Terrestrial > Soil > Riparian zone | place: USA: East River... | reverse complement strand
TTTCATCTCCAGCAAGGTGACGGGAATGCCGGCACTGAGGAAATTCATCGTGATGCCCCCGCCCATGGTGCCCGCGCCGATGACCGCCATTTTCTCGATCTTGCGCGGCTGCGTGTCCTCCGGAACATCGGGAATCTTCGCTGCCGCCCGCTCGCCGAAGAAAGCATGCCGCAGCGCGCGGGATTCCGGGGTCTGCATCAACTGCCGGAACGATTCGCGCTCGAACCGCACTCCCTCCTCGTAAGGCATGGTGACGGCAGCCGCGACTGCGTCGACGCATTTGAGCGGTGCAGGGAAATTTCTCGCCGCCGCGCGGACCGCGTTTCGAGCGAACTGGAAGAATCCGTCCGCGTTGGCGAAACTTACCTTCATATCCCGCACGCGCCTCAACGGACGCCCTTCCGCCGCGATTCTGCCGGCGAACGCCACGGCCCCCGTCAGCAGATCGCGCTCGACCATCTCATCGAAGAGCGCGGTCTCTTTGAGTTGCTCCGAGGGCATCGGGTTTCCCGAGACGATCATGTTGAGCGCGGCTTCCACACCGATGAGCCGGGGCAGGCGCTGCGTACCGCCCGCGCCGGGCATCAGCCCCAGTTTCACTTCGGGCAGGGCGATCTGCGCCCCCTTGACGGCAACGCGGTAATGACAACCCATGGCCAGTTCCAGCCCGCCGCCCATGCAGGCGCCACCTATGGCCGCGACGACCGGTTTCTTCGCGCTCTCCAGTATGCGGATCACCGTATTGAGATTGGGTTCCGCGGAGGCCTTGGGCGAGCCGAACTCCCGGATATCCGCCCCGCCGGAAAACGCGCGAGCGCTGCCGATCAGCACCACAGCCTTCACGTTCACATCGGCTTCGGCGCGGGCGAGCCCTTCGACGATGTCGCGTCGCAGATCGAAACCCAGGCCATTGACCGGCGGGTTGTTCATCGTGATCACCGCTACCTGGCCGTGCAGTTCGTAGATTGCGGTGCTCACCGTGTCGACAGGATTCGCGAGGTTACAAGCATTGTGGAGCCGAGGTGGCCGGCGAAAAGACCGCCGAAACCAGAGGGAATGTCGATTAAATACCGGCAGGCATCAAGAGAGCCATCGCTATTGCGGGGGAACAAGGATGGGCAGGATGCTCACTATCTGCCAGCCTTCTGGTTTCTTGACCATCATGAGGTTGATGTAAAGGCGACTCTTGGCGGGGTCGACGCCTGGATCTCCGACGGTGAGCAGCGTCAGCGCGTAGACTTGCGCCACGCGCCTGCTGACCGAGATGATTCGCAGCTCTTTCCTGTCGACATCGATGCGCCAGGATCCCTTGTAACGCTCTTCGAGGCTCTTGAGCGCGGCCTCCCGGCCCCAGATAGGTTTGCCTCGGCTGATCCAGAGAAAATCGGGGGAGTCCGCCAGAAGGCTTCGCATTGACTTCAGATCATGCGCGTTTTGGATTGCTATGTACTTGTCGAAGACGGCGCGCACCTCGTCTTCCATCGTCGCAGCGTGAGCCAACGTCCCAATCGCGGCCAACGCGGCGAAAAACAAGAATCGCTTTACCATTCCCTCCTCCAAGACTGCTTACCCATTCTGAGTGGGCCCGCCTGGATTCGAACCAGGGACCAAAGGATTATGAGTCCTCTGCTCTAACCAGCTGAGCTACAGGCCCGCTGAACCACCTCGCCATTTTTACCAGCTCTATTATTATCTGACCGAGCGTTCAGCGGCGCGCAGCGTCCGCTGCAACGCGAGTGGATATTGCGGCAGCTTTGCTGTCCGCAATATCAATTATTGTCCAGAAAGCTCTTCAGCCGCTCGGAGCGCGACGGATGGCGAAGCTTGCGCAACGCCTTCGCCTCGATCTGCCGGATGCGCTCGCGCGTGACATCGAACTGCTTGCCGACCTCTTCCAGCGTGTGGTCGGTGTTCATTTCGATGCCGAAGCGCATGCGCAGCACCTTGGCTTCGCGCGGCGTGAGCGAATCCAGAACGTCCTTCGTGACCTCGCGCAAGGATGCGTACATCGCTGCATCGTTCGGTGCGAGCGTCGCCTGGTCCTCGATGAAGTCCCCCAGATGCGAGTCGTCGTCGTCGCCGATCGGCGTTTCCATCGAAATCGGTTCCTTCGAAATCTTGAGGATCTTGCGGATCTTGTCTTCGGGCATCTCCATCTTCTGTGCGAGCGTCGCGGGGTCCGGCTCCTGCCCGGTCTCCTGCAGGATCTGACGGGAGATCCTGTTCATCTTGTTGATGGTCTCGATCATGTGCACCGGGATCCTGATGGTGCGAGCCTGGTCGGCGATCGAGCGCGTGATCGCCTGCCTGATCCACCACGTGGCGTAGGTCGAGAACTTGTAGCCCCGGCGATATTCAAACTTGTCCACCGCCTTCATCAGGCCGATGTTTCCCTCCTGGATAAGGTCGAGGAACTGCAGACCGCGGTTGGTATACTTCTTCGCGATAGAGATCACCAAGCGCAGGTTTGCTTCCGTCATTTCGCGCTTCGCCCGCCGGGCCTTCGCCTCGCCGGTGGACATCTGCTTATTGATATCCTTGAGGTCTTTCAGGGGAATGCCGATCCGCTTCTGGATCGTAAGCAGTTTTTGCTGTTGTTCGAGGATGTTCGGCTCGAAGCGCGAGAGCAGGCTGCTCCAGGGCCTTCCGGCGGCAATCTCGTTCTTCACCCAGCGCATGTTCGTCTCGCTGCCGGGAAACTCCTTTATGAAGTGGGGCCGAAGCATGCCGCCCTTGTTCACGCACAGATTCATGATCTCGCGCTCGTGGCTGCGCACCTCGTCCACCATCCCGCGCAGACTGTCGCACAATTTCTCGATGATGCGCGCAGTGAAGCGGATGTTCATCAACTCGTTGCCGATCTGGTCGCGCACCCTGACGTATTCCTTGCTGCGGTGGCCATGCTCCGCCAGGGCCCGCTTCATTTTCTCGTAGAGGCGGTGGATCTTGGCAAAGCGCGCGAGCGCGTCCTCCTTGAGCTGCAGCAGGGTGGCCGAAAGCGCGGCGCTCTCGTCCTCACCGTCGGTTTCTTCCTCTTCCTCGGGCTCGACATCGTCGGCGAGCTCCTGGATCGGCTCGTCTTTCGCGTTAGGGTCGATCAGCCCGTCGACCAGTTCGTCGATGCGCATCTCGTCGCGGGAAACTCTGCCGGACAGGTCGAGGATTTCTGCGATGGTGGTCGGGCAGGCCGAGATCGCCTGGATCATGTGCTTCAGGCCATCTTCGATCCTCTTCGCGATCTCGATCTCGCCTTCGCGCGTGAGAAGCTCGACCGATCCCATTTCCCGCATGTACATGCGCACCGGGTCGGTTGTCCGGCCGAATTCGGGGTCGACCGTGGAGAGCGCCGCTTCCGCCTCTTCCTCCGCGTCTTCGTCCGGCACTCCTGCCGGCGCGGTCTCGGAAATGAGCAGCGTGTCCGCGTCCGGAGCCTCGTCGTAGACCTGGATGCCCATGTCGTTGAACGTCGAGATGATGGCCTCTATCTGCTCGGCATCCACCATGTCGTCGGGCAGGTGGTCGTTGATCTCGGCGTAGGTGAGGAAGCCCCGCTCTTTTCCGAGCTTGATGAGGTTCTTCAGGCGAGTGCGGCGGGCCTCGGCGTCCTCGGGCCGGGCCTCCGCGCGCAGCAGCAGCGCGCGTTCGGCGTCGGCGTTGCGACGCGGACGGCTGGCCTTGCGCAGTTTGAGGAGCTCCTGCGCCTGGAGCTTGAGCTGGGCCTTGAGTTCCTTTTCCTTCTGCTTGGCAAGGAGCACCGCTTCCTTGGCCTTCGCCTTCTCGAGCGCGGCGAGCTCCTTGGCTTTCGCTTTCTCGCGCGCGGCGAGTTCCTTCGCCTTGGCCTTTTCGCGCGCGATGCGCTCACGCTCCCGCTGTTTTTCTCTGGCAGCCTTGAAGCGCAGCTTCTCCTTCGCGGAACGCTCACGCTTCCTTTGCGCCTCCAGGGCCTTGCGTGAGCGCATCCTCTCCTTTGCAGCCTTGAGCCGCGTGCGCTCCTTCTCCTTCGCGGCTTTCGCCCGGGCCGCAATCACGGCCTTGCGGGCCTTGTCCTTTTCTCGGGCCGCCTTCGCTCGGGACGCTTCCTTCGCCTTCAGCTTGCGCAGCCCTTCCTTCTCCCTGGCCGCCTTGGCACGCGCGAGCTCCAGCGCCTTGCGTGCCCGCAGACGCTCTTTCTGCGCCCGCACCCGCTGGGCGGCCTTGACTTTCTGCGCCTTGAGCCTTGCAATGGCTTTAGCGCGGGCCTTTACGTTAAGCTTCTGATTCGCCACGATTTCTCTATCCTCACGGTGTCGAACGGGAACCTGAAATTATAGCATTATTTGTAGGACCCGCCGGGACTCGATTGCGTTCCCGGAGCAGGCGAAGCATTTCGGTCTCCTCTTCCGGCGAGCGGTCTTGCTTTAACCGCAGAGCCTCGAACCGCTGATGCCGTCGCTTGTCGTGCAAGAGTACAAGCGCCTCGCGGAAATCCACTTCTATCTGTTCCGGTTCCAGCTTCGTATCCAACAAGGCGGCTTGGCCTGACTCGATCAGTCTTTGGAATTCGGTCCCCTGGAAATGGTCGACGACGATATTCCCTTCCACTCCCGGATTTTCGCGACAGAATTCGGCAACGGCGACGAGACCGCGCGCCTCGGGCGAGCTTTGATCCACCAGCTCCAAAGAAAGTTCCTTCGCGAGCGCCGGCTTGGAAATCAGCCATTGCAGCAGTTTGCGGACTAGGCTCAGAGCCGGGGACTGCGCTCCGCGGTGCGGCCCGGGAGCCGGTGCAGCGAGTCTGGCTTCTGTGAGTTCTTGGGTGAGCTGCACAGCTTGACCCGCGTCCACATATGCCGTGGCTGCGATCATCTGAATAAGTTGCCGCTGCAACGTCCGAGCCGAAATCTGCTTGAGTAGCGGTTTCGCTTCGTGCACAAGCTGCGCGCGCCCCTCGTACGTTTTCAGTTCAACACGCCCCATCAACTCCTCGACAAAGAACTCCGACAGCGGCCGGGCCGTCCCCAGCATTTTCTCGAATGCTTCTTTGCCCTTTTCCCGCACGAAACTGTCGGGGTCGTGTTCTGGCGGCAGGAACAGAAACCGCATCGCCTTGTTGTCGGCAAGATTGGGCAGGCTCACCTCGAGCGCGTGCCAGGCAGCCTTGCGCCCGGCCGCGTCGCCGTCGAAGCAGAAAACGACTTCTTCGGTCTGCCGCAGAAGTTTCTGGATCTGTGTGGCCGAGGTGGCCGTTCCGAGCGTCGCCACGGCGTATTCGACGCCGTGCTGCGCGAGCGCCACGACGTCCATATAGCCTTCGACCACGATCGCGCGGCCTGCCGCGCGGATCGCCGACCTCGCCTGGGCAAGGCCGTAGAGCTCGCGTCCCTTCTCGAAAAGCGGGGTCTCCGGTGAATTCAGGTATTTCGGCTCCCCATCGCCCAGCACGCGGCCCCCGAAGGCGATCACCGAGCCGCGCTGGTTGAGGATGGGGAACATGATGCGGTCGCGAAACCGGTCATAACGCCGTCCCCCGCCCTCCGGGTCGATCACGAGCCCTGCGTCTTTCAGCGCTTTGTCGGCATAGCTCGGAAAAACGCTCTCCAGGCTCTGCCAACCCTCGGGCGCATAGCCGATTCCGAAGCGCGCGGCGATTTTTCCGGTCAAGCCGCGGCCCCTGAGGTATTCGATGGCGTTCGGCGCTGTCTTCAACTGCTCGCGATAGTAATCGCAAGCGCGCTTCATGATCTCGTACAGATCCGGTCCGCCTTCGGGTTTCTTGGCGCGCGGCTCGAACTCGGGCATCTTCATGCCGACCGATTCCGCCAGATCCTTTACGGCTTCGACATAGCCAAGGCCCTGGTATTCGATGAGGAAGGAGATGGCGTTTCCGTGCACGCCGCAGCCGAAACAGTGATAGAACTGCTTGGTCGGGCTGACGGTAAACGAGGGCGTCTTCTCGGTGTGGAACGGGCAGCAGGCAGAATAGTTCGCCCCGCCCTTCTTCAGCGGGACGTAGCGCTCGATCACGTCGACGATATCGACGCGATGGAGCAGTTCTTGCTTGAAGGAATCCGGTATCACGACCGGAATGCGCTCTGATGGAGCGCCGCGCCAGCAAGCGCGGCGCGATGAATGGGCCCCCGGGGCCCGTCCCTATTCACCATCTTTCCTTTATAGGCGAAATTTTCGGAAGCGCAAGCCGCAAGCGCAAGATTGTTCTCAGCCGGCAAGCTTCGATTTCACCAGCGACGATACTTTTCCCATGTCGGCGCGCCCCGCGAGCTTGCCTTTCAATGCCCCCATGACTTTGCCCATGTCGGCCGCGCCCTTTGCGCCCGTCTGCGCGATTGCCGCGGAGACCTCCTCCGCAATCTCGGCGTCGGTCAGCTGCTTGGGCAGGTAGCCCGAGAGAAGATTCAACTCGAAGGTCTCGCCGTCGACGAGGTCCTTGCGGTTGGCCGCCTGGAACTGTGTAATGGAGTCGCGGCGTTGCTTGATCATCTTCTCGATGACCGCTACGACCTCGGCGTCGGAAAGCTCTTTCCTCTCGTCGACTTCGCGCTGTTTGATCGCGGCGAGCAACAGGCGTATGGCCGACAGGCGCTGCGGCTCTCTCGCTTTCATGGCCGCCTTCATGTCTTCGCTGATGCCTGCCTTTAGAGACATACGCGGGGTTTCCTCGAAGGTAGGGTTCCGCAAAAATGAAACGGCGCGATGAGCGGCTCTATCCACTCAATCGCGCCGGGTCGCTCCGGCACCAGCGCCGTCCGGATCAATAAAGTTTCGGCGGCAGCGTCTGGTTTCGCAGGCGCTTGTAGTGCCGCTTGACGGCGGCGGCGAGCTTTCTCTTGCGGTAGGCCGTGGGCTTTTCGTAGAACTCGCGGGCGCGCAGTTCGGTGAGAAGCCCGGTCTTTTCCACGGTCCGCTTGAAGCGGCGCAACGCCACCTCGAAGGGTTCGTTTTCCTTGACGCGTACGGTCGGCATGCAGGCTTGATCCCAAGGCAATGTTGCAGTAAGGGTGCGAATTCTAGACTTTTTCGGGCCGAGACGCCAGCGCGTGCCCTATCTACCAAGCTTGCCGGTCAGCCCCAGGATCCGTAATTCCTGTCCGACGGCTGCCGCGCGCAGGTCGACTTCTGTCAGGCGCGCGTCCAGCCGCGAGCGCGCAGCGTCGATCAATTCCAGCAGGGATCCACGTCCGAGCCGGTAGGCGTCTTCGGCCATCTGTTTGAGCGCCGGGACGCGCTCGCCGACATTCCGCCGGAACCGCTCGAGGGCCGCTTGCCGCAGTGCGAGCCCGTCAACCAGCCGCCGCAATTCCACATCGGCCTCGGATTCGATCGCCTCACGGCGTCTCTGCGCAGCCCGAAGGTCGGCAGCAGCCTTGGCCATCAAGCCGCGCCGGGCATCGGATAGCGGGATTTCGGTGGACAGGCCGACAAAATTGGAGGCACCAAATGGATCGCCGGTCCATGTCCTGCCTACGCTCAGCACCGGCACCGGCCAGCGCTCGCGCTCGGTACGCGTGAGCGCCGCCTGCGCCGCTTCTTCCTCGCGCCGCGCCGCGATGATCTGCGGGTTACTTGATATCAGGGACTCTCGCCATTCGGCAGCGCTGGTCGGCAGGCCGGCGGGTACGGGGGGCCCGCTCGCGCCGGGGCGCCAACCCGGCGCCCCAAGCAGCGCCGCCAACCCCGCCGATTTATCGGCCAGGTCCGCGCGCGCATCTGCAAGCCGCGCATTTACTCCGGCGAGCTCGACCTCGACCCGTGTAAGGTCGTAGCGGCTTGCCGCGCCACTGTTCAGGCGTCCGGAGACGATCGCGACAACGCGCTCCACTTCTGCGACCGACTCGTCAAGCATCGAAGCTTTTTCCTGGGCAGCCTGAAGCCCGACAAACAGGTCGGCGGCCCGCAGTGCGAGTTCGTTTCCAGCCAGCCCGACGCGGGCGCGTGTTGCGAGGAGCCCCTGCTCGGCAGCTTCGATCCGCGCGCCGCGCTGGCCACCAATCAGCAGCGGCAAATCCACGGTCGCCTGCTGCTGCTGGCTGCCATCGAACATGGTTTTCGCTCCACCCGATGGAGCGAAACGCCCGTAGGAGACCGTGGGATTTGGAAACGCCCCGGCGGAGATTCGTTCCGCCTCGGCTGTGTCGATCGCCGTTTGCTCAACGGCGAGCCTGGGGCTGCGCTCCGCCACCAGACGCAGCAGGACTGGCAGCGTAAGGCGCTCGGGAAGCGCCGATGCAGGTTCCTGCGCCCGGAGGGATGTTGCCGACAGCGTCGTGACAGCTAAAAGTATCGCGATCCGTCGATGGCTCATGGCTTGTCCTCTATCTGCTCGTCGTCTTCCTCCGGCTTCGTCAAACGCCGCGGGGTGATGTAGCTGTATATTATCGGCAGCAGCCACAGCGCGATCGCGAGTGTGGTCAGCATCCCTCCCACCACCACCAGGGCGAAAGGCCGCTGTGTTTCGCTCCCCACTCCAGACCCCAGCGCCATAGGCAGCAGCCCGACGAGAGCGAGCAGCGATGCCATGAGTACCGGGCGCAGGCGCTCGCTCGCGCCCTCGATCAATGCCGGCCCCAGGTCCTCACCGCTTCTCCGCCGTGCTTCGGCCGCGCTCAGCACGAGGAGGCCCATCAGCGACACCTGACCGAGCAGCGCGATGAAGCCCACCGCTGCGCTCACGGAAAGCGGCACCCCGGCCACCAGCAGCGCAAAGGCGCCCCCGGTCAGGGCGAACGGAACGGTCAACAGGATGGCAAGAGCGCTGCGTCCGGAATTCATCGCCGCATACAACAGGCCGAACACGGCGAGCACCGCCAGCGGGACCACGATTCTCAGCCGGGCAAGCGCCCGTTGCTGGTTCTCGAACTCACCGCCCCATGCGAAGTAATAGCCTTCGGGCGCCGGCACGCTGCGCTTTACCGTGGCGATGGCATCCTTGACCACCGATCCCATATCCCGTCCCTCGATGTTGAACTTCAAGGCGAGGTAGCGGCTGTTGCCTTCCCGGTTGATCGACGCCACGCCATTGGCGACCTGGATGGTGGCGAGATCGCGCAAAGGGACGCGCGCGCCGGACCCGGCGGCAAGTGTGATGGCGCCGATCTTTTCGGCGTCGTCGCGGATGTTGAGCGGCAGCATCAGCCGTATCGGCACCGGGCGCTCTCCCTCCCACATGGCCGTCATGACGCGCCCGGCCAAGGCGGTTTCCAGGGTGCGCTGCGCGTCTTCCATCGTAATCCCGGCGCGGGCGAGCGCTTGCCGGTCGAAACGCACCTGCAACTGCGGGGTCGAGGCGTCCCGGTAGAGGTCGAGATCCACGATGCCTGGCAATGCCTTGAGCACCTCCTTGGCTTGCTCCAAAGTGCTCCTCATTCGCGCCAGATCGGGACCGAAAATTTTCAGCACCACCTTGCCGCGCACGCCGCTGACGGCCTCCTCGACGTTGTCCTTTATCGGCTGCGAGAAGTTGTAGCGCACGCCCGGAATTTCGGTCAGCGAGGCACGCATTTCGTCTATCAGGCGAGTTTTGTCATACCCCGGGGGCCAATCGCTCACCGGCTTCAGGCGTATGAACGTTTCGCTCATGTTGACGCCTTCGTTGTCGGTGCCGTCCTCGGGCCGGCCTTGCTCGCTCAGGGTTTTGCTTACCTCGGGGAACGCGAGGATCCGCCGCCGCACTTCGAGGAGGATGTCCTGCCCTTTTTCCAGCGCGATGCTCGGCGGCATCTCGACGAACAACTGTATGTCGCCTTCATCCAGCTCGGGCAGGAACTCGGTGCCGAGACGCGTGAGAGTCAACACTGCGAGCAACGGCAGGACGAATGCCGCGACGAGAACCCTCCCGCGGCGCTCGATCAGCCACGACAAGGAACGCCGATAGCGAGCGCGCATCCACTCGACCCACAGCGGCTCCTGAAGCTTGGCGTGCCGCGGCCGGAACAGGGCCGCGCAAAGGGCCGGCACCAAGGTGAGGGCGAACAATAGCGCGCCGATCAAGGCAAAGGAGTAGGTGAGCGCCAGGGGCCGGAAAATGCGTCCTTCAACCGATTGCAGCGTGAATACCGGCACCAGTGCGGCGATGATGATCAGCATTGCGTACAGCGTGGGACTCCCCACGTCCACCGCCGAACGCACCACCAGCCGCAGTACGCCGCGCCGGTCGGCGGGCCGATCGTGGCGCAACGCATGAATGACATTTTCCACGAGCACCACCGCGCCGTCGACCAGGATGCCGAAATCGATGGCGCCCATCGAGATCAGGTTGGCCGGAAGACCCAGCGCGTAAAGGCCGAGGAAGGCCACCAGCAGGGAGAGCGGTATCACTACGGCGACCGCCGCTGAGCCTACTACGCTGCGCAGGAACAGCCATACCACGCCCACCACCAG
>Ga0193713_1000816_pt1 | contig 10376 bp, 7 predicted proteins | sample H3a2metaG_FD_143054 | JGI IMG/M metagenome (GOLD analysis project Ga0193713, IMG submission 143054) | Soil microbial communities from a riparian zone of the East river system, Colorado, United States - H3a2 | ecosystem: Environmental > Terrestrial > Soil > Riparian zone | place: USA: East River... | reverse complement strand
TCCGAGGTAGACGCTGGAGCCTTTCAGGGTGTGGCCGGCGCGTGAGAGCGTGGCCCGGTCTCGCGTGGTGAGGCCCTGCTTCATCTCCGCGAGATACTTCGGCGCGTCCTCGAGAAAAATCCGGATAAGATCGCGCAGAAGGGCGGGCCGGTTGCGCACCTTGGCCAGGGCGGCGGAGCGATCGAGGATGGATCGGGCCCCGGCGCCGTCTCCCGACGGGGCGACGACGCGGTCGATCGCGCTCATGAGCTCATTGGTGCGGATCGGCTTCGACACGTACTCGTCCATGCCGGCCGCGAGGAACCGCTCCCGGTCCCCGGTCATGGCATGGGCGGTCATCGCGATGATCGGAGTCTTCGGCGCGCCCGCTTTCTCCCGCTCGCGGATGGACGAAGTCACCTCGAGACCATCCATGTCGGGCATCTGGACGTCCATGAGGACGACGTCGAACCGTTCCCGCTCGTGGAGCGCGAGCGCCTCGCGCCCCTTCCCGGCGACCGTGACGGAGTGGCCGCGTCCGGTGAGGAGTTCCATCGCGAGGACCTGGTTGACGCGGTTGTCGTCCACGAGGAGGATCCGGAGCGTCCGCGAAATCGCGGGCGCCCCCGCCTCCTCCCGGCCCGGCTTCCGCGCCCGGGGCGAGCCCACCAGCAGCAGGATCAGGTTCAGGAGATCGGTCGACCGGATCGGCTTCGTGAGATGGCCGAGGACGCCGAGCTCCCGGAAGCGCGCCAGGTCGCCCGGTTCGATCGCGGAGACGAGCATGAGGACCGGCGTCGGGGCCAGGGCCGGAGTGGCGCGGATCATCCGGAGCACTCCATAGCCGTCCAGGAAGGGCATGCGACCGTCGAGGAGCATGAGGCCGAAAGGGCTGCCCGCCGCGACGGCCTTTTCGAGCTCCACCAGCGCGGCCGGGCCCCCGTCGACCACGGTCGGCGTCATCCCCCAGCTGGTCAGGAGCTCCTGGAGGATGCGCCGGTTCGTCGGATTGTCGTCCACGATGAGGCCCTTCGTGCCGTGCAGGTCGCGCTGGACCGCCTGCGGCCCGGAGCTCTTGCGTTCGTGGCGCCCGAACTTGGCCGTGAAGTGGAAGGTGCTGCCGCGGCCGGGCTCGCTCTCCACCCAGATCTTCCCGCCCATCATGGCGACGAGCTGCGCCGAGATCGTCAGCCCGAGGCCCGTCCCGCCGTAGCGCCGCGCCATGGAGGCGTCCGCCTGGACGAAGGGTTCGAAGATCACTTTCTGCTTGTCGGCGGGAATGCCGATGCCCGTGTCGCGGACGCTGAAGTGGAGGACCGACTCCGGCTTGCTCACCGATTCGACCTCGGCCTCGAGGACCACCTCGCCCCGGTCGGTGAACTTGACCGCGTTCGAGATGAGATTGAGCACGACCTGGCGGAGGCGGATCGGATCCCCCACCAGGCTGTCGGGAACGCCGGGGGCGATCCGGCAGGCCAGCTCGAGTCGCTTCTCGTACGCGCGGAGCCCCAGCGAACGGGCGCCGTTCTCCAGCACCTCGCGCAGCGAGAAATCGGTCGACTCGAGCTCCATCTTCCGCGCCTCGATTTTCGAGAAATCGAGGATGTCATTGACGACCTCGAGGAGCGCTTCCGCGGAGACCTTCACCATGCCGATGTACTCGCGCTGGACGGAATTCAGGTCCGTCTTGAGCGCGAGCTCCGTCATCCCGATGATCCCGTTCATCGGGGTCCGGATCTCGTGGCTCATGTTCGCGAGGAAGTCGCTCTTGGCCCGGCTGTTCTGCTCCGCGGTCTCGCGTGCCTTCGTGACGGCCTCCTCGATGCGGCCCCGGTCGCCCATCATCTGCCGGAGGGATCTGGAGAGCACGGCGATTTCATCCTGGCCGGGGTATTCGACCGGCTCGACGTTCTCGCCCTGGCCGAATCGGCGGACGCTTTCGGCGAGGGGACGGAGGCGGTCCGAGATCCGCCGCGACGCCAGCCACGCCGCCGCGACCATGATGGCGAGCGCCGCGACGCCGCCGACTCCGGCGACGAGAAGCCCCCGCCGCGCCAGTCGGCGCGCCCCGACGCTCGCCTCGTCGACTTCCTTGTTCTTCGCCCGAAGCGCCTCCTCCACCGCCGCCGTGAAATCGCGGTCGAACTTGTCTTCGAGCTCGCCCGTCAGCTTCGCGCGCGCCTCATCGACCTTGCCCTCCGCGGCAAGCTTCAGCGCTTCCTCGACCCCGTCCCCGATCTCCCCGGCCTGGTTCCTCAGCTTGCGCAGGAGGTCCATTTCGGCGCCGTCGTCCCGGGCGATCCGCTCCCACTCGCCGAAGAGACTCCGGAGATTCTTGGCGGCCTCGTCCAGCTCCTCCCTCTCCTCGGTCTTGCCGACGAGCACGATGTCCTCGGCCTCCTTGAGCACCCGGGTCAGCGCCCCCTGGATCCGGAGCAGGACATCGGACCTTTTCTGGGCGTGGGCGCGGAGGGCTTCCTGATCCTGGAGCTTGCGGACGGAAATGTAGAAGGAGCCCGCGAGGACGGCGCCGACGATCAGGGCCGCTCCGAAGGCGGCGTACAGCTGAAAGCGGATCGGCATCGTTCCGTCCCCGCCCCTGCACGTGCCGGAAGGCGCACCGTCGTCCCAGGTCCCTCCCGCATTATAGGGCTTCGGGCGTCCGCCGGGGGCCAAACCCGGCCGTGCAATCGCCAGTAATCGCGGATATAAGTTCCAAAACTCTCATGCACCCTCTCACCGCGATTTTCGCGGCCCTCGTCGCGATGGCCTCACCGGCCTTCGCTTTCCAGGATCCCGCGGGGTCCGCCCAGAAGTCGCGCTCCGCGCCCCCGATCGTGCCCTCGACGGTCGAACTCTCCTATATCTTCCCGGTCAACAGCGACGTTCTCGACCCCGTCGGCCTGGCCAAGTTCGAGGTCTCGCTGGAGAGCTTGGTTCACGCGACGCTCGACAACTCCCTGAAGGGATCCGGCCCGATCGTGAAGGCGGCGTTTTTCACCGGGGTGCTTTTCTTCGACCGCACGGTCGCCAAGGCCGGCCACGAATACGGCCATGTCGCCATTTTCAACCGGGCCGGGTACACCAAGTTCTTCCTGACGACGGGGGGACACGCCCCGGAGCCGCTGACGTTTCACGAGGTGTTCATCAACTCCATCATCCCGTTGGGCCACCTGGCCGTTGAGATTCCGCTGGACGACTTCCTCGACGCGGAGAGCCGCTTCACGGGCCGGGATTTCGAAGAGTTCATGGCCGCGACGTTCGCCGGTGGCCTGAACCAGGAGCAGATCCACCTCAACATGTACCGGGAGCGGGTGCTGCGCCACCAGTTCGGATTCTTCGACACGGCCCCCTACCTGATCGAAACGCTCTCCACCCCGCTCTACGCCGGAGCGTCGGGCTCCGACATCGGGGGGTACGTCGATCGGCTGGGCGACGCGGGATTCTCGACCTCGGTCGCCGCGGTCAAGGCGATTTCCCTGGTCCGCCTGTTCAGCGGGAGCGCGATCTCGGCCGGGATCGGGTTCTACCACACGATGGTCGGGGACTCGTTCGACGAGTACGCGCCTCGCGTCGTCGCCCGGGCCGGAGATTGGACGGTGCTCTGGCCGGAGTTCGAGAGTTTCATGTCGCGCCGGGGCCCCACGGTCCGCGCGACCCTGCCGCTTCGGGCGGGAGGTTTCCTGTTTCTTCCGGGCCTCGAGACTTCCTTCTCAGAGGGCCATTCGGAATTCGAGGCGAGCCTGGAGGCCAGCCGGCCGGTCGCCCCGTGGCTTGACGTGAGCGGGAGCCTCTTCGTGGGGACGGAGCAGGGGTTCTGGACGGAGGCGGGCGTCGCGCTGAAGCCCGCGCCGTGGGTGTCGCTCCTGCTCAACTACCACGTCGCGGACCGGTACACCTTCCGCCGGGACGTTTACGGTGAGACGTTCGACTTCGAGGACCGGGCGGAGCGGGGCCTGCACGCGGGCTTTTCGTTCCTCTTCAAGTTCTGAGGCTTCACTTCCGCAGCAGGAGCTTCAGCTCGTCGACCCCCGAGCGCTCCTCCTTCAGGATGTGCACCAGCATCTCGCGCAGGGCGGTGTCCTTCTTGGCGAGCGGCACGGCCTTCGAGTAGGCCTCCACGGCGGTTTGTTCGTCGGCGAGCGCCCGCTGCAGGATCTTCTCCGCGCCGTCGGGAACGCCCCCCAGGTCCTCGGTCACCTTCCCCTGCGGCGTCGCGCCGAGCCCGAGGATCCAGGCGCCGACTTTCTCCGCGTGCCCCATCGACTCCTCGGCGCTCGACTTGAGGAATTCCGCGAGGTGAAGGCGGTCAAGACCGCCGACCTGCACGGAGCCGTTCAGGTACCGCACGACGAGCGTCAGCTCGTGCTGGTAGCAGGCGTTCAGGGCCCTGACAAGGTCGTCCATGCTACACCTCCGTGGGTCGATTCCCGATTCTGGATTCTCGATTCTCGGTCCGAAGTCGAGTCGCCTCTTCCAGGAATCAAGAATCGAGAATCAAGAATCGCTCTTCGAGCCGGTTCGGGTCTCCAAGTACCGTCGGGCGAGCTTCGGATCGGACAACACGGCTGCAAGATCCCGGCCCAGGTCGCGGAAGAGCCGGGCGTATTCCTCGAGGAGCGCCTCGGGCGGACCGGGATTCGCGGACCCGGTCACCGGTAGCCGCCGGCGCCACACGACCGAGCCCCGCAGCTCCGGCTCCAGGAAGCGGATCAGGTCGACCGCGGGCGGGGTCATGAGCCCCACCGCGAGCGAGATCGACTCCCGTTCGGTCTTCGCGACATGCCACCACCCGGCCGGGATGTACAGCCAGTCCCCCGCCTCGAGCCGGCACGTGAAGACGGGCGACCCCTCCTCCTCGAACCGGAGGTCGCGCGGCATCGACTCGAGCACCGGCCAGGGGTTGACCGTGTTTTTCCGGAGCGAGTACTCCTTGATTCCTCCCGCCTGGAGGATGAAGACGTCCTCGACGTCGTAGTGCCAGCCGAAGCCGTGCTCGCCCGAGGGCGTACAGTAGACGTGTATGTTCACGGGGGCGAGGAAGTCCGCCCTGAACTCCGCCGCGAGGCGGGCAAGGTCCGGATCGAGTTTCTCGGCGCCGCGAATCGTGATCGTGTGTCCTTCGTTGTAGCTCCGGCGATAGTCCTCAAATGTCGGCGAGCAGGCCAGCGCGCTCAACTGGCCGCGGCGAGATAGGAGAACGTCCACCCCGGGCGACTCGAGCATGGCGCGGATCCGGTCCCAGCCGACCGGGGGCGTCACGTCCTTCGCGCCGCCGGGCCGCGAGTGCGGAAGGCGGTTGTAGAACTCCTCGAGGAATCGCCCGGCCGGAAATCCGCCGAGCAGGCGCGTCAGGACCACGTCCGCCCCCGCTGTTACTTTAGGAGGTGCTCACGGAGGAAGAGAACCATGACGCCGTTCGCGTAATCCCTGTTTTCCTTCTTGAGGAAACCGTGGCCCTCGTTCTCGGCGATCACGGTCCAGACGCGGCCCCCCGCGGCGCGGACGCCGGCCGCGATCTGCACGGCCTCTCCCACCGGCACGCGCGGGTCCTTCGCCCCGTGGACCACCAGGAGCGCGGACTTGATCTTGTCCGCGTGGTTGACCGGGGAGATCCGCTCGAAGTACTCCCGCATCTTGGGGTCGCGCTCGTCGCCGTACTCCACGCGCCGCAGGTCCTGCCGGTACCCCGCGGTGTTCGCGAGGAACGAGTTGAAGTTGGCGATGCCGACGACGTCGATGCCGGCTTTGAGCCGGTCGCCAAAATGGACAAGGGACGCGAGCGCCATGTAACCGCCGTAGGAGCCGCCCGTCACCGCGACGCGCGTGGCGTCGAGTTCCGGACGCGCGGCGATCCAGTCGAGGAGCGCCCCGATGTCCTGGACGCTGTCCTCGCGCTTGTCCGCGTCGTCGAGCGTCATGAAGGTCTTGCCGTACCCGGTCGAGCCGCGGACGTTCGGCCCGATCACGGCCACTCCTTGCTCGATCAGCTCGAACTGGATCATAGGGGTGAAGTAAGGCTGGAACTGGCCTTCAGGACCGCCGTGAATCCAGATGAGGACGGGCGACTCCTTCGCGTTCGCCGGCCGATAGTAGTAGGCCGGAATCTTGCGCCCGTCGAAGGACGGATACTCGATCCGCTCCGGCACGATGAAAGTCGAGGGGTCGAGACCCCCCACCTCGCTGTACGTCCAGCGTTCCAGCTTCCCGTCCTCGAGGACGTACACGTCGTCGGGCGCGTCGGGCCGCGCCAGGGTGATCGCCACGCGCTTGCCGTCCGGGGAAAAGTCCATCGAGCCCACGATGCCGGTGGGAATGGCCACCTCGGTGCGCTTGGTCCCTTCCTGGAGAAAGAGCCGCGACCGGCCATCCTCGTTGACTGCGAAGAGCGAGCCGCCGCCGCAGACGACGGCGTCGGTGACGTCCCACGGGATGTCTTCCGTCAGCCACTCGTATTTCATCGTTGCGAGGTCCACCCGCGCGAGCTGGCGAAATTCGCCGCGCGCGTCGCTCGAGAGGTAGAGCGCCCCCGGCCCGGCGAACTTGACGGCTCCGTGGGCCGCCTTGACTCCACCGGGAATGGGGACATCGGTGCGCTTCCCGGTCTTCACGTCGAGCACGTGGACGTACAATTCGTTCGCCGAGACGTAGTGGATCACGAGCGCCTGGGTGCCGTCGGGCGACCAGTCGGTGACCCCCCAGCCGGGCTCGGCGACCTCGAGGAGAGTTCGGGACTCGCCCGTGTCGAGATCGTACGCGTAGAGATCCGAGGATTTTCCCGTCCGCTTCGTGGACGAGAACGCGAACCGGCGTCCGGCCAGGTCGAGCGGCCCGAGCCGATTCCGAGACTTCCCGTCCGTGAGCATCGCGGCGCGCCCGGTCTTGCGGTCGAGGCGATAGATCTGGAAGTTCTCATCGCCCTCCTTGGCCATCTCGAAAAGGATGGAGCCGTCCTTCGCGACGGCGGCGTCTCCCACCGCATCGTCGAAGAACGTGACCTGCTCCCGCCGGCCGCCCGGCGCATGCACGAGGTGCAGCTGGGACGTCGAGCCGAATCGAGTCGTGATGAGGAGGCTCCGGCCGTCTGGCGTCCAGTGGCGGACCTGGGCCGCGCGGACGTTCTGGTATTGCATCAACCGGTCGTAGATCTCGCGGGGCACGGGCGGAACATCCTGGACCTTGATGGCGGCCGGGCGCTTCAGTTCGTCTTGGACGAGGAAAAACGCGAGCAGCAACAGGACGGCGGATTTCATGTCGGCACGCTACTGTCCCCGTCCACCGATGTCCAGTCCCGGCGCCGCTAGAATGGGGGAACGATGATGCGAACCCCGCTCGAGGCGCTTCGCTGGATCCGGCGCCACGGCATCGCCACGATGACGCCCACACCGCGCTTCCAGTCGCTTGTCGCCGAGGTCGCCGGAGGACCGGTCCGCGGAAGCTGGTGGGGACATCCAAAGGGAAAAGTGATGTTCCGCCTCGCCGAATCTCTACATGATTCTCCGGAATCGACATCCGCGAAACTCGTCGACGGCAAAGTCACGTTCCTGCATCGGGCGCTCTGGCCCGCCCTGGCACGGGTCGTCACGGATGTCGATTGGAGGAAGTCGGCGGGATATCGGCTCTCACCCGAAGCAGGGAGGCTGCTAAGGGTCGTGGAGAAACGCGGAACGCTTCGACTCGATGGAGCGGGATTGAAATGCCGGAAGGAACTGGAATCAACGCTGTTCGTGTACAGCGGAAGCGTCCACACCGAGAAGGGAAGCCACGCGACGGTGTTGACCTCGTGGCGGAAGGTGTTCGACTCGGAAACCCTTGCTCTCGCGCGGAAACTCTCTCTCCCTGAGGCGAGGGCTCTGCTTGGAATGGAGTGACGCTAGCCGCCGTCCCAAAGCTCAACTGGATTCCCGTCAACATCGCGGACGTACGCGAAGCGTCCCCGCACGGTGCGGTCGAGGCCCTCGACGCTCACTCCCTGCGCCGCCAGGCCCTCGATGAACGCGTCAAATTCCGGGACCCGGAGAGTCACCATCGCCCGAACACCCGAGGTGAGCAAGTCGCCCGAGGCGTAGATGCCGAAGGTCGCGCCGCCGATCTCGGCGTGGAAATTCCCCCCTTCTTCCGCGAGAGGGATTCCCAGGTGGGCTCCGTACCATCGGGCGAGCTTCGGTGCGTCGTTCGAAAAAAGGACCACGCCCGCGAGGCCCCCGACGCCTTGCGCCGCCGCGGGCCGGGCCGCCGGGGACGGACGCGCGGGAACCGGAGGAGCCATCACCGCGGGCTTGACGGGCGGATGCGGGATGAGCGGGTCCGCCATCGGCTCCTCCCCCACCCACCCGAAGTCGGGTAGCCGGTGGAGCGATTTGCCCCGGCCCAGGAAGCCCTCCATGACGCGCCAGGCTTCCTCTTCCGTCGAGATCCGTCCGACGCGGGCGCCGCTCTCCTGGCCTCGATCGACGACCTCGATCGCCACGGCCACGGCCCCCTCGTACGAGCCGAACGAGAAGTGGATCCTCCGATCGCCGGACCAGAAGGTGACGATCGGAGGTCCGCCGTAGCCAAGGTCCGTCTCAGCGGGTCCGTCGATCTTGAGCCGCGCTTCCTTGATCCGCGCGACCAGCTTATCGGCCAGGTCGCCGAGGTTCTCGATCACGGCGGACATGATAGCCCCCGCCCCGGCCGGCGCCAACGAAATGCAATCCCCGGCCGAAAGGCCTGCCACTCTGGCAAGGCTCGATGAGGCCCTCCGCGCCGTTTCATAACGTATTGAAATGCAAATATTTTCGCGGAGTCTTCCGGACAAATATTGGCATCCGATTTGCATTACGCCCATTGCCGGCACGGCCGGCGGTTGGAAAGGAGGTCACCATGTTCGGACTGATGAGAAACAGGCAGGCCCTGGGCCGGATGGAGACCGAGCTGGACCGTCTGTTCGAAGGGTTCCTCCGCGATCCCTTCGCGGCCCTCGAGGAGCCGCTCCGCGCCGTCGCGGGCTGGGCTCCGGCGATCGAGGTCGCCGACGGGGAGAGCGAGATCACCGTCCGCGTCGATCTTCCGGGGGTCGACCCCAAGGATGTCGACCTCACCCTCTCCGGGAATGTCCTGACGATTTCGGCGGAGAGAAAGGAAGAGCACGACCAGCGGACCGGACAGGCGGTCCAGTCGGAATCCCGCCACGGGTCGTTCCGCCGGTCCTTCACCCTCCCCCAGGGCGCCGACCCCGAAAAGGTGTCGGTGGAGTACGCCAAGGGCGTGCTCACCGTGAAGATCGGGAAAGATCCCAAGGCCCAGCCGCGCCGCATCCCGATCGCGACGAAGTAATTCGTCATCCTGGGCGGGCGCCGGGCGCGCGGCGCCCGCCGGTTCCTAGGGCGGGATCACGCGCGCCGTGAGTTCCCCGTAGAAGGCGAAATAGACCGCACCGAGAATCAGCGCGAAGGAGACGAGGTGGTTCCATTTCGGAAACTCGCCCAGCCACGCCATCGCGAAGCCGACGAAGACCGCCAGCGTGATCACTTCCTGGAGGATCTTGAGCTGGGTCGCCGAGAAGGTCCCGTGGCCCCACCGGTTCGCGGGCACCTGGAGGCAGTACTCCGGGCAGGCGATGAGCCAGCTCACCAGGATGGCCTGCCACAGCGGCACGCCCTTGAACTTGAGGTGGCCGTACCACGCGGCGGTCATGAAGAGGTTGCTGGCGACCAGGAGCAGCACGGTGGTCATGGGTGTTCCTCGAATTCGAGATCAGGCGAGGCTGGCACGGAGCGCGCCGTCCAGCTGGGGATGTACGAAAGCGTAGTGCGACTTCTCCGCCGCGCGCGGCACGACCCGCTGGGACGAGAGAAGGACCCCCGCGAATTCTCCGACGACCAGCCTCAGCATGAAGCCGGGCATCGGGAAGATCGTCGGACGGCCGAGCGCGGTTCCGAGCGCCTTGGTGAATTCATGATTCGTGACGCCCGCCGGCGCCACGGCGTTTACGGGGCCCGACAGGCTCGACGTCCGGGCGGCGTGCAGCAGGATGCCGACGGCGTCCTCGTGATGGACCCATGGCATCCACTGCGTCCCGCTCCCGAGGCGTCCCCCCAGCCCCAGCTTGAAAGGCGTGAGCATCTTCTGCAGCGCCCCGCCGCCGGAGCCGAGGACCACGCCCAGGCGGGGCGTCACCACGCGAAGGCCCAGGCCCGCCGCGCGCCGCGCCTCGGCCTCCCACGCGACGCACACTTCCGCGAGGAAATCGGATCCGGGCGCCGCGGACTCGTCGAGGGGCTCGTCCCCCCGGTCGCCGTAATAGCCGACCGCCGACACCGAGACGAGAACGCGCGGCTTCTCGCGGAGATTCCCGATGGCTCCGACGAGGTTTCTCGTGCCCGCGACGCGGCTCTCGCGGATCGCGGCCTTGC
>Ga0193713_1000815_pt1 | contig 10378 bp, 9 predicted proteins | sample H3a2metaG_FD_143054 | JGI IMG/M metagenome (GOLD analysis project Ga0193713, IMG submission 143054) | Soil microbial communities from a riparian zone of the East river system, Colorado, United States - H3a2 | ecosystem: Environmental > Terrestrial > Soil > Riparian zone | place: USA: East River... | reverse complement strand
CAAAGAATGCCGCCGTACAACGCGCGAGATCTGTCCATGATTGGCCAACTTGTTTTCTCCCCACGAGGAACAGCGCAATCGTTGCACCGACCACAAGCGCCAGTAACAACAGAATCGATTTCATCGAGACGCTGAAACAAAACCCAAGCAAAAGCCCGGCGGTCAGCGCTCGGGGCGCGGTAAACGCACCACTGATCAACACTGTAACGCACAGAAGCCAGAGCGGCGCCCAGAGATTGTCAGTCCGAAATTCGAACGAGGTAAAATGATACGTGGAATAGAGGCCGGCCAAAATCACCGCCCAAATCCCGGCGCGCCGAGAAAAAAGTAATTCCCCGATTCGATAAGTGCACCAGGCTCCAACAAAGTACATCGGCAACAGGATGAAGCGCATCCAGTAAAGAATGGTCGCCCGATCCCCAATCAGACCAAAAATCGGCGCGAACATGATCTGGAAAAGGGGCATGTGATTATCGAACACATCGCGGTATTGGACGAACCCACGCGCCCACGCCCAGATCACATGCATGTGCTGCGACTCATCGCTGTCGAAGCGGTAACGCGTCATATTCACAAGCTTGAGCGCGATCATGAGCGCGAAAAGACTCGTAGCTGCCACAAACTCCGCTGGGCCAGACATGCCGAAGTAATCGGCGCCGCGTTGCCCGGTCGATCTGCCTCGTGAAGATGCAGGCCGACTTATCGATACTGTAGATTCCAGTGCCATCTCCAGTTGAATCCTAGCGGGCTAATTCTGCGCAACAATTTTCTCGGCGCATTCGCGTACCGACTCGGCCTCACTGACCGATATCACATCTACCTCTTTGCGCGTGCGCCGCAATAAACCAGCCAGCACGCCGCCCGGCCCCAGTTCGATGAAAAAATTGCAGCCAAGTCCTGCTAGCCGCTCCACACAATCGACCCAGCGCACTGTGCTCGTGACTTGATCTTGCAACGTCCGTCGAATTTCAACCGGAGTTGCCGCTTCCAAACCGGTCACGTTGCTAATTACGGGAAACCGCGGCGGCAGCACCGGGATATGGCGAAGCGCAGCGCCTAGCTTTTGATAGGCGGTTTCCATCAAACGCGAATGATACGCCCCCGCGACATTGAGCAGCGTCGCGCGGCGAATCCCATGCTCTTTCGCCATCGCAATCGCAGCTTCAACTTTGGCACGCTCTCCGGAGATAACGATCTGGCCGGGCGCGTTGATGTTTGCGACGTCGATATCGGTGTCTGCGGCCAATGCGCGCACTGCGTTTTCATCCGCGCCGACCATCGCCGCCATTGCGCCGGAGGTAGCGGCGCAAGCTTCATCCATCAATTCGCCGCGCCGCTGCACAAGTTTCAATCCCGTTGCGAAGTCGAACGTGCCCGCCGCCGCGTGCGCCGTCATTTCGCCTAGCGATAGGCCCGCTGCTCCCTCGATCGGAAGATCACCCGCGACCTCGCGCAAGGCCGCGAAACAGGCAAGCCCATGAACATAAAGTGCCGGCTGGCAGTTCGAGGTCTTCGTCAACTTTTCAATCGGTCCGCTCCACGCAATCTCGCTTAACTTGCGTCCGAGAATCTCATCCGCTTGTCGAAACAAATCGGCTGCGACAGAAAATTGCTCCGCTAAATCGCGCCCCATTCCAACGCTTTGCGCACCTTGCCCGGCGAAAAGCAGTGCGATCTTTTTCGGCATACGCGCTGTAGTTAACGCGCCTCATTGCGCGCCGCGAGCAGATTCTGAGGGAGCGCATGCCGCTGGTGTCTTCGTTTTTGCGGCGCGCCAAAAGGAACTTTTCCGAACGATTCGCTAGTCCCTCAAAGTTCTCAACGACAAGAAGTCGCGCCTGCACGCGACACGTCGACCTACCCATCACTTTATGCTTGCGTGCTTATTCCCTGTCGCGAGCGTAGTTACGCCTGTCGATCTTATGGCTTTTACCACACGTGAGATTGAATCGCCCGACCCGGTGACACGAGTCGTTGCGACGGACGCGAAATTGCGCCATCCCGATGACGACATCGGCGAGAAAATGGTGCTCAACATGGGACCATCCCATCCGGCCACGCATGGCGTTTTGCGACTGGTGCTCGAGCTCGATGGCGAAATCATTACCAAAGCAACTCCGGACATCGGCTTTTTGCATCGCGGCGACGAAAAAATCGCAGAGAACATACAGTACAACCAATTCGTGCCTTACACCGACCGCCTCGATTATCTCGCGCCACTTTCGAACAACGTCGCTTACGCGCTCGCGGTGGAAAAACTGATGGGCTGGGAAATTCCGCCGCGCGGCAAAGCGATTCGGACGATTTGCTGCGAGACGTCGCGTATCTCGTCACATTTGATGGGTCTCGGCGCAATGGCTCTCGACCTGGGTGCTATGACGGTCTTTCTTTACACGTTCACCGAGCGGGAAAAACTTTATAATCTTTTTGAGCTGTTGACAGGTGCGCGCTTCACCACCTCTTACACTCGCGTGGGCGGACAAATTCGGGATCTTCCCGAAGATTTCATTCCGCAGCTCAAGGATTTTCTCGATGGATTTCTGCCGAGCCTCGACGAATGCGATAAATTGCTCACCCGTAATCGTATTTTTGTCGATCGAACGAGGGACGTCGGCATCATCCCGAAAGACCGCGCGATTGCCTACGCGCTTTCCGGGCCAAATTTGCGCGGAAGCGGAATCGAGCACGATTTGCGGCGTAAACATCCATATCTCGATTATGAGAATTACGATTTCGATGTCGTGATCGGCAGTGCGGGAGATTGTTATGATCGCTATTTGGTGCGTATTGAGGAGATGCGGCAAAGCGTGCTGATTTTGCGTCAGGTTATCGATAAACTGCCGAGCGGACCGATTAATGTTGTGGATTGGAAGAACATGACGCCTCCGAAATCGCGTGTCATGACGAAGATGGAAGAGCTGATCCACCATTTCATTGTTGTGACGGAAGGACTCGACGCGCCTCCCGGCGAAATTTATTTCGCGGCGGAAAACCCAAAAGGCGAGCTGGGCTTTTACGTCAACAGCAAGGGCGGCGGCGTACCGTACCGGCTGAAAATTCGTGCGCCATCGTTTGTCAATCTCAGCATCCTGCCCGAGCTTCTCCCGGGTTGCATGGTGAGCGACGTGCCCGCTGTGCTGGGCAGCCTGGACTTCGTGATGGGCGAATGCGACAGATGAACATATCGATATTACAACGAATCTCTCGACTTTTGCTCGTACTCCTTCTCGTGCTCTGTGTCTCTTGCAGTGGCAAGCGAATCACAAAAGCGAATGTCGATGAAGTGGCCGAGGGGATGTCGAAAAAACAGGTGGAATCGATCCTTGGGCCGCCTACTTCCATTGACAATCAGGATTTGATTATCATGAAAAGGATGACTTACGTTTACCGACAGGGCAAAGACAAGGTGACGGTCGTTTTCAAAGACGACAAGGTGCAATCAAAGGACAGCACGTTGTCCGATTAATCCGCCGCTTCCGTGGACTCGACGAGCACACGCGTTCCCGCCGAGTTGGAGCAAGAAATGGACGAGGCGATCGGTCGTTATCCGGCCGATCAGCGACGAAGCGGGGCCATGCCGCTGCTGCATCTTTGGCAAGAACACTTCGGATTCATTAGCGACGACGGCGTGCAATGGGTCGCCGCCAAACTCGGGTTACAGCCGATCAACATTCTCGAGCTGGTCACCTTTTATCCAATGTTCCGCCAGGAACGCGCGGGCAAAACGCATATTCGTGTTTGCCGGACACTTAGTTGCGCCATGGCCGGGAGCTACCAGCTAATGGAAAATTTTTGTGCGGCGACTGGAATTGAGCACCGGCACCAGAACGATGAAATGCACAATCCGATTTCGGTGAGCGCCGATGGAAATTACAGCATTGAATTTGTCGAATGTCTCGCCAGTTGCGGCATCGCGCCAGTCTGCATGGCGAATGATGAATTGCACGAAACTGTGGACGCAAATTCGATTGTCGATCTTGTCCGCAATCCGCAATCCGCAATCCGCAATCCGCAGCCCCCTCACCCGCTTGAGCATCGCCTGATTTTCAAAAACATTGGGCGCGACGATTGGAAGGTCGACATCGACACCTACCTGCGTGACGGCGGTTACGAACAGTTGCGGAAGGCGGTGACGATGTCGCGTACCGAAATCGTCAATGAAGTCAAAACATCCGGTCTCCGCGGTCGTGGCGGCGCCGGCTTTCCGTGCGGTGTAAAGTGGAGTTTCATCAAGCCGGATGAGAAAAAGCCCATCTATTTGATTTGTAATGCGGATGAATCGGAGCCGGGCACGTTCAAGGACCGTTACATTATCCACGAAGATCCACATCAATTGCTCGAAGGCATCCTGATCTCCTGTTTCGCCTTAAATGCGCGCACGGCCTATATTTATATCAGAGGCGAATTTCCCGAAGGCGCGAAGATTCTCGAACGCGCCATTGAAGAAGCGCGTGCACACAATCTTCTCGGCAAAAACATTCTCGGCTCCGGATTCGATGTTGAGGTCTATATTCATCGCGGCGCAGGCGCTTACATTTGCGGAGAAGAAACCGGCTTAATCGAGTCGCTTGAGGGGAAGCGCGCTTATCCGCGCATTAAGCCACCATATTTCCCGGCGGTCCTCGGTCTTTACATGTGCCCGACGATCGTGAACAACGTCGAGACCCTCTGCCACGTGAAGCACATTATCGCGATGGGCGGCGCAAACTACGCGCGACTTGGGCGACAGAATAATACTGGCACGCGAATTGTATGCGTTAGTGGCGACGTTCAGCGGCCCGGTTATTTTGAAATTGAAGTCGGCGCGGTCACGATGGGTCAGCTGATCCATGAAATGGCTGGAGGTTTGAAACCCAGGCGAAAATTAAAGGCGGTCATTCCAGGCGGCAGCTCTGCCAAAGTGCTTCGCGCAGACGAACCATTTAAGCTCAAGCAAAAGCAACCTGATGGATCGACAATCGAAGGTGAGATATCTATCAACGAAATCCCGATGGATTTTGATTCGCTCACTGCGGCCGGTTCAATGGCGGGATCCGGAGGCGTCATCGTGTTGGATGACTCGCGCGATATGGTTTGGACGCTCAACAACATCAACGAGTTTTATGCGCACGAGAGCTGTGGCCAATGCACACCGTGCCGGGAAGGTTCGCTTTGGATGCAAAAGATCACCGACCGAATGCTGCGCGGCGGCGGTGTGACCGAAGATCCGAAGACTTTGAAAACAATCGGCGATAACATCGCTGGCCGGACCATCTGCGCGTTCGGCGAGGCCTGCGCCTGGCCAACGCAGAGTTTTGTCCAGAAATTCCCAGAGGAATTCGCAAAGCGCGCAACGAAGCCAGTGCCCCCACCACTTCCACCGGAATACACGCCGGAGGAATTGATCGAAGAAGAACAAATTCCGACCGCACCAATGGCACGTGATCCTGGCTGGGAAAAAGCCGGCGCTGCGGGAACAATCTAAATGAAGAAGGAAAGCAGGAAAGGAAGAAGGCTGCGGGATCAGGAACTAACAGATGGGATTCTTTCCCCGCTTTCCTGATTCGTCTCCTATGAACGACAAGACATCCAGCGCGCCACCAATGTTCAACGTCCAAATCGACGGCGTGTGGCATCGGTTTCCGAAGGGCACGCGCCTGATCGAAGCCTGCGAGCAAGCCGGTAGTTATGTCCCGCGCTATTGCTATCACAAAAAGCTTAGCTCGCCGGGCAATTGCCGGATGTGTCTAGTCGAGATGGGAATGCCGAAAATGGGCCCCGAGCGCAAACCGGAATTGGGGCCGGACGGTAAACCCGTGATCAATTGGATGCCGCGCCCACAAATCTCGTGCGCGCAGGATGTCAGCGAAGGAATGGGTGTACGCACGAATTCTCCTCTGGTGAAGGAATGCCAGCGCGGCGTAATGGAATTTCTCCTCATTAATCACCCGCTCGATTGTCCGATTTGCGACCAAGCGGGCGAATGCCGTTTGCAGGAATTCAGCGTCGAGTACGGAACCAGCGAGTCTCGTTTTCTAGAAAATAAAGTGAAGAAGCCGAAAAACGTCGTGCTCGGGCCGCGCGTTACGCTCGATGATGAGCGCTGCATTCTTTGCTCGCGCTGCATCCGTTTCTGCCAGGAGATTGCCAAGGACGACGTGCTAGGTTTCGTCGATCGCGGTAGTTACACGGAGTTGACCGCGCATCCTGGGAAGCGCCTGGAGAATAATTATTCTCTTAATACTGTCGACATTTGTCCCGTTGGTGCGCTTACCTCAACGGATTTTCGGTTCAAGATGCGCGTCTGGTTTTTAAAGGAAACAAAAAGCATCTGCACGAGCTGCGCGACCGGTTGCAACACGATCATTGGCACACGCGAAGATGTAATTTATCGACAAACGCCGCGCGAGAACGATGCCGTTAACTCCTGCTGGATGTGCGATTACGGCCGGCTTAACCTCGATTACGTACAATCGGAACGCCGATTGCTCGAACCGCGGATCGTTTCTGGGGAGAAACTTGGCACGGTTGACTGGCCGACGGCAATCGCAGAGGCAGGGCTGCAGCTAAAAGAGTTATCGGGGCAGGAAATTGCCATCATCGCTTCTGGCCGGATGACCAATGAAGAGCTTTGGCTCACGCTGCAACTCGCCAGGACACTCGACGTTCGGTTGATCGACATCGTACCGCGCACCGGACCGGGCGACGACATGCTCCTGAGCAGAAATCGCAATCCCAACACGAATGGCACGCGATTACTCGGCATAACTTCGGAGCCCGGCGCGAAATTGCCAACGATCGCTGATGCTGTGAAATCCGGACGGGTCAAAGCACTGATCACTCTCGGCGAAAATCCGATGCGATCGGGAATTTCGGCCAAGCAGCTCTCAGGTCTTTCGGCATTTATCGTGATGGATATTCTGGCAAACGATGCGACGGAATATGCCACGGTCGTGCTCCCGTCGTTTGCCTTCGCGGAAAAACGGGGCTCGATGATTAACGGCGAAGGCCGTTTGCAACGATTGAATCGCGCCGCTCGCGGGCCCGGCCAGGCGCGAGACGATTGGGAAATCTTGCGCGACTTGATCCAGGCATGTTCCGGTCAAAACAGCATCTATTCTATCGAAGATGTTTTTCGTCAGATGGCTGAAACCGTTTCACAACTCGCGGGACTAACCCTGACCAAAATCGGCGACCTTGGCGTCCAAGTAATGCAAGCGCATGAATCCCCTCCTCCACCTGTCGATCCCGCCGTTGGAGACATTGAGACGGCTGAATCTAAACGACCGCCAGGACGTTGAAAGATCGACATGGATTATTTCCTGATCGTCACTTCTCTTCTGAAGATCCTTGGGATTCTTTTTCTCGTGATCCTCCCAATGGTTTCCTACGCGGTTTATGCCGAGCGGAAAGTGAGCGCGGCGATCCAAGACCGGCTCGGGCCGAATCGGGTCGGACCCATCGGCCTATTTCAACCGATTGCCGACATGTTCAAATTGTTGCTGAAAGAAGATTTCACGCCACGCGCCGCAAACACGTTTTATTACTGGCTCGCGCCGTGTCTGGCGGTAATGCCAGCCATCATCACCATCGCGGTTGTTCCTTTTGGCAGCACGCTGCTCGGCGTCCCGATGGTGATCGCGGATGTTAACGTCGGAATCTTGTTCGTCTTCGCCATCGCCTCGCTCGGCGTTTACGGAATCGTTATCGCGGGTTGGGCGTCCAATTCCAAATATCCGTTTCTCGGCGGTATCCGTTCGAGTTCGCAAATGCTCTCTTACGAGCTGTCGCTCGGGCTTGCAGTCATTCCGGTGTTTCTGCTCGTCGGCAATCTGCGTCTCACCAGCGTCGTACGTTATCAGATCGAGCACGGCTGGCTCATTGCACCGTTCGTCGGCGATTGGGCGAACCCATGGAAATGGGTGCTCACCGTCCCCATGATCATTTCATTCATTGTTTTCACGATCGCGATTTTCGCCGAGACCAACCGCCTGCCGTTTGATTTACCCGAAGCCGAACAGGAGCTCGCTGGCGGTTACAATACCGAATACAGCTCGATGAAATTCGCGCTGTTTTTTCTCGGCGAATACGCGGCCATGATCACTGGATCTGCCGTGATCGTGACTTTGTTTTTTGGCGGCTGGCATTTTCCGGGGATCCCCGACGGGTCGCATGGCTGGATTTTCGGCCTTATCAATATTGCGGTCTTCTTTGCCAAGGTCGCCGCCTTAATCTTTGTGTTTATGTGGGTGCGCTGGACACTACCGCGTTTCCGCTACGACCAACTTATGCGGCTCGGCTGGCTGTTCTTTTTTGAGATCGCGCTCGTGAATATTTTTATCGCGGCAATCATCCTCGCATACCTTCCGTCTTAAGAATGAATCAGGAAAACAAGAACTCAGGAAAAGATAACTCGCCTCGGCAGGTATTGTGTCTCCGTCAGCATTTAGGTTTTCCTGCTTACCTGTTTTCCCGACTCAATTTTTGATTTATGACCGTTACAGTTCCACGCCCGAAGCTGAACTGGCGCGAACGAATATACCTGCCCGCCATCGTCGCCGGCCTCGCCATCACTCTAAAGCATTTCAAGAACATGCTATTCGGGCGCACCAAGGTCACGATGCAATATCCCGAAGAAAAATGGGACAGCAGTCTCCCGGACCATTATCGCGGCGCGCCGGCGCTCGTGCGAGATTCGGACGGTCGCGTCCGCTGCGTTGCTTGTCAGTTATGTGAGTTCATTTGTCCGCCGCGCGCCATCAAGATTATCCCAGGCGAAATTCCTTCAAAGGACCGGTTCGCCAAGGTTGAAAAATATCCTGAAGAATTCGATATCGACATGATTCGCTGCATCTTCTGCGGCATGTGCGAGGAGGTCTGTCCCGAACAGGCTATTTATCTCCGCAAAGATTACGCCATCACCGGATTCACCCGCGCCGACATGGTGCATCACAAAGAAAAACTGCTCGAAATTGGCGGTGTCATGCACGGCGTTGTTTTGAAATGGAACGAGAAAAAGTGAAAACAGGATTCAGATTTCAGGGCTCAGGATTCAGGTGGTGTCACACTGCAATCCGCAATCCGCAATCCGCCATTCGCGATCGATAATGCCTCCCTTTCTCTTTTGGATCTTCGCGCTCTTGATGCTGATCTTCGGCGTCGCTGTCGTCATCAATCGCAATCCGGTAGCAAGCGCACTGAGTCTCGTGGTTTCTTTTCTCGGTCTCGCCGCGCTCTTCATGTCCCTCGATGCCTATTTCATCGGCATCATTCAAGTCCTGGTTTATGCAGGTGCGGTCATGGTCCTTTTTCTGTTCATCATCATGCTCTTGGATCTTCGCGCCGAGGAACGGCGCCGGGTCAACTGGCTGGCATTATCCGGCGGAATCGCCGTCGCCTTGGCCTTGCTCCTCCAGATTTTTTATGTCATTGCCCATTTAAAATCTGCACGCCAAACTTTTCCCCCGCTCCCAAGATCGACATTCGATGATGTCCGAAGCGTCGGCCTGTTGCTTTTCGGAAATTACAACCTGCCGTTTCAAATCATCGCCGTTCTCGTTCTCGTAGCGACGATTGGCGTGGTCCTCTTAAGCAAACGCGAGCCTCGATAGCATGGTGACGCTCGGCGATTATCTCATCGTAAGCGGCATCCTTTTCGCGATTGGTTTCGCTGGCGTGATGTTGCGCCGCAATCTCATCATCATCCTGATGTCGCTGGAGCTAATGCTGAACGCGGCAAACCTATCACTGGTCGCTTTCTCGAGATTTCACATTCAATCGAGCGGTCTGCCTGATTATAACACACAGGTCTTCGTTTTTTTTATCATCACGGTCGCGGCAGCTGAAGTCGCCGTTGGGCTGGCAATCATCGTCGCGCTTTACCGCGCCCGGCAAACCACAGATGTGGATGACATCAAGAGTCTAAGATTTTAGAACGACATGAATAGCTTGCTTCCGTGGTGCACGTTGCTCCTGCCGCTCGTTTCGGCGATCGCGATCACGTTGTTCACGCATCGATCGAAAGCCCTGAGCAGCTTCATTTCTATCGCAGCGGTGCTTGGAAGCTTCGGCTGTAGTTGTTTGATCTTCATCTCATCAAATATCTCAGCGCCAGCGTTCACCTGGATCGACATCAGCGGAGTCTTCCAGGTCCCGCTTGGTCTCGTATTGGATAATCTTAGCAAGACGATGCTCGTTCTCGTCTCCGGCGTCGGATCGCTGATTCACATTTATTCGCTGGGTTACATGCGGGACGATGAAGGTAAATCGCGCTATTTCGCGGCTCTGTCGCTCTTTATGTTCGCGATGCTCGGCATCGTTCTCTCGAACAATTTCGTGATGCTGTTCATTTTTTGGGAATTGGTTGGCTTTACCTCTTATGTGTTGATCGGCCATTGGT
>Ga0193713_1000814_pt1 | contig 10400 bp, 13 predicted proteins | sample H3a2metaG_FD_143054 | JGI IMG/M metagenome (GOLD analysis project Ga0193713, IMG submission 143054) | Soil microbial communities from a riparian zone of the East river system, Colorado, United States - H3a2 | ecosystem: Environmental > Terrestrial > Soil > Riparian zone | place: USA: East River... | reverse complement strand
CGGCGCACGCCCACCTGCCTTCATTTGCGCCATTGTTTGTTTTGGGAAGTTGTTTCGCGATTGCATACGAGTGGAGCGGTTCCATTCTGGTCGCCATGACGATGCATTCGCTCTTCAATTCGTTAACTCTCACCGCCCTCGCATTTCCGGAGATCTTTTCTCCATGAGGCTTCGCGAGTCTGGTGCCAAAGGTGCAGACTTATCCATAACCTGGAGCAACACCCCGGCCTCAAACTAACATTGCGCCGCGGGCACTAAAACGGACAATGAAACTGCGCGAGATCGGAGAAGACCGGCTGCTCGGCCAGCTTTTGCCTGATCTTCCACTCGCAAAAGCCGTTGTCCACGGCCCGGGTGATGATTGCGCTGTGGTGGAAACCCGCGATCGCCGCAACTTTCTTGTGCTCAAAACCGATTGCGTTGTCACAGGCGTGCATTTCTTGGCAACCGCAAACGCGCGCGACGTTGGCTGGAAAGCGATGATGCGTCCGCTCAGCGATTTCGCGGCAACATCGGCCGTCCCTCAATTTGCCCTGATTACTCTCATTGCTCCTGAGCAAACGAAGGTTGAGTGGGTGGAGGAGCTTTATCGCGGACTGCGCCGGGCCGCGACGCGGTTCAAAGTCAGCATAGTCGGCGGGGAAACGAGTAGCACACCCGGCCCCGTGGCGATTTCGGTTAGCGTTGTTGGCTTTGTCGAAAGAGACCGTTGTGTATCGCGTGGGGGCGGCAAGGTGGGCGATGATCTTTTTGTCACTGGTCGACTGGGGGGAGCCATGAAACAAAAGCATTTGCAATTCGTTCCACGAATCGCGGAGTCGCGGTGGCTCACAAAAAATTTCTCCATCCACGCCATGATGGATTTAAGTGACGGATTGGGAGCCGATCTTCCACGGCTTGCAAGGGCCAGCCGAGTTGGATTTACCGTCGAGACGGAGAATCTGCCGCTTACCCGTGGCGCGAAGATCGACGACGCAATTTCAAAGGGCGAAGATTACGAATTGCTGTTCGCCATTTCGCCGCGCGACAAAACCCGTCTGGAGCGAGAATGGCGAAAGAAATTCCGGAAACTGCCGCTCACTCGAATTGGTCGCTTGAATCGGAGATCCGTAAGAAGTTCACCCGCCGTCGCGGACAATCGGCAATTAAAACGTGGCTACGTTCATTTCCAACAGTCCGGCTGAGACTGAAGCACTCGGACGACGATTTGCAGAGGATGTCGGAGTGGGATCAGTTTTAGCCTTGCAGGGCGAACTGGGGAGCGGCAAAACTTTATTTACGAAAGGCTTCGTGGCCGGCATGGGAAGCAAGGCTGCCGTTGCCAGCCCTACGTTTACGATTGTGCATGAATACCGAGATGGGCAACTGCCTGTTTATCATTTTGATTTCTTTCGCGTGGAGAGTTGCCAGTCCCTCGCGCGGCTTGGCCTGGACGATTATTTTTTTGGTGACGGAGTTTCGGTGATCGAATGGGCTGATCGCTTCGCCGAATTCATTCCTGAACAAGCGCGCTGGATTCTATTTGAGATAAAATCCGAGAATCAGCGCGCTATTACTTTCCAGGGAGCGTGAAAATTCTTGCGCTGGAACTTTCCACAGCGCGCGGCAGTCTGGCGTGGTTGGATCAGGACAATACCCATCTCACGCGGGAGTGGCAGAACGATAGAAAAAATTCCGCTGTCTTTTTTGAGAATCTCGCCGCTGTATCGGAAAAATTTGGCGCTCCAGAGACGATCATCGTCGGACTTGGCCCCGGCTCGTACGCCGGGACGCGCATCGCAATTTCAGCCGCGATCGGATTGCAGATTTCTTCTGGTGCGCACCTGATCGGTCTTCCATCGATCTCCGCAATGCAATGCGACGCACACGAATACTGCGTGATCGGAGATGCTCGGAGGAAATCTTTTTTCTTTGCGCGCATCCGCGCAAACAACGTGATCGAAGGCCCAACGCTTTTCTCAGAGTCCGAACTGAAACCGAAACTCAACGCGGTTGGGACGGCAATGCCAGTCTTTACCTCGGATTCGCTCCCGCGATTTGAGCGCGCCGTAGTTCGCTTCCCCTCGGCCCTAGTGCTCGCCAGACTTGCGCGAGAACCGCAGCGCAGCTTTTCTTTGCCACCGCTCGAACCGATTTACTTGCGCGAGCCGCACATCACCATGCCGAAATGAAGGGAACTTATCGTTGTTGGGCCGAAATCGATCGGAGCGCATTGCGTCACAACGCCAAAATCGTGCGCGAACGCGTCGGTTCCGCCGAGGTGCTCGCCGTCGTCAAAGCGAACGCTTACGGGCATGGTTTGATGGGCGTAGCGGAAACACTCGCAGGTGAAACGCAACTTTTCGGCGCGGCAAATCTGGAAGAGGCATTGGCGCTGCGTGGATCCTTCTCCCATCCGATCATCATTCTCGGGCCCGCTCTGCCGGGCGAAAGATCGACGATCGCCGAGCGCGGTTTCATTCCCACAATTTCTGCGCTCGAGGAAGCACAAGATTTCAATCGGGTTGCCCTCCGCTCGCCGGTGTCCGTCAATTTCAAGATCGATACAGGCATGGGCCGCATGGGGGTTCCGGAGGACCAAGCCTTGGACGTTCTTAAGAAGATCTCCACATTTGCGAACATCATGATTCACAGCGTTTCGACCCATTTGCCAGTGTCTGGTGAGGATGCGGACTACACGCGTGATCAGCTTTTGCGCTTTGGCGAAATGATGAAGCAATTTCGCGCCGCAGTTCCAATCGATTATAAAGCGCATGTCCTCCAAAGTGCGGGGGTTCTCGCTTTTGCTGAGGCCGCGGGCGCGTTCGACATCGTACGCGCCGGAATCGTCCTTTACGGGATTTCACCGCTCCCGGAATTTCAGAAACTTCTTAAACCGGCTATGACATGGAAAACGCAAATTTCACTGGTGCGCGATATACCGAAGGGAAGTTCTATCAGCTATGGCCGCACGTTTATTACTCCTTGGGAAATGCGGGTCGCAACGTTGTCAGCTGGTTACGCCGATGGATATCCATGGCACCTTTCTAATCGTGACGCCGCCGTCCTGGTTCATGGGCAACGTTGCGCCATTCTCGGCCGAGTGACGATGGATTTGATGATGATCGATGTTAGCAAGCTCGATAATGCGCAAGTGGGCGACGACGTTGTTTTGATGGGACGCGACGGGGACGAGGAAATTTCCTGCACGGAACTGGCAAAGACTGCTGGCACGATTCCTTGGGAAATTGTTACCAGGATTGGCACACGAGTTCGGCGAGTTTATGTTTGAGCGATGTTGAGCCTTGCGGATCACAATTTGGAGGGCGAACTCCGCGAGCCCTGTGCAAACGCGCTACAGCGTCGTTCCTTAGGCGTCGCAGAGCTCCGCCCTCCAATTGGAACGGTTTAACTCTTCAACGCAGTTACGAGCATCATGTTTCAAATAATCTTTAATGAATTGAGCGCGGCCGAGATCTCGGCGCTTCCGAAGAAATTGCAGCTTGAGCTGCTCGTGGAGTTCCAAATTTTACCCGAGGATCTCGACCACCTCGATTCGGAACGGTTTGGGGTGATCCAGCGCGAAGGGAAAAAGCTATATCGCTATCGTGCGAAAGATTACCGGATTTACTTTGCGAAGACCGACGAAGGGATCAGGGTCCATCGTGTTTTACACAAAAACACGTTTCGCGATTTCCTTTTCCGGAGCAAACTGCCGGTGTCCGAAGACGCCCAACTGGGTGAGACTCGCGAATTCTGGAAACTGATTGAGCAAGGCGAAAAAACCCGGCGCTCGTAGCTGCAGCCACTTCGCTCTGCGAAATGTGACGCTGCTGGGCCGCTCGCAGCGCGTGAGGCACGTCTCACAGAGACGCGGCTACAGGAAGGCGCGAAATGCGCGCCTTATTTCATCATGAGCACCGATCGGCTGCGCTTGATCTCACGCGTGATCCTGCGATGCAGGTGCGCGGGCATGCCGGTGACGCGGCGGGGTAGAATCTTGCCACTCTCCGTGACGAATTTTTTCAGGAGATCCGGATTTTTGTAGTCAATTGCCTCGATGGCAATATCGATTCGCCGACGGGGCATGGCGCGATTCGCCCGACGGAAAGCGGAACGGCGTTTGGCGGTTTTAGGGCCCATCATTTTGTTTCGCGGTGCAACGTGTGCCGTCTTAAGAACGGATTGTATTTCTTTTTCTCAAGCCGATTAGGTGTGCGCGGGCTTTTCTTGTTCCGCGTGGTCATATAACGCGAGGCAGGCTTACCCAAGGCTTTGGCCTCGGTGCATTCCAGCGTTACAATTTCCTGGGCCATTTGTTCGTCACTCCTTCACTTCCGCCGGCGCAACTTCTTCCTCTTCGGCCTCGCCGCCTTCCTCCTCGGTCAAGCCGAATAGAGAGGTGACCGACTGGCGCACCCGCGACGCTTTATTTTGCTTTTCCAGTTGCGACTGGCACTCGACGGTGAAACGCGCGAACGGGATCGCTTCAAGCCGTGCGCGGGGGATTTGTTTGCCTGACATTTCGCACTTCCCGTAGGTACCCAGCTCAATGCGCTTGAGGGCCTGATCAATCTCGTAAAGCGCGTCCTGTTCCTGCGAAAGCAAACTCAGCGCGAAATCGCGATCGTAAGCGTCCGATCCCGCGTCGGCCTGATGCATTCCAAAAGCAGAAGCCTCGCTGCCTTCGGCCCGCGACCGCAGAGTGTCCTGGGCAACGCCAGCCATGGAATCGACCATGGCGTCTCGAAGCTGAAGGAGTTTTTCTTTCTGCTGGCGTACAAAGGGATCGAGTCTTTTCTCGCGATGATTCATACCCAATAGAAGGGCTGGAGACTCAGTCGCTTCTTTTCTGGATTTGGAAGGTCCGCGCTTGGCGGTTTTCGCGGTTCGCGAGACTTTTTTCGAGACCGGCCTTTTGACAGGCGCCTTGCGTGCTGGTCGAGCTTTACTCGCAGCGGGCCTTTTTGCAGAACTCTTCTTTTTAATTGGTTTTGCCATAGCAGGGGCACTTCCTAAATCGGCAGCGCAGGGAAAATGGACGCTTAATTAAGAACATTTCCCAGTCGGCGCAAGCGGATTCGGTCAAAAAGTTCGCCACGCCTCGGAAATGCGTCGGTACCCCGGGGAAAACTACTAATCAAGACCTACGAACTCGCGCTTGAGTAGTGCCGAAGCGCAAATTTCCAGAAGCCGCGCGACAGGAGGAAAACAATAGTCGAGGCAGCCACAAGATGTAGCATCAACAGCCAGGGTTGCCCGAGCGACTTGATTAACAGGCGTGCGGGAATGTTTGCAATAATGACGACCGGGATAATCCAGCCGAAAATCAAGCGGAACAGCCATGGAAAGATAGCGTCTGGATAACGGGCGATGTTGAGGAAATTAAAATAACCATAAACCAGTCCCTGGGCGCGGACGATCCAGAAACTGGCCCCGGCCAGCCCAAGCATGATGGAATAGTGCACAGCGATACCAAATCCGATCGCAATCAGATAAAGGCAAATCGACGTCAGATTCGGCACGATATTAAGACGGGAAAGGGCTACGCAAACGACTACGCCGCCCAGCGCGGCATTGACGATACTGTCGAGGCTGAACTGTTTCGTAGAAACAGCAAACTGGCTGTCGATCGGTAGAACCAGCAGGGAATCCAATTTTCCCGTGCGCACGAGTTCCGGAATGTTCGCGACGTTAACAAAAAAGAATGCCTGAAAAAGCTGGGCAATCATTTGGTGCGTGCCGATGAGCAGCACGACCTCCCACTTTGTCCAATCACCAATACGATCGACATTGCTGAAAATGATGCTGAAGAAAACAATTTGCCCGCAGAACCAAAGCACTTCCACGACCATCCATAACAGGAAGTTCGCTTTGAAACTCAGCTCGCGGATGAGCGAATTGCGCAGCATGATGGAGTAGATTTGGATGTAACGCTGCATCATTTTCCTGTCTCTTAACTTTAAGCGCAGTCAACTACTGCTCGTATGAAACGTTTTGTCCCTTGGCTTCTCATCATTATTGCACTGCTAGTCGTCGCAGCGGTTGTCCACCAGTGCCGCAACGGCGGCGCTACAAGCTATCAGACCGCAACTATCACACGCGGCCCCGTTACCCAGGCGGTTACGGCAACAGGCACACTCAATCCGGTCGTTAACGTACAGGTGGGCAGCCAGGTTTCAGGAAATATCGCAAAGTTATATGTGGATTTTAATTCCGAGGTGAAAGCCGGCCAGGTAGTCGCCCAAATCGATCCGGTTCTTTTTCAGGCAACCGTCACTCAGGCGGAGGGAGATTTGGCGAACGCCCAGGCCACGCTTGAGCTCGCAAGAGTGAACGCCAAACGGACACAGGAATTGTTTGCGAAGAAGACTTCGTCGCAGGCTGACGTCGATCAAGCGATGGCGACCCTTCATCAATCCGAGGCGAGCGTGAAAATCAAACAGGGCGCGCTGGATAAGGCCAGGGCCGATCTCGGGCATTGCACTATTACTTCACCGATCGATGGGGTGGTGATTTCGCGCAGTGTCGATGTTGGTCAGACGGTCGCAGCCAGTCTGCAGGCGCCGATCATCTTTGCGATTGCGAATGATCTAACCAAAATGCAGATCGACGCGAATGTCGCAGAAGCGGATGTCGGCGTCGTTAAGATCGATCAAACTGTCGATTTCACGGTGGACGCTTTTCCCATGCAGACGTTTCGTGGAAAAGTCGTCCAGGTGCGCAACGCGCCGATCACCGTGCAAAACGTGGTGACTTACGACACCGTCATTGGGGTGAGCAATCCGGATTTGAAATTGAAACCGGGAATGACAGCAAACGTCTCAATCGTCATCGCGTACAAGGATGATGTACTGCAAATCAAGAACGCCGCGCTGCGCTATCGCCCGCCGGACGCGAGCCCGGTCGAGACAAGAAGAACCGGCACAAATCGCATAGGACGGCCTGCCGGAGGACACGGTAGCACTGCACACGAGGGCGTTGAGCGGACGGTCTATGTTTTGCCATCTGCCGCCAGTCGCCCGCAGCCGAGGCAGATCAAGACTGGAATCAGCGACGGGATTGTGACCGAAGTGGTCGAAGGCTTGAAAGAGGGCGACCGTGTCGTGACGGCCGAGCTCGGTTCAACAACGGCCGCGCCATCGCCTCCGGCAAATCCGTTCGGCGGCGGGCGGCGCTTTCCATGAAGATCATGGAGAAAGAATTCATCTTACGGCTCCCAGACTGCTGTAGCCGCGTCTCTGTTAGACGCGCGACGCGCGCATTGCAAACACCTCAGCGCCGCGCTTCGCAGAGCGAATCGACTACAGCGTCCGCCGGAAGTAGATCGATATGAATAACGGTCCAATCGTTAGGCTGGTCGATGTGCACAAGACATATCGGACCGGAGAGATGGAAGTGGCCGCCGTGCGGGGCATATCGCTGGAAATCAAGCGCGGCGAATTCGTTGCGCTCATGGGGGCGAGCGGTTCTGGGAAATCCACGCTCATGAACATTCTGGGTTGTCTCGACCGGCCCACGACGGGGCATTATATCTTGGACGGCGCAGATGTTTCCGGCCTGGATCGAGATGAACTCGCCGATATCCGGAATCGCAAAATTGGTTTCGTGTTCCAGAATTTTAATCTGCTGCCGCGCACATCGGCGCGCGAGAACGTGGAGTTGCCTTTGGTTTACAGCGCACAGCATCTGACAAACGCAGACCTTCGTGAAAGGGCGGATCGCGTCCTGGTGTCCGTTGGCCTCGCAGGCCGCGAAGATCATCATCCGAGCCAGCTTTCAGGTGGCCAGCAACAGCGCGTGGCGATCGCGCGCGCGTTGATCAATCAGCCCGAAGTCCTTCTTGCGGATGAGCCGACCGGTAATCTGGACAGCCGGACCAGTGTCGAGGTCATGGCGATTTTTCAGCAACTTAATGAGCGCGGAATTACCGTCATCATGGTGACCCACGAGCAGGACATCGCTGCTTATGCGAAGCGCAATGTGATGATGCGCGACGGCGTGATTCTGAATGATCATCTGGTTTCGCAACGCTCGGATGCGGCGTCACAGCTCCGACAAGAACACGCTTCGGCGCTTCAACCGACGAAATGAGAATCGCGCCAACATTTAACGTTGCGCTCCGCGCTTTGCGACGGAACAAACTGCGTTCGGTACTGACTGCTCTCGGGATTATTATCGGCGTTGGCGCGGTCATTGCGATGGTTGGGATCGGCAATGGCGCGAAGGCGCAAGTGGAAGCGCAGATCGCCAGCCTCGGACAAAATGTGATCCTCATCTTCTCAGGCAGCACCACTTCCAGCGGCATTAGAACTGGGTGGGGCGGCGCTGGCACGTTGAAAATCGAAGATGCCGAGGCGATCCGGCGAGAAGTGCCGGGCGTGATCGGAGTAAGCGAGGAAGTTGTTTCGACCACGCAAGTAGCCGCCGGAAATCAAAACTGGTTTACCCGCATTTACGGGGAGTCAGCGGATTACTTTGACATCCGGCAATGGCCGCTGGCCGATGGCGCGCCGTTTACATCGCAAGACGTTCGCAGCGCGAACAAGGTTTGTGTGATCGGTCGCACCACTGCGACGCAGATTTATGGAAACGAAAATCCGATCGGCCAGATCTTACGAATCAAGGAGGTTCCGTTCACAATCACTGGTGTCCTGACACCAAAGGGATTGAGCACACAGGGCGTGGACCAGGACGACATCGTAATCATGCCGTACACCAGCGCGATGAAGCGCGTCATCGGCGGCTCAACTCTTCGCAATATCAATGTGCAAATCGGCGATCCACAGCAACTCGAGGCGGCTCAGCAACAAATCATTTCCCTGCTCCGCCAGCGGCACAACATTCGTCCCGGGCGCGACGACGATTTCACCGTGCGTAACCAACAGGAAATCGCCCAGGCAGCCACCGCGACTTCGCGTGTAATGACGCTTTTGCTGGGCGCAATCGCCGGAGTGTCGCTTGTGGTCGGAGGCATTGGCATTATGAACATCATGCTGGTGAGTGTCACGGAGCGTACACGCGAAATCGGCGTGCGCATGGCCGTGGGCGCGCACGGCAGTGACATTCTCACTCAATTCTTGATCGAAGCTGTGACGTTGAGTTCGGTCGGAGGTTTGATTGGAATTGTCTGTGGTATTGGCGCGTCGAAAATTCTATCCGCTTATGCAAATTGGCCGACACTGATATCAATTAGTTCGATTGCGATTGCATTTTTATTTAGCGCTGCGGTTGGAATTTTCTTTGGGTTTTACCCGGCGCGCAAAGCCGCTGCGCTCGATCCCATCGAAGCGCTGCGTTACGAGTAGTCACATGGCGGCCTGACATTAAATAATTGGTAGGACGCGACCGCCAGGCGCGTCCGCACATCACGCTCCAGGCTTGATTTTTTCGATGTGCCTCCCATTTTTGCCAGTGATGCCATCTGGTTTTGAAAAATTGGTTGCAGAAGCGAAGAAGAAAGTCACTGAGATTTCCCCAACAGAAGCCGCAGCGAAGTCAAAAAGAGGCGAAGCGGCCATTATCGACGTTCGTGAGAAAGACGAATGGGACGTGGAACATATTCCTAATGCGACTCACATGAGTCGCGGAACGATCGAGCTCGATATCGAAGAGAAAGTCCCTGACAAAAACGCAATGATCGTTTGTCATTGCGGCGGAGGGGGACGCTCGGCGCTCGCGGCCGAGAACCTGCAAAAAATGGGTTACAAAAAAGTGCGCTCCATGGCCGGCGGCTTTAAAGCCTGGAAAGCCGCGGGTTTACCAACAACGAAATAGACGCAGTCGAACGCCGGGCGGATCTTCGCGCAATTACCGTCTGTTCCGAGCAAAGTGAAGCGCGGCGGAACGCAGTTGAGAATGAAGCGGCTGGGGAAGCCGCGACATAGACGGGAGGGCCTGCGGCTGAGCGAACGGGAAGTGAGCGAATCAAATCTTTTACCTTTTCAGAACCGTCGAGAGATGTCTCGACTTCGCTCGACATAACACGAGAGGCAGACGCGCTGCCGAGCGTTGTCTTCGCGTCGGGCGCTCGTTAAACTTGCGCGCATGACTCCTGGTTCGCACGACATGACCTCGCTGGATTATTACGGCATCGAAGAGCTTCTCACTGAGGAAGAACGCGCAGCGCGCGATGGGGCCAGGCGTTTTGTCCAGGAGGAAGTCGTGCGTGAGATTGTTCCTTTCCACCGTGCGGGCAAGTTCCCGGAACATCTCATACCACGCATGGGCGCGTTGGGCTTCTATGCGCCTTATTTGAAAGGATACGGCTGCGCTGGTCTTAGCTACACGGCATACGGCCTCATTATGCAGGAACTCGAACGTGCAGATTCTGGTTTGCGGTCGCTGGCGTCGGTGCAGGGCCCTCTGGTCATACACGCCATTCATTCTTTTGCGACACCGGAGCAACACTTGCGTTGGCT
>Ga0193713_1000813_pt1 | contig 10415 bp, 7 predicted proteins | sample H3a2metaG_FD_143054 | JGI IMG/M metagenome (GOLD analysis project Ga0193713, IMG submission 143054) | Soil microbial communities from a riparian zone of the East river system, Colorado, United States - H3a2 | ecosystem: Environmental > Terrestrial > Soil > Riparian zone | place: USA: East River... | reverse complement strand
GGTCGATGCGGACTACAAGCGTGAGATCGACGCGAAGGTCGAAGAGGCGGAGTACGACGTCGCGCGCGCGCTGCTCGCCAACGGGCACGACGTGCTGATGCTGGGGATCGGGAACGAGCTGGGGCCCCTGCTCGATACGCTGGCGCAGTTCGGGCCGAAGCTCGTCTTCAACGGCTGCGAGGCGTTCCGCGGCAACGCGCGCCACGAATACGCGATCGCCGCTGTGCTGGAGATGCACGGGTACGCACACACCGGGTCGCCACCGACGGCGTTGCTCGTGGCGCGCAACAAGTCCCTGACCAAAAAGGTGCTCGCCTATCACGGCATCCGCGTCCCGGCGTTCGCGGAGTTTCACGCGGGCGACGAGCTGGTCCGGCCCTCCGAGCTGCGGTTCCCGCTCATCGTGAAGCCGTTGCTCGAGGACGCGTCGGTCGGCATCGCGCAGGCCTCCGTGGTCGAAAACGACGACACCCTCGCCGAACGCGTACGCTTCATCCACGAGAAGTTCACGCAGGCCGCCATCGTCGAGGAGCTGGTCGAGGGGCGCGAGCTGTACGCCGGACTGATCGGCAACGACAAGGTCGAGGTGCTCCCGCTGGTCGAGATGACGTTCGGGGAGCCGGAGACGAGCGAGCACCGCATCGCGACGTACAAAGCGAAGTGGGACGAGGAGTACCGCAAACGCAAGAAGATCAGGAACGTGTTCGCCAAGGGGCTGCCGGACGAGCTGATCGCCAAGATCAGCGACATTTGCACCACGGCGTTCCATGCCCTTTGGCTGCAGGACTACGGCCGGGTCGATCTTCGCCTGGCACATGACGACGAGGTGTACGTGCTCGAAGTGAATCCGAACCCCTTCCTCGCGGTAGAGAACGAAATGGCCGACGCCGCGGAGAAGGCGGGTCTCAAGTACAACGAATTCGTCCAGCGCATCGTGGACGAGGCGGTGGCGCGTGGCCGTCACTAGGCGCCGGCGCGAAGTCCCCACTCCCGAGCTCCGCTGTCCAACGTGCCGGGCCGAGGTCGAGCGGTTTTGGTCGTACTGCTCGGATTGCGGTCGCCGGCTGGATTGGCGCGACACGCAAAAGGTCACGGGGGCGGAGTGCTACTACTGCGGCTGGATGGTCTCGGACGCCTTCTCGGCGTGTCCCTGGTGCGGGCGGGACATCGCGGACGCGCACTCGAGTGAGGAGCCGCTCAAGGCGCCCAAGGGCTTCAAGTACGACCGGCGCTGCCGGTGGGGGTGCGGCGGCGGCGTGATGTATCCGATGCGCTTCTGCCCCTGGTGTGGCCGTCCCGAGAAGTGGCGCTACGAGGCCTACCAGAACATCTGCCCGCATTGCAGCAAGGGTGTCGACGACTGGATGAACGCGTGCCCCTGGTGCGGGGAGGACGCGACGGGGCGCGACCTCATCGCGCGGGCGCTACGGCGCGTGCGGCGCCTACTGGTCGTGTCGCGCATCAAGGACTGGGATTACCGCGTCTTGCTGCGGCCCGGCGTCTCGGGCGTCACGCACCGCTCCCCCAAAGTCATCGAGGTGGAGCGTCGCTATGTGACGGGCAAGAAATTCCGCGACGAGATCTCGTGGAACATGCTCACCGGGCTGATCCTGCACGAGCTGGGCCATTCCTTCCTCTTCCATCATTGGTCGATCACGCGGACCGGGCGGTTCCGGCGCGCGTTCGGTGAGGTGCGGAAGGCGTACCGGGTAGCGGACTCGAAGTGGGTGGACTTCGAGCGCCGCGGCGTTACGACGACGCTCCCCGACTACGTGACCGCCTACGCCGCCACGCATCCACAGGAGGACTTCGCGGAGACGTTCCGGTATTTCGTCACGCGCCGCGGGCGTTTGCGCGAGCTGTTCTCGGAGTTCGGGCGAAAGCGGAAGGGTGTGCCGGTCTTCGAGAAGTTCCTGCTGGTGGGCGACTTCGTGCGGAGCCTCAGGGGGTGGCGGTAGTCGCACCGCCCCCCCCTCGTAGGTCAGGTTCTCAGTACAACGTGATGTTGATCCCGAACAACACCTGGAAGGTCGAGCCGTTGTGGAACAGGCCGCGCCCCTCGATATACGGGTGCGTGCGGCCGTAACGGGTCTCGAGTCCTCCGAACAGGTCGGGACCTGTGTCGGAGTTGCCTCCCCCGCTCAGGATGTTGACCCCGCCGCCGAAATACAGCGGCGTGCCCGGGCTCCGGAACTTGAGGTCTGCATTGAAGCCGACCAACGACCCGCTGTCCACAAAGTAATAGTCGAACGACGGGTAGAACTCGACGTAGCGGCCCACCGGCAGATGCATCTGCGCGCCGATCAGGCCTTCCTCGATATCGAAGTTGTAACCGCCGTGGATCCCGTAATGGGATCGTTGGGCCGCGGCGCGGGAGACGCCGGCCGCGCACAGCAGCAGCACGACCGCCGTCAGGATGCGTCGAATCATTGTCCGATCCTCCGGTTGCGGTGCGTTCCTGTGTACCCCGCACCGAACCGGAGTTCGTGACATCCCGCGCCGCGACCCGCCTGCCCGTGACTCAGGTCACGCGATGCGGCGACGCATCACCCCGCGAAGCAGTAGCTGCAGCCCTTCTCCTGCGTGCGGCTCACGGCCAACACACCCGACGGGACGACCTGGCAACCGGGGATGAGGCCCGCGATCCACTCCGCCTTCACCGCTGCGGCGTCCATTCCCATCTTCTGCGCCACCGCGCCGCTGTAGATCGTGAGCGCGACGTTGCATACGCCGAACATCACGCCCTTCGCGAGCAGTTCCTCGACGCCCGTACCCGGCAGCGGCAGCGGGAGGGGCTTGGCGAACGTGTTGCGCGTCGCCGGCAGATCGCCGTCCTTGAGACTGAACACTTCACCGAACTTGTATTTGGCCCACAGGGCGTCCACCATCGCCAGTGGGATCGACGCGTGGCGCAGGATCACAACGCCGGAATTCTGCGCGTCCGTGGTGCCGTAGTTGTCGTTCGTCGTGTTGAGCCAGACACGCGGCCAGACGACGGGCATGCCGCTGTTCACCTCCGGGGCGTCGAACACCATCTTGTGTCTGCCCGTGATGCGGTTCAGCCACGCTTCGAACGCGGGATTCACGGCGCTCCGCAGCCCGTCGCCTCCGCGCGGGAGGGACTCCGCTGCCGCACGCAGCGGAGTCAGGCTGGCGAAACCGGCGGCGGCTGCCGCGGCGATCGTGCCAAGGAAACCGCGCCGGTGTGTCTTGAGCTCGTCGAGACGGAACATCGGTCAACCTCCTGTAAGTGAGCTAACGGGGGATCGGTTTTTTCTGCTGAGCCCGCGTGGGATACGCCACGTCGGGCGGGGGATCGCCGTTGGGCCAATCGTCTTCCTTGCCACGGTAGTCTGGACGTGACTGCGCGTTTACGAACGCGGCGACGTCGAATGCCTGCTGGTCGGTCAGCGTCACGGACTTGTCGAACGGCATGTTCCGGCGGATGAACTCGGCCGCCGTGCGCACCCGTGCCATCCCGGCGCCGATGTTGTAGGAGGCGGGGCCCCATACCGGGGGCGCTCCCGCCGTTCCCTCGCCGCCCGGCCCGTGACATTGCGCGCAGGTGGTGGCGAAGATCCGCGCGCCCGCCGCGGTATCCGCGTTGAACGCCGCCCACAGCCGCAGCCGTGCGCCCCCCCCCGGTTGTGACGGCCCGACCGGCGTTCCCTGGGACAGAAACGCGAGGTACGCGACGATGTCGGTCATGTCGCGACTCGCCGGGTCGAGCGCCGTGCCGTTCATGCTGCGGCGAAAGCAGTCGTTCACACGGTACTCGATCGTTTCGATCGTAGCGCTGCGGGTGCGGTATTGCGGATAGCGCGCGAACACACCGACCCACGAGCCGGTCTCACGCCGGCCCTCGTCCAGGTGGCAGCTGACGCAACGTAGTCGGTTGCCGACGTGCGCAGGGAGGCTGTCCCGCGTCGCCACGAGCAGCGCGCGCCCTCGGCGGACGGCGTCGCCGAATGGGCCCGCGGGGATGATCGCAGCGTCAGTCTGGGGGGGTGCTGCGTCTCTGCGACAGGCGCACGCGAAGACGCTGAGGACGAGCAAAAGACCGGGGGGCCTCACAGCCCAGATTATACCGGCATTCCCGGAGCCGGCAACCTTTCGGGCTGCCTGATCATCCAACGAGTTAGCGTCTCTCACCTTGAGGTCGTCAATGCACGTTCCACTTTTGGTCGTCGCGCTGCTCGCCGTTCAGACCCCTGCCCGTTTCGACTCCACGGAGGTGGCCCGCGTCCTCGCGCAGCTGAAGGCGAGCGATTCGACCGTGTGCGAGCTCGCTGGGCAGTCGTTGACGAACTACGGCTGGTTTTGGGGAGGGGGGAGCGGGCACGACATCTCCAGCATCGGCATGCCGATGCCCCGACCGATGCCCACCCCGATGCCGATGCCCGGCGGCGGGGGCGGGATGGGTGTGATGCGCGACGTGATGCATGGCAACCGAGACCACAAATCGGCCATCGATGCGAGCGTGCTCGGCGCCTTCCGCGCCGTCCTGCGCGACGACAATGGCTGCATCCGTACCATCGCCGCCCGCGTGCTGGGCAATCACGGCCCAGCGGGCACCTACGATCTGTTTATCGCGCTGCTGCGCGACGCGAAGTCGGCGCTGCGCGAGACCGGCGCGGTCGGGCTGGGCGAGCTCGAGGACTCCCGTGCCATCGGTCCGCTCGCGGACGCGCTGGGTGACGCCGAGGTCAATGTGCGTGCTCGGGCGGCCTGGGCCCTGGGTGAGATCGAGGAGACAGCGGCGATCGACCCCCTTGCTCGCGCGCTGAAGGACCGTGCACCCGAGGTGCGACGCGTCGCGGCGTGGGCGCTCGGCGAGATCGAAAACGTGCGCGCCGTGCGCCCCCTGGGCGACGCGTTGAACGACGCCTCGCTCGATGTGCGTCTCACCGCCGCTTGGGCGCTGGGAGAAATCGAAGACGATGCCGCGGTCCCACTCCTCGCGGCCGCGGCGAAGGATCGCGAGCCCCGAGTCCGTCAGGCGGCGGCGTGGGCGCTGGGAGAGATAGAAAGCTCGCAGGGCGTCGCCCCGCTGGGTCCGCTCGTGCGCGACCCGGTGATCGAGGTGCGCAAGGCCGCCATCTGGGCCCTGGGTGAGATCGAGGCCGGCAGCGGCGTGACGCCGGTCGCCGTCGGGCTCAAGGACGACGATTCGGACGTCCGCGTGCTGGCGGCGTGGGCGTTGGGCGAGATCGAGGATGATGGCGCCGTCGAGCCACTTGTCGCCGCGCTCAAGGACCCCGACATCGATGTGCGGGTGGCGGCGGCGTGGGCCCTCGGCCAAATCGAAAGCCCCCTCGCGCTGGACGGACTCAGGACCGCCCAGCAGGACGCGTCGAGCTCCGTGCGGCGCGCCGCGACGTGGGCGCTGCGGCAGATCGACGATGACGATAACCCGCGGGTCCGCGTCCACGTGCGGCCCCGCGTCAAGATCAAATCGTAAGCTCTCGGCTGCCGCGGCCGATCTCGGCGCGGAAGGCGCGGGCGCGTTCCACCAGTTTGAAGTAGTCGACTAGCTCCTCGGCTTCGCGGACCTCGTCCCAGCCGAGGAGCTTTTTCATCCGCTGCGCCACGGCCGCCGCCACGCCCGTGCCCTGCTCGGCGTACTCGTAGAACAGGTGCAGCCGGCGGATCAATACATCCTGGATGCGCACCGCCATCTCCCGCTCGACAGCATGCGATACCTCTGCCCAGATCTCGGGCCGCTGCGCCGCGATCGTCTCCCCGAGCGAACGATCGCGATCGACGAGATTGAGAACGGCCGCCGCCTCACTGCCGTAACTCGCGACGAGATGGCGAGCGGTCGCCTCCGCGACGCCGCGCGCCCGCGCGGCCTCGAGCAGCACTTCGAGCTCCGCCGCTTCGCCTCCGGGAAGCGGCAGACGGTCGGTCGGCGCCCGCGGCGCGACCGGGCGGCCGTCCAGCTCGTGCAGGCGGACTGCCACCCGGTCGGTCACGTCGCGGGCCATCACGCGATAGGTGGTGAGCTTCCCGCCCGCGATGGTAATCAGGCCCTGGGGGCTCTCGACGACGCGGTGCTCGCGCGAGACCTGGGCTGGCGACGCTCCCGGATCCTGTCCCAACAGCGGGCGCAACCCGACCCAGACCGACACGACGTCGTTTGGCGCCAGGTGCGCGTCGGGGAACGCCGCGTTTGCGGAGCGCAGCAGATAGGTGACATCGTCGGCGGTGACGCGCACGGCGTCGGCCGACGCGTCGGCATCCGTATCCGTGGTGCCGATGTACGACAGATCCCCCCACGGCAACACGAACATCACGCGACCGTCGATCGCCGAGAATAGCGTGATGGCGCGCTCGTGGCCGATGCGGCGGCGCGGCACGGCGACGTGGGCCCCTTTCGTGGGGCGGAGCAGCGGCGTGGCCGCCGGATCGTCGAGGCGTCGCAGCGCGTCCACCCACGGTCCGCCCGCGTTCACGACGACGAGCGCGCGCACGCTGCGGGTCTCGCCGCTCAACACGTCGCGCACGACCGCGCCCCGCACCTGGCCATCCGGCTTGAGGAGGCTCGTCACCTCGGCGTAGTTCGCGACCAAAGCGCCGGCTCGCGCGGCACTCCGCATCGTCGCGAGCACGAGGCGCGCGTCGTCCGTCTGGGCGTCCCAGTAGAGCGCTGCGCCCGTGAGGCCGCGGTCTTTGAGCGCGGGCTCGGCGCGGCGCACCTGCTTGGGGCTGAGCCAGCGGTGCGTCTTGACGTTGCGGAACGCGGCGAGCAGGTCGTATAGCCACATGCCCGCGCGCAGCTTCCAGGCGGGAACGCGGGCGCCGCGATAGACGGGGAAGAGAAAGGCCAGCGGCCGCACCAGATGCGGGGCAATGTGGAGCAGCACGCGGCGCTCGTGGCTTGCCTCGAACACGAGCCGAAAGTCTCGGTGCTCGAGATAGCGGATGCCACCGTGAATCAGGCGCGACGAGTGCGACGACGTGCCGGCGCCGAAGTCCCCCTTGTCCACCAGCGCGACGCGAAACCCGCGCAACGCGGCGTCGCGCGCGATGCCGGCGCCGGTAATCCCGCCGCCGATGACGAGCAGGTCCACCGGATCCGTCGCCATTCCGGAAAGAGCGGTGGCGCGCGTCTGATGCGAGAACGGTGTGTCCGCGGCCAACTCCCCTCCACGTACGGGCGGTGGTAGGTTTCGAGCCTGCAACGGGAGGGGTGAATCTAATGCCGGTTGGGAACGGACGGCGCGTCGCGGTGATCGCCGGTTGCCGCACGCCGTTCTGTAAGGCGGGGACGGCCCTCAAGGACGCCCGTGCCGTCGATCTCGCCCGCCACGCGGCGCGCGAGCTGATCGAGCGCACCAACCTCGATGGCGCCGATGTGGACGAGGTGATCTTCGGCCAGGTCGTGCCGTCGGCCCTCGTACCGAACGTCGGCCGCGAAGTGAGCCTGCTGCCGCAGCTCCCCAAAGAGATCCCCGCCTACTCCGTGAACCGCGCCTGCGCCTCCGCCACGCAGGCCATCGCGTCCGGTCATGATCAGATCGTGCTCGGCCACGACGACGTGGTCATCGCCGGGGGCGCCGAAGCCCTCTCCGACATCCCGATCCTCGCGTCCCGCCGTCTCGCCGACATTCTCGTCGAGGCGAGCAAGGCCAAATCGCTCGGGCGCCGGCTGCGCACCTTCCTGAGGATCCGCCCGCGCGACCTGATCCCGGTCGCCCCGGCCATCGCCGAGCCCTCGACCGGCGAGTCGATGGGCCAGTCGGCCGAAAAAATGGCGAAGGAAAACGGCATTTCACGCGAAGCGCAGGACCGCTGGGCGCTGCGCAGCCATGAGCTCGCGGCCAAGGGCACGGCGGACGGGCGGCTGACGGCCGAGATCGCCCCGTGGTTCCCCGCGCGCCCCGGCGACCCGATTGTGACTCAGGACAACGGCATCCGGGCCGATACGTCGGTCGAGCAGATGGCGAAACTGAAGCCCGTGTTCGATCGCAAGTACGGGAGCGTGACCGCCGCGAATGCCTCTCCCCTCACGGACGGCGCGTCGGCGGTCCTCTTGATGAGCGACGAGGCGGCGCGAGCCCGGGGGTACGAGCCTCTCGCCTACATCCGATCGTATGCGGTCGCGGCCGTCGATCCGGGGTGGCAGCTATTGCAGGCACCCGTCTGGGCCGTGCCATTGGCGCTCGAGCGCGCCGGGATCCAGTGGAAGGACCTCGGTCTGATCGAAATCCACGAGGCGTTCGCCGCGCAGGTCCTCTCGAACCTCCAGGGTTTCGCCGCCAAGGGGTGGGAGATCAACGAGGACATCATCAACGTGATGGGCGGATCGATCGCGATCGGGCATCCGTTCGGAGCGACCGGCGGGCGCATCGTCACGACGCTCGCGAACGAGATGAAGCGCCGCGACGTGCAGTTCGGCCTCGTCTCCGTCTGCGCCCAAGGCGGCATGGCCTTCGCGATGGTCCTGGAGCGCCGGTAAGTGGCCCCCAAAGGCGGAGGTCCGGCGCTCACGTGGGAAGTGCAGGACGGGATCGCCATCGTCGTCCTCGATGCCAAAGACAAACCGGTCAACATGATTTCCCGCGCGGTGAAGGACGAGTTTCGCGCGTGCTTCGAAGCCTTGGCGAACGACGCCAGCGTTCAAGCCGTGGCGTTCTTCTCGGGCAAGGCAGACAACTTCATCGCGGGCGCGGACATCGAGGAATTCGTGCGACTCACGTCGGCCGCCGAAGCCGAGCGCCTCTCCGCCGACGGCCAGGACATGCTCGAGCAGATTGCGCGGTTTCCCAAGCCGCTCGTCGCAGGGATCAACGGCGCCTGTTTGGGGGGCGGTTTCGAGTTCGCCCTTGCCTGTCACTACCGCGTCGCGACCAATCACCCAAAGACGCAGATCGGCCTGCCCGAGGTCCAACTCGGCATTCTGCCCGGGGCGGGGGGATGCCAGCGCCTGCCGCGGCTCGTCGGCGCACGCGCCGCGCTCGACATGATCCTCGCGGGCAAGGTGGAGCGCGCCGACAAGGCGTTCCGGCTCGGCATGGTGGATGAGCTCGTGCCGCCGTCGATCCTGCGCGCCGTCACGCTCGCCGCCGCCCGCCGGCTGGCCGGTGGCGCACGTCCCCAGCGGCGGCGTCCGGGCGGTTTCATCGGATGGTTACTCGACGGCAATCCGCTGGGACGGCGCCTCGTGTTCCGGGCGGCACGCAAACAGCTCGAAGCCAAGACCGGCGGTCATTACCCCGCGCCGTACGCGGCGCTCGAGGCCGTGGAGCACGGTCTGCGGCACGGGATCAGCGAGGGGCTGAAGCGCGAGGCCCAGCTTTTCGGACAGCTCGCGGTGACGGATGTGTCGCGCAAACTGGTCCAGATCTTCTTCGCCACGAATCAACTCAAGAAGGACCTGGGTGTCGCCGGTGCGCCGGCGCCGGTGACGGTGCAACGCCTCGGCATCATCGGCTCCGGCTTCATGGGCTCGGGGATCGCCGGCACCGCCGTCGCCCAGGCGAACGTGGACGTCCGCATGAAGGACGCCGACCTTGCCCGCGTGGCGCTCGGCTTGAGCGCCGCGCGGGCCATCGTGGACGATCGGCTCAAACGGCGCCGCATCACCAAGTTCGAGCACGCCCGCCTCGTGGCGCTGCTATCGGGCGGCGACAGCTACGCGGGGTTCGGTCGCGCCGAGCTTGTGATCGAGGCGGTCTTCGAAGACATCGCCGTCAAACAGCAGGTGTTGCGCGAGGTCGAGGAGGCAATCCCCGAGACGGGCGTGTTCGCGTCCAACACCTCGACCATTCCCATCACCAACATCGCCGAGGCGGCACGCGCGCCCGAGCGAGTGATCGGGATGCATTTCTTCTCGCCGGTCGCGAAGATGCCGCTGCTCGAGGTGATTCCAGGGACGCGCACGGCCCCGGGCGTCGTGAGTACCGCGGTGGCGTTCGGGCGCCGGATGGGGAAGACCGTCATCGTCGTGAAAGACAGCCCCGGGTTCTGGGTGAACCGCATCCTCGCTCCCTACGCGAACGAGATCGGCCATCTGTTGGCCGAGGGGGCATCCATCGAGGACATCGACGGCATGGCGGTGCGGTTCGGCTTCCCCGTGGGACCGGTGACGTTGCTCGACGAGGTCGGTTTGGATGTCGCGGAGAAGGTCGCGCACGTCATGCTCGCCGCCTATGGCGACCGGCTCCAGCCCACCACCGGCGTGGCGGCGCTCGTGAAGGCGGGCCGATTGGGCCGCAAGTCGGGCCGCGGGTTCTACATCTACAAGGGTGGCAAGAAGCGCGGCGTCGACCCCGCCGCGTACGAGCTGCTCGGCGTCCATCCCAACGGCGGCCCGCGGCCCGCCGAGATTCTCCAGCGCCTGGTGCTGGGCATCCTGAACGAAGCCGCGCGGGCCGTCGGTGAGGGCGTGGTGCGGCGCCCGCGCGACGGCG
>Ga0193713_1000812_pt1 | contig 10425 bp, 5 predicted proteins | sample H3a2metaG_FD_143054 | JGI IMG/M metagenome (GOLD analysis project Ga0193713, IMG submission 143054) | Soil microbial communities from a riparian zone of the East river system, Colorado, United States - H3a2 | ecosystem: Environmental > Terrestrial > Soil > Riparian zone | place: USA: East River... | reverse complement strand
GCCTGGAACATGGGACCGAAGATCACAATCGATTCCGCGACACTATTCAACAAGGGCTTGGAAATGATCGAGGCGCATTGGCTCTTCGACGTCGAGATGAAGCGCGTTGAGGTCGTCATCCATCCGCAGAGCATCGTTCATTCAATGGTTGAGTTCACAGACGGTTCGACGCTCGCTCAATTGAGCTATTCCGACATGTGCTTTCCGATTCAATACGCCGTGACCTGGCCGGATCGTGTCCCAAACACCCTGCCACCTCTCGATTTCTCGAAATTATCAAAGTTGGAATTTTTCACTCCGCGGTATGAGGATTTTCCAGCACTGAATCTCGCGCGCCGGGCAGGCGAGACCGGCGGCACATTGCCCGCTGTGATGAATGCCGCGAATGAAATCGCGGTGGCGGCATTTCTGGATCGGCAAGTGCGTTTTCAACAGATCTGGGATGTTGTTGAAGAAGTGATGAACCGGCACAACGCCATTGCGCACCCAAATCTCGATGCCATATTGGAGGCCGATCAGTGGGCGCGCAACGAAGCGCAGGGATGCGTCAAATCGCCAAGTTGTTAGAGAGTTGCAACGACAGACGCGGTGGCGTGTCCAATCAATCACCAGATCACTGATCATTAGCCACCAATCACAATGCTTCTGCACACCGTCCGCATTATTTTTATCCTCCTCGAGGTTCTCATCCTTTTTAACCTCCTAATTGTGGTCCATGAACTTGGGCATTTTCTAGCCGCGCGCTGGCGAGGGCTTTATGTAGAAAAATTTGGGATCTGGTTCGGCAAACCGCTCTGGAAAAAGACAATTAACGGCGTCCAGTACTCGCTCGGGTCGCTGCCGTTCGGAGGCTTCGTCGCGCTGCCGCAACTTGCGCCAATGGACATAATTGAGGGCAAGGCGGATGTAGACCGGGCCCGATTGCCGAAAATTTCGGCGCTCGACAAAATCATCGTAGCCATTGCCGGCCCGCTTTTCAGCCTGCTTTTGGCGCTGTGTTTCGCTGTCATTGTCTGGGGAGTCGGCCATCCTGTGAGCGAGGCGGATTCAACGACTGTGATCGGCTATGTTGCGCCTGATTCGCCAGCCCGGAAAGCTGGCCTCCAACCTGGCGATAGAATCCTGGCAGTGGACGGCAAACCGGTTAGACGCTTTATGGGAATGAACGACAGCGTGAGTTGGGACGTCGTGCGAAGCGAAGGCAAGAAAATCGCGGTGAAATTCCAGCGAGACGGCAAGGTGCAAACCGTTTGGGTAGAGCCTTACAAAGCGGAGACCCGCGGATGGCGCAGAAAGAGTGTGCGCCAACTACTCGTCTACCCGGCAGAGACGCCGATCATTGCCAAAGTGGAGCCGAACACACCGGCTGCGGCGGCAGGGCTGCGTTCAGGAGACATCATCCGGGGATTCAATCAAACGCCGATCTACAATCCGATCGCGTTACTGGAATACATCAGCAACCACCCAAACGAAGAGCTTGTTGTTCACGTGGAGCGAGCTGGGTCGAGGCTTGACGTTCGGGTGAAACCGACGCTTCTGCCCACCAGCGGCGAAATGAAACCGCGAATCGGAATTCAATGGGACACGGCGGGGATAGTGTCGACCCAACATCCGAATCCGATCGAGCAGGTTTACAACAGCGTGACCAGCACGTTAAAGACGATCGGCGCGGTTGCCTCTCCGAAATCGGATGTAAAGTTGCAGCATTTGAGCGGTCCCGTCGGCATTTGGAACATCTATGTAAGACTTTTTGAAGCTGAAGGAGGTTGGAAACTCGCGCTGTGGTTCAGTGTGATTCTGAACGTGAACCTCGCAATTCTGAACTTGCTACCGATTCCCCGTGCTCGATGGCGGGCATGTTGTACTGGCGCTCATTGAATCGGTGCGGCGCAAACCGGTGAACATGCGAGTGCTGGAAGTTGTTCAGACCAGCTGCGCGGTCGTGATCATCGGTTACATGCTCTACATCACGTTCTTCGACGTGCAGGATTTGCCGTTTGTCAGAAAAACGCTCGACCAGTTTGAGGCACAATCGCAACCGAAGAACAGCCAGACGCCTTAGCGTGTGAATGTTACGCGTGTGCGGCTGTGCGTTAAACTCGATCGAAAGCAAAGTTGCCGTCACTGCGCGCTCGCGTAACGTTTCCACAGTGAACGTTAAGGAAATTCGAGAACTTTATTCGGCCGCACCCCTTGAACCATTTGAGCTTGTGCTGACAAATGGGGCACGCCTTCTTGCGGACCATCCGGAGTTCATCTCCTTTTCGCGTGATTATCGAAAAATTCACCTCCATGCGCGCAACGGCAGCACGAAGCGAATCGATGTGAAAATGATCGTGGCGTTGAACGAGATGGCGAACGGCTCGCGTACCCGTAAGCGCAAGCAGTGAATTACTGCGAAAATCCATTTGTTTATCACCGCCGCAAGACCCGCGAGGTGAAAGTGGGTAACGTCGGCATCGGCGGCGACAATCCGATCCGTGTCCAGTCGATGATCACGTGTGACACGATGGATACCGAGGCATCGATCCAACAGACGATCGAGCTCGCGGATACAGGCTGTGAGATTGTTCGAATCACTGCACCCACAGTGAAAGATGCGCGCAACCTTGAGAATATCGTGCACGGTTTGCGCGAGCGCGGATGCGATGTGCCGATTGTCGCAGATATCCATTTCAAACCGGAAGCGGCGATGGAAGCTGCGAAATGGGTCGAGAAGGTGCGGATCAATCCGGGAAACTATGCCGACTCCAAGAAATTCGTTATCCGCGAATATAGCGATGAGCAATATACCGCGGAGTTGAACCGGATCCGCGAGCGCTTTTCGCCACTTGTCGACCTTTGCATGAAACGCGGGATTGCCATGCGCATCGGGACAAATCACGGCTCGCTTTCGGACCGCATTCTGAATCGCTACGGCGACACTCCTCTGGGGATGGTCGAGAGCGCGCTCGAGTTCGCGCGGATAGCGCGCGACCTGGATTATCACGATTTCGTTTTCTCGATGAAAGCAAGCAATCCAAAAATTATGATCGCAGCCTATCGGTTGTTGGTCGCGCGATTGGATCAACTTGGGCCTGACTGGAACTATCCGCTCCATCTCGGTGTGACTGAGGCTGGCGAAGGCGAGGATGCACGGATCAAAAGTGCGATCGGGATTGGCTCGCTGCTGGCAGACGGAATCGGCGATACGGTCCGCGTTTCACTCACCGAAGACAGCCCGCATGAGATTCCCGTGGCGAAAGCGCTGATTGAGAACATCAAGAAAACGCCCAACGCTCAACTCCGAAAGCTTTCGCGAGCAGGCAGCTCAACGCTCAACGCTCAATTGTCATTCGATCCATTCTCGTATCAACGGCGTGCTACGGAAACGCTTGTTGTAGCCGGGATCGGTGATCCCGGTCAACGAGTTAAACTCGGTGGCGGAGAATTGATTCGAGTGGTCGTTAGGCAGACAACGTTCGATAAGATCGCGCACAAAATTGATAGAATGGGCGATTACAAGCCTGAGATAGTCTACGAGAGCGCGGCGATCCGGGAAGTCGATCCGCGCGATGACTCGGCAGTTGCGAAAATAAATTCGGAAAGCACGCCGCAATTGGTAACCGTGCGTGATGATATCGATCTCCGGGTGATCGCAGCATTCCGCTTGCTGGCGGCGAAGTTGCAAGCGCGACATCCGATTTTGTTGAAGGACATACTTCGTCGTGCCGCGACGCAAAATGACGAAATCGGCATGACGAATGACGAAAGAAGCCCAAATGATCGAATGACGAAGCGCGGTGCGGGCTTCGTCATTCCTTCGTCATTGGACATTCGTCATTCGTCATTCCTGAACACCCTTCTCACTGCATCCACCAACATCGGCTCCTTGCTTTGCGATGGAATCGGCAACGCGATTTTGGTGCAGGGTGAGGAAGCGCCGGGGCAGGCGTTGCGTTTGAGTTACAACATTCTCCAAGCGGCCGGATCACGGATTTTCAAAACCGATTATGTCGCCTGTCCCTCCTGCGGACGGACGCTATTTAACTTGCAAACCACCACGGCGAAAATCAAAGCCGCGACGTCCCATCTCAAAGGGGTGAAAATCGCAATCATGGGCTGCATTGTGAACGGCCCCGGCGAAATGGCAGATGCCGATTTTGGTTACGTTGGTGGCGCGCCTGGCAAAGTGAATCTCTACGTCGGTAAGACGGCCGTGAAGTTCAATATTCCGGAAGCCGAAGCGGTGGATCGGCTGCAGGATTTGATCCGTGAACACGGCAAATGGGTCGAACCTGCACCGCAGAAGGTAGCCATGGCCGATGCTTGATTCCAGATTCTGGATTTTTTTCCAGCATCAAGGGTCGAACGTTTAGAATCCAGCTCAACCACGCCTCGCGTCGCCAAGGTTTGACTCCGCTTCGGTCTCTGCGATAGTCCACGCTTCTCTCCCCGGACGAAGCGTCTCTCGAATGGATAAAATCCGTAATATCGCCATCATTGCGCACGTCGATCACGGCAAGACTACGCTGGTCGATCAATTGTTGCGCCAATCGGGCACGTTTCGCTCCAATCAAAAAATCGAGGAGCGCGTGATGGATTCGATGGATCTCGAGCGCGAGAAGGGAATCACCATTCGCGCGAAAAACGCGGCTTTTCATTGGAACGGTTATCGGATCAACATCGTCGACACGCCTGGGCACGCGGATTTCGGGGGCGAAGTCGAGCGCATCATGAAAATGGTGGACGGCGTGCTTCTGGTCGTCGATGCCCACGACGGACCGCAGGCGCAAACTCGTTTCGTTTTGCGCAAGGCATTGGAGAACAAGGCCAAACCAATCGTTGTTATCAACAAGATCGACAGGGAAAATGCGCGCCCGCATCGAGTCGTCGATATGGTTTTCGATCTTTTTGTTGAGCTGAAGGCAACCGACGAGCAGCTCGATTTCCCTATCATTTACGCGAGCGCAAAGAACGGGTTTGCCGTGCGCGAGCTGTTCACCACGGCGAATCCGTCCGGTGGCGGGCACAAAAACAACGAAGACATGACGCCGCTTTTTGAAGCGATCGTGGAGCATGTGCCGCCGCCAAAAATTTCCAGCGAGCCATTCTTTCAAATGCTCGTGTCGAACCTCGATTACAGCGATTACCTCGGGAGAATTGCTCTCGGTCGCATTGTGAGCGGTCGCGTTGCGGTCGGCGATTCCATCGTCTGCATTCAGCGTGATGGCCGGCGGGAACGCGCTACCGTCACAGCGCTTTTCACATACGAGGGATTAGAGCAGGTGGAAATAAAGCACGCGAGTGCTGGCGAGATCGTTGGTCTCACCGGTTTCGATGAGGTTTACATTGGCGAAACACTCACCGACGTCGAAGAACGGACGCCGCTTCAATTCGTGGACATCGATCCGCCCACGATTCGGATGCACATTCTTGTCAATGACTCGCCCTTTGCTGGTCGCGAGGGAAAATACGTAACCGCGCGACATATTCGCGAACGCTTGACTCGCGAAACACGTGGCAACGTTTCGCTCCAGGCAAATGACACAGAAACCGCCGGCGTGTTTGAGATCAATGCACGTGGCGAAATGCAAATCGCAATCCTGGTCGAGCAAATGCGGCGGGAAGGCTACGAAGTAATGGTCTCGCGTCCGGAAGCGATCTTTCACCGGACGGAGGACGGCAATCTGCTCGAGCCGCTCGAAAGTCTATATGTCGATCTACCGAACGAAAACCTTGGCGATATTTTGCAGTCGATCGCCAATCGCAAAGGCGAGATTCTTGGTATGGATCATCACGCGTCGCGCGTGTCAATTGAAGCGATCATCCCCACGCGCGGCCTGATCGGCTTCGAGACCGATCTTGTCAACCTGACTCGCGGCGAAGGATTGATGAGTCATCTTTTTCGCGAATATGCCCCCTTCAAAGGCGAGATTGCCGGACGCGGCCGTGGAGTGATGGTGTCGATGGAATATGGAGTCAGCACTGCTTACGCGCTCAATAATATCCAGGCGCGCGGCCGCCTTTTCATAGGGCCGCAGGAAGACGTTTACGCAGGAATGATCGTAGGTGAGAACGCGCGGCCAGAAGATTTGCCAGTGAATCCCTGCAAGGCGAAACACCTTACGAACATGCGTTCGCAAGGCGAAGGCAAAGGCATTCAACTGGAAGCGCCGCTCCGCATGACTCTCGAGCGCGCCATCGAGTACATCGACATCGACGAATACGTGGAAGCGACACCAAAATCATTGCGTTTGCGCAAGCGGATTCTCGACGCAACCGCCCGGAAGCGCGCCACGGTGATGGCTGCGTAAATCAAGAGCATCGACGCAGGCATCCAATAACATTTGTATCTGCAGGGCTGTTTCGCGCAGCTTGCATGCGTTTTTCCTGAGGCCCTGGTGGCACCAGTTCTACGTGATTAGGGCTGCGATTTGCGAACCTGTTATTGCTGCGGTTCTTTGCAGTCCGCAATCGGCAATCTGAAATTCGCAATCATCAAATGTCCCGGCAATACACACTGCAACGCGCCCCAATTTCGACGTCGATTCACGTCGACTACGCCGCTGAGCTGAATGAACAGCAGCTTGCGGCGGTCACTGCGCCGCCCGGCCCGATCCTGGTAATTGCCGGCGCCGGCTCGGGAAAAACACGCACCCTGACCTATCGCGTCGCTTACTTGCTCGAAAACGGGATTGATCCTAGGAACGTTCTGCTCCTCACATTCACGAACAAAGCTGCGCGGGAAATGCTGAATCGCGTCGCGAACTTGTTGCCGGTCGATGCCAGCGGACTCTGGGGCGGAACATTTCATTCGGTAGGAAACCGTATTTTGCGCAGGCATGGCAGCGCGCTCGGTTACTCCAGCGGATTCACCATCATGGATCGGGAAGATCAAAAGGATTTGATCGACACAGTGGTGGCCGGCGCAGGCATCGATCCAAAGGAAATCCGGTTTCCAAAAGGCGATGTGCTCGCCGAAATTTTTAGTTTTGTCGTCAACACGGAGAAACCGCTGGAGGCGTTACTCGCGGAAAAGTTCCCTTACTTCCTGCCGCTACTCGACAGAATTCAAGATGTTCAGGAGCGATACGAAAAAAAGAAAAAGGCCACCAACTCGATGGATTTCGACGACCTACTGCAAAAAACATTGTCGATGTTTCAACAGCACGAGCGAATTGCAGAAATTTACCGGCGGCAGTTTCAGTTCATTCTGGTCGATGAATACCAGGACACGAACAAAATTCAGGCTGACCTGGTGGATCTGCTCGCCTGCGACCACCGGAACGTGATGGTGGTGGGAGACGACGCACAGTCGATTTATTCGTGGCGAGGCGCGAATTTCCAAAACATCCTTGAATTTCCGAAGCGTTACCCCGACGCGCAGGTGTTCAAAATCGAAATGAATTACCGCAGCGTGCCGGAAATTCTGGAGGTGGCGAACGCAGCGATCGCCGCAAACGTTCATCAATTCCGCAAACACCTAAGCGCAACACGTGAATCAAAAGCACTGAAGCCGGCTTTGGTGGCGCTGAATAATAGCGCGGAGCAAGCACAGTTTGTGGCGCAGCGGATTCTCGAACTGCGCGATGAAAATGTGGATCTTAACGATATCGCTGTGCTCTACCGGGCGCATTATCATGCGCTCGAGTTGCAACTGGAGCTTTCCCGCCGCGGTATTCCCTACCAAATCACCAGCGGCATCCGATTTTTCGAACAAGCGCACATCAAAGATGTGACTTCATTTGTCCGTTTCATTGCTAATCCGCGCGATGAAGTCGCCTTTAACCGGATGGTGAAATTGCTTCCGGGCATTGGCAATCGGACGGCAGAAAATCTTTGGCAGAAGTGGACGGCCGGTCTCTCTGTAGCCGGGATCGGTGATCCCGGCAGTTCTGGAGCAACACCAGCCCCCGGCTACAGCTTTGGGGAACGCCTCCAGGCAATGAACGTTCCCGCAAAATCCAAAAAACTGTGGACGCAACTGGCGCATACGCTGGATGAGATCGCACCGGGCGGCCAACCTGGTCCGCCCTCGGAAATGATCACATCTGTTGTGGAAGCGATCTATGATGACTATGCGAAAGTGAACTTCACAAACTATGAGCTGCGTCGCGAAGACCTCGATCAGCTCGCAGTGTTTGCCCGCCAGTTCAAAGATGTCCACGAATTTCTTTCTCAATTGGCGCTGATCAGCAACGTCGACGCGGAGGCCGCGCCAGGTCAGACGCGGGACAAAGAGGCGGTCAATCTGTCCACTGTGCACCAGGCGAAAGGTCTCGAGTTCCATACCGTGTTCGTAATCTGGTTGACCGACGGAATGTTCCCGAGCAGCCGCTCGCTCGATACGCGCGATGCGTTGGAGGAAGAACGGCGCTTGTTTTACGTAGCCATCACTCGCGGACGTGACGAGCTTTATCTGACCTACCCGCATATGCGTTTGAGCGGCGGCTACGGCGACGTTTTCCAACGGCCCTCGCGGTTTCTGCAGGAAATTCCAAACCAGCTCGTGGAGGACTGGCAAGTGCAGCGGCGCTGATTCCATTAGTTGTCATTCCGAGCGAAGCGAGGAATCTCTCAGCCTGTGCTGAAACGAATTTGAAATCAGAGATGTCTCGACTTCGCTCGACATGACAAACTGACGTGTGGAGGACTGGCAGGTACAGAGAAAATGACGAAGCCGCGTAAACATAGATCTGGTGCCCGCATTTTATAAGGCTTATACGCGACGAAGCTCGGATGACGAATGTCGAAGGAAATCCGAATGTTCAAATGACTGAACCCGTTCCGATGTTTCTTTCGACATTCGGATTTCGTCATTGTTTCGTCATTCGTCATTCGTCATTCGTCATTCCGCTGTGAATCTTTCGCCAGACAAGCGAATCGCCGGAGTTCTCGTGCCGCTGTTTGCCTTGCGCGGCGAGAAGGATTTGGGAATTGGCGACGTCGCGGCGTTGCGCGAGTTTATTGATTGGGTCGCAGAAGTCGGATTCAAACTTGTCCAGCTTCTGCCCATCAACGAGATCGGAGCTGACAACAGTCCATACAACGCGATCAGCGCTATGGCGATCGAGCCAACGACGCTGCACCTTGCGCCAAACTCGCCGCAGGATTTAACGCGCGAAGACTTTGATGCTGCAGTTGCCGATGTTGATCTGAACGCCCTCCGTCTTGGCGCCGTAAAGTATCGCCCTGTAAAAAAACTGAAGCTGCACTTGTTGGAAAAGGCGTTTTCGAATTTTTTGGCTCACGCGGACGAACATCGGCAATCGGAATTCCGAGCATTCTGCGAACAAGAGTCCGCGTGGTTGCGCGACTACGGACTTTTCCGCGTCCTGATGGAGGAGAATGACGATAACGCGGCATGGAATCGATGGCAGCCGCAGCATCAGGCAATTGAAAAAGCACGCGGTTGGCTCCGCGACCTGCCGCACGATCGACAGGTGGCGCTGGCACGCCGCGAGAGCTTCTTCTGTTATGTGCAGTGGATCGCGCACCAGCAATGGCGCGCCGTCAAGATGTACGCCGAGGAACGCGGCGTGGCGCTAATGGGCGATATTCCATTTGGTGTCAGTTATTGCAGCGCCGACGTTTTCGCCCGTCAGGATGAATTCATCCTGGACTGGTTCGGTGGCGCGCCTCCCGAACCGCACTTCAAGGACGACGCATTCACGCAAAAATGGGGACAAAACTGGGGTATCCCGCTCTATCGCTGGGATAACATGCGCGCAAACAATTTTGAGTGGTGGCGCCAGCGTGTGCGTGCCGTCCGACGCATTTTTCATCTTTTTCGGATCGATCACATCCAGGGATTTTATCGCGTCTATTCTTTCCCGTGGCGACCCCGCAGGAACAAGGAATTCCTCCCGCTCGACGAGCACCAGATGCTGGAGCGAACGGGCGGTCGCGCACCGCATTTCGTTCCACGTGACGACAACACTCCCGAAAACCGGGAAGCGAACAAACGCGAAGGCGAAGAATACCTTCGCGTTCTCCTTGAAGAAGCGGGCGGCAGGCGCGTGATCGGCGAAGACCTCGGTGTTGTTCCCGAGTATGTGCGGCCCAATTTACGATCGCTTGGCATCGCTGGGTTTAAAATTCCGCAATGGGAAATGCGCAATGGCATGATCATCCCTGGACAGATGTACGAACGGCTGTCGGTGGCCACGTACGCAACGCACGATCACGAACCGATTCGTGCGTTGTGGAATGAGGCTTTCGAGCGGCCATTTAAGGCTGGCGAACAAGCGCGAGCCACACTCGAGAAAATCGCTCTGTTTGCCGGCCTGAATTCAAAAATCGAAGAGCTCGATTTCGAGAGGGATTTTTATCCGGCGATCATGGAAGCGCTTTTCAGGTGCGAATCGTGGATCGCCATTGTCATGATCAGTGATCTGCTGGCACGCAAATATCGGTTCAACGTCCCTGGGACTAAAGCGAACT
>Ga0193713_1000811_pt1 | contig 10437 bp, 9 predicted proteins | sample H3a2metaG_FD_143054 | JGI IMG/M metagenome (GOLD analysis project Ga0193713, IMG submission 143054) | Soil microbial communities from a riparian zone of the East river system, Colorado, United States - H3a2 | ecosystem: Environmental > Terrestrial > Soil > Riparian zone | place: USA: East River... | reverse complement strand
CAGGCGGGGGTGAGGATCCGGGTGGGGGACCGGGAAGGGTTGGAGCGGCTGGTCAAGTACGTGCTGAGGCCGGCGCTGTCGTTGGAGCGGCTGTCGCGCTTGCCGGATGGCCGGATCGCGGTGGAGTTCAAGAAGGCGCGGCCGGACGGGGGGACGCACCTGATCTTGGAGCCGGTGGAGTTCATCGAGAAGCTGGCGGCGTTGGTGTCGCCACCGCGGGCGCACTTGACGTGTTATGACGGCGTGCTGGCGCCGCGGCACCGGCGTCGGCGGGAGGTCGTGGGGCCATCCGCGGAGCCGGCGGAAGCGCATCGAGCCGGCGCGTGCGGCGCGCGGGCGGAGGGGCCGGAGCGGGAGTCGGACGCGGGGCGGCCGGCGGAGGCGACGGTCCAGGGGAAGGCCGTTCTGGCCGGGCGGGAGGAGGGGGGCGCCGCGCCGGGGGAAGGGGCGAGGCGGCCGAACGCGAATGTCCGCGAAGATCGAGGGAACCGCGGGGGGCGCGGGCGTTCGACCGAAGAGCCCGGTCTTGAGCCCCCGAAAGTGCTGCGGACATCGGCTCGGGACAAGGGGGGAGGTCGGAGTGTGTGGTCGGAGCTGATGAAGCGGACGATGGGGTTGGACGTGCTGGCGTGTCCAAGGTGCGGGGGGAGGATGTCGGTGCTGTCGTGCATCACGGACGCGGAGCTGGCGGCGCGGATGTTGAGGTCGATGGGCGCGGAGGGGGCGGGCGAAGGGGAGGCGGCGGCGCGGCGGGCGGGCTGACGCGCTGGAATCCGATCAAAGAAGAGGGCCTGGGGCCAGGGATCGACTGTCTTGGAGCCTGACTTCGGGGCTCGAAGGGGGGTTCGACGTCCGAGAAGCCCGATTCCGTTGCCTTGAACCGCCCCCCCAACCTCTCTCTTCAGGGTACACTCCTTCTCAGGGACTCGAACAATCGGCCTTTGAATGTCCTATGGTCCGAAACACGCCCGACAGCGGAGTGTCTAAGGTGTCAATACTCCGCTGGGCCGCTACACTATGCCTAAGCTAATTGATAGGTATTGGATGCCCATTCTAATTCAGGCTATTATTAGTCAGCCACCTTGAGCTCAACAAGTTCCTCTCGGGCCTCTACGACCTCACCTTTCTCGTTCTTGCCCTCAGAGACGCGCAATACAATAGATCCAGGAACCTTTGTAGAATACCAAGTGGTTACAGTAGGAGCAACCCGGCCAGTTGTCTTCATCCGTATTGCTATGCAGTCGTACTTGTCCTTTCCAACCTTTACCACCTCGCTCAATTTCACTAACTCCTGAACCGACTCGCTCCCCTCAGGTGTCCGGCCAACCCGCTTCACTATCTTGCCTGGAGCCTTATCACACCACCACGTGGTATTACTAAATCCATTTCCGAGGTCCTCCGTCAACACATCGCAAGCGTATTCGGCATTATCTATTTTGATAGTTTCGCTTTTGGCTCCCTTCTGCCTAGCTTTTGCTGAATTTAACACGTTTGTAAACCCCTGCTCACGAGGATGTGTTGAATCCTCATCCGAAAACACGAACACTTCGCGATCGGTAACTTTGGTCACCTTGTTCGTGAATTCCCTACTGGCACTTTCCTTTCCAGCGATTCTCAAGACCATCTTGAATTTCACGTAGGATCCTACTTTGAACCCGACCCAGCGCTCGTTAGTGGTTCGATCAAACGACTCCTGCAGTCCATTTAGGATAAGCATTGCCATTATACAATACTTGATCATGTTCAACTCCTACCTCTTGGCCGCATCGGGGTATTTAACCAAGATATCATTCATTGCGTCACAAAATGCTTCTTCCACAGCTCCACCTAAACGCCCACCCGAGGACCTAACTTGATTAAAGTAGTCTGATAGGAATCGAAATGTCTGCGCATCCCCGCATTTTCCTAGTGCCCTAACGGCAACGCTCCGAATCACTGGGTTCGCTTCTGATTCCAATACTCCACGAAGGAACTGGCGAGCCCTGGCATCTTGCCATGCACCGAGCAGGCCCAACCCTCCACACTTATCCTCCATTCGCGGTGACGATGCCAACATAATGGCCTTATTGCCAAGGTCATCATCGATCGGAATGATCCGACGGCTCGTTACGACACTACCGACGCCACCCAAATGAGCAAGAATCATGTCCCTCTCAAATTGAGAAGCTAGGGGATCTTGAAGTCTCTCTTTCAGGAATGCAGCTGCCGGCTCGCCACCGGAGACCAAAAGCAAATTCAAAGCCACTTGGTCAATTTCCTTATTTGTCGTGAGCCGTTCCTTATATTTTGCTATGAAAACCTCAGCCGCATCGTCATCAAGGAATCTAAAACTCTCCATGATCCTGAAATAATCGACCCCTCCCGCAACAGTCCCAGCAGATCCCTGCCTTGTGAACACCCTGTAAATCTCTCGCGCAATGCTGCGCTTTTCATCGGGTGTCTTCCTAGCTGGCACCTGCTCCCTCAACAAGTCAATTGTGGCATTCAACGATGCAATTTCGGACCTAAGTGCATCCGTTTCCGACAGCAACGCATCAGTTGTCTGAGAGTCTCCTGCGGGCGCCGAGTGAGCGCCCGATTTGCCGGGCTTCAAGCGATCGGAATCCGAAGAAACGATGCGCCCCTTGAAATCCCGCGATGGCCACCCATGTAGCGCAATTCCAATCAAGAAACCTACTACCAAGCCAATGGCCAAAGGGAGCCATCTTCCAGTCATGAAATCCATCCCACTCGGTCACGAAAATTGACCGTAGTCAATATGCTACCTTATTTCCTCCGTACTGTCAAGCATCCAACTATGCCGATTCGGCTCGTCTCCTCTCCGATTCTTACGCCGAGTGACTTGCGAACCAGGCCGGACTCCTGTCCGACTCCACTGAGGCTACCGTGAATCTCGAACCCGTCCGAACAACGCGTTATTGACGTGATTGTCATCGAATCAGGCTTTTCGGCGATCTGAATGGCTTGGTCATTGCATTCATCAACGTGAAGGCGGACACTGAATTCTCTACTTTCAGTGGTTGTTAGTGAACCAAGATAGACAATTTCCGGTTCCCACCAGAACTTACCGAAGACTCTGCCTGTTAGGGCGATGTTCCCGAGTGCCCTTATTGTCTTACCTTTGTCCCTCGCAACGCACTGGATAGCAATGTCATTCAGACCGCCTACTCGGCTTGCAATAGCCTTGACTCTACCCTTTCGAGTCATTACATAGGAGTAACCCTCAGATCCCCCTCTTCCTGTCTCCCCCTCCCAGGATCCCCAATCACAGGTCACGGAAAGGGGTGCCTCTATGCCTACCACCGCGACGGACAAATCGGGCATCATACTAGGTTCTGACGAAACACAGTCTACTCGGATCTCCCAAGCGAAGGTGCTGCCGATTTTGACCGAACCTACCTCGATTACGGCGGGGGCAATACCCAAATGCACAAGAGACTTCACCTGCCCCGCAATCCATAATGTCTCCAACTTATTGCCTTCCGAGTACAGGTCAATATACTCCTGAACACCCCCAGTTCTTCCCAAGGTGTCAATCCTTGCAGTCAGTCGAGTAGCATCCCCAGGCTTCAGTTCATCATGCTCCAAGTGAGGACCCCTAACTCCGCATGAACCTCGTACCCCTAATGTCAAGCGTGAGAACGATACATTCGCGATCTCAAAGACTGGTTCAACGCGGTCTCCTTCACTTATCAGCCCAAATTCAAAGGTACTTGGTTTACACTTGAGGCTTGGAGTTTGGGTCCGAGCGATGGAAGGCTTCTGTGATTTGTCACTGAAAGCGGCAGTACGATCAGCTCTTCCATCACAGTTGCTCAGAATTCCGCAAAGCAGGGCGCCGCCCAAAGTGGTTGCAACTCGCTTCTTTAGCCGACCCCTACAAAACAGTATTCCAAGTGTAAGCAGCGCAACACCTCCGAGACCCACAACTATGAGTGAGCGCCATGTAAAGTATGGAAGCCCCATTCTTGCTTCCGTGCTGTTTGACGGTTGCACCAGTGCATAACCCGTCCATGCTGCCAGAAAGTCCTTCTTAGGTACTTGCAAAATATCTCGACCCTCGGCAATCAGGTATATTGTTTTACCATTCTCCTTAGCAACAACGAAGTGCTGATCCTGGGGTGCAGATGGGGAGCCCTGTCTCTTGGATATATGCGCGATGAATAAGCCTTCGGGGATAGTCGCCTTGCTCACGACCGAAACCGGAATCAAGTCTCCTCCGAATCTGCGGCCAACGCTGGCAAGATCATCAAGGCTGACAGCGGTGTCGACCGGGGGCAATAGTTCAGCGATCGCAGTTAGGGAAATCGGGCTGCCACGCAGTCTGAGAAAGAAGTACAGTGCCAATGAGCCACAGGTTGCCTCATAAACGGGCTGCGGAGCTTCCGGAGGATTTGAGGGACTCATGTTGAACTGTTTGCCAGTTTTCATTAAGGCTTCTTCGAGCCTCCGTTCAGCATTGGAGACTACTCCCCGACCTGGATCGAGGACAAACAGGCGGTTGCTAACCTCGTCGTAGACTATCGTCTCAGGTTGCGATGACACTGTGAATACCTCGGATCCCAACGCTTGCCCTAATGTTATGTTAGATTCGTCGGCGGTCATAGTGAGTTCATACGTCATTGGTTTGTAGACAAACTTTATGGACCCCCGCAATGGTAGCCAGACCCGGTCGCGGCGAGTCGCATCAAGTACCAGCGTCTCCATTCGATGTAGAAACCGCTTTCCCCCCGCATTCAGAGTCAGTGTCTCCAGGTGGCCAAGTTCCTTGAGCCGTGAGATAACTTTGGGCTCAGCGCTGTCAAGTGGAATACAAGAAATGACCTTCCAAACCAACAACGTCTCGGACAGATCTATGGATAGGATGAATGGGCTAACGCTTTCTCCAATTGTGCTGCTGGAAGGATCCCACAAAACCTTGGTGCACTCTCTCCCTTGGACAATATCGTTCCCGATAATGGAAGCGGTCCCCAACTTCAATAGGTCAGACCACCACTTCCCTCCACGGCCCAGACCGAACTCGATCGGTAACCATTCTAAGAATGCGCCCGAGCGAGCGTCGGATTTGGTAAGGTGACGACTCTTGTCAAGCCGATCCTCAGTGTATTCATATCGCCTGGAACCGTCCCAAGAACTGTGCTTGGCCGAAGTCTCCACTATCTTGCCTTCTCGATTCTTTGCGTGTTTTACCCACTCGACAGCTTCACTCTGACCTTGCTTCCACCACTTGCCTGTCCACCGCGTGAATATGTTGCTTTCAGACCGATCGTTGAGATCCACGAGGACAGTATCGAACGCATAGGCCAATGAAGGTATGGCAAGGTCCCGGGCCTTTAGAGCGAAGCGAATATCCTCCATAGTCGGTGGTCGTGTGTTGCCATCCTGTTCGGACTTTGCTATTGAGATCGCTGTGGCTCCAGGTATCACAGGCACAAGAGTGCCCAAGGTTGCAAGGACTATGAGGGTTGCTTGGCGCAGCATTGTAATCCTCGAGAGTAAGATTAGAAGGTACACCCAGACCACTGAATCAGGATCAGGTCCACTTCTTCATAGTGGCACCCGAATGCAGCAGCGATTAGAAGGCTTCAATCCTACATCTTTTGCACCTACTAAACCTTGCCAATTTTGCGAGTAGTCTCATCATCCCAAATGGACTTACCAGTGGCGGTACAAGATTGCCAGATTACACAAGTCGCACTCGGGATTAGGTCATCCATGAGTGTCTAGGTTGCTTCGACTCCCATTGGCTTATAGTTCAAGTGGACCGTCATTTCTCAACTCACGTAGCCCGGCCATGTGAGGCAGTCACTGCATGACTAAGCAAGTCGACCTCTCCGGGACCTTGCGTTTCCACGTAGCCCAGTGCTTACTGCGATTGCGGCCCCATATCTTCAAAGACTTGGGGCTACAAATGTCGCAAGAGCTGTATATCGGCCCAAGCACAATCTGTAGCTAATGCCAATCTCCTACATTCAACCCTTCCGCTTGTCCTTGTGTGCTACTGCGGCTTGCATATTAGCAACCAACATGGACGTCCTGACATTGCTGCGGAGGATTGTCGGCCGGGAAGCCTGTTGGCATGCATGGAGTGGAACATGGAGCACCCGGGTTGCACGTAAAACCAGTATTGCATGTCCCCTCAACCTTGGTGCCGCAAGTCACAGGGGCTCCTACAATTACGGTGCAGTCCTGCCAAAACCAACCAACAATGCACTGATTGATGGTCATCGTGTCCGCAACAGCGCATGTGACGCATGTCGTGGGGGTAGGGCAAGTCCCTCCTGGAGTGCAGGTCGCGTTGCAGTAGGGCCAGATTCGACCATCCGCCTGATGGCGAGCGCACCATGCACGTAATGGATACGATCCACACGTACAACCTCCCCCTCCCAATGGACATGTGATCGGTTCCTGAAGGATAGTCCAGTGCCCTGGACTTCCAAGCACGCTCCGACTCTCGTTTGCCGTAAGCAAGTCAAATTCCTTAGTAGACTTGCTAGAGGAGAACGCCACAAGACTACCCGCGGACAAGACCATCGCCATCAACGCCAATACGGTCCTACGACTCTGCGTGATCATACAGATCCTCCCAAGAAGCACGTCAGCTTGTCATTCCTTTGGCAATCGTGAAATACTTCTTTCAAGAATGCTTACAAACGTCTCAACCGATCCTCCTTCCTTCACCCCTATCTCTACACCCCCTTTAACGGCAATAAATGCCGGAAATACTTGGAATCCATGTTTGGCTACCAGTTGGACACCCTCGACACTGCGTTCATCGGTAATCGTAACGTGGGCTTCCAAGCGAGTCGCTAGGAGCTCCCTCATTCGAGTCTCTACTTCTGAACAATTGCCACAGTTCCTTCTAACCACAACTGTCACAAAGAGGTCGGACCGTCCGGACAGCATTTCGACAGTGTGCAATAGTCCAAGATACCTGTCAGACGCAACGTATCCGATTAGCATGGCGATGGACGCAATGGCGAAATCTGTGATGGTCGCCATTGCAAAGGTCGCCGATCTTCGCTGTGATACTATACAAAGTAATATTACAGCGACCACCTCCAATGCGAAGAGTGACAGACATACAGCGCATGCTTGTGATGAACTCACCGCGAGCACTGAGATATGGAGCACTGTAAGCGTCAGAGCGAGGAGGCGTGCTGATCGTACTTTGAGTACCTGGAAGAGGCCGAACGTTGCTAACCATGCCATACCTGAAAGGAGTACGGCCCAATAGGGGACACCTAGCGTGCATGATCCGCAACCAGCAAAGTAGAGCCTGAGGCCGAATAACAGCATGCCGACACTTGTTACGAGCAACACCAGGCGTACGAGCAATGTAGTTCCAGGCGAATACTTCATACCTAAAGGGGATTGGTCGGCTGTTCCCATGGCCGTAAGAGTCGATCGATATGATTGTGCGTCAATCATAGTCATGCTATCTGCTCGTGCAGCGCAAGGGAGAAAACTACCACAGTACCGGCAGCCATCCTAGGGAGGTCTGGTGGGATGGAATGCGATGTGATTGGGAAGGACATGGAAAGGACTTGATCATTCGGCGTTTGGAGGCTCATTACTGGCTGCCTCTCCCTGCATCGCTGATCGAGCCCCTACATCTCGATCGACAAGGCGAACATGCCCGAACAAGGACCAGACCTCACCTGTGACTACCCAGTGACCCTCTATACTCTATTCATCACGAATGCCCACTCTGGGGAGGAAAATCGTATCCAGTTATCAAAATAACCCTGAAAACATCGCAGCTCTGCCTCGGGAAAAGATGAATTCCTTTGTTATGAAAGTGTTCGTCATGCCTCTCGACACTCCACAATGCGGCGCAATCCCTGCTGCAGACGTATCAAGATGGCGCAAACTGTCTTGTGGTCGCGACCCAAGAACAATCCAATGGCGCGCGAAGGCGCGCCTTCCTTTCGCATCTCCCACACTCTTCGATCCAAGAGGCCCAAGTTCGCTTCCCAAGCCCGCACACTTGCCTCCGCCTCCTTGAGCTGGGCAACCTCTTGAGGGCTCAGTCTGCTGTCCGGCGTATCGGCAAGCCTTTGAAGTTCTACTTCATCCAGCTGGACTTCCTTGCGGCGCGCCAACAGTTGGCTAGTAGTACGTGTTTGCCATCTACCGATGCTCGCCAGGAACATCCCCAAGTCGCCCTGGATTGGATTCCAAATACGCAACAACCTACAGCCCTTTGCCGCAATGCGCACCCACGTGGCCTCGACAAGATCCTCGACCAGTTGATGCTGTGGCTGTCTGCCAAGGCGCATCAGGGTCCTTGAAATCGATTGCAGCACCTTGGTCTCGTATCGACGAATCAACTCCTTCCAAGCTACCTCTCGACTCGGACCGCTTCGGATGGCCGCGCGCCGAAGCTTGGACTCCGAAAGTAAGTTCCAATTCGGCCGTTTCGCCAAGCGGGACGACATCGTCCACCACACTCCTCATTCGGCAGGACTCCCACTTCCATTTCAGGCGTCCCCCCAAGGTGATGATGAAAACCTCAAAGCCGCGCGCTGGCCTCCCCCTGGAATAGAAACCAAGAGTGGCAGGATTCGGAGTTCCTGAGAATTCGGCGAGCACGGGGAGCGGTGGGCGAAATAATCGACAGGAGAGGGACAGGGTGTAGGGCCCCCTTCATACTGCAACTCACGGTTCACTTCCGCCGCCGGAAACCCCTACTTCTCCGGCGGTTCAGGTAGAGCATACCACCGAGATTCAGGATGTGTTCAAGACGAGTGATAAATGGGTGAAGTCATGGGTGCCGCCTTACCGAGCTCTTGGAGTATGACGCCGGCCCCTTTTGCCAAAGAAGAGGGCCTGGGGACAGGGATCGACTGTCTTGGAGCCTGACTTCGGGGCTCCAAGGGGGGTTCGACGTCCGAGAAGCCCGATTCCGTCGCCTTGGACCGTCCCTCAAATCTCCTCTGTGGGGTACAATTCCTTCCCAAGATTCAAAGAATCGGCCTTTGAATATCCTAAGGTCGCCGACCTCAAGCGACGACATTAGGGGACCATGTCGTATTCATCCCGCCGGGGATCGCTTGTTTTTGGGTAAGTGAAGTCTTCGAACTGAAGTTCATTCCCGTCGACCGCAGTGGAGCGCGGTTTTTCTCCTCCCAGCTCGCCGGCCCCTTGGGGGCACCAAGCTCGGTATTCCCGGAGGCTTCGACCTCCCCCGTTGAGCATGGTGTCGTGAGAGAATCTCGCCGTAGCTCAGACGGGAACTGACCGGCAGAGGCAGAAACAGAGCGAAGGCGGATTCGAATCCCGTTGGGGGCACCAAACTCTCGGGGCTCTTCACCCGGAACGCGATCCGCGCTGAATTGTCCGGTAACGCATTCATGTCTCGCTGCGGGGATTGAAATGTCAACCCGCAGCCGGCCGACAAACATGCCGCCATCCCTCATCCCCCCATGGGGTAAATTCCCCTTCAGAAGCAGGGCGAATCGGCCCTCGAATGTCCTATGATCTGGAATGTCCTACGCTCCAGCAACCGCGACCGCTGCTTCAAAGTGCCCGGCCATTCCGGACATGCACGTCAACTTTCGCTACGTGCTCGACTTCGCTGAACGTCAGCGCAATGGAGCGCCTGACTATACGATCCTCGACTATGGCTGCGGCGCCGGTGACGTTGTCATCGCGGGACAGCAGCGCGGGATGAACTTTTTTGGGGCCGAGGTGTTTTACGCGGGAGTGAGCTCGCGCGACGTGATTGAGAAAAAGGGACTGCTCGGAACCGTGGTGAAGGAAATTCGAGACGGGCATCTGGACTTTCCCGACGCCTTTTTTGAGCTCGTGGTGAACAATCAGGTGTTCGAACACGTCGAGGATTTAGACCAGGTGCTCGCGGAGATCAATCGCGTTTTGAAGCCGAGCGGAAGAGTATTGAGCCTGTTTCCATCGCGCGACGTCTGGCGGGAAGGGCACTGTGGCATCCCGTTCCTGCACCGCTTCTCGAGAGAATCGAGGCTGCGCTACCCTTACGCCTTGCTGCTTCGCAAGCTCGGCCTCGGCCACAACAAGGGAATCAAGACACCCGAGCAGTGGGCCAAGGATTACTTGGATTGGCTGGACCGGTCCTGCTTCTACCGGAGCCGAAGAAGCATCATGAATTCGTTCCGGCGGCACTTCGGAGTCCGTTTGATCGAGGAAGACTACATCCTTTTTCGCCTGCGAGCCTCTCGCCTGCGGTGCCTGGCCCCGCTGGCGTCACAGCCATGGTGTCAGCCGGTGGAGAAGGAGCTGTTCCGCAAGCTGGGGGGTCTGGTAATCGAGGCGAGCAAGCCGGATAGAGCTTTCCCCGCCGGGGCAAGGCTGCGTTCACGCCCGTAGCTGAAGGACTCCCTCTGGACGCCTACAGGGGATTTTCTTACGTTTGGGGATAGGGCCCCTTGGGGGCATGATACAAAAAGGAAACTTCGA
>Ga0193713_1000810_pt1 | contig 10437 bp, 6 predicted proteins | sample H3a2metaG_FD_143054 | JGI IMG/M metagenome (GOLD analysis project Ga0193713, IMG submission 143054) | Soil microbial communities from a riparian zone of the East river system, Colorado, United States - H3a2 | ecosystem: Environmental > Terrestrial > Soil > Riparian zone | place: USA: East River... | reverse complement strand
GCGGTGAACCGAGTGCCTTTTAATGGCGGTCTGCGTGGGGTTCCGATTTTCCAGCCGGGGACCATCGAGTTCACCCTGAACAATTCTGTCCTGGCGCCCTACGTGTTTACCATATCGCCGGGATACCTGGAGGCTGCTGGTACTCGGCTTCTCGGTGGACGGGATTTCTCATGGCAGGACACCACCCAAACGCCGTATGTGGCGATCGTGAACGAAACCTTCGCGCGCAAGATGTGGGGCGAGACGTCGGCCATAGGACAGCGTTTCATCGTACGGGGCCACTTGACCGAAGTCGTGGGCGTGGTGGAGGACGGCAAATACCACAACATGCAAGAGTCGCCACAGCCAGTGGCGTATCTATCACTCTCGCAAAATGAACAGAACCAAATGATTTTCGTCGCGCGATCGCAGCGGGCACAGAATGAGATCGCGGCCACGCTTGAACGCACCCTGAACGGCCTCGAGCCAGATGCGCGAATCAAGGTGCAAAGCTGGCTCGAAATCCTAGGGGGGCTGAATGCGCTGTTCCCGGCCCGGGCAGCAAGCGTAGCACTCTGCATCATGGGCCTGTTGGCGGCTATGCTGGCGGTGACGGGCATCTTCGGCATGGCGGCGTACAACGTGAGCCGCCGGATGAAGGAGCTCGGCATCCGCGTAGCATTGGGCGCGCGCACGAAACATGTGATGAGCACAGCTGTGGGGCGGCCAATCACACTGCTTGTGGTCGGGTCGTTGCTTGGGCTGCTGTCAGGCGTCCTCGCCAGTCGCCTGCTAGGGCACATTGTGTATCAGGCGAACCCGCGAGATCCCGTGGTCGTGGTCGGCGCTGTGCTAACGATGGTGATGCTCGGCATTGTAGCTTCCGCCATTCCAGCGCTGCGAGCGCTTGCCGTCGATCCATCCAAAATCTTGCGGGAAGAGTGAGGCAGCTGAACGCGCTTCACGTTAGCGGCCACCGAGCAATGTGCAGGTGATTTACCCGTCCCTTTTGTTGCTGGCGAGTCTTATCCCTAAGTCGCGCAACTGTCGGGCATCAACTTCGGAAGGTGAATTCGACATCAAATCCATGCTGCGATTGTTTTTTGGGAAGGCTATTACGTCGCGAATACTTTGTTCGCCGGCGATCAGCATGACCAGGCGATCGAGTCCGAGTGCGATTCCACCATGCGGCGGGGCGCCGAGATGCAGTGCACGCAGTAGGTGACCAAACTGCGTTTGCCGATTTTCGGGGCTGATACCGAGAGTCTCGAACATTTTGTCCTGCAATTCCGGTTCGTAAATTCGGATACTGCCGCCACCGATCTCGACACCATTCAAAACGACGTCGTACGCTTCGGCACGAACTTCGGGAAACTTCTTTTCGTTAAACAGCGGCATGTCCTCCGCTTTCGGCCGCGTAAATGGATGATGCATGGCGTTCCATTTGTTTTCTTCCGGGCTCCATTCGAATAGCGGAAAATCTGTCACCCAAAGGAAATCCCACTCCGGCGCGCTCGGAGAGCGCGCCCTACCAAATAGATCTTGGATTTCGGCGATGCGCAGCCGTAATCGGCCAAGCACTTCACACGCGATCTCCCATTTGTCTGCGGCGAAAAAAACGCAATCGCCTTCTTCGATATTGAGTCGCGATTGCAACACCTGCTTTTCGGTTTCAGAGAAAAATTTCACGATGGGCGACCTCCACTCGCCATTCTCAATTTTAATAAAGGCGAGTCCCTTCGCGCCGTACAGCTTTGCAACCTCAGTTAATTCGTCAGCTTGGCCAATCGTGATTCCTGCAAAGCCCTTCGCGTTGATTGCTTTCACTACGCCACCTGCATCGAGCGCGTTACGAAAAACTTTAAAACTGCTTTCGCGGAAGACTTCGCCTAGATCGACCAGTTCCATTCCAAAACGCCGATCTGGTTTATCGCTACCGTATCTACTGACCGCTTCCCGATAGGTAAGCCGATCGAAGGGCGTTTTGATCTCGATGTTGCGCGCTGCTTTAAAAATTGCCGCCAACATTCCTTCGGTAATCTCGAAAATGTCGTCGGGCGTTACGAACGACGCTTCAATATCTATCTGGGTAAACTCCGGTTGCCTGTCCGCGCGCAAATCTTCGTCACGAAAACATTTGGCGATCTGAAAGTACTTCTCCACGCCGGCTACCATGAGCAGTTGTTTGTATTGCTGAGGCGCCTGCGGTAGCGCGTAAAACTTTCCGGGTGTGATCCGGCTAGGCACCAAAAAATCGCGCGCGCCTTCCGGGGTGCTTTTGGAAAGGATTGGCGTTTCCACTTCCACATATCCCTGGCTGTCGAGATAATCGCGTGTCGCCTTTGCGACTCGATGACGCAGCCGCAGATTGCGTGCGAGACGTGGCCGCCGGAGATCGAAATACCGGTGCGTCATCCGCAAATCTTCATTCTGCGGATCAGCATCAACCGGGAACGGCAGCGTGTCGGCCCGATTCAAAATTCGCAGCTGATTTGGAATGATTTCGATTTCCCCAGTGGCGAGGTTTGGGTTTTCTGTACCCGGCAAGCGCGCAGCAACGCGACCCGAAACCTGAATTACGTCTTCGCTTCGCAATGTATGCGCCTGCTTCGCAAGCTGCGCATTTTCCTCAGGCCGAAAGACGACCTGGGTCAACCCCTCACGATCGCGCAGATCAATGAAAATCACCCCGCCGTGATCGCGCGTGACATTTACCCAGCCTGCAAGCGTGACTTCTTTGCCGATGTCTGTCTTGCGGAGTGAATTGCAATTGTGCGTGCGGTACATGCGATGCCGAGAATACGGCCTCACTCTGGGCGAAGTGGACAGCCGCGCAAGCGATAGGTTCTGGGGAGCGCGCGCGTCTCGCGTGCTGGCGAGCGCGTTCTCGCGATCGCGAACTTTTCTGGGTTGCGAAAACACGGGCCGCCAGGATGCGTTGGAAAGCTGTTTCGGCGCGACGCCGAAACCAACACGCGGGACGCGTGCGCTCCCCAGCATTCTGACTTCCTACCGCAACTTAGACTCCATATATGCAGCGAGATCTTCGTGTGGGATGAGCTGCTGCTCGCCGGTGGTCATGTCTTTTATTTTCAATTGTGGCCATTCGTCTCCGAACAACACCGCAACACGGGCGCCGAGCTGCTCGGCGGTTTGGAATTGCTTGCCGACCTTTTCGCTCGTCAGCGGGTAATCGACGCGGTAGCCGCGGTCGCGAAGTTGCTGAATTTGTCTCAGCGCGTCGGCACGGCGTTCTTCTTTCGCGATCACAATGTAGATGTCGATTTTCCTGTCGTTCGTAATTGCTTTCTGCATCGCTTCACGGGCTTGTGGGATTTCGTTGATCAATTCGCCGAGCACGACATCGCCCATGGCAAAACCGAGCGCGGGCATTGAGACGCCGCCGTCACTAAGTTGCGCGATTAAATTGTCGTAACGGCCGCCGCCGGCGATGGCGCGAAATTTTCCGGCGCGGTCGAACACCTCAAAGACGATGCCGGTATAGTAAGCAAGCCCGCGAACGATCCCGATATCGATCGCCACGAAATCCGCCAGTCCGCGTCCGCGCAGAGCATCTAACAATTTGCTGAGCTTCTGACTTTCTCCGCCGCTCTTCAGGGTCGCAAAGACAGGTTCGGCGAGGTCGCCCAGGTTTTCGGCGGTCTTCTCGCGCGGCTCGCGTCCAAATTTGTCAATGGCCTGCAGAAATTCGTCCCAGCCTTCCGCCGGCACATCTTTTTCACTGAGAAAATCTGTCCAGAATTCGCGGTCGCTGATTCGGACGACGAAATCTCTCTCTGTGAATCCGAATGCACGCAGGATGTCAATGCAGAGCGCGACCAACTCGATATCTGCCGCGAGATCCGATTCGCCGATGATGTCGCAATTCAACTGGAAATGCTCTCGCAGGCGGCCGCGCTGTTGTTTTTCGTATCGGAAGAATTGCCCGATGGAAAACCATTTGAGCGGTTTTTTAAATTCGCGTTCGTGCGCAGCGGTCACCCGAGCAAGCGTAGGTGTGAGTTCTGGCCGCAGCGCGACTTCGCGCTCGCCTTTGTCTGTAAAATTAAAAAGCTGATCGACAATTTCCGCGCCGCTCTTTTTTTTGTAGAGCTCGGTGGCCTCGAGCACGGGGCCTTCCCATTCGACAAACGCGTAGCGACGCGCCACTTCGCGCCAGCGGGCGAAGATGTAATTGCGTTTTGCGCAGTCCTCGGGCAGAAAATCACGAAAACCGGGTAAAGCCTGCATAAAGATCACACTACTCTAAGAGCTATTCACAGATGGTGTAGCCGCGTCGCTGTGTCGAGGCGCTCTGGCGACATTGCCTTGGGCAACACGGCAAGGTCGATTACCCACTTGGAGGCGACCACACGAGGTCGAAGTTACGAAATCAAGGCGTAACTGAAAAAACTCCGGCGCTAAGGCTCCGGGGACATACATGATGCAGAACATCCGTTTAATGAAAGCAGAGGGACAAACATGAAACAAACCGGATTGAAGAAAATCTTGGGAACCGCAGCGATCTGCGCAGCTGCCGCTGGATTAGCACTCGCGCAGCAGACAACAACGACCACGACTACCGATCCTGTCACGGGCACGACCACAACTCAGCAGACAACAACCAGTTCTGTGGGTAATATCGTGACCTATACGCCGGATTCGGATTACTTCACATTCCGAACAGCGGCAAATGCGGCACCCGTGCGTTACTACTACACGAAGGACACGACTGTTTTAGACCCCGAAGGTCGGGTTGTAAATTGGTCGACCATTCGTCCGGACCTGCCGGCGACCATCTATTATACAACTATGGGCGACCGGGTCGTGGTGCGGAAAGTTGTGCTGAGCCAGCCTCCCACGGTTATCAAGCGCGAGGAAACGACTACGACCACGACGACAAGACCGTAACGCGAGAGTCGTTCCCGCCAAAAATCAAAAGCGCCCGCGCAAGGTTTCGCGGGCGCTTTTCTTTTAGCTCTGCCCCCTTGGAGCTCAAATTCCCGCCAGTCTGAAGAGCTTCGCCAGCAGCCGCTGGAAGGCGCAAGTTTCGCGTTGCCCCTTCTCGCGTAAATTTGCAGCGCATGGCTGCAGCAAGAAAACAGAAACCGGATTTGCAAAAGAAAGTGCACGAAGTGCCGCACAAGCCGGGTGTGTACTTGATGCGGGACCGGTTCAACCGCGTGATCTACGTCGGTAAGGCGCGCGACCTGCGCAAACGAGTAAGTTCCTACTTCCTGCCGTCTAAACTGGCCCAGGCCGATTTGAAAACGCGCGCCATGCTGGAGGCGACCTGGGATTTTGAGACGCATACCGTTCGCAGCGATGCCGAATCGGTTCTGCTAGAGGGCAAACTGATCAAGGAATACCGGCCGCGTTACAATGTTTCGTTCCGTGACGACAAACGTTTCCTCGTGGTCAGGGTCGATATGTCGGAGGAATGGCCGCGTTTTCGGCTGGCCCGCTTCAAAAAGGACGACGGCAGCCGCTACTTTGGCCCATACGCGCATGCTGGGGCGCTGCGGCAGACCTTGAATTTCATGCGCAAAAAATTTGGTGTGCTCACCTTTGGCCGGGGCGCGCCGACCGAGCGGGAACTGAAATCCTCGACCTATCAACTACCAGTGCGCTTGAGCGAAATTAACGCGGAGCAATACCGCGAGCGTGTCACGCAGGCGTGCGATTTTCTGGAGGGACATTCGCGGGAAATGATCTCGACGCTGGAAAGCGAAATGCATAAGGCGGCGGAGAAAATGGATTTCGAGAAAGCGGCCGAACTTCGCAACATGGTTGACGATTTGCGTAGCACGACAAGACCGACGCGCCGATTTACCCGCGGTAGCTTACCAAGCGCAATTGATCCCATGGCGGACGTGCACGCGCTGGCCGATGCGTTGCGACTGCCAGATATCCCGCGTGTGATGGAGTGTTTCGATATCTCGAACATTTCGACGACGCATGTCGTTGCGTCGATGGTTTGTTTCCGGGATGGCGTACCGGACAAGAACAATTATCGTCGCTATCGCGTGCGCACCGTCGAAGGGCAGGACGACTTTGCGAGTATGGCTGAGGTAGTCCGACGGCGCTATTCGCGGATCTTGTTGGAGGCGCGGGAGGCAAATCCCGATGCTGCGGAATTTTCTCAGGAGAACGCGTTTGATGCCGCTCGTCGGCTCGAAACGCAAACGCTCAACCCTGAACGCTCAACTCCGATGAATCGCGAGCAGGCGTCCAACGTTGAATTGAGGGGGCAAAGATTTCCCGCACCCGTCCGCCTTCCTGACCTCATCATTGTCGATGGCGGAAAAGGCCAGCTTTCAGCCGCGTGTCGTGAATTGCAGCGATTAGGCGTGCACGATCTTCCCATCATCGGCCTGGCGAAAGAACGCGAAGAGATCTACCGGCCGGGCCGGGCGTTGCCGTTGCGACTTCCAATGGATTCGCCTGCTTTGCGGTTGCTTCAGCGCATTCGCGACGAGGCCCATCGGTTTGCCAACGCGTACCACCAGCTGCTCATGAAAAAACGCATCGAAGAGAGCATTCTCGATGATTGCCCGGGTGTAAGCCAGAACCGGAAGAATTTGTTGCTGCGGCGATTTGGGTCGGTGAATCGTCTCCGGAAGGCAAGTGTTGAGGAGATTGCTGCGACTGAAGGGATTGGCCGAAAGCTGGCCGAAGAGGTGCACCGATTTCTGCAAAGCCATTGATTTACGTGCAATGTTGCCGAAAGTCGCCGTCATTCCGAGTGAAGCGAAGCAGAGTCGAGGAATCCCGTGGAACGACCTGAGGGCAGTGTCACGAGATCCCTCGACTTCGCTCGGGATGACAGTCTGAGTGTTCTTGGGGAAGTTAACGCAGATTTTTTCGAATGAAGTCAATTTGGTTAGCTGTAGGCGATCTGTGGATCGCATTGTCCATCTTTGCGCTGTCAGCGACAACGCACGCACAAACGCTAATGCCGACGCCTGCGCTGAGTCCAAGTGCTTCGCTGGAAGAAGAAACAATCATCCCGACGTTCGAGACGCAAAAGCTGGCGCGCACGTACATTCTCGATGTTCCAGCTCCACGTGGACAGATTACGGACCGCAATGGGGCGCCGCTCGCGCAAAATCGGCTCAGTTACAATCTCGTCGTCAACTTCCCAACTCCTCCTGATTTTTCCGATGCGCAGGCGCTTAGCTTCACCAGGGAAAAAATAGGCAAGGCAAGCGACTTGATTGGCCGCAAGCTTCGGATTTCTGATGACGCGATCCTTCGTCACTATCGCAATCGGGGAATCATGCCGCTCGAGATCGCGCAGAATCTGAGCCAGGCGGAATATGAAAAAATCAAGGATCAGCTACCAGGTGGCATGACGCTGAGGCCTGTTTACGTGAGGATTTATCCGAACGGAAAAGTTGCTGGTCAGATTATTGGATACACGGGGAAAACCGGGCGAACTCCCGACGGGATTGTTGATAATCATGAAACGCTGTGGCCGGAAACGGAAGGCCGCGAGGGACTGGAGCAAACCTTTAATGGGATGCTCACAGGCAAGCACGGCGAATACAAACTCACATTCGACAAGGACGGCCGGAAGACTTCCGAGAAACTCATCACGCCGCCTGAGCCTGGTTACAACGTGGTCACCACTCTTGATTTGCACCTTCAGGAACTGGCGGAAAAAGCGTTGGAAGCAAAAGCAAAACGGGGCGCGGTGGTGATTATCGATCCCAACAACGGCGATATTCTCGCCCTGGCATCCTGGCCGACCTACGACCCCAACTTGTTCGTGCCATCCATCTCGGCCGAGCAACTCAAGGCATTGCAAGACGATCCAGACATACCGCTTTTGCCACGAGCGTATCGTTCGTCATATCCGCCTGGATCAACTTTTAAAATTGCGGTCGGCATTGCTGCACTGGAAAGCCATGCCGTTTATCCCGAGGACCAATACGAATGCGTGCCGGCAATTCAGATTGGCAACGTCACCTTCCACAACTGGAAAAAAAGCAATCGCGGCGCGCTAAACTTCGTGCAGGCGCTCACTGAATCGTGCGACACCTGGTTTTATCAGGTGGGCATCAAGACTGGTTCTGCGCCGATCATCGACTGGGCGTTGAAGCTGGGTTTTGGCGCGAAGTGTGGAATCCCGTTGCGTGGCGAGGCGGAGGGCCGCATTCCGAACGACCAATACATGAAGGCAACCCACGGCCGCAAACTGCTGAACGGCGACATCGCAAACATGTCGATCGGCCAGGGAGACATCCAGGTGACGCCGTTGCAAATGGCGCAAGCGATGGGGATCATCGCCAACGGGGGCACGTTTTACCAGACACGACTCGTTCAACAGGTGCAGACATTCGATGGCCAAATTGCGACCGCGTACCAGGTGCGCGCCAAACGCACACTCGACCTCTCGTCCGAGACGCTGGACCAGTTACGCACCGGAATGATCGATGTTGTGAATGGCGGGGGCGGCACCGCGCACCAGGCCAGCCTTGATAATGTTGAAGTCGCAGGTAAAACCGGCACCGCGCAATGGGGACCAAAACACAAAGAACGCACCGCAGCCTGGTTCTCGGGATTTTTGCCATCCGACCAAGCACGATATGCGTTTGCTGCTGTTTACGAGGGCGACGTCGGCAGCAAAGTCCATGGGGGTTCCGCTGCTGCGCCGATGATTGCGGATGTTTTCAAGGATATTTACCAGGGCGAAAAGGTAGTAAGTCATCAGCAGCGGCGCGCCCGCGAAGAACGGGAAGTCCGCCGCGCCGAACCGGTGGAGGAAGACGACGAGTCGGATTAGGGAGCGCGTGCGCCTCGCGCGCTGGCGATGGCGCCCTCGCCATCGCGAACTTTTTATTCCCGAAACAAATCCTGCGGCGGCCAAAAAGATTCGAGTCTGCGGCTGACGCGAAGTCCGGTTCGTTATGGCCGTTCGGCGATGGCGCCGAACAGTGCACGCGAGGCGCGTGCGCTTCCCAGTCACGCGTCTACCGTTTGCTTCGGCAGCTCCATTGTGTGTTGTCATCCTGAGCGAAGCGAAGGATCTCTCGCAAGGTAAATAGTCACACGCATCAACCTAAGTGTGCTCGTGTCTGCGATTGTGAGGTCCCTCTCCCGCGCCTGCGGGATCGGGATGACCAGTGCGGGTTTGGTACGCGCGATTTATCAGGCTGCAGCAGTTTGCTTCGGCAGCTCCATTGAAACTCGCTCGCTTCCCATCTCGCTCGCCGCTACCCATCGCGGCTTTACCTTCTATGTCGCTGCTCCCACCAGCTCCATTGTTCCCTTGAACTTCGGCGCTTCTTCTTCAATGCCGAAGTTGTCAGAATAAAGTTCCTCGATCTTCGCCATGTCGTCGCCGGTGAGCCGCGGACACTCGGGCGCCCTGGCGAATTCGATGAGCTGTTCTTCGTTGTAAATGTTCGGCAGCGTCGAAGCCACGCGATCATCCGCAAGGAGCCATTGCAACGCTGCCTGCCCCAGTGTGCGCTCTGAATTCTCGAGGAACCGCAATTGCTCAACCTTCTTAATCCCATTTAGCAGCCAGCTGCGCGGCCGATGACTGCGATGATCGGTCGGCGGAAACGTTGTTTCGGCGGTGTATTTGCCTTCCAGCATTCCAGACGAATGCGTCACGCGAATGAGGAACATCGTGTCTTTTCCCGCTTCAGTAGCGGAATCGTGAAAGGCCCGCCCCGGATGTTGCTCAAGCATGTTGTAGATGTGTTGCACGCTCGTGACGTCGCGCTCGCGAACGCAATTCATGCCTTCGTACAACCAGCCAATCGCCGGCCCCAGAGCGATCCCGTAGTAGCGAACTTTCCCGTCGGTCTTCAATTTCTCGAGGGTAGTCCAGAGTGCGTCGTCATAGACTTGCTCCATCCGAATGTTATGCAGTTGAAGAAGATCAATCCGATCTGTCTTCAATCGGTTCAGCGCTGCGTCTGTCGCGCGAATAACCGCATCCGGAGAAAAATCCTGCGGAATTTCGCGCTGCCCACGCCCGCGTGCTTCCCCGTGATGGACAAAATCGTAGCCGACCTTGGTTGCGATCACGATTTCATCCCGCTGGTTCGGGAACGCTTTAGCGATCAGGTCTTCACTCAACCCGTTTCCGTACGTATCAGCCGCGTCGAACAGCGTGACCCCGAGATCGAACGCCTTGTGCATCAGCGCGATCGCTTCGCCCTCGGTGAACTTTCCCCACCAACCAGTAGAAATCGTCCACAACCCGAAGCCGACCTCACTCACCATCAGGTCAGTATTCTTGTAAGTCCGAAAGCGCATACAGCTATATTTACCGCAGAGGGCGCAGAGGTCACGGAGAGAATTTAGAGTTTTCCCGCCTCTGTGCCCTCCGTGTTCTCTGTGGTAAAATTGCAGGCGTGGAACGCAAACCGGACGCTGCCCTGTTAATCGTCGCTCACGGCTCGACCGTTAACCCGGATTCGAGCGCGCCGATGCTGGCGC
>Ga0193713_1000809_pt1 | contig 10440 bp, 9 predicted proteins | sample H3a2metaG_FD_143054 | JGI IMG/M metagenome (GOLD analysis project Ga0193713, IMG submission 143054) | Soil microbial communities from a riparian zone of the East river system, Colorado, United States - H3a2 | ecosystem: Environmental > Terrestrial > Soil > Riparian zone | place: USA: East River... | reverse complement strand
CGCGCCGACCGGCGAGCCGGTCGACGTCGGCGGGCTGCTGGGGCGCCTGCGGAGCGACCTGCTGGCGCGCCTCAATCAGACGCGCGACGTGCAGATACTCGTGGACAGCTCCGACCGCCTGCTGGGAGTCGAGGCACAGCTCCATTCGGCTTTCGGCAACCTGCTGGAAAACGCAGCCAAATACACGGCGCCGGACGGTACCATTGCAATGCGCTGGTGGCGTGACGAACAGGGTGGGCACCTCTCCGTGCGTGACACCGGCATTGGCATCGCCGCCGCGCACATCCCGCGCCTCACCGAGCGATTCTATCGGGTGGATCCGGGCCGGAGCCGCGCCAGTGGCGGCTCGGGACTCGGTCTCGCGATCGTCAAGCATGTGCTGCAGCGGCACGGCGCCCGGTTGCAGATCGAGAGTGAGGAAGGCAAGGGCAGCACGTTCAGTTGTCATTTTCCTCCAGGGCGCCTGGTGCCGGCGGGTTGACTTTGCGATACGGCTCGCATTTTGTGCCCGTTGCTGGGCTATAGTTGGGGTCGTCGTCGAACCGGAATTGACTCAATGGAAGCCGCTGACCTCTCGCATCACACCTCCCGGCGCTTCAACGAAGATCTGGAGCGCGTCCGTGCCAAGGTATCGGCCATGGGCGGCTTTGTTGAGGAGCAGCTCGATCGCGCGCTGACGGCGCTGGTGGCCGGGGACAGCGCCCTTGGCCAATCGGTCGCGACGCAGGACTACAAGGTCAATGGGATGGAGGTGTCGATCGACGAGGAATGCAGCCGCATCCTCGCCACGCGCGCCCCGGCAGCGGGCGATTTGCGCATGATCGTCGCCACCATCAAGGCCATCACCGACCTGGAGCGCATCGGCGATGAGTGCGAAAAGATTGCGCTGATCGCAGCGCGGCTGGCCACCGAGGAGCGGCCGGCCGATCACTATCGTGAAGTCAAGCACATCGGGCGTGCGGCGCAGGGCATGGTGCGCGATTCGCTTGATGCCTTTGCCCGCCTCGATGCCGACCTGGCCGTGCGCACGGCGCGGAGCGATCGCATCGTCGACGAGGAATACGAGTCCATCCAGCGCCAGTGCATCACCTTCATGATGGAAGACCCGCGCATGATTCGCCGCGCGCTGGATGTGATGTGGGTGGTGCGTTCACTGGAGCGCATCGGCGATCATGCCAAGAACGTGTGCGAATACGTCATCTACATGGTTCACGGCAAGGATGTGCGGCATCGCTCGCTCGAGCGGGTCGAGCAGGAACTCAAGAGCCAGAATCCCCGTGATTGAGCCGAGCGGCGGCGCCCGAAGCCTGACGGAATCGCTGAACCGACGCAGCCTGAATCTCGCCGGATTTCTGTGTTGCGCGGGCCTGCTGGGTTACGCCTGGTACGTGCAGGGCGTACTCCGGGTTGAACCCTGCCCTCTGTGCATCTTCCAGCGGGTCGGCGTGGCGGCAATGGGCGTGCTGTTCCTCATGGCCTGGCTGCATGCCCCAAAAAGTACCGGGGCGCGCATCTACGGTGCCCTGTTGGGCGCCGCAGCGTTTCTGACCATGGCCGTCGCGGCGCGGCATGTGTGGATCCAGCACTTGCCTGAAGGCGCCGTACCGGCCTGCGGCGCCACGCTGCAGTACATGCTCGATGTGTTTCCCTTAAGCGATGTGATCCGCAAGGTGCTCACGGGCTCGGGCGAATGCCACCAGGTGAACTGGAGTTTTCTGACACTCGCGATGCCGACCTGGGTGATGATTGCCGCTGCCGCACTCGGCCTGCTCGGTGTCGGCGCGAATTTCCTCGCCCCGCGGCGCTGAGGCGCACGCTTAACGCGAGGCGAGCAGGTTGCGGAGCGCCTGCAGGTACATCGCGTGCAGCAATTCGAGGTCGGTGAGCCGCACGGATTCGTTCACCTTGTGGATCGTCGGGTTCGGCACACCGAGTTCCACCACCTCGGATCCCGTGGCGGCGAAGAAGCGGCCGTCGGAAGTCCCGCCATCAGTCGAGAGCGCCGGCTCGCGCCCCGTCACCTCTTTGACCGCCGCCTGGACGCCTGCCAGTAACTTGCCCTGCCGTGAATAAAACGGCTCGCCGGACAGGTACCACTCGAGTGTGTATCGCAGGCGGTGGCGCGTCAGGATCTCCTCGACGGCGAGCTTGAGTCCCGCGCTCGTCTGTGCCGGACAGAATCGCAGATTGAAGCGCGCCTTCAGGTCCCCCGGAATCACATTGGGCGCACCTGTGCCCGAGTTCAGGTTCGACACCTGGAAGCTGGTGGGCTGAAAATGCTCGTCGCCCTGATCCCACACACGGTTGGTGAGTTCTGCAAGCGCCGGCGCGAAGCGGTGCACCGGGTTGTCGGCCGACTGCGGATAGGCGATGTGTCCCTGGACCCCATGCACCGTGAGACGCCCGGACAGCGAACCGCGCCGGCCAATCTTGAGCATGTCGCCGGCAACCTGCTCGCTCGAGGGTTCGCCGACGATGCACCAGTCGATGCGTTCGGCGCGCTCCACCAGTTTTTCGATCACCCGCTTCGTGCCATCGACCGACGGGCCTTCCTCGTCGCTGGTAATCAGGAAGGCGATTCTGCCCTGATGACGCGGGCGCTCGCCGATGAAGGACTCGGTGGCCGTGACCATCGCGGCCACTCCGCTTTTCATGTCCGCCGCGCCGCGCCCGTAGAGCGTGCCGGCGCGAACGTCCGGTTTGAACGGATCGGAACTCCAGTCTTCCAGCGGTCCAGTGGGCACCACGTCAGTGTGTCCCGCAAAGCACAGCACCGGGTGCCCCTCACCGCGCGTGGCCCACAGGTTGTCGACTGCACCAAAGCGCAACTTCTCGATGCGAAAGCCCAGCGCTTCAAGGCGCGCCGCAATGAGATCCTGGCAGCCCTGATCGGCGGGCGTGACCGTGTTTCGCGCCATCAGGTTCTGGGTCAGCTCAAGCGTCGCGGACATGGGGTTCGCGCTGTGCGCTCCTGCGGTGTGGCTAAGGGGCAATCGACCACGCGCCTTATACGGTGCGCGGGCTTCGGGGGCAAGGCCTTGAGGGCACAATGACAGTCAATGCAATCATGGAGATGCGCCTGCAGCGGTCGATCCTGACATACAACTGTCATACGAGACAGCTATAACAGCGCGCATTCCCGCACCATCCACGGCAATTCAACAAGGGGACCAAGCAAGTGAGTATCCGCAGCAACAGGGTCCGCACCCTCATCGGCGCGCTGGCGCTCGCCGCCACAGGCATCGCCTCGGCCACCGATATCTCCGGTGCCGGCGCGACCTTTCCCTATCCGGTCTATTCAAAGTGGGCGGAGGCCTACAAGGCACAGACCGGGGTCGGCCTGAACTACCAATCGATAGGCTCTGGCGGAGGCATCAAGCAGATCAAGGCCGCGACCGTGACCTTCGGCGCTTCGGACAAACCGCTTGAAGCCAAGGACCTGAACGACTCCGGTTTGGTGCAGTGGCCAATGGTCATTGGCGGTGTGGTGCCGGTGGTCAACATTCCGGGCGTCAAGCCGGGCGATCTGCAGATCGACGGCCCTACGCTGGCCAGCGTATACCTCGGTGAAATCACCAAGTGGAACGACGCGCGCATCAAGGCACTGAATCCGAAGGCGGCGCTGCCGGACCTCGCGATTGCGCCCGTGTACCGCTCGGATGGATCAGGGACCAACTTCCTGTTCACCAACTACCTCTCGAAAGTCAGCCCCACGTTTCAGAGCAAGGTCGGGGCCAATGCCTCGGTTGAATGGCCCACCGGCATTGGGGCCAAGGGCAACGAGGGTGTGGCCAACATGACCACACAGACCGGGGGCGCGATCGGCTACGTGGAATACGCCTACGCGAAACAGAACGGAATGGTCTTCCTGCGTCTGAAGAATCACGACGGCAAGTTCGTAGCGCCTGAAGCGAATGCCTTCCAGGCGGCGGCAGCCAGCGCTGACTGGGAAAATGCCGAGGGCTACTACCTCATTCTCACCGACCAGACGGGCGCGGCGTCCTGGCCGATCACCGGGGCCAGCTTCATAATCATGTATCGCCAGCCGAAAGATCCGGCCGCAGCGTCCGAAGCGCTCAAATTCTTCGCCTGGGCATACCAGAACGGCAGCGATCTGGCCAGCCAGCTCGACTATGTGCCGCTACCGGAAAAGCTTGTTAAGCTAGTCAAGAGGACCTGGACGGCATCGATCCAGGACCATGGCAAGCCGGTCTGGACAGGCAAGTAATCCGCCGTTCGTAATGATTTGAAGCAGGCGGCCGGCGCGCGGAGCGTCGGCCGCTTTCCCGTTTCTGCTGGAAACGCATGAACACCCAAGCGCTGGCACTGCGAACGCATCTGCAACGCGAGGCGCGCACCGAAGGCGTGTTTCGCGTCGCCACCAAGTTCTCGGCAATCCTCGTACTGGTACTGCTCGCCAGCGTCATCCTTTCGCTGATCTACGGCAGCTGGCCAGCCCTGGCGATGTTCAAGTGGTCATTCGTGACCGGCGAGCACTGGAACCCGGTCACCGAAGTTTTTGGTGCCCGGACTCCCATTTACGGCACCATCGCGACTTCCCTCATTGCGCTGCTGATTGCGGTGCCGCTGAGCTTCGGCATTGCGGTCTTTCTGACGGAGACCTGTCCGCGCTGGCTGCGCGGGCCGATCAGCATGGCGGTTGAACTGCTGGCCTCGGTGCCGAGCATTGTCTACGGTATCTGGGGCCTGTTCGTGCTGGCGCCCATCTTGCAGCGCACCGTGCAGCCCTGGCTCATTGATCATGTGGGGTCATTGCCCGTCGTTGGCGTGCTGTTCCAGGGGCCGCCTTTCGGAATCGGGTTGCTGACCGCTGGCGTTGTGCTGGCCATCATGGTCCTGCCGTTCATCACCTCGGTGATGCGGGAAGTATTTCGCATGGCGCCGCTGTCGCTAAAGGAGGCGGCTTACGGACTGGGTGCCACGCAATGGAATGTGGTCTGGGATGTCGTCATGCCCTGGTCTCGCGCCGGCGTGATCGGCGGCATCATGCTCGGCTTGGGGCGTGCGCTGGGCGAAACCATGGCCGTGACTTTCGTCATCGGCAATGCGCATCGGATCAGTGCTTCGCTGTTGGCCCCCTCGACCACGATTTCCGCAGCGATCGCCAATGAATTCAACGAGGCCGTCGGCGATCTGTATACCTCGTCGCTCTTTGCGCTCGGATTGCTCCTGTTCGTGCTCACCTTCGCCGTCATTGCCGGGGCACGCCTGCTGCTCATGCGCCTGGAACGCAACGCAGTGAAGCGGGTATGAACGTATTGCGCCGCCGCCGCGTGGCCAACATCGTTGCCTTCAGCGCCTCCACCCTCGCCACGCTGATCGGCCTGGCAATCCTGTGCGCAATCCTCTGGACCCTGCTGTCGCGCGGCATTGGCGCGCTGTCCTGGAGTGTGTTCACGCAGATGACGCCAGCCCCCGGCAGCTCGGGCGGTCTTTTGAATGCCATTTTTGGCAGTGTCCTCATGACGCTGCTGGGAATCCTGATCGGGGCGCCAATTGGACTGCTGGCGGGCACCTACCTCGCCGAGTATGGCCGTGCGAGCCGGCTTAGCACTGTGGTGCGATTCATCAACGACGTTCAGCTCAGCGCGCCGTCAATCATTATCGGCATGTTTGTGTACACGGTGGTGGTGGCACCGATGCATCACTATTCTGGTCTGGCGGGCGCAATTGCCCTGAGCATCATTGCCTTGCCAGTCATTGTTCGCACCACTGAAGATATGCTCAATCTCGTGCCCAAGAGCATGCGCGATGGCTCCGCGGGGCTCGGCGCCCAGCCCTGGCGAACGATCACCCACATTGTCTATCCGGCGGCGCGCAATGGGCTGCTCACCGGCGTGCTGCTGGCCATCGCGCGCATCAGTGGCGAGACCGCACCGCTGCTGTTTACAGCGCTCAATAACCAGTTCTGGAGCAGCAGTCTCAACAAGCCGATGGCGAATCTTCCGTACGTGATTTTCCAGTTTGCGATGAGCCCGTACAAGGACTGGCAGCAGCTGGCGTGGGTAGGAGCGTTGCTGATTACGCTGTTCGTGCTGTTTCTCAGCATCGTAGCCCGTTCGGTGTCCTCGCTGTTCGGTCAGCACGCCAATCCCGGGGAGTGAAGGGGATCGCAATGGAAAAGGTCGAACTCGGGACGCACATACTCAGCCGCTACAACGAAGACCTGGAGCATCTGCGCAATGAAGTGCTGCAGATGGGTGGACTGGCCGAAGCGCAGCTGCAACAGGCCCTGCAGGCCCTGGCGGAAGGCAATGCCAGTCTGGCCGGCGACGTGATCATCAATGAGGCCCGCGTCAACCTGATGGAGGTCGAGATCGATGACGAGTGCAATCGCATTCTCGCCACCCGGGCGCCGACGGCCTCGGACCTGCGCCTGGTGCTTGCCATCATCAAGACGATCACCGACCTGGAGCGCGTCGGAGATGAAGCGCACAAGATCGCCAATATCGGCCTGCGTCGGGCGGGCATGGATCGCCGCGCCGGGGACGGGTATCGCGTCGTGCGGCACCTGGGGCGTGAGGCAATCGCCTCGCTCCATGAGGCGCTCGACGTGTTTGCGCGTCTTGATGCCAAGGCTGCACTGGCGGTTGCCAAGCGCGATCGCGTGCTCGATGAGGAATACGACGCCATTCAGCGTCAGTGCATCACTTTCATGATCGAGGATCCGCGCACCATTCGCGCATCGATCGATCTGCTGTGGGTGGCGCGTGCCCTCGAGCGCGTCGGCGATCATGCCAAGAACATCTGCGAGTATGTGATCTATATGGTCGGCGGCCGCGACGTGCGCCACGTTTCGCTGCAGGACGTGGAGCGCTCGCTGCAGCTGTCAGGGGTGGCACAGAGCGCCACGGCGCCGGCGCCGCCTGTCAGACCCGGACCTGCGGGATGAACCGCACCGCGACGGAGACGCCGGGGACTCCGGCGGCGGGCGCCGTACCGGCTGACTCGGGGGAGCGGGCCCACTGGCCCGCGAATCCGCGTGCCCGCTCCGAGCACCTGAACTTCTATTACGGTACCCACCAGGCCCTGAAGGACATCAGCCTGCCCGTGGCCGATCGGCGCGTGACGGCCATCATCGGGCCGTCCGGCTGCGGCAAGAGCACCTTCCTGCGTTGCTTCAACCGCATGCACGATCTGCAGGTCGGCAACCGCTATGAGGGCGCGATCACCCTGTACCCGGAGAATATCAACCTCATCGGGCGTGGCGTCGATCCGATCGAAGTGCGCATGCGCATCGGCATGGTGTTCCAGAAGGCCAACCCTTTCCCGACCTCGATCGCCGAGAATGTCGCCTACGGGCTGCGGTTGCGCGGCATGAAGAATCGCGCGCGACTCGCCGAGGCGGTCGAGCAGGCACTCATTGCTGCGGCCCTCTGGGACGAGGTGAAGGACCGGCTCAACCAGTCGGCGATGGCGCTGTCCGGCGGGCAGATGCAGCGCCTGTGCATCGCGCGTGCACTGGCCACGAGCCCCGAACTGATCCTGTTCGACGAGCCGACCTCGGCGCTCGATCCGATCGCGACCGCGAAGATCGAGGAGCTGATCACCACCCTGCGCGAGCAGGTGACGGTGCTGATCGTGACCCACAACATGCAGCAGGCCGCGCGCCTGTCTGACTACACGGCCTTCATGTACCTCGGCGAGCTGGTCGAGTACGACGAGGCCGCAAAGATATTCACGAACCCGGCCAAGAAGGCGACGGAAGACTACATCACCGGTCGCTACGGCTGAGCGTTACAGGCCGGTAATAAAACCATAACCGCGCGGCTGTCACGCCATTGTCATACTCGCTGTGTAGTTTGCGCAGCGAACGGCGGGCCCGCAGCGGCGTGCTGACACTGCAATATCAAGACCTTCTCTACAGGAGCGCTTCATGTCCAAGCAGATTTGTGCCGCGGTGGCCCTGGCCGGTTGCGGGCTCATTCAGACGGCGTACGCGGATACCACGGTGACCGAGAATACGACCGTCGGTGGCCGGGCCTTCATTGACCTGACGAGCCTTGATTCCAAGACCGCGGGGGTGAAGAACGCCGCCAGTGGCTTCGGACTGGACGTCAAGCGCTTCTACCTCATCCTCGATCACACCTTCGATGAGATCTGGTCGGCGAATCTGACGACGGATTTCAACTATGTGAGTGCCGATTCCGAGACGCAGGTGTTCATCAAGAAGGCGTATGTGCAGGCCAAGATCTCAGACGCGTTCTTTGTACGCGCGGGCTCCGCGGATCTGCCCTGGATTCCGTACGTGGAATCGAACTACGGTTATCGCTACATCGAGAAAACGATCGAGGATCGCCTGAGTTTTGGTAACACGGCTGACTGGGGCGTGCACGCCGGCGGCAAGATGGCCGATGGCATGTTCGGCTATGCGGTGTCCACCATCGAGGGCAACGGCTACAAGAACCCAACGCGCTCCAAGACACTGGACTGGGAAGGGCGAGTGAATTTCACACCCATCAAGGGCCTGGCGGTGGCGGTTGGGTTCTATAACGGGAAGCTGGGCAAGGACGTCGAGGGGACGCCGACACCGGCGCTGCACACGGCGCAGCGCTCGGATGCGATGGTCGCCTATACGAACGACATGTTTCGCGTCGGTGGCGAGTATTTCAAGGCGGATAACTGGACCGCGGTGACCCTGGTCCCCGAAGATTCGGCGGACGGCTTCTCGGTGTGGGGTTCCGTGAATTTCACGCCCAAGGTCTCGGGCTTTGCGCGCTACGACAACGCCAAGCCCAACAAGGACACGGTTCCGGACCGGAAGGACGAATACTTCAACCTCGGGGTCAGCTGCAAGCCGCGCAAGGGCGTGGAGCTCGCGGTGGTGTACAAGCACGATGAGGTCAAGGCGGGCGGCGTAAAGAGCAGCGAGATGGACGAATTCGGTGTCTGGTCGCAGATCAGCTTCTGAGGCGGGCGCGGCCTTTGCCACAGCGCGACGCTCCGGCGATGGCCGCCAGAAATGGCGGCGCCGGAGCGCAGCTTGCAGTAACGTAGGGGCACAATGAGTACACCCGGGCTGGCCACGAATGGTGTGCTGCGCCCGCGTGGCGAGGTCCTGCCGTTCATGGTACCGGCGACGGAAGTTGACACCGGAGTGCTGCCAGCCCCTCGCGTCAGGGCGACGCCCCGCGTGGCGGTGGATGAAACGCGGCGTACCCTGGCGTTGCAGGCGCCGACCAAAGCGCGCGTCGAGGCGCTCAATTTCTACTACGGCGATCTGCGCGCACTCAAGAACCTGAACTTCGAGATCCGCGAGCACCAGGTCACGGCGCTGATCGGTCCCTCCGGCTGTGGCAAGAGTACTCTGCTGCGCTGCTTTAACCGCATGCACGACCAGCAGGGCGGTACGCGCTACGAGGGGCGCATCGTGCTGTATCCCGACGACATCAATCTGGTGGCGAGCGAAGTCGATCCGATCGAAGTGCGCATGCGCATCGGCATGGTGTTCCAGAAGCCCAATCCCTTTCCAAAATCGATCTTCGAGAATGTGGCCTACGGCTTGCGAGTGCGGGGCGTGAATTCCCGCCTGCAGCTGACCGAAGAGGTGGAGCGTGCGCTGCGCGCGGCGGCCCTGTGGGATGAAGTGAAGGACCGCCTCGACAGCTCGGGCGTTTCACTCTCGGGTGGCCAGCAGCAGCGCCTGTGCATCGCGCGCGCACTGGCGACCGAGCCGGAGATCCTGCTGTTCGACGAGCCCACCTCCGCTCTCGATCCGATTGCTACCGCCCGCATTGAGGAGCTCATCACCGGCCTGCGCGAGCGCGTCACGGTCATTATCGTCACGCACAACATGCAGCAGGCCGCGCGGGTGTCGGATTTCACCGCCTTCCTGTATCTGGGCGAACTGATCGAATTCGACCAGACCAGCACAATTTTCACCAACCCGGCCAAGAGAGCGACCGAAGACTACATCACCGGTCGCTACGGGTAAGAATCGACCTGGCCACACGCCCGGATGCGTCGCGAGCGCCTCAGTCCATCCGCAGCAGCTCGTTGATCGAGGTCTTGGCGCGCGTCTGTGCGTCCACGCGCTTGACGATCACGGCGCAATAGAGCGAGTGGGTGCCGTCCTGCGCCGGGAGGCTTCCGGATACCACGACCGAACCGGGGGGCACGTGACCCTGCAGAATCTGCCCGCTCGTGCGATCCAGAATGCGGGTGCTCTGGCCGATGAATACACCCATGGAGATCACCGAGCCCTCGCCCACGACGACGCCTTCGACCACTTCCGAGCGGGCGCCGATGAAGCAGTTGTCCTCGATGATGGTCGGGCCGGCCTGGAGCGGCTCGAGCACCCCGCCAATGCCGACGCCGCCCGACAGGTGCACATTCTTGCCAATCTGCGCGCACGAGCCGACCGTGGCCCAGGTGTCGACCATGGTCCCGGAATCAATGTAGGCGCCAATGTTCACATAG
>Ga0193713_1000807_pt1 | contig 10456 bp, 13 predicted proteins | sample H3a2metaG_FD_143054 | JGI IMG/M metagenome (GOLD analysis project Ga0193713, IMG submission 143054) | Soil microbial communities from a riparian zone of the East river system, Colorado, United States - H3a2 | ecosystem: Environmental > Terrestrial > Soil > Riparian zone | place: USA: East River... | reverse complement strand
GTTGTTGGGAGCGATCCTTACGATGGGTCGGGTTGCGGATGCCATGATTTCCCCTGTGATGGTCCGCCGTGCCGGCGGGGAGCTGTCCCGATAGGATACTCCGGCCGGTCGGGCAGTCAATCCGGGTCGAAGAGAGCGATCGCACCGAGCAGTGCAAAGCCCGCCGCCGCGACCCGGTGCAGCATCTTTGCCGGGACCCGCCGCAGAATGCGCTCTCCGAAGTACACCGCCGGGACATCGGCGAGCATCATGCCGAGCGTCGTGCCGGCGACGACCGCCGCAATCGAAGCGTAGCGCGCGGCCAGAGCGACGGTGGCGATCTGCGTCTTGTCGCCCATCTCCACGAGAAAGAAGGCGATGAGCGTCGCGGCGAACGCGCCGAGGCGCGCGCTTTGCGGCTTTTCTTTCTCCAGCTTGTCCGGAACCAGCGTCCACGCCGCCATTGCGAGGAACGACAGGCCGAGGATCCAGCGCAGCGCGTCGCGGCCCAGCACCTCGGCGACCCCCGCGCCGAGCCAGGCGGCAAGAGCGTGGTTGGCCAGCGTCGCGACGAGAATTCCCAGGATCACCGGCACCGGGCGCCGGTAGCGCGCCGCGAGCATGAGCGCGAGAAGCTGCGTCTTGTCGCCCATTTCCGCGAGGGCGACGATTCCGGTCGAAACGAGAAACGCTTCCAAACAGCCCTCCGCAGCGTAGAAGCGCGAATTGTATCGGCGCCGCACCCCTGAGGCATACCCGAAAAGAAAATATTTCGGGAACATTCGGGAATAAAGTCGCGGCTCCTCCGGTCTTGCAAGGTACGAACGGCTATTCCTGAAAGGAGACTGAAATGAACGAATCGATCGATCGACGGGAATTTCTCAAGCTCGCCGGGCTGGGCGGCGCGGTGTTTGCCTCGGGCCTTGCGGGCTGCGCCAGCATGGCCGGCGCAAAGCAGGACGATTTCTATTTCGTGCAGCTCTCGGACACGCACTGGGGCTTCAAGGGACCGGCGCTGAACCCGGACGCGGAGGGCACGCTGCAAAAGGCCGTCGCCGCCGTGAATGCCCTTTCGTTCGACCCGGACTTCATCGTCTTCACGGGCGACCTCACGCATACCACCGACGACCCCAAGGAGAGAAGGCGCAGGCTCGCCGAGTTCCGCGACATCGTCGGCGGCCTCAAGAACAGGAACGTGCGCTTCATGCCCGGCGAACATGACGCCTCGCTCGACAACGGACAGGCGTGGAAAGAGCTCTTCGGACCGAGCACCTACAGCTTCGATCACAAGGGCGTTCATTTCATCGCCGTCGACAACGTCTCCGACGCCGCCGCGCGCATCGGCGACCCGCAGCTCGCGTGGCTGAAGTCCGATCTCGCGCGGCAAGACAAGGACGCGCGCATCGTGGTGTTCGCGCACCGGCCGCTGTTCGATCTCATGCCGCAATGGGACTGGGCGACGCGCGACGGCGCGCAGGCGATCGAGCTCCTGATGCCTTACCGCAACGTCACCGTGTTCTACGGCCATATCCACCAGGAGCACCACCACATGACCGGCCACATCGCGCACCATTCGGCCAAGTCGCTGATCTTCCCGCTGATCGCGCCCGGCTCGAAACCCAAGCGCGAGCCGGTCGCCTGGGACCCCACGCAACCGTACAAGGGGCTCGGCTTCCGCGGCGTCGATGCCGAAGTACAGAAGGCCGCCTACGAGATCACCGAGTATCCGGTGACGAAGGCCTAGAGCGATGAGACCGGGACGCCGCCGCGTGCTCGCGGCTGGAATCGCGACCCTCGCCGGCGCCGCGTTCGGCGCCGCGGTCCTCGCGCAGCCGCAGGAGAGAGTGATCCGCATCACCGCCCGCAAGTTCGAGTTCGTGCCGGAAGAGATCGCGCTGAAAAAGGGCGAGCCCGTGGTGCTCGAATTCACGACCGCCGACGTCTTGATGGGTTTCAATGCGCCCGACTTCAAGGTTCGCACCGACATCGTGCCGGGCCAGGTCGCGCGGGTGCGCCTCTCGCCTGACAGGACCGGCGACTTCGATTTTTTCTGCGACAACTTCTGCGGCGAGGGGCACGAGACGATGTCGGGGAAAATCCGCGTCACGGCATGAGTCGGCGCGCTATCATGGCGCCCACCACCGGCACGGTGCCGCAAGGAAACCTTGAGCGAACGCAAGCGACGATTCGAGCAACTCGTGCTGCCGCACCTCGACGCGGCGTACAACCTTGCGCGCTGGCTGACGCGCAACGATCACGACGCCGAGGACGTGGTGCAGGAGGCGATGCTGCGCGCCTTCCGCTTCCTCGACGGCCTGCGCGGCGAGGCGAAGCCGTGGCTGCTCGCCATCGTGCGCAATTCGTGCTTCACCTGGCTGCAGGTCAACCGGCCCGCTGAGCTTTCCGGCTTCGACGACCGCAGCGTCGACCTTCGTCTGGTCGATGAGAGCACTCCCGAAGCGCTCGCCGTGCGCCAGTGCGACCGGCGCATGCTGAACGAGGCGCTCGCCGCGCTGTCCGCGCAATTCCGCGAAGCGCTGATCCTGAGGGAGCTCGAGGACCTCTCCTACAAGGACATCGCGCGCATCACCGATGCGCCGATCGGGACGGTCATGTCGCGGCTTGCCCGGGGGCGGCGCCTTCTGGCTGAATCGCTCCAGGCCATATCGAACGCTTCGCAGGTGCAAAAATGAAACGCGAAGAAGCCGCGAGACTGCTGCATGCCTACGTGGACGGCGAGCTCGATGCCGCGAAGAGCCTCGAGCTCGAGGCGCATCTCGCGGAGAATCCTGCCGCGCGCGCGGCCTGCGAGAGGCTGCGCGAGATGTCGGCGGCTATCCGCGATCGCGCGGATTACCACGCCGCGCCCCCTTCGCTCGCCGCCCGCCTGCGCGCGTCGGTGCCGGCGGCGCCGGAAGGAGCGCCGCCGCGCGCTGCCTGGCCGGGATGGCTGAAGCCCGCGGCGGCGTTCGCCGCGGTCGCGCTCCTCGCCTGGGGAGTTGCGATGCTGAGCCTGCGGCCGGGCGAAGACGAGCGCATGGCGCAGGAAGTGCTCGCGAGCCACGTGCGCGCGACGCTCGGGAACCGCCTGTTCGACGTCGCCTCCTCCGATCAGCACACGGTGAAGCCGTGGCTTGGCGCGCGGCTCGCTTTTTCGCCGCCGGTTGCCGACGTCTCGGCCCACGGTTTCGAGCTGCGGGGCGGAAGACTGGATTACATCGGCGGGCAATCCGTCGCGGTGCTCGTCTACCAGCGCCGCCAGCATGTGATCGACGTGTTCGTCTGGCCGGCGCCGGCGCAGAAAGCGGAGCAGATGCTGGGGCGCAACGGCTTCAATATCGTGGGCTTCGCGCGCGGCGGCATGAGCTTCTGGCTGGTGTCGGACCTCAACCGCAACGAGCTCGGCGACTTCGCCCGCCTGCTTGCCGGACAGGGCAGCGCGCCTTGAGGCGCTAGTCTTCGGCGTCGGGCGCGCCGCCGGCCGAGGCCAGGTCTTCCTGCTTGATTTTCTCGGTATTGAATTTCGCCGCGCGCTCGCGCATGGTCTTCAGGACTTCCTCCAGCGGTGGCGGCTCGCCCTGGATCCAGCGCAGGGGATTCACGCGCGCGACGACGAAAGCGCGCAGGTAGGGACTGACGAAACCGCGCGCCTTGAGCCTGGCCATGACCTCGGTGACGCGCTCATCCAGGTCCATCAGCATGCCGGCGTGCTGCTCGTGCAATTTGATCGCTTTCGACAGCGGCTCCTCCGAAAACTTTTTCAGCCGCCGCACGATCGGGTTGTAGGCGCCGCCGGCGAACTTGCCGTTCCTCTCGTAGCACACGCCGAGCGTCACTAGCGACGCCTCCTCCAGGTAGAAGGCGAACCCGTTCTCCGCGCGCTTCGGGTCCTCGTCCAGCAGGCCTCGATAGATGCGGATCACTTCGAGCGACTTCTCGCGCAGGTTGTGCGCCTTTTCGGTGTTGAGCGCGAGGATCTGCCAGGCGATTTCGCGCTTGGGCACGATAAGCGCCGTAATGGAGCGGGCGCCCAGCCTTCGCATCGCCTCGAGCCGGTGCCGGCCGTTTGGCGTCCAGAAGCCTTTCTCGGGCGCGGTGACCGCGATTACCGGGTCGAGAAACATCCCGGTTCGGTCGAGGACATCGGCGAGCTTGCGGTGATGCGCCTGCGAAAGATCGCGCTGGAAGGGCGTCGGCTCGATGTGCTCGATCGGAAGGATCGCGAGGATGAGCGGATTCTTCCCGAGCGGATCGCTGTAGGCGCCGAGAACCAGGCCGCCTTCGCGCTCGATCCTGGCGCGCACCTCCTCGGCGTCGCCGGAGAGCGAGTCGAGCCGGCACTCCGCCGGCGAGAGGCCGCGCGTGCCGGGCTTGGCCTTCCTCGGCGTGCGTTTCGCGGGGGCGCGCTTGAGCCCGGATTTGCGCTTGGGTTTCAGCGTCGCCATGAGGGCCCTACGATGACCGCATTTGCGCGGGGCCGGGGGCAACCCGCTTTTTCTTCTCGAAGAATTCGAATGCCCCGTTGCCGGCGATCATCGCCGCGAGAAAGACCAGCCCCTTCGCCGAGGCGGTGCCCGCCAGAACCAGCGCGGGTCCCGGGCAGATGCCTGCCAGTCCCCATCCAACGCCGAATACCAGACTGCCGAGGACGAGCCGCCTGTCGATGCGGCGCGCGTTCGGGAGGAGCACCGGCGCACCGAGCAGCGTTCGCGTCCGGCCCTTCATGAAGGCAAAGGCGCACGCGCCCACCGCGACAGCGCCCGCCATGACCAGAGCGAGCGAAGGATCCCAGGCGCCGGCGAGGTCGAGAAAGGCGAGCACCTTCGCCGGATTCGCCATCCCGGCGACGAGCAGTCCCAGCCCGAACACGAAGGCCGCTGCGAAGGAAGCGGCCGTATACATGGAGGACCTCACGGCGCGATCAGGTGGCGCACGACGAAAACCGTCGCGAATCCGGCAGCCATGAACGCGACGGTCGCCGCGATCGAGCGCGGCGACGCTCGCGAGATTCCGCATACGCCGTGGCCGCTGGTGCATCCTCCTGCGTATCGGGTGCCGACTCCCACCAGCAGGCCCGCGGCCGCGAGCACCGGGTAACCCGCGTCGACCCGGATCTCAGGCAGCGCCGCGACGAGACCCCAGGCGAGGGGCGCGGCGACGAGTCCCGCGACGAAGGCGATCCGCCAGGAGACGTCGCCGGCCTGCGGACGCGCGAGGCCGCCGAGGATGCCGCTGACTCCGGCGATGCGGCCGTTCAGCACGGCGAACAGGGCCGCCGCTGCGCCGATGATGGCACCGCCGATCAGGGCCGATGCGGGGGTGAATGCGTTCCAGGCGATCGACATGGGCAGGTGTCGAGCATAATACAATCGGAGGCAATATGAGACTTGGCCGGATTCTCCTCTCCGCGGTCCTTTCGGGATGCGGTGCGGTCGCGCTCGCGCAATCGACGATGGATTATCCGCATCGCGCGATCCGCATCATCGTTCCGCTCGCGGCGGGCGGCAACGTCGATATCGTCGCGCGCACGCTCGCGGACCCGGTTTCGAAAAGCCTCGGCCAGCCGGTTCTCGTCGAGAACCGGCCGGGGGCGTCGAGCCTCGTAGGCACGCAATTCGTCGCGAGATCGCCGGCGGACGGCTATACGGTGCTCGCGGTGGCGAACACCTTCGCCACGGTGCCCTTGATCGTGGCGAATCCCGGCTACGATCCGCTGAAGGACTTCACCGGCATCACGCTCACCTGCCTCGTGCCGCAGGTGCTGATCGTGCATCCCGCCCTCCCCGCGCAGTCGGTGAAGGAGCTCGTCGCGCTCGCAAAATCGCAGCCGGGCAAAATCTCCTACGCTAGCTCGGGGAACGGATCGACCGGCCATATGGCGGCCGAGCTCTTCAACCGCCAGGCGGGGGTGACGATGCTGCATGTCCCCTACAAGGGCAATTCACAGGCGCTCATCGACGTGATCGGCGGGCAAGTCACGATGATGTTCGATCAAGTGAGCACGTCCACCCCGCAGATCAAGGCGGGCAAGGTGCGCGCGATCGCAGTCACGAGCCTCAAACGCTCGCCGCTCCTTCCCGACGTCCCGACCGTGGACGAGGCGGGCGTGCCGGGCTACGAGGACATCACCTTCAACGGCCTCGTCGCCCCGGCGGGAACCCCGCGCGAAGTTCTCGCGCGCCTGCAGCAGGCGGTTGCGAAAGCCGTGAGCGACGCGGAGCTCTACAAGCGCTTCATCGAGCGCGGAGTCGAGCTGAAGGCAAGCAGTTCGCCCGAAGAGTTCGGCGCGCACATCAGGGCGGAGTTCGAGAAGAAGGGGCGCCTCGCGCGCGAGGCCGGCATCAAACCCGAGTAGGGGTGCTCCCTCAGGCGGACGCACCTCCAGATGAATCCGCGCGGGTGCTTTCCTGGTTGCGGCGGGGCTGGTTCTGGCGTCGCTCTTGTCCCTCCCATGGCTCCTGTCGCTCGCGCCGGTCCCGCGCCCATCGCCGGTCCTTGAACCAACGGAGCGCCGCTTGTTCGTTGCGAAAGCTCCGGACGTTGATCCCGTTCCGCCGCGCCAGCGACTCGACGTACTGAAGGGAGAGTCTGAGCTCGTCCGAATCGCCCGTCAGGGCAATTCTGCCGAGCTCTCTGAAGGAATTGGGGAGTCCATACTGCTCGACCTTGAATATGGGCCTCGAAGCATGAACCGATATGAGAATCTGCGAGGACTTGTGCTTGCGCGCCTCGGCCGCGATGGCGACAAGAGCGTCTCGCATTTCCTCAGCCGTCTGCCGGTTGAACAGATCTACCTTCAGGTAACCCGGCTCAACTGTAAACTCGCATAGCATTTCGGCGCACCGCAAGGTGTCGTGTCGTTCGGGATTGGCTCCCCTCCGTTCCCGCCGTTTCGGCCGTTTCGCCGTGTAAATAGCGTGGACCAATGGCAATAAAACAACGTGTAACAGAATAGTCCGTACGGACTACTACGGCCCCTGCCAAACCATCTGGACCGGGCTGCTAGCATCCATCGAGCTTCTGATTTCCGCGCCACTCGATCCTCATCAGCCATGACCAGCGCACAAGTGTTGAAGACGCTTCGGAACATGCAGGACCTTCCCGCGTTGCGGAAGGCCGTTCTGGCAATGTGCGGACCTTCCGGACCGGTCAGGTCCTATACATTGATTTTCAATTCCAACGGGCGGACTGTCTCCTGCCTTCTGGAAATGAGGTGGCCGTTGCCGGATTCGGAGATGCGCGAGTTTGGGGCTCTTGGCTTTGGCAACAGGGTGTGTCTTGAAATCGATGCCGGGACCGAGCCATCGACCGCTTGTGAAGAGCATTCAGCGCCCGGCCGCATGGGCGCGGGAGGGCGTCTCAAAAAGTGAAACTCACTCCGGCAAGAATGCCTGAGCCGCCGACCTTCACATCGCTGCCGGATTTCCCGGCTGTGGCGGCGAGATACCTGTACTCCACGCGGACACCGACCGACTCGAAGCGATATTCGATGCCCACCAAACCCTGGTAAGCCATCCCTCCCGAGCTTCCCGTGAGGTTGCCGCTATAGGAAGCACTGGCGAACCCGATTCCGGCACCGACGAAAGGATAGAGCCGGTCCGCAGCCCGGAAATAATACTTGCCGTTCCCCATGAAGGCGATCACCTGCTGCTGGGCGTTGAGAGTTGTTCCGTTCGCGACCAGATCGTTCTTGAAGTAGAAGAGTTCTCCGCCCACGGCAAATCCGCCCTGGTTGCGCATTTCGGCCTCGATACTGAGCACCGGTTGGGAAGTCTTGTCGAAAGTGCTGGGGAGGCCGGCAACCGTCTGGGCGCCGTTGGCCATTTTGAACACACCCGTGCTCGCGATGAGCGCAAGTTCCCAGCCACTGTCCGGCTCGGCGGGTGGGGCAGCCCGTGGGGCAGGTTTCGGAGCAGGCCTGGCGGGGGGACTGGGCTGTTGGACGCGCGGTGCAGCGGCTACCGGAGGCGCAGGCGGCTTGGGACGCGGTGGCGCCGCTATCGGCGCTGCCGGAGGCTGGGCGCGCGGTACGCCGGCGACCGCCGCAGGAGCGGGACCGACAAGGCGACTTTGCGCGAGCGTGCGGCGTCCATCGATTTCGCTCACCAGACGCATTTCCGTTCGCAGCGGCTTAACGCCAGGGAGGGCGTCGACCCGCACGAAATAGCTCTGGTTGGCCACGGCCTCGAGCGTGGACATGGACAGCACCTGATCGCCGATGCGCAGGAAAGTCCTTCCGGGATTGACGGTCGCGACGACGAAGGTGCCGTTCGCAAGCTCGCCGACGCGCGCCAGATTCACGTACACCGGCACCTGCCCGGCCACAGGCTCACGCTCGCTGCGAAAAACGAACACCAGCGCCTTGCCGGGCGGCGGGGTCGCCCGCGAGGCGTCCTGCTGGGCTTGCACGGGCGGGGCAATACCAAACAGCGCGGCAAGCAGGAAGGCGCCGCTCACCGAAAGGCATGCGCGCAGCTGATTCATGGGGGATCTCCCTGCTGTTTCTTCTTCGCTTTCCTTCTTCGCTTTCCTCGCGGGACCGCTGAGAATTTCCCGCTCGCCATTGTAGCGTTCAACGGATAAAAAAACGATAATTCTTTTGTCGCGGCCGCCGCGCTCGATCGAACGGCGGCGGCAACTCCGGGGGCATCCTGATGAGAGACAAGCTGTTCGAGCAGGGTCTGAAATTACGCAAGCGGGTGCTGGGCGCGGCGTACGTAGAGAAGCAGCTCAGGACCGCCGACGCGTTCACCATGCCGATGCAGATGCTGGCGACAAAATCGGCCTGGGGCATGGTGTGGTCTCGCCCGGGGCTGCCGCGCCGGATCCGGAGCATGCTGAATATCGCGATGCTCGTCGCGCTGGGCAAGGCCGAGGAACTGGAGCTCCATCTCGACGGCGCCATCCGCAACGGCGTGACGAAGAAAGAGATCGGCGAGATTCTGCTGCACTCCGCGATCTACTGCGGGTATCCGGCGGCGCTGGGCGGGTTCAGGACCGCTCGCGAATATTTCGCGAAGCACGGCAGGAAGACCGCGGCAAGGAAGCGGTGACCCGCAAGACCGGGAGATGCGCGTGAGCCTGCGCGCCGCTGCGTCATTGTCGGCTGCGCTCGCGCTGTCTGCGCCGCACGCGGCAGCGGCGGCGGAGCCCTATCCCGCCAGGCCGGTCCGCTTCGTCGTGGCGTTCCCGCCGGGCGGCGGCACCGACATCATCGCGCGCTCGATCGCGCAGAAGCTCGGCGAGCGCCTCGGGCAGCAGGTGTTGGTCGACAACCGGCCCGGCGCGGGCGGCAATATCGGCACCGACATCGTCGCGAAGAGCTCGCCCGACGGCTACACGCTCCTGATGGGCTCCGCGGGTCCGCTCGCGATCAACGCGAGCCTCTTTGCCAGGATGCCCTTCGACCCGATCAAGGACCTCGCGCCGGTGACGCTCGCGGCGTCCACTCCCAATGTGCTCGTCGTGCATCCGTCGCTTCCGGCGGCGACGGTCAGGGAGCTGATCGCGCTCGCCAAGGCGAGGCCGGGCGAGATCAACTTCGCGTCCTCGGGGCACGGCACGCCCGCGCATCTGGCAGGCGAGCTTTTCAACTCGATGGCCGGAGTGAAGTTGATCCACGTACCCTACAAGGGCGCCGCGCCCGCGCTCGCCGACCTGCTCGGCGGCCAGGTGCAGCTCATGTTCTCGACCATGCCGCCGGCGCTGCCGCACGTGAAGGACGGGAAGCTGCGCGCGCTCGCGGTGACGAGCCTGAAGCGCTCGCCAGCGGCGCCGGACCTGCCGACGGTCGATGAAATCGCTCTGCCAGGATTCGAGGCAAACACCTGGCACGGGGTGGTGGTGCCCGCGGGCACGCCGGGGGCCATCGTCGCGCGGCTCAACCGCGAGATCGTCGCAATCCTGCATTTGCCCGACGTCGTGGAGCGCCTCTCGGGCCAGGGCGCTGAAGCCCTCGGCAGCACGCCGGAGGAATTCGCCGCTTACATCAAGTCGGAATCGGTGAAGTGGGCGAAGGTCGTCCGCGATTCGGGCGCAAAGGCGGAGTGAGAATCGCCGTGGCGAAACGCCGTCTGTATTTGACGATCGCCATATCGGCCTTCCTCGCCGTGCCGCTCGCGGCGCAGGCTCAAGGCTATCCGTCGAGGCCGATCCGCTCCATCATGACCGTGGCCGGGGGCGCGGATGTCGTTGCGCGGCTGGTGGCGCAAGGCTTGACCGGCGCGCTCGGCCAGCCGGTCGTGGTAGAGACGCAAAGCGGCGCAGGCGGCGCGATCGGCGCCGAGACGGTCGCGCGCGCGGCGCCCGACGGCTACACCATCATGCTCACCTCGGCGAGCGCGCTGGTGATGAACCGGTTCCTGTCCAAGAACGCGCGCCTCGATCCCCTCAAGGATTTCACACCGATCACCAAGGCGTTCGAAACGGTCGCCCTCATCGTGACGAGTCCCGCGCTTCCGGTCGGCTCGGTGCGCGG